>Ga0315282_10003072_pt1 | contig 30147 bp, 26 predicted proteins | sample YL17G07_20_MG_FD_203693 | JGI IMG/M metagenome (GOLD analysis project Ga0315282, IMG submission 203693) | Sediment microbial communities from Yellowstone Lake, YNP, Wyoming, USA - YL17G07_20 | ecosystem: Environmental > Aquatic > Freshwater > Lake > Sediment | place: USA: Wyoming | collected... | reverse complement strand
GCGGCGTCCGCCAGCGCATTAGCCAATACCGAACCCGGAAACGAGGCCCCACCGCCCTCGTCAAGAACATCGACTATGCGAGCGCTATTCTGATTAAGTAAACAGTATTGTGACTGTCCCCTATTTCCCCCTATTTCCTACAACCGAAGGGTCCGCGAGTTGCATTCCCGCTGTGTACTCAACAGGTGATCGTTCCTGTCTTGCCCTGGTGCTACCTGGATGATCGGCGCTATGGGTTTCCTTGCGGGATAGGCTGCTTCACGTACGGCACGCCGGGGTCGCCACCAATCTGCACTCCCCGGGAACCCCGCAACACAGAGAGAACGGAGGTTCCCCTCAGTCTTGGGTGCTCAAAATCAGCCCTAAGGGTGCCCTCGGCATTGGAAACCGCGAAGAACTCCTGACTGAAGGAGATACGTTGGGTCTGGGAGTCGAAGTCCCAGGTTCCCGTGGCCACCGCTACCTTTCCGGTGGCGGTGACCCTCACGGTTTGGATGAAGTGCCTGTCTGTGGTGAGGGCCACCGTCTCCTCGGCGAATCCATAGTGAGCTACGTAGGTGCCAGGCAAGTCCGACGCCGGCACGGCTCTTGGGCCTCCGCACCCCCAAATGCCCCCAAGCAGGCACAGACCAACGCGCAGTGGCCGTAGGCGACCCCTCACTCTCCGCTCCCACTTCCGCTTCCGCGGCCGTTGCGAGCGCGTCTCACTCGGTGCGGGTTAATCGTCTCCGTCCACGTGAAGCGCTGGTAGACATTATGCATCGGGCCTGTCGTGCCCTTCCGGTTGGGAACCATGTGATGGAAGAAGGACTGCGTGCCCGCAAGATTCGGAATGTCGAAAGTGACCGTGCCATTACCGTTGTTGGTCACGGTGGCCCAGTCGAATCCTCCCACCTGCGCATCCGTATAGGGCCAGCGGGATAGGCGTACTAGGTCCTTATACGCTTGAGGCGTGCTATATTGCCCTCTTGCTATGTTCGCCCCGCCTTTGTTGTAGAAATCGCGCCGTAGCGCGTTTACACCCGGGGAGTTCTTCATTTCGTTCACTTCAAGCGATCCAGGTCCGTAACAGATCCGGCTCGGACCCCTGCCCGTCACCCACCTCCAGAAGAACCTCCAGTTGCTGCGCCAGTTCAGGCCCTCCGGGTCCACCCCCGCCGCCGGGTTGTTCTCCACATACGCGTACCAGTTCATCCCGTCGCGGACTGGGTCCTGCTGGATGAACCTTCCCAGGTCCGGCCAGTAGAAGCGCGCCCCGAGTTGGTAGAGCCCCGAGGACTCCCGGAAGTACCCCCAGTCGCCCCCAAAGCGGTAGGGATCCTTGGTGGTCCCGTAGTCATTCGCCATCTTCACTCCGAACGTGTCGAAGGTGTAGGCGTCGCTCATCGTGCCCGTCCCGTCCACCAGTTCTCGCACGGTGCCGACCCCGTCCAGGAGCGGGTAGCAGTGCCCGGAATCCCACCGCTTCATGTGCAGCCAGTCATCCCCGTAGCTCGGACCGGAAAGGGTGTCCCAGGCAAGCACCGTCCCGGTGCCGGAGTCCTCCTCCGCCACCCGGTCCCCGAAATATATGTAGCGGGTGACGTACCCCGCAATGGTTGATCTCAGGCGCTGTCCAAGCACGTTGTACTCGTAGGTGTCCCTGCCCCCGGGGCGATTGGCCTCGGTGAGTTGGTTCTCGTCGTCGTAGACCAAGCTGCTCCACACGCCGAGCAGGTCGCCGGAGACGCTGATGATGTTGCCGTTCGCGTCATAGGCGAAGCCCGCGCTCTTGCCCCCGCCGCTGATCGAGGCCAGCTTGTCGTTGTCGTTGGTGTTGTAGGTATAGGTGTAGGTCGTCCCGTCCTTGGTGAGGGTCAGGCGGTTGCCCACCGCGTCATACGCGTAGGCCTCCGAGTAGACCACATTGTTGGCGGTGTCTCGCTTCGTCTCTTCGGTCAGGCGGTAGAGCCGGTCATACCGGAACGTGGTGGTGAAGTCTCCGGCCCCCCAGTTCTCCACCCGCTTGAGGGGGTTGCCCACGCTGTCCCACAGGACGCCGTCGTTGTAGTAGTACTCGGCGTCGTAGAGGACGGTGCCGTCGGTCTTCCGGTTGTGCACCTCCGTGATCCAGTTGCGGGCGTTGTAGACGTACTTGATGTAGCTGCCGGGCCGGGTGATGCGACTTACCCTTCCCAGGGCGTCGAATCGGCTATGGTAAGTGCGCATGTTCTGAGGGCCGGAGAGGGGTTGCGGAGGTTCCGGCCTTCGGCTAGCCTGAAGGGGCAGGGGGCCGGGGTAAGGCTGCACACCTATCGCGCTCCCCAAGGGAGTCGCTGCCGTCGAATCGCCGCCCCGGCCCAGCCCCTCCCGCCTGCCTGATCGGCCGTTTGCGTCCGCCCACGAGCGGATCGCTGAGAGAGTCGTGACCCGGCGGGATGGCCTGCGTATCGTAGCACAAAGGAGCTGGTGATGGAACAGGAGACGCTGTGGGTTGGGGTGGATGTCGGTCGGTACTTCCATGCCTGGTGCGCGCTGGACGCCGCCGGCCAGGTGCTCTGGCAGCGGAAGCGGGTGGTCAATACCACCCGCGCCATGCAGGCCGCGCTGGCGCAGCTCCAGCGCGTTGCCCGAGGACGGAAGGTGATCTTCGCCACCGAGGAGGCCGGCGGCAACGCCTCCGCCCTCATGCGCCTGCTGGTGGAAAGGGAGGAGGCCGTCTTCCTCGCCCAGCCCCTGCGCGTGCATCGCTTCCACCTCGCCCTGGGTCAGCCACACAAGTCCGATCCCTACGACGCGCAGGTGATCGCCGAGTTCGCCCGCCAGAATCAGGCGCGTCTGCCTCGCGTCCGCCCCGGCTCCCCGCAGTTGCACGCCCTCCGGGTGCTCTCCCGCCGGCTCGAAGCCGTCTCCAAGGACCTGCGCCGCTGCCTCAACCGCCTGCGGGCCACCCTCGCCGAATACGCCCCCGAATGGCTGATCTGCACCGTCTTCTCCGATTGGTCCACCGAGGCCGCCCTCGGCACCCTGGAACGCTATGGCCGGCTCCGCAAGCTGCAACGCACCCCCCTCTCTCGGCTCTCCCAGGCCCTCTCCCGCTGGACGAGGGGCCGCTTTGGCGAAGACCACGCGCGCCGCCTGCGAGACGCCCTCGCTGAACTCTCCCTCCCTCCGGTCCTGGAGGAGGCCTATGCCTGCGCCCTGGACTCCCTGGTCCGCCAGGTGCGCAGTCTGCTGGCGGAAAAGGAGCAGCTTCTGCAGCTCATCGCCGCCCACGGCGCCGCCCTCCCCTCCTTCGCCACCCTCCAGCAGGAGTACGGCTATGGCCCGGAGACCGCCGCCATCATCGTCTCCGAGAGCGGCGATATGGCCGACTTCCCCACCGAGCCCAAGTTCGCCACCTACTGCGGCGTTACCCCCCTGAAGCGCAAGTCAGGCATTTCCCAGGGGAGCTCCCGGCTCTCCCGCTTCACCAACAAACGTCTGCTGCGCGCCATCTTCCAGTCCACGGTGGCCGCGGTGCGCCGGGATCCCCGCTCCCAGGCCTACTACCAGAAGAAGCTGGCCGGCCGGACTGACCCGCGGGCGAAGACCTGCGCGCTGCTGGCCCTCGCGCGGCATCGCACCCGTCGCCTCTACACACTGTTGTCGCAGCCCCACGGCCGGGCCGCGTGAGGACACCGAAGGAGAAGAACAACCCATGATCAGGTCTTGACTTACCAGAGAGTCGCCTCTACACACTGTTGTCGCAGCCCCACGGCCGGGCCGCGTGAGGACACCGAAGGAGAAGAACAACCCATGATCAGGTCTTGACTTACCAGAGAGTAGGTGTACGAGGTCTGGTTGCCGTTCGGGTCCGTGACATACTGGATGTCGGCCGTCGAAGTGTACGGCGTGAAGGTCCACACCCTATTGCCCGGGACGGTAACCGTCGTGGGGAGGCACCAGTGCTGTGGGTCATAGTCGAAGCTGGTGACGTTGGCGCGGGCGTCGGTGACAGACTGAAGCTCATAGCCCTTATCCTTGCCGTAGTACGCGAACTGCGTCACCCTATCCACGGGGTTGCCATTGATGTCCGCGTCGTGAACGGTCACGGAGGTGGGGCGGTGCATGGTGTACAGGATGTCGGCCGACCGGTTCTCGGGGGTGGCCACGTGGAACAGGTTGCCGGCAGTATCGTACTGGAGGACGTATCCGGGGCACGTGGGGCTGGGCGTGCCGGTATCGCTCGGGTTGGCGTCCGAGTTCTCCGGGTCAATATACTTCGTCACCTTCTCCGGGTTGTAGGTAGGGTCCCCGTAGTGGAAGAAGTGCCGGTGCGCCTTGCCCCCGGTCTCGGGCTGGTAGCTGTCCCGATACCCGGTCAGACGCAGACTTGTGTCACGGGCCCACGTCTGGCGCAGGTTCAAATGCGAGCTGTCACCGAAGTCCTGGATGATGTCCTTGAGGGCGCCCTGCACGGGGCCCGTTCCGCTGCTGTAGATGTGGCGCGTGGCGCGGGGCTGACCATTCTTGGTGTCGGTGATCGTGCAAGTACGTTCGGTACCACTGTCCGAATACGCGAAGGTGGTGAGGGTCGCGTGCGGGGAGTTGGCCAACTGCGTGGAGGAGACGACCTCACCGAGGCTGGTGGTGGCGTAGGTGTAGTTCAGCACGTACGCTTGGTTGGCGGCGATCGAGCGGATCCGGCCGGTCATGTAGTCATCGAGATCGGGATAGTCGAAGCTGTAGGTGTGACCGCTCGCGTCGGTGATGGAGTTCAGGAGGCAGGCCATATACGGCGGAGTGCCATACGTGTGGTAGCCAATGGTGACACTGCCGCCCGGGCCATGGATCCACGTCAGTTGAGCGCCGTTCCATTCCAGCGTTGTGACATTACCGAGGGGATCGGTGATGGTGCGGAGAAGGTCCCAGACCTTCCCGCCGCTGGGGTACTGGATGTAGGAGAGCGTCCACGACAGGCCGTCTGCGTCGTCAATATGGTCCAGCCGCCCGCTGTGGTCCGTGGTCTCGGTGAAGTAGAGCACGTGGTAGTCGGTGCGAATGAGCTTCCAGCCATTCGCTACGCCTTGGTCGTTGTACGTACGTAGCAACCTGTCGAACACGCCTGGCGGAAGCGTGTACTCGGGCAAGGAGGGGGTCGGACTGCCTGCGTAGCAGTGCTCCCAGCCATTGCCCTCGAACACGGTGACCCCGTTGGGGGCCTCGTTGTGAACGTAGACATCGTAGCTGTGGGTCCAGTGGCCGTTGATCATGTCGAGGGTGGTCAGGCGGCCGCTGTGCGAATTGTAGACGAACTCGAGGGGAAGCGGGTCTCCCACCTGGAAGTAGTAGGCGGGGATGTCCGAGATGGTCAGGTTGCCGGTGTAGGTGTTCACCGTGCCTCCCGGCCGACCTGTTGGGCCGTGGCAGCCCCCGAAGGCCGCGGGACCATGGTAGTCGGTGCCCCACCCGTGCGCCGGCCCGGGGCCAACGCTGGGGTGCTGCCCCCACGTCCCGCAGCTCGCGGCGGCCGCGGGGCCCACCGCCAGGACAAGCGTTGCAAGAGCAAGCAAGAGGACGATGCATCGCGACATGTGAGCGCTCTTCATGGGTTCCCTCCTCCGTTCCTAGGGTGCTGGCGCGGGCAGCACGTCATGCCCGACGAGTTGTGCTGTGAGATGGCTGTCCGGCGCTTCCGCAACTATGCGAGCGAGGATCGCCGCGCGGGCTGCCGTATCGCTGAGTTGCTGTGCGAGCCTGGCCGCAAGGTAGAGGTACTTCGCCTTTTCCTGCGTTAGGGACGTCACGTCGGCTGCTCTCTGATAGAGTGCCATTGTCCCGCGCAGATCACCCGTATCCTGGGCGAGGGCCGCCAGTCCGGCCTGCGCGGGGCCGCCAAGGTCGGCGGTCTCGGAGGTGTGGTTGTCGGCTTCCGCGAGTTGGGCGGCGGCGGTGAACTGGGCCGCGGCCTCATCCAAGTTGCCTTTGCGGTAAGCATCGGCTCCCAACACCAGGTGCGCGCGAGTGATATTGAAGGTCCCTACCGCGGCTCTGCCGAGGAAGGCGCGGGCATCGCTGACGGCCAGTTCCCAGTTCCCCACCCGTTCGGCAGCGATGGATCGAAGGGCGTGGGCGTGGGTCACCGCGGGGTGGGAGGGGTAGGTGGTGATGATCTCGGACAGGGACCGGACCGCCGCGGGCGCAGCCCCCATCTTCCATAGCAGATCGGCCAGCCCGACGAGACACCGCACCTGGAGGCCGGGGTAGTGGACGGTGCTCAGAGCGGCCTCGAAGGCCGCCCGGGATTGCTCCGGTTGGGAGGGGACGGACCAGTCCAAGGCCTCGGCGAAAGAGACCCCGGCCTCTTCCGCGATCAGCGTGCCGGCGCAGTCGGTCACGACGCTCTGGTAGGTGGCGAGGGCCTTCGGATAATCCAACGCGGTGAAGCGGTAGTAGTCGGCCAGGGCGAGGGCGGCGCGGCCGCCGGAGGGCGTGCCCTTCCACTGCGCGGCGTAGGACGCGAGCGTAGTTTCATAGACGTCATTCTGTCTAACCCGCTGCGCCGGGAAGGCCGTCCGGCAGAGCGTCGCAAAGGCCTGCACCTCAGCGTCCGCATAGCCGGCGAGTTGCGCGGTGCAGGCCTCCGCCTTGACGGTATCGCCGATGGAGGTGTACTCATCCGCCAGGAGGCCGAGGGCCAGCCCCGCCTCCTTCGTGCCGGGGTGAGAGGAGACGACCTGCTGAAGGTAAGCGCGGTAGTTGACCCAGTCCGCGTAGACCGCGCAATCATCCGCAGCCTGGAGCAGTTCGGCGGCGGAGGCGGTGGGCGGGACGGGGTAATCGAGTTGGGCGAGCTTGAGGGTCTTGGGGGGAGTTGCGGGCGCACTGCCGTGCGCCCCTACAGTCGGAGGGGCCGCGGTCGTTGGTTGGGCATAGGCCGCGGGGGCGAGGAACGACAGGACGCCGCCGGCCATGAAGATGGCCAGGCACACCGTGAGACGAGAAGTGGGCATCTACTCCTCCCCAGCAAGTTTGGCGCCGTGCTGCGGACCAACCGACCAGCTCAGCAAGAACTCACCGGGACCCCCTCGGGGAGGTCCCCCTCAGCATTTCGCTCTGGGGGAATATAGCACCTGGTGGTCTGCACGTCAACAGCTTTGTGGCAGGTCTTCTGGCCTGGGGGCGAGGGGGCGGCGGGCGGGACGTAGGGGAAGGCAAAATGCAAACGCAAAAATGGGGACAGCTACCTAATTGCTGGCGATATAGGTAGTGAATCTATACTTACAGGGCAATTAGGTAGCAGTCCCCATTTTTGCCGGGCAGGCTAAAGCCTGCCCTACGAATCGGCAGTCTCCCCCGCCTCCGGCGCTTGCAGGGCCCGCGCCTGCGTGTCCACCGGCTCGAGTTCGGGCAGGTCGGCGCCGCCGGCGGCGCCGTAGTCGCGGAACCGGCGGGCGATGGGGAGGACGCGAGTTTCGAGAGACCCGACGGCCTTGTTGTACGTCTCCGTCGCCTTGTTGAGTTGCTTGCCCATCTCTTGCAGATACCCGGTGAACGTGCGCACGCGGTCGTACACCTGACTGCCCAGTTCGCTGATCTTCTGCGCGTTCTCGGCGATCTGCTCCTGCCGCCAGCCGTAGGCGACGGCCTGGAGCAAAGCGACGAGGTTGATCGGGCTGGCCGGCAGCACCTTCTTCTTCAGCCCGTCCTCCAGCAACTGCGGATCCGCGTCCATCGCCGCGGCGAGGAAGGACTCGCCCGGGACGAACATCACGACGAAGTCCGGCGCGGAGGGGAACTGGTCCCAGTAGCTCTTCAGGGCGAGCGCGTTCATGTGCTCCCGCAGTTGCTGGCAGTGGCGAGAGAGGCAGGCCCGGCGCGCCTCCTCGTCCTCCGCTTCCGTCGCGCTCAGATAGGCATCGAGCGAGCACTTCGCGTCCACCACCACCGTGCGTCCGGCGGGGAGGCGCACCACCAGGTCGGGGCGCAGCCGCCCCCCGTCCACGGCCACGCTCACCTGCTCGTCGAAGTCACAGTACTGCGACAGCCCCGCCAACTCCACCACCCGCCGCAGCGTCATCTCCCCCCACCGGCCCCGCACCTGCGGCCGGCGCAGGGCGCTGACCAGGTTGCCGGTCTCCCGCATCAACTGCTGCTCGCTGGTCAGCAGGTGCCGGAGCTGCTCCTCCAGGCCGCCGTACTGCCGCTGCTGGGCCGCCTCCAGCGCGCGCACTTGCTCGTCATACCGCTTCAGCGCCTCGTGCAGTGGCTCCAGCGTCTGCTTCGCCCGGTCCACGAAGGCCTGGCTGTTCGCCTGGAGCGCGTCCGCGGAGAGGGCCCTGAAGCTGTCCGACAACTGCCCCCGCGCCTGCTCCAGCAGGCCGCGCTGCGCGTCGAGTTGCTTCGTCATCTCCTCCAGGCGCGTCTCCGCCGCCACCCGCGCCTCGCGCTCCGAGGCCGTGCGCACGGCTGCCTTGAGGTTGGCCAGCAGCCAGCCGATGAGAAGGCCGAACAGGATGCCAATGATGGTGTAGGTCGCGTTCATGGCGTCGGCTCCGGAGGGAGAGCGTTGCTACACCCTTCCACCTCCGGTGCCCTTACTCCCTCCGCGGCGCGGTGCGGATGAACTCCTGCGCCTCCGCCAGCGTCGCCTGCGTCGTCGTCCCACCGGGGCCTCGCGTGGAGAGCGCGCCCGCCGCGTTGCCCAGATCGAGGCAGGCGCGCAGGTCCCAGCCGTGCAGGTAGCCGTAGAGAAAGCCGCCGTTGAACGAGTCCCCCGCGCCCGTCGTGTCCACCACGTCAATGCGAAACCCGGGGCTGCGCACCACCTGCCCGCGGCGGCGGGCCACCGAGCCGTTGGGCCCGAGCTTGGCCGCGACAGTGAAGATGCGCGCGCTCAAGGTCAGCAAGGCCGCGTCCACCGTCGGCCGCCCGGACAGCCGCACCGCTTCCGACTCGTTGGGCAGGAACACGTCCACCTGCGGCCACACCTCCAGCAGGTCCACGATGTGGTCGTCGTCGTCCGAGGGCCAGCCGGTGTCGAGCGAGGTCGTCATCCCCAGGCTGCGCGCCTTCGCGAAGATGGGCGCGAAGTCCGGCTGGAGCCCGCGCTGGAGATAGTAGGAAGAGAGGTGCAGGTGTCGGCACTGCGAGACCACTTCCCAGTCTATGTCATCGGCGCGCATCTCCTCGATGGTGCCCAGCCGGGTGAGCATCGCCCGCTCCGTGCCCACGGAGACGGCGACGGTCAGACCGGAGGGCATCTCGGGAAGGACCTCCACCGCGTGGGTCGGAACCCGCTTCTCCTGCAGGAAGGCCAGCGCGCGGCGCCCGAACTCATCGCCCCCGACCTTGGTGACGAACAGCACCTCCGCGCCCAGCTTGGCCAACTGGCACGCCAGAATGGCCGACGACGACCCCAGCGTGAGCAGCATGTCGCCGACGAGCAGCTCCTCGCCGAGTAGCGGCAACCGCGGCGCGCCCGTCACGATCAGATCGAGGTTCAGTTCTCCGATGATGGCGATGTCGGGCATGGCGCTATCCCGGCGGCCTCTCGTTCAGCAGCGCAAGCGCGTCGCACAGACTGTCCAACACCGCCTTCGCTCCGGGGAAGGGCAGGTGGTGAGTGTACTGGTTGGGCACGGCATAGACGGGAATCCCGGCCGCGGCCGCGGAGGCCGCGCCGACCGGGGTGTCCTCGAAGGCGAGGCACTCCTCGCCGGGGAGGCCGAGGCGCTCCCGCGCGAGCACGTAGATGTCCGGCGCGGGCTTGGGTTGCGCGACTTCGTCGCCACTAACGATGGCATCGAAGAAACGCAGGGGATCCTGCTCTCCCTCGCGCTGGGCGAGCAGTCGCCGCAGCGGCCCCTCGACCTGGGGCCGCAGACTGGAGGACACCACGGCCTGCTTCAGGCCGCGCCGTCGGGCTTGCTCCGCCAGTTCCCAGAACCCGGGGAAGACGGGGATCTCCTCCGTCTCCAGGAGGCGCGCGTAGATCGCCCGCCGCTCCGAGATCAACTCCTCGAGTGGCTGGCGCAGACCGTACTCCTCCCTGAGGACGCGGATGTTGTCTATCTCGTTAAAGCCGATCAGGCGGGGCATCACCGTCTCCGGCAACTCGACTCCGTGCGCTCGCATGAACTGGCGAAAGGCCCGAAAGTGAATCGGCTCGGTATCAATGATCAGCCCATCGAGGTCGTAGAGCAAGGCCCGGATCACGGCTGCTTCCCCTGCCACGGGTAGATGGTGACGCCCTGCACCACCCGGCTGATCACCCCGCCCGCGCTGGGCGCATCGGGCTTCAGCCCGAAGGAAAGAGAGGCGAACAGCCCGAGGAGTTGCCCGACGATGGTGACGGCGGGAGCGTGGAAGCTCTCCGGCAGGCCCAGCGTCCCCTCGGGATCGAAGGCGATCACCGCGTCGCTGAGCGACGTCAGTTCCTCATCGGCCTGCGCGGCCACCGCGAGGTGGGCCTGCCCGACTCCCTGCGCGCGGTTGCTGCGCAGCAGGTCCATCTCATAGCGCCGCGTCTGCGGGTCGGGAGAGAGGAAAGAGACCACCAGCGTGTCCTCGTGGATCGCCGCGCGCGGGCCGTGGCGCAGGCCGAGGAAGGTGTCGTAGAAGCAGATGATGTTGCCGTCGGTCAACTCCTGCAGCTTCAGGTGGCACTCTGTCGCGGCCCCGATCATGCCGCCGGAGCCGAGGAAGCAGGCGCGCTTCGGCCCCCGCGCGACCAGCGCCTTGGCGATGTCCGGCGCGACGTCGAGGACGCGTTCCGCGGCCGTCGCGGCTCGCCCCGTCAGCGCGGCGTACCCGGCCGTGCGGTCCGGGTAGGCCAGTCCCAGCCCCGCGACTACCATGGAGGTGAAGGAACTCGTCATCGCCAGCCCGCGGTCGTTGGTCCTCGGGTCCAGCACCAGCGCGTAGGCCCGCTCGCCCAGTCCTCGCGCCTGCCGCGCCAGTTCGCCGTCCTCGTTGCAGGTGATGATCAGATGCCGCACCGCGGGCCGTTCGTGCAGCACGACCTCCACGGCCGCCAGGCTCTCCGGGCTGTTGCCGGAACGGGCGAACGACACCATCACCGCTGGCCGGGAGGAGGGGAACGCATACTCCGGGTGGGTGACGATGTCGGTGGTGGGGCAGGCTAGCGCCCGCCGTCCCAGCGCCTCGCTCACCGGCCCTTGCAGACACCGCCCGACGAAATCGGACGTCCCCGCCCCGGCGAAGACGATCTCCTCCGCGCCGGCCAGGATCGCCTCCACCGCGGGCGCGGCGGCAGCGAATCGCGAGGCGGTGTCCCGCCAGGTCTCCGGCTGCTGGGCGATCTCCCCCGGCGTCGCCGCCGCGCCCAGCCGTTCCGCCTCCGCCCCGCCCAATGACAGTAGCTCTTGCAGCGCGTTCATGCCTGTTGACCTGTTCTTCTGATCTTCTTCCTCAATTCCGAATGAAAGGCGGCGCTTCCTCTTCGGGCCTTGTCCTATCGTGCAGGGGAAGCGCCGGCGACTCGGGAATTCCTTCCCCCAAATGCTTGCGGTCCTGACAGGAGAGATGGTAATGGCCTCGCGCATTGTATTGGGGCTGGCACTGCTGGCGCTGGTCTGCCTGGGATCCGCTTCGACCGCCTCCGACTCGGAGTGCCAGCACGCCGACTCCCTTTCGCTGAACGGTTCCTGGCTGTTCGCCGTTGGCGATGGCCACGAGGCCGACGCCGGCACGCCCGACCTCGCCGCGCTCCCCGCGCGGCCGGTCCTGCTGCCAGGCCCTTTCCTGCCATGGAACGAGAAGGACGCCTCCGAGCTGAAGATCGTGTGGGCGTGGCGCACGTTCATAGTCTCGCCCGCCCAGGCGAAGAAGCTGGCGGTGCTGCGCTGGAACCATATCACCTTCGGCGCGGCCGCCTACATCAATGGGCGGAAGGTTGGGGAGAACGAGCCCACCGGACCCTACCAGGTCGTGCTGCCCGGGGGCGTGCTCACGCCCGGCGAGAACCAGATCGTGCTGCGTGTCGCCGGAGCCGCGGGCGTGCGCAAGAGCAAGAGCGGCTACTTCCTCATCCCCGCGGGCTTCGCCAGCCAGCATCCGCGCGGCATGCCGGCCGTGCACGACGACGTGTGGCTTGACTTCGCGGACCGGGCCTACCTGCGGTCCGCGCTCGCGCTGCCCGACCTCGCCGGGGGCCGGGTGCGGTTCCGCGTCTACGTGGGCCCCGCGGAGGCACTACAGGGGATCGCCGAGCCCACGCTCGCAGTGAAGGTCAGCACTTGGCCTGCGGGCGCGCCGGCCGGGTCCAGCCCGGCGCGTCCGGCGCAGCCCGCGCCCGGCGGCGGATACCTGCTTGAGGTGGCCCTCCCCGACGCCGCGGCGTGGACCCCGGAGCAACCCAACCTGTACACAGCCGAGATCACCCTCGCCGCGGGGCCGACCGTCCTCGACACTCTTTCCGTCCGCTTTGGGATGCGAGAGATCGCGACCCGGGACGGCCGTTTCATGCTCAACGGCAAGAGCCTGTGGCTGCGGGGCTCCGACCTGGTCGGCGAGTGGACCTGGCGTGGCGATCACGGCGACGTCTTCACCGGCCACGAGAAGGAGTACCTCGTCACCGAAGCCCGGGAGATGAGCATGAACTCGTTCCGCACCCACACCCAGCCCCTCCCGCGGACCTGGGCCGACATCTGCGACGAATACGGCACGATGATCCTCGCGGAGTTCCCCCTCCTCCACAACGGCACCGACTTCCGCTTCACCCCTGAGGAGGCGGAGATCTTCCACCGCAACTGCCTGTCCGACGCACGCGGCTGGATGGAGCGTCTCTGGAACCACCCCGCGGTGGTCGTGTGGGTGCTGTCCAACGAGTCCTACTCCGACAACGAATGGGAGTTCGGTCCCTATCAGGACTACGTCCGGTCGCTCGATCCCACGCGGCCGCTGATGCGCACGGACAATGAAACCAAAGAGATTCACGACCTCCATGCCTGCGGGAACACCGAGGACACGGACGAGGGGCGCCTGCAGGCCGACATCCCCGGCTGGCTGGAGGCCGGGAAGGGCCGCGTGGTCACCAACACGGAGTACATGAACTTGTTCGGTCGCCCGGTCACGCAGTGGACCGGCACGGAGGACAAGGAGGCCGACGCGCTCGCCTACGCCCAGCTCGGGATGGAGCATACGGAGGCGATGCGCCGGGCCCGGCTCGCCGGCATCTGGCCCTACATGTACGCAGGGTGGACGAAGACGCGCCGCGGGGGGCAGCAGTGGAAGGCGGGATATGCCCAGCCCATCTCCGCCGCGCTCCACAGCGCGCTCTCCCCCGTCCTCGCCAGCCTCGATCTCTTCAATGCGAACTACCTGGTCGGGCGGAAGGTCATCACTGATCTCTATCTCATTAATGACTCCTGGCACGAGGCGAAGATCCACGTGGACCTGGTGGTCACCAGCTCGGACCCGGAGTTCATCCCCGAGGCGGAGTGCTTCGCCCAGCCCCTCTCTCGCCAGGGATTCGACTTCACACTGCCGGCCGATTCCATGCGGATCGTGCCCGTGACGTGGCACGTGCCGGGACAGGTCGGGCCGTACTGGCTCGCTGCCCGCACCACAGGCCTGCCGGGCCGGCCCGTCCTCAGCACCCGCTTCCTTCGCGCGTGCACCCCCGCTATGAACCAGTCCATGCGCGTGCGCACCAGGGTGGTCTTGCTGGGCGACGACGGCCCCGGCGCGGCGCTGCTCAAGCACCTGGCCGTAAAGTCAACAAAGGACTTGGCTCACCTCGATCCGGCCCGCGATCTGGCGCTCGTGTGGGATGCCGAGAAGCTCACCGAACAGGAAAGGGCCTTCGCCCCCGGCCTTCAGCGCTTCCTCGCCGCGGGCGGGAAGATGGCCGTGCTCGCCTCCGACGCCTGGACCTGGCCCGCCCTCTGCGACCTCACCATTCCTCCGCGCAAGCAGGGCTGGGGAAACGAGATCTACCGCTACTCCCGTGCCTTCCTCTATCCCGGCGTCAAGCACCCCATGCTCGCCGGCGTGCTGCCGGAATCGTTGATGCGGTGGAACGGCCTTCCCGGCCTGGTCGCCTTCGCCCCGCTGCAAGGCCCTGCGATGGCGAAGGCGCAGAAGCTGGTGTGGGTGCGCGATAAGGAGCACACCGTCGCCGCGGTCGTCCCGCTCGACACCGGCGGCGCCATCACGTTCTGCCAACTCGACCTGAAGCGCCACCTCGACGACCGCGCCTCCAGCTATGATCCCGTCGCCGAACGGATCTTGCGGAATCTCCTCGCGGAGTAAGGCACATTCCTCCGCCATGTCTGTACCCGCCAGCAAAACCAGATCGCCCGGCCGCACCCTCCGCGCCTGGATATGGCGGCTGTCCGTGGCCTACTTCCTGCTTCTGGTGCTGCTCTACCTGGTAGAGGCCGTGGTGGCCGAACGGTGGTGGGTTGCCCTCCTGCTCACCTATGTCTCCCAGCGCCCCCTCGTCTACCCGCTCTGCATGCTGCTCCTCGCGTCACTGGTCACGCGGGGCTGGCGGGCGGTGGGGGTCAACGTGCTCGGCGCGGCCTTGGTGCTCTTCGGGTTCCTGGGCTTCGCACTTCCGCACGTCTCTCGGCCCACGCCCCAGGGTCAGGTAGTGCGGGTCATGACGCTGAATGCCGCCTACTTCCACCGCATGCGCGCGCAGGATCTCTCCCAACTGGCGGCCCGCTATCAGCTCGACCTGATCTGCCTGCAAGAGGCCTCGCCAATGCGCTACGGCTCGCTCGCGCACGACGTGCTGCACGGTCTGCCGGGGTGGAGGGTGATGATAGAGGGTCAGCTCGCGGTGCTTTCCCGCTATCCCCTGAAGGACTGGGCGGCGCGCACCTACTCGAGCGGGGGGCGCACCGCGCTCGCGTTACAGTTGGACGCCGACGGAACACGACTCACCGTCATCACCACTCACTTCAGCACGGCCTACCCGCCGAACGGCCTCCGGCAGGATTGGCGCGCGCTGGCCGAATACCTGGACTCTGTGAGCGCCGCGAGAGAGGACGAGGTGAGGGAACTGCTCGCCTTCGCGAAAGACCAGGAGGGACCGGTGCTCATCGCCGGCGACTTCAACACTCCGCCCCGGGGTCGCGTCTACCGGGAACTCACCTCCCACTATCGCGACGCCTTCCCCGCAGTGGGACGGGGCGCCGGCTATACCTTTATCTCCAGCCGTCCCCGTTATCGGATTGACTACTTCTTCACCGGCCCGGGCTTGATTCCGGTGACCTGCCGCGCGCTGCCCCTCCATCTCTCCGACCACCTGCCGGTGGTGGGCGAGTTCGTCGTCACCGGGAAAGCCGCGCGCAGGCCGCCTTCGTAACCCGCGCCCTCTTGGAGGGAGGCATGACCAGCAGACAACGCCTTCTCGCCGCCTTTCGCCGCGAGCCCGTGGACCTCGTGCCGGTGCGCCTGTGGGGCTTCGATCACCGCCGGGAGCAGCCGGATCCTTCCCGTCGGCACCTCGCGGAGATCGCGCGCGCGAATGCGCCTGATTTGCTTGACACGTGGTGGCCCCGCATCACCGAGACGAGTCCGCCGCGGGTCGAACACGAGACCCGTCCCTCTCGGCACGAGGGCTTCGTGGAGGACGTCACCACCATCTACACTCCCAGGGGCGAGCTGATCAGTTCTCACTTCCGCAGCCTCGAGGGCAAGCCCGGCTACCACGCGAAGTACCTGCTGGAGACTCCGGAGGATGCTCAGAAGTGGCTCTCCCTCCCCTGGTCGTCCCCGGTCGTGGATTGCTCGGAATGGCCCAGGGCCGTGGCCGAGATGGGGGAGGAGGGTCTGCTCATGTCCGGCATCGGAGAGGCCATGTACGCGGTCAACGACCTCACCGGCAGTGAGACGTGGGGGTATTGGCTGGCGGAGGAGCGCGAGTTGCTGCATCGGCTGGTAGGGGAGGTGCACCGGCGGCAGATGTATGTGCTCAAAGAGATGCTCTCCCAGGGCGTGCGGGGGGTGTATGGCTATGTCGGCCCTGAGTTGTGCATCCCTCCGCTCGCCGGCCCCCGCGACTTCGACGAGTTCGTGGTCCGCTACGACCAGCCCCTGCACGACCTCATCCACGAGGCCGGAGGCCTGGTGTGGCTGCATTGTCACGGGAAGATGAACTTGGTGCTGGAGCGCTTCGCGGATGAAGGCATTGACTGCCTCAACCCCATGGAGCCGCCTCCTATGGGTGACGTGACCATCGCCGACGCGCGCCGGCGGATCGGGGATCGCATGGCCATGGAGGGCGGCATCGAGGTGGGGGACATGGAACTGAAGACGCCGGCCGAAGTCCAAGCCGCGGTGGCCGACGCGGTATGGCAGAGCGGCGGCCGGGGCTTCATTCTCGGCCTGAGCAGCGACCTCACGCACCTGCCCACCCTCTCCTCCCGGGTGCTGGAGAACCTGCGCGCGTTCTGTGAGACCGGGAGAGGAGAGGGAGCCCTCGTCTGCCGTTAGCGTCGGTCTCACGCTCCCATGAGGATCGGCGAACTGACGAACTTCGAGGGCACCGCCACCTGGTAGACGTGGAGCCCCGGCAGAGGCGACGGGTCCTGCCAGGCGAACACGACGTCCGGGTTGTCCATGGCGACTGGTTGCCAATGGATAGCTCGTCCGTCTCGAAACACAATCACGCTCCGGGGCCGCGGCTGGGAGTAGGACTCCGGCAGGTGCAGGCGAACCTCGGTCCCCGCGGGGTACCTCTTGGTGAAGCTCGGAATCGGCTTGAACTCCGCGAACTGCGTTTCCCCGCGGGTCGCGCACGTCCGACCGTCACGGAACGCGTCCAGGATGCTCTTCTCCTCGCATTCCTCCCTGCCCAGGTAGACATAGGTCGCATGCGACAGCTGCTCCTCCGCGAACTGGACGCAGGCCGCCGTCTCGGCCTGCCCCTTGAAACGAAGCCACAGGGAGGAGAGCGAACGGAACACCTTACGCCAGCGCTTTCGCATCGTCCGCGCCTCCAGGGCAAAGTCCGCCGCGAGGGGCCAGGATTCCGGCCCAACATGGTAGTCACACCCCGCGTAGACGCCCTTGGGCGACTGCGCGGTGGCGTACCCGTTCACGAGACTGATATCCTCGGGCTCGTGCAGGAGGTCCACCGCGGAGGAGTAGAAGAAATCGAGGAAGCTGCTGCGGCCCAGGTCGCCGATGGTATATCGGAAGTCCGCGTCTTGGCGCAACAGACAGTGCTGGAACTGATGGGCCGCCAATGAGGGAAGCTGGCGCTGACTCAACAGCGCCTGCAACTGGGCCACCGTTCCGGTGTTGTTGGCAGAGATCCACGGGGCCAGCGGACACGGGGCCGGGGGTGACCAGTCCATGAAATCCCGCACCGACAGTACCAGGGTGTGGGCTTGCGAGGCATCGTCGGGGAGCATCCAATCTACTTCGACTTCGCCCCCCGCGATCACCGGCAGTCCGATCTCTCTGGAGACGTGCTCGCACGTCGTCACGTACCCCTTCAAGGTGTGCCGGCGTTCGGTCGTCATCTGGCGAAGATGGTCTGTGACAATCAAGAAGTCGTAATGATGGAAGGCCGCAATCTGCGCGGCCCGCGGCACCGTCGCCCACCCATCCGAGAAGCGCGTGTGGAAATGCACGAGCCCTCGCGCCCAGCCCTTCCGCGCCTCCGGATCATACGGCTTTGCTCGCCTCATTCCGCTCCCTCCTCCCATCGCCGGCCAGCAAAGGGCTTCTCCACCGTCCCGGTGCCTCCTTCGTGGGTTCTGCCCGGCGGTTGCCCTGAGGCCGGAATCTGTGGATTCCGACTGCTCACCGATTCCCAACGCTCCGCTCACAACGCCGAAGGCGCCCGCGCTCCCGCGTCGAACCTTTCCGTCACCACCCGCATAGGAGTCCCATCGTGGAGAGAGTCAAGATCGGCATTATCGGCGTCGGGCAGATCGGCAAGCTGCACCTGCACTACTACCAGAACCTTCCCGTGGACATCGTGGCGGCCGCGGATGTGAATCCCACCGAAGTGGAGCAGGTGGCCGCGCAGTACAAGATCCCGCACACCTTCACTGACTTCCGCAAGCTGCTCGAGATGGACGAGCTCCAGGCCGTGGACGTCTGCCTGCACAACAACCTCCACTCCCCGGTGACCTGCGAAGTCCTGAAGGCCGGCAAGCACGCCTACTGCGAGAAGCCCATCGCCGGCTCCTGGGTGGACGGGAAGAAGATGGTGGAGACTGCGAAGAAGCTCGGACGCATGCTCTCCATCCAGCTCAGCACACTCTTCTCCCCGGAGACCAAGGCCGCGCAACGCCTCATCAGCGACGGCCTCCTCGGCGACATCTACTACGCCAAGTCCTACGGCTTCCGGCGCCGCGGCCGGCCCTACGTGGACGGCTACGGCACCAGCTCGTTCGTGCAGCAGGAGGTCGCGGGAGGGGGCGCGCTCTTCGACATGGGCGTGTATCACATCGCGCAGGTGCTGCACCTGCTGAAGAACCCGAAGATCGAGACCGTCAGCGGCGCCACCCACCAGGCCGTCGCCATGTATCAGGACCGGCAGCAGAACGGCAAGTACAGCGTGGAGGAACTGGGCCTCGGGATGGCGCGACTTGCGGGCGGCATTACCTTCTTCGTCGAGGAGAGCTGGGCCATCCACGCCGCGGGGGCCGACGCCAGCCAGATCTACGGTTCCAAGGGCGGCGTGCGCCTCTCCCCCTTCACCTACTACACCACCGTGGCCGATATGGAGATGGATGGCACGTTCGACCTGCGCAGCGCGGACAGCCGCTGGCACTCCTGCTTCCCCAATACCGACTGCTACGACAGCCCACAGGCCCACTGGGTCGCGGCCCTGCAAGGGCGCGTCCCGCTCATTGACACCGCCGGCCTCGCCCTGGCCACCATGTTCGTCAGCGAGGGCATCTACCTCTCCACCAAGCTGGGCCGGGAAGTCACCGCCGCGGAAATCGAGGCGAACTCGGCGTCAACGGCGTTGGAGGTGTAGGGTTTCGGGATTCGGGCGGAGAACCGCCAGGGGGCAGCCCGTACCTCTTTCAGACCTTGGGCTTGGGGCTTCGGGACCTGCCGGACGACGTGCGAAGGCTCTGCGCGAGGCGAGTCAGCATCATGCCTACGCTATCCGCCAGGCCGGTAAGCCGTTCGGCCGCCTCGGCCTCGAGGTAGGAGAGATCTCGGGCCAGGGAGAGCAGTGTGCTGACCTCCGCGGCCGAGCCCCGCGCGACGGACAGGAATTGGAGATACTCCAGGCGGCTGTGCCGGCAATGACCCTCGGCGATGTTGAGGGGAATGGAAACTGTCGCGCGCCGGAGCTGCGACGTCAGCCCAAACACCTCCCTGGACGGGAACCTGCTGGTGGCCCTGTAGGTCTCCAGGGCCAGCGTGTAGGCCTTCTGCCAGATGATCAGGTCGCGGTAGCTAGCCATCGGACGACCTCCCTGCCCGACGCACAGGCCCGAACCCCGAATCTCGAATCCCGAACCCCGGCTATGCTTGCGCGGCTACCGCCGGCCTCGGGGCCTCTTGCCCCACCGGACGGCGCGCCCACGGCTCGCACCGCCACGAGCCGTCCTTGTAGGTGCACTGATCCTTCAGCACCATCTCCAGATCAGCCGGGCTGATCGCCCCCATCCCGAGCAGCGTCTCCCCCAGCAGTTTCTTCGTCCGCCGCTGCTTGGCCAAGGCTCGCTCGAGCATCTCTACCGACACCAGGCGGTACTTGAATACCAGCAGCTCGCCGAGGAGGGGAGGACGATCCTCGGGAAGCTCGAGCACCGGGTGCGCGGCCGCGTCGTCCTTCCGGTGCAGTTCCCACAGGTACAGCCCCGAACAGAGGAAGAGCACCGCCGCGAGGCACGTCGAGCCCGCCCGCCACGACAGATCGTAGCTCTGATCCCACACATCCCACGCCACGACGCCAGAAAGCGCCGCCATCCCGACGCCCAGGTAAATCCGTGTCCAGTGCATAGCCCATCTCCACCCAACGAAGGTGTTGACCCCGACCCGTGGGGCATGGTGCAAGCGCGAGGCGGCGACCGTCCAATCCCTATCCCAGAGACAGGCGCCGCCTCGCGCTCCTGCAGGAAGGGATGTTCCATATCCCGCCCCCAAATCCACCAAGCGCCGCCCTTTTTGCCCGGCCTCAGCAGGTATCGAACACCCCCGCCTCCGGCTCCTCCCACGGCGTGCCAGGGCGGGCCAGGAAGCTCGGCACGCCCACCGGGGGGCGGCCCGCGGCCAACCGACGGGCGAGCGCGCGCAGTTCAGGAGGGAACACAGGCTCCCGCTCGACCTGATCGAACGGCACCCAGCGCACCGGGCCCTCGATCTCGTCATAGGTGGTGGGATCCACGCCCTCTCCGGGGATCAGGTCGGCCCACACGAACACCTCCAGACCGTAGGCGTAGTCGGCCGTAGCGCCCCCCTCGCCGCGGGCTCCGAGGTGCGCCGCCACCATCTCCCGCGCCTCCGCCAGGGGGAAGTGCTTCGGGACCACCCACTCCCGCAGGAAAGCCACCGACTTCGCCTTCACCCGCAGGCCAGTCTCCTCCAGCACCTCCCGCTCGGCCGCTTCATACAGCGATTCGTTGGGCATCAGCCCTCCTCCCGGCGCCGCGCCCGGCTGTGGCGGACTGCCGCCGACGTGGTCGGGCCGGGGCAGGATCAGCAGCTTCCCCTCGTGCACGATCAGCGCCCGCACGCGCAGGTTGCGGTAGATGCTGTGGGTGAACATGAGCGGCTCCTCTTTCCTGAAGCGGAGGGAGGCGATGGCAGTCCGGTGTCCAAGAAGATCATACCACATGGGCAGGAGAGAGGCGTGGTATGGCCAGACTGGCTGCATTCGCGATGATCGTAGTGATGGCCTGCACCGCGCTGAGCTGCGCGGCCGCGGCCGAGGTGGCGAAGAAGGGAGATCGGATCGTGGTGCATCCGCAACAGACCACCGACGTGCTGATCAACCCCGGGGTCGGCTGGCAGTTGCTGGTCGGCGCTGATCCCTCTGACGAAATGGAGCGAATGCCCCTCGTCTCCACTTACTACTACCGCACCAGTTGGACCGAGTTCGAACCCCAGCGCGGCCGCTACGAGAACTCCCCCGCGGTGCGCCGCATTGATAGGTGGCTGGCCGAGGCCGCCAAGTACGGCCGGTATGTGGCTATCCGCGTGGTGCCGTGGAATTCGCAGAATCCCGAGTACCAGCGCATGAGCGCGCAGAAGGTGAAGGGGTGTGACAGCCCGGTGCCGGCCTACATCTTCGCAGAAGGCGCGGACGGCTTTCCCGAGCCGGGCGGCTCGGGCGGATGGGTGCCGGTGTTCTGGGATCCCGTGTATCTGAAGTATCACCAGAAGCTCGCAGAATTCCTCGGCAAGCGCTATGCGAACCACCCCAACCTCGCCTACATTGACGTCCCGGCCGCCAACTACGGAGAGATGAACCTCACCAACACCGGCGTCCCGCAGCTCGACGACCTCTCCCTGTGGCGTAAGCATGGGCTGACGGCCGCCTCCTGGCGAGGAATGGTGGAGCAGTTGTGCGATATGTACCGCGGCGCCTTCCCCCACGATCTGCTGGTCGCCGCGCGGGACTACGTCCTGTACCCGGGAGGCCGCGAGGCACTGCCCTACGCGGTCAAGAAGGGCGTCGGCTTCCGCGACGACGGCCTGGGTATGGACTACTGCGGCCCGGGGCAGACCAACCCGGAGTACGAGGGGCATTGGCAAGAGGCGCTCTGCCTCTACGAGAACTCCGACGGGAGCTGGCTCGACCTGGGCGACGAGGCCCGGGTGCGGCGGATTCTCGACTGGGCCATAGACCGCACCCATGCCAGCATCGTGATGGTCGGCAAGTGGAATGAAGGGCAGCGCAGCTATGACCGGTACCAGTCACTGGTGACCGAGTACGGAAAGCGCCTAGGCTACCGGCTGGTGGTACAGGAGGCGAGCTTGCCGGCCACCGTCGCCCCGGGCGCTGACCTACCGGTGACGCTCGCCTGGCAGAACCTCGGCAACGCGCCTCCCTACGTGAGCTTCGCGCTAAAGGTGGAACTGCTCGGCCCCTCCGGCAAGCTCCTCGGCGCGGCCACGGTCGCGCCGGAGAAGCTGGGCACCACCACGTGGACTCCGTCGGCCCGCCCACAGACAGAGGTGGCGCTCCCCATTCTCAAGGACGTTCCCCCCGGAAGCTACCGCGTCGCCATCACGCTCTTCGAACCGAAGGCCGCGAGCGCAGGGCAGCCACTCGATGTCCGCCGGCCCATCCGCCTCGGGATCAGAGGCGGCGACGCGCGGGCGCGCTACGTGCTTGGGCGCGTGACGGTGAAGTAGGGGCGCCGGGGACTGGCTCGTCCGCATCGTGCGGAGGTGCCTGTCCCCGCGTTCTCATTGCGTTCGCGCCTTCCAGATGATCGTCGCCGGCACCATCCGCTGCCGCGCGGGCGCATAGCCCCCGCCCCAGTCGAACCCGCTTCCGGTCTCCACCGGCTCCGGCTCGACGATGTCCAGCACCTCCAGCCCCGCGCCGCGGAAGAGCCGGTACCACTCGCTCACCGTGCGCTGATACTCTGTCATGCGCGGGTGACTCCCCATCCCGTCCGAGTCCCAGTCGTACCAGTACTCGTGGTCGAAGTAGCTGAACTCCACCTTCATCTCGCCGCTCTCCGCCACGCAGTAGAAGAACGGGTGGTTGACGCTGAAGACGAACAGCCCGCCCGGCCGCAGCACCCGCGCGACTTCCGCGAACACTCGATCCATGTGCTCGACGAACTGGAAGGCGAAGGCCGACAGCGCCAGGTCCTGGCTCGCGTCTGAGATGGCCGACAGGTCCTCCGCGTTCCCCTGAAGGAACGTCGCCTCGACACCCTCCTCCAACGCCAGCCGCCGCGCGAACTCGATCTGCGCGTCCGACAGGTCCAGTCCCGTGGCGATGGCCCCGCGCTTCGCCAGCGCGATCGTGTTCTGCCCTCCGCCGCAGCCGATCTCGAGCGTGCGCTTCCCCGTCACTTCGCCCAGCAGGTGCAGTTCATCCTCGTTCGGGCAATGCGGGCCCCAGTGGATGAAGTCGGTGGGGATGCCGTGCTCCGCCTGGTAATACGGTGCGATCTCGTTCCAGTTCTTGCGCGTGGGGGTGTGCTCACCCATGCTCCTGCTCCTGCGACTCATCTTCTCCGAACAGCTGCCGACATCCGCCCGGGTGCGGCGGGCATGGAACGGCACCATGCCCGCCCTGCAAACTCCCCCTCACTCCGGCGCTCCGCGGTCAAGCACGAACCTGAGCATGTCCAAGGTGCTCTCGCGCTCATTGAACCTGCTCCCCCTTCGCCACTTCTCCGCCAAGGAGATCAGTCCGGCATACTGCGGGAACTCAAGGGCGGCCCACCGCGCCGCCTGTGATTTCGACACGATGCGCCCGAACTCGAGCGTATAGAGGATACGACACATCGTCAGAACGGTATAGGCCTGGTACTCGGCGTCTTCCAAACGATGTGGGTCCTGCAGCTGCGGCCTCCACCACTCCCGCAGGAAGTCCCTTTCCGCGGTCCTGATCTGCTGGGGGCTGATCTCGTCCATGATCGCGTCCGGGGGCAAGCCGTAGAGGACGATACCATGCTCCCGCAGCACCGCCCACTGAATCACTTCATTGCTGTCATGCCTCTCCACGGCGAAATGTCCGTCCACACCAAGATGCGGGTAGGTGAAGTGGTGCGGGTCGTAGCGCCTGATCGCCTCCAAAGGAACATAATCGCCCTCCATCCTGTTACTGTAGAGACGCGTGCTTCCACGCAGTTGCCCGTGCATGCGTGCCAGTTGGGCAATGGCCTCGCCCCCCAGCAGACCTCTGGTGGCGACCACGAAGTCAATGTCGCTGCTTTCCGGCCGGAAGTCCCCCAGTGCCAGCGACCCGGTCAGGTACAGGCCAGCGAGTCGGGGTCCCAGAAGGTCGAGGAGGCTGTCCAAGAGGGCCTGCATCAACTCGTTGACTTCGGGGGATTGTGTGGTGGTTCGGTAGTTCATCGCAATGGCTCATTCCGGCACTGTTCGCTTTCCCGCGCCCGCAAGGCCACCCACCTCCACGGCAAGTCCCCCGTATCATACAGCCGCCGCCCATACGGACGCCCGTAGGCCCGCGCCAACTCCGCCGTCGGCGTGTGGAACATTGCCTGTAGCCCGGGCGTGCGATCGTGCTCCCATGTATCGAGAACGCCGGCCACCCCGTCGGTCTTCAGATTTCCCAGCCGATGCGCCGGCCAGACCCCCGTGAACGAAGGATATGCATCGAAGTTGGAGGCGACGTAGAGCCACAAGGGATGGCCGCTCGTGGCCTCGCTGAGCGAAGTGACCGCAGGTGCCGGGTCGTTCCGCAAGGTGCGCATCAGCACTCGCTCGGTGGTCCCGATGGCGCGTTTCGTATGCGCCTCACAGTGTTCCAGAAACGCGCGCGGCACCCGCTCCAAATCGCGATCCGTAGGTCGCAAATGCTCCAACCCCAGGCCCGCCCCGTCAGGGCTGGGCGTGTGCATCCAGAAGGTGAACGGCCCGCCCAATGCCTCACATCGTTCCTTCAACCGCAGTTCCTCCGCCAACGCAATCAGCCCCGGCAAATCGGGGATCAGCAACTTCGTGAAGAACAACTGCCACCGCGGCCGAATCCCGGCAGCCAGGAGCCGCTCCGTGGCCGTGAGCAGATCGCGAAATGCGCCGCGGCGCCGCGTGGCCCAGTCGGTGGCTTTCTCCAAACCGAAGAACGAGAGCTGCGCCTCGCGCATCCCAAGGTCATAAAGCCACCGCGCATACTCCGGATCACGCGCCAACCGCCACACGCTCAACAACTCCATCCTATCGCGCTCCGGCGGCACATCAGACAATTCCATCGCTAGCGCGTGCAGTTCCCGATAGTCATCCGCATAGTCCGGCTCCCGAATCCACGTCTGCACCCGCAACCGCCGCGACGGTGCGCGGTCCTCACCCGCCCGCCGAGACGCGCGGAACTGCGCGACCGCCCACCGAACGTCGTCCTCGGTCATCCGCGTCCGCGGCGGCGTCACCACCCGATGATCGAGCCAGCAGTGCCGGCAGCGATTCGGGCAGCCGTGCATGTCAAAGGCAAGACCAAGATCATCGTCAGGCCCGATCATGGGCATCGCTCACTCCCTCACCGCCACCACCCGCCCGTTCCCCTCCCGCCCGCTTCGCCACGCCTCGGTGTCAATGTCCAAGTCCGCATAGGCCTGCCGCACCCAGGCCTCTCCCATGAGCGCGGTGTAGTGCGCGTCGTTCTCCCGCAGCTTCCGCTTTAGCGGATACCAACCGTATTCCAGGTCGAACTCCGAGATGTCTTCGGCGCGTATCACACGAAACCCGAAGTCGCGGGTCCTTGCCGCGACCTCCTCCAGAGAGAGGAGCTTCGGATCGCTCTCGGGACTTCGTCGAATCTGTCCGCTGAAGGCGACTCGGCCGCCCGGTTTGAGCAAGCGGTGTATTTCGCCGAGCCAGCTCAAATCGGCAGGGAAGCTGCCCTGGGACCAGGCCACTGTGAACGAACCGTCGGGCAGGGGAATCGCCGCGGCATCGCAGCACAGAAACCGCACGCGCTCCTGCAACCCGCAAAGTTGCGTCAGCCTCTCCGCCGCCGCGATGTAGTCTTCCTCGAGATCTACGCCCGTGACGCGGCACCCATAGTCCCGCGCCAAGTGGCGCGCGGGCCCGCCGATGTAGCAGGCCAAATCGAGCACGCGGTCTTCCGCCGCGATCCCCAAGGCCTCCGCCATCCGCCGCGTGTCCTGCGCCCCGCCGAGGTGATACTGCTCGCCCAGCAGCACCGCGCACGCGGAGGTGCGCAGCAGCCGGGCCGCCTGTGCCTGCTCCAGCAGCGCGGCGATCTGCGCCTCTGTGTTCGTATTGCCCCGCAATCGCCAACCGGCGATCATCTCTTGAAGTTTCGGATTCACTTCGGTTCTCCGAGGTCGATCTCCAGTTGTAGGCCCACCTGCTCTGCCCCCGCGCTCTGGTACAACCGCTGCGCCGCCAGGTTGTCCTGCTCTGTGTTGATATGAAACTCCCCAACTCCGCGGCTGCGGGCGATGCGGCACACCTCCTCCAGCAGCGCCCGCGCGATTCCCTGGCGGCGGCAATCCTCGCGGACGATCAGGCCGAGCAACTCGCCTGATAGTGCGCCATGCGGCAAGTCGTGATAGACCAACAGATGGGCGAGCCCGACGACCTCGCCCTCCACCTCAGCCACCACAAAGCTGTGATCCGGATGCGCCAGCACCGCCGTGAACATCGCACGCCTATCAAGATCTCTGCTGACCAGCGCGGTCTCCAGCGCGTTCACCGCCTCGTAGTCCTCGCTTCGAGCCAGCCGCAGGTGAGCGGCGTTCATCGTACCTCCTCCTTCGCGCCCAAGCGCTGGACCCTCAGTTCCTCGTGCATCGCGCGACACCGCGCCAGCCACAGCCGCTCGTACTCCTCCGCGCTCACGATCCGTCCGGCGAGGTCGCCCACGGTCAGCACGCCCTCCTCCCGACACCACTGAAGGCACACCTCGTACGCCTCCCAATCCGGCCACTCGTCCTCGTCCCAGTAGGCCGGGATCTCCCCCCTCCCCGCGAGGTGTGCCGCCACCGCCCGGGTGTGTCCGTCCGTCAACGCGACGGCGTCGCCGAAGCGCCGCACCGGCAGCGGCGCCATCCTCGCCGGGTCGAAGTCACGCTGCACCGCCGCCAGCTTCTCCGCGCTGACGTAGAGCTGGCTGGGCCGGAGGGCGCTCCAAGGCATCCACGCGGCGCGGTTCATGGCGCTAAGCCCTTCCAGAACGACGCCGTCCGACACGTGAACCGGTACCCCAGGTTGGTGTAGAACAGCGCCGCCCGGTAGTTCGTCCAGTTCGTGCTGATCCCCGCGTGTACGCACCCCAGTCCCCGCATCTCCTGCAATCCGGTGGTGAGCAGGAACATCCCCAGCCGCTTCCCCTGGAACGCTTCGGCCACGTCGAGTTCATCGCAGAAGCCCCACTCCGGGTCCTCCTGCATGCGGATCATGATGCACCGGCCGAGGTAGGTTTCTCCCTGCCGCGCAACGACCTCAACCTGCCGGCCGAACGGCCCGTCTTGCCACTCATGGCTCAGCTCGAACTCCAGGTCCGGGCGTACCGGCGTCGGCGGGAGGAAGTCGCACCAGTGCAGGTGCAGCTCACTCCCCGCCTCCCGATATCCGTTCATCGTGAACAGCGCCCACACGTGCGCGATGCTGTCCGGAAGGTGCGCATACGGCGCCAGGCCGAACGGATAGCGGAAGGCCAGGCTGAACGCCTCCATCGCGGTGCGCTCGTGCCGCCGCGCCCACGCTTCGGCCCACTCCAGCAATGCCTGCCCCACCGCGCGTTGCCCCGGGCGATAGGCGAGCACGCGAATCACCCCCGGCTCCCCCTGTGTGTGCCACGGCTGCTCGGGAGGCAGCGCGATGCCAACGTGCACGTACCCGACGACCTCGCCGTCGTCCGCCCGCGCTGCTGCAATCTCCTGATTGCGCAGCGGCCGGCGCCCCAGCAGCGTGACGGGATCGTCGCCGAACCGCTCCACCGGAATCGGGCGGGAGTACGGCACGTCTACCATCAAGTCGTTGTAACACTGCGCCACTCCGGCCGTGAGGCCGGGTTCGAAAGGCACGAGTTCTATCATGCAACCCTCTCAGCTCTGGTAAGATACGGCACGACTTCCCTACAGAGTTCGCACACGTTCGCGTATCCCGGCCGCACGCGGAATCCCGCCGCCGCCGGTAGCTCGAGCAGCGCCGCCGGCCCGCCCCGCAGTAGCGCAGACACAATGCCGTTCCGCGCCGGATCGTAGCCCCCGACGATCTCTCCGAGCGACTGCCGTCGCGCGTTTCCGATCGCCAGTCCCCAGCAGATACTCACCTCGCCCCGCGGGTCCACCGTGAACACCGTCGGCGCCGCCAGGCCTGCTCCATAGCTCGGGCCCGGGCACGGGCCCCTGGGAATGCCCGGCCGGCGTGGATACCGCGCCGCGAAGCTCTGTAAGGCCCGCCCCAGCGGCAGCGCCACGTTCATGTTGACCTCCGGCGAAATCCCCCGCAGCCCATCCACGATCTGCCACGTCTTCTCATCCATCGGGTGCCCTGCCCGGCCCTCCTGCAAGACGCAGACATTCCACGTCACCTGCATCCCCGCCGCCCGCGCCGCTCGCCCCGCAAGGCGCGGCCGTTCCATCGGTGTGAACTCCGCGTGGAACGCATCCACACTGATCACCATCCGCCGCAGTCCGGCCCCGTGCAGCCGTTCCACCCAGCCCCGCGCCGCCTCCTCCGTCTCCGCCCAGTAGGCATTGGTGATGATGTCCACCCGCGGCACCCCCAGCCGCGTCGCGACTCGCACCCCCGTCAGCACCGTCTCCGGGTTCAGCATCGGCTCGCCCCCGAACAGCAGCACCGACCCCAGCGACCCACCGGCCGCCCCCTCCGTGATCCACCGCGCCGCCTCCTCCGCCGCCATGTCCGGTCCCTTGGTGCGGACCTCGAAGCAGCAGTGCCGGCACCGCGACGTGCACCGCCGCGTCACCAGTAGCTCCAACCGGTTGAGTCGCTCCGCCATACCGCCTCTCCCGAACCCCCAATCCCGAAGCCCAAAAACGAAACGCGCCCGCATCCCACCACCAGCACATCTTGATGGCGTGATGCAGGCGCGTCCTGGGCTGAACCGCTAGCCTGCGAACGACATATCGTTTTGTCCGTGGTCAGCCACTCGGATTATGCCGAAAGGAGGCGGTTCTGTCAACGGCTGTGCCGACTCCTCGCCTCCTCGGCCGTTCGCTACCTCCACCGTATCGAGTTGACTCGCGAATGATCGTACGTCAGTCGCACCGGCTCCCCCGTGCCGTCCGCGTTCATCACCCAGACCTCCGGGCCCGCGTAGACGTCTTCGCCTTCCCTGCCGATGAGGTGGTGGGCCGATACAAAGGCGATCTTCTTGCCGTCCGGCGACCAGGCCGGCATGCTGGGCATGGTCTGTTCGTTGCCGCCCGGAGGCGAGATGAAGACCGGCGTCACGGGCCCGCCCTCGGGTGCGAACGTGCCCACCCCCACCAACTCCTCCCGGTCGTCCCTCTCGCTCTTCGCCGAAAAGGTCGCCACCAATCGCCTGCCATCGGGTGACCAGTCCGCGCTGTCCAGGAAGGCCGGGCCGTACTCCCGGTGCCCTACCACCTTCCCGCCCACCACCGGGCGGGACTCCCGGCCGTCGGGGCGGATGGCGAACAAGGAGGTTTCCTCCGTGCTCGGAGAGGAGTTCGACAGAGACCGATAGGCAATCCACTTCCCGTCCGGCGACCAGCACGGAAAGCGCTCGTTCTCCTGCGGGTCATTGGCCAGCGGCCTCGCCCCCGACCCGTCCGCGTTCATGATCCACAGGTCGAGATTGCCCGGACTGCCGTCGGGCCGGAAGTTCGTGCCCCGCACGAATGCGATCTGCTTCATGTCCGGCGACCAGCGCGGATCGCGGCAGAAGCCGTCCGCTAGCCGCCGGGGCGGACTGCCGTCCCGCGCGTCCAGCCACAACGCCTGCTGCGTGACGTAGACCAGCCGCTTGCCGTCCCGCGCGACGTCCGGGTAGCTGATCCCCACCGGCCCCAGCCACTTCCGCACGTGCGGGTCCGGGTTGTAGCAACTGACCCCCTCACTCGCTGCCTCCAGCGATCCGCCTGGGAAGTAGTACCCATACAGCAGAATCCCCGCCACCGTCGGCAGCGCCGGCCACGCCGCATAGGTGCTAAAGCGCGCCCGCAGCACCTGCGCGTACGTCACCTTCACCCGCGGATCGGCCGATGGCTGTTCCTGACGCGACCGCGCCACCCAGACGTACGTGTATCCCGCCCGCAGTTCCGCCTGGGTCGCCCGCCCGTCGGCGTTGTGGACCACCCCCGTCCCCTGCACCTCCGTCTCCCACACCGGTGCCGTCGGCTTCGCCTCCCAGATCAGTTGCAGGGACGTCGGCTCGACCGCCCCCTTCCACCGATAGACCGGCTTCGTCTCCGTGATCACCGAATCCACCGCTGGCGCCACCGGCTCCATGAATGCCGGTCGGCCGATGCTTCCTGTCTTCAGCGTGGCGACGTGCCCCTCCCGATCCGTAACGGTCACGGTGATCGGCCCCTCCGGTGGCGCCGCGAAGGACTCGGGGGTGCCGAG
>Ga0315282_10003071_pt1 | contig 30152 bp, 30 predicted proteins | sample YL17G07_20_MG_FD_203693 | JGI IMG/M metagenome (GOLD analysis project Ga0315282, IMG submission 203693) | Sediment microbial communities from Yellowstone Lake, YNP, Wyoming, USA - YL17G07_20 | ecosystem: Environmental > Aquatic > Freshwater > Lake > Sediment | place: USA: Wyoming | collected... | reverse complement strand
TCAAACAGACGGATCTCACAGTTAGATCTGGGGCAGACAGAGTCTCCAAGGTGTGGTGGTTCAAGGCTATCCACAGATAGCGGTGAGGTTTCAATGGCAATCTTAACCTGTCTTCCACGATCTTGAAGCCGTAGCAGGTGACTAGTACAGACCTGCTAGAGAACGGAATCTTGGGCTTCTTGCCCCTTCTTGATGCTCTTCTGTAGTTCCTGAGAATCCCCACAGCATGGCTCATGGCACAGAGTCTGTAGTAGGAAGGGACTTCGAAGTCGCCAAGTCCGTGATATGCCTTCAAGGACAGCGACTTGAGGGATGTGACTCCTTCCTCCAGCCCTATCTTGATGCACGAGTTGGCCATGAGTCGGAACGTTTCCAGCAGGTGGAGTAGTTCCTCTGAGGGTTCGTAGTTCTGTGACACAGCCTTGATCACTCGCACGATTCTATTTCTGGATCATGTGCGCTTAAGGGCCCCTGAGCCGGGGACTTAACGGAGCCGAATCCGCTATGCCTCGATCATCACTGTGCTCCATCCGGACAAAAAGCTCGGCTGCTGGCCGACCCTCCAAGTACTGTCCCACGTGAAGCCACCCTGTTCGGTGAAGAGAGAGTTCGTGGTCTCGGCGACATAATATTTCTTCCCGGAATACTCCACGAAGTAGGCTCCGGGAAATGGCTCTGTGTCGAGTCTGATCCCGATGTTCATGTGACCGGACTGTCCGGCCTCTGGGTTCTGGTAGGCGATCAGGATCGCGTCTATCCCAGCTGACTCAAGAAGAGACGCAGCCAGCACAGAGAGATGCGCGCAGAGTCCACTCCCTTCAACCAGCGTCTCGGTCGGATACTTCATGTACCAGTTGCCCCCCTGCGGGGAGTAGTAGTAGAGTTGGTGCACTGTGTCGAGGACAGCCTCTGCGTAGTCCAGGTCGGCTGGAAAGGCCGCTCGTAGCCTCGCCTTGATGTCTGATATGGTGGAATCAGTGGGCGTCACGAACTGCTTGTAGTCAATCTGGTCGTACCCGACTGTGAAGTTCTGTCTGACTCTATCCCGTAAGCTCATGTAGTCTGCGCCGCTAACCATCAAAGGCACGATCAGGTTTTTGCCGCTGACGTTCACATAGAGGAGCCTGAAGTACACCGTGTCAGAGGAATGCAGCGCGATCAGCCTAGATTTGTACTCGGCAGCAGAGAGAATCAGGTCGTCAAACTTTGATTGGTTGTCTACGAGGACGACGATTGCCGCCGTTTCAACAACTAGCAGAACTACAATAGCAGAAACGAGGAAGCTGTTTCTCATCGATCGGCAACCATTATTAACCTCCATTAAAGCGTTTGGATGAATGGCCGAGAATCCTCCCGAACAGGAGAAGCAACCCAGTGGGCTGGAGAAGATGGTAGAAAAGGCCAAGGTGATCTCCAGATCCTCCAGGATAACACGGATTGATCACAACACGTTCCAAGTGGTCGGTGACCACGGGATATACATTGTCATAAGGGGCGTTGACGGCCTTTTCCACTGCGGCTGCCAAGGATTTCTGACCAGAGGCTTCTGCTCCCACGCCCTTGCAGTCAACATGCTGGTCAGCAGGAGAAGGCCAAGACCAAGAAGAGAAGCTCCGTCACCTGAGCCGGAAGAGGAAAGGAGCAAGGGCGAAGAACAACCAGAAGCAGAGGACGCATCTTGACTGAGAACGCGGGAATATTTTCGATTTGATGCTATTACAGTATCACAGAATAGCTTTTTAAGAGGAAGACCGGCGGAAGGGTAGAGAATGGCAGATGTGAAGCTCTCAGACCCGACGGGTTCGGAGGGCGATGTCGAGACTCGCCAGTTGATTGTGGGTGGAACTCCCGTCGGAGTGGTAAAGGCCTACAAGGCGACGGAGGAGGAGGCCAAGACGATAAAGAGCAAGCTGAAGAAAAGGATCAAGTCTGGCCAGGTTTTCTCTGTCAAGGTTTTCTTGGACAGAGAAATCGATGAGATGACGACAGAAGCCGTCGCGGAGAGGATTAGAAGCATGTACGCGGACCTAGAGGGCAAGGTGTATTTCGTGCTCAAGACCCATGATGGGATCGTCCCGTTGAGGATAGGGTGATGACGTTGGACCGAGGAACAATCCTTCTGGTGGTTTCAGGCTTGGGTGCCGTGATGTTCGCACTTTGCTCCATTTCTCTTTTCAGTTTGCTGGTAGCTGGCCCGGCATACGATATGACGAGCAGGACGGTCTACAGGCTCAGGAGGGACGTGCTGATCCCCTCGCACTCGCGAACGATCTATCCCCCCTCGACCTACATTGCCTATCCCGACTTCGCCTCTCTTCCGAGGTCGAACTACACCATCTCGGGATCTGTGTCAGGCAATTCATCCTTGACCGTTTTGATACTCGACTCGGCCGGCTACGACAGCTTTGTCAGGCAGGTGCCTTACAACCCACTGGTGTCAGTGACCTCATCGTTAGGCGAGAATAGGACCTTCCAGTTCCACCTTGATGAATCGAAGTTGGTCTACTTGGTCATCAGCAAGCAGAGCGGCCAAAAAGCCGCGCAAGTGAACTTGGTCGTTTACTACGAATACTATGAGCCTGTGATCGAGACGGTGTCAGTGTTGAGCATCACGAAAACGGTGATTTTCCCCGGTGCAGCCGTGCTGGGGCTGGTGTTGTTGATATTCGGATTCATCAGCCTTAGGGGGCTGGCAAAGAAAGCTCGTGAGTCGACAGAGAGCCAGCTGTACATGTCCCATCGCGTAGCCCCTATCTTCCTCGTTTGAGTCAGAGAAGAACCTGTGCATGAGCTCCTCACCGTCGCTATCCACGCGTGTAAGACACTTCGTCAAAGAGACGGTGATTCCCACTGTAATCCTTCTAGTAGTCTTGGTTGCAGGCTACCTCGCCCTGGGCATTGCCGTTCGCAACAGCACGCCGGTGAGACTCGTTCAGATAGACATGAGCCCTTGGTACGTGACGAGTATGTATCCCGTCCTCATAGCCGGCGACGTGATACTGGTTGAAGGCGTCAAGCCGGAAGATGTCCAAGTGGGCGATGTCATCATATTCTCCAGATCTTACTCCGCTAACCCAATCATCCACAGGGTGATACAGATCGTGGAACTGGACGGAGGCCGTCGGGCCTTCAGGACCAAGGGAGACTTCAATCCGATACCCGACACTCCACTGGTAGACGAGGAAAGCCTGCTCGGCAGGTGGACGGGGCTGAAGGTTCAGCTTATCGGGTTGCCCATAATAGCCGTGATGGAGCCTCTCGGTCGTGTCGTCACAATCGCGCTCATAATCGCCCTCTCGCTCTACTCCCTACTGTTCCCAGAACCCGAAGTCGTTGAGGGTTCTCAGGGCGGTCAGGCAGCCTCTCAAGGGAGTGGAATGCTTATATAAGGGGATATATAAACCGACCCGACCCACGTTGTTCTCTATGTTTATAAAGGATACTAAGAAGCCGGTCTTCGACATCCAAAACGTGGTCGCTTCCGCGGTCCTGAACCAGAGGATCCAGCTCTTTGACATTGTCAATTCATTCGACGAGACGACGGTCGAATACAACCCTGAGCAGTTCCCGGGGTTGGTTTTCAGGCTCAAGAAACCCAAGACGGCTACCCTGATTTTCAGCTCCGGCAAGATGGTCTGCACCGGGGCCAAGTCCGAGAAGCAGGCCATCAAAGCCGTTCACAGGGTGGTTGAGGAGCTGAAGACAAAGGGGATCAACATCGTCAACAAACCAGAAATCACGATCCAGAACATAGTGTCGTCTGGATCTCTGCCGGGGAAAATCGACCTAGAAAAATGCGCCTTCGTTTTGGAGAGGACAATGTACGAGCCCGAGCAGTTCCCGGGCCTGATATATAGAATGGGCACCCCCAAGGTGGTCCTACTGCTGTTCGCGAGCGGCAAGTTCGTGTGCACCGGTGCCAGAAAGGAGGAAGCGGTCCGCGAGGCTGTTGACAATCTCCACAAGAGACTAAGCGAACTGAAACTACTTTACTGAATCAAATCTGCGGTTGCGGACATCGGCAAAGCTTTTTTATGAAGCTCAAAAGCGAAGTGGTATGTTTTCAAGGCGAAACATAGCCTTTCTTGTGCTTATCAGTGCGCTCTTGTCGCTGTCCATTTTGGCTTCGGCAACAACAGCCGAAGTCATGGACGTTAAGTACTTCAAGCCATCGGTTCTGAACGGAGCGATTGCAGCTGGTGAGTATCCTGTCGCTGTCTACACCACCTCTGCTGTCAAAGTCTACGCGTCTCACGACGGCTCAGCCCTGTTCCTGGCCGTCTCCATCTTGGACGCGACAGACAACCAGCAACAGGACAGGTTCCAGCTGTACGTGAAGCCCTACGTTTCTCAGAATCTCATGACCACCGATTGGATGATCGAGGTGACGAGGCCGGGCGAACTGAAATTCTACTGGTATTCCGGCGGTTGGAAACTCAAGACAACCTTCCCGTCGGCAATAAAGGTCGTGGTCACGCCTGGGACCTCCTCTTGGGTTGCTGAACTGAAGATCCCGTTCGACGCGTCTTTCCTAGACATTGTGGCGGGTCAGAACAGAACCTTGGGTTACCTTCTGCAAGTCTATGATGCCAACACCACCTTGTTGGTCAGACCTGAGACCGGTAGCCCGCAGGACCCGACCACGTGGGGCACGATGATCTCATCTTCACTGTGGGGCCCGGTGGACTTGGCCCTAGTGGGGATAACCTACACCCCACACAGCATCATCACTGGTCAGAACACGAAGATCATCGTCACTTTTAGGAACGCTGGACCGTCGCCCATATCGAACGTTCAGGTTGACCTGACCATCAACGGAGCCCCAATTCCATCCAAGGTGTTCGCAGGAGCGCTGCAGCCCGGCGGGACCGGAAGCGTTGCGTTTGACTGGGTCGCGGGTGATGGCAGTTTCACATTCGTTGCGGAGGTCAGCCTGGTCGGAGGAGTCTACGAGGCTGCGACCACGAATAACGTTGCCGAGGCGACTATCTCGACTGGTCGGCTGACTCTATCAGTGATTGCCCCGGCAGGGGTCGTGATAACGGTCGGCACGCAGACCGTGGAATCCGCCGGCATTCCGATGTCGTTCGCGTTACCTTGGGGACTCATCGGGATTTCTGCCGCAGCAGTCTCGGAAACACCTGGGTCCAGACTCATGTTCAAGCAATGGAAACCCACCGGAGCAACGAACCGAACGATCACCTACAACCTCACTGCGACAACAACCTTGGAGGCGGTCTACGATCCGTACTACTTGTGCACATTCACGTTCAAGGACAAGGCGAACAGAGAGCTGAGGGGCATGACCTACAGACTACGCTTCCCGAACTCAACGACAGGGTCATTCGTCACGCCTGGAACAGTCTGGATGCCCGTCGGAGTATCAAGGCTTGTTGGCGCGTACGTGGGTGGAATCAACTTGCTCGAGACCAACCAGACCGTGACGGTCGAAGCTTCGCTGGATTTGACCTTCTTCCTCAACTTGAGGGACGTGACATTGAAGGTTGTGGACGTTTTCGGGCTGCCAGTGCAAGGGGCTGCACTCTCCTACACTTTCGTGAACGGCACGACGGTAAGCACAACAACTCCGTCTGATGGAATAGTGGTGGTGCCAAGGGTTCCCTTGAGCAGGCTGAACGCAACGGCTTCGTTCCTCTCATTCTCCAGCCTCTCCCTGGTGGATGCGAACGTACCGCAGGCGGAGTATCGCATAACGCTCACCATCTCGTACCCGGTTCTCGCCGTCTTGGTAGGCGTTCCGCTTGTCATAATAGTGATAGTCGCGTTCATCCTGATCCGATCCAGATTCAAGAGTTGAGCGACGCGGTCTCGGACAGCCCGATCGAGATAGTGGTGGTAGCGGAGCCATACCTGATGTCCTACAGGACTTCAATCATGGCTGCCAAGTTGCTCTCAGACAAGCTCGGACTGCCGCTGAAGGTAGCAAGTGGTGACTGGCTCTTGGATAGAGGCCTCAAACCATACATGCCGTCATTTCTGGTGGGATTCGGTGCGAACAGATACGCGCAGCTCAGATCAGAAGAGAACCTTAATCACAGGGAACTGGCCGCACTCCTTGAAGAGGACTTGCACCGCCTTGTCGGTCACAGCAGAAGTACGACGGCTGCCAAAGCGACGCCGTAGGTCTTGGTGACCCTGAAATCACACACGTGATGCTTCACCCGGCTGACCTTCCAACCCCTCGCCGCGGCCATCTCCTCCAGAAGGCCTGAGAGCACCGACTTGGCCTCCTCCGCGCTCCCGTGTTGATTCAGCTCGACAATCATGTCATGCTCACCGCCAGCGACATAGCCTATCGCGACACCTGCTGATATGTGGTCACCACGCTTGCCGGCTGCTTTCCCTAGCACAACGAAAGTGACCTCCCCAGGTTCTATTTTCCTCGGCCTCACCTCCGTTGCTCGTTTGGGCAGTATGGATGAGACTGGCACCAAGTTACACTGAGAGATTCCAGCTGCGACGAGGGCTCGGTCGAACGCGTTCAACTCCGACGTATCACTCTCTCCCGTGCCCGCCACGGTGAAGTACTCCTCGGGAACAAGCTTCCGTCGCATTCGTTGTTGCCTCGGAACTCGCGCTTTCTAGTCCCTGTTTAACCTTTCCTGTACAGCTGACGTGAATGTGTGAATGCTCTCCACGAGAGTGTCGAGGTTCATGTCCTCCACGTCTTTCATCGCCTCGTACCTCCTCATCAGCGAGTAGACCTCGGAGATGACCTGGTCAGTTTCCGAAAGGAACCTCTTGACCGGTTGAGATTCGGGAGAGTCGGCGCTTCCGCCCGGGTCGGCGTCCTCTTCGACGAGCGACCTGCTTGGTTCAGGTGGCTGGACTTGGATCGGAGAGCCTTCTTTGAGAAGCGCCAATGCTTCTTGGCATAGCTTGATGATTTCCCGGTATCCCAAGTCCCTACTCTCTCTTGTCTCTCGAACTACTTAACCTCTTCTCGAAGATCCTCTTCATCTTCAAGGCGTCCTCGTCCAGAAGCGGAGACTCGCATATCACAACCATGTTGAACCCGACCTCGGCCATCGCGTCTGCGAGGTACTCGAATCTAGGCCCATACTTGCTCCCGAGAGGCCAGTGCCTCCTCTCACCGAAGCCGCTCGCGGTCGGCTCTACCTCAGTGAAGTGCAGAACCAAAGCGTTCACCCTCGCGAATCCAAGCTTGTTCTCGATCTTGTTCAGTATGTTGAGAAAATCGCCGCTGTCGTTCAGTCTGCTGGTCTCACTCCTAACGTGAATGTGCGCGAAATCGACGGTAGGTCTGACCCTGGGAAGTCGACTGGACAACTCAAGCAGTTCGTCGAGGGAACCGAACTGGCTCTCCTTGCCGGTGGTTTCCGGTCCGAGTTCTGTATAGACCCCCTGTGACTCCAAGACCCCCATGACCTCACGCAGCGATTTGAGCTGCATCTCGAACGTCTCTTGTTTTGTCCGTCTTCCGTAGAACCCAGCGTGGAAGGTCAGATGAAAACCTCCCATGCTGTGGCAGGCGATAGCCGCCTTGACCAGCCTTTCCTTCGATGCCCTCGCCACCTTCCTGTCCTCTGAGGAGAGACTGATCGCATAGGGGCCGTGCATGGTGAGGACTATTCCGTTTTCCCTCGCCGCCTTCCCCAGCTCCTCCGCAGCTTCCTTTCCGATCCTCACGCTCCTGACAGACTGGTACTCCATCGCGAACAGGCCTTCGCCTGCGAGGTATGCCATGGCCTCCGGCCCGGAGGGTCCTCTGATCGGATAGCCTGCAGGACCGAACACTGTCCGGGAGAGCATCGATGGAGTGAGTCACGGGCCGATTTATCAGTTAGCAGGCTTGAGCCTGATGGAGTCCAGTCTTGCCAGCACATAGTCCTTGTCGAGTGTTGTGAGGAAATTGCCCAGCCTCGGGCCCGATTCCTTGCCGAGGAACAACCTGTACCCCTCCCTGAACAACTCGCTAGGCGGCAGGTCCACTTGGCGTGCAGTCCGGTAGAGCAGCTCCTGCAGTTCGTCCCCACTCAACTCACTGGTCGCGTACTCCCGTCTCACCAAGCTGAAGCTCTCCACGACTTTCTGGTCCGCCACTTCATGTGTCCTAGTCGCGTCATCCTTGCGGCTCTCCCCGAACATGGAGTTCCAGTTCTTGGCCCTTGACAATCTGCTGACAGCCCGGGCCTCATCTTCCTTGGAGAGTTCCTGCGGCACAAGCCCGGACCTCTTCAGCCTCTCCAGCGCAACCTCCGGTGAGTAGAACCTAGTGACGTACATTGCCAAGTCATAGGGCAACCTATACGGTGGAGGTTCCCCCGGTGTTCCGACGACGTACCAATAGTAGGTTTTGGCGTCCTCCGCTCTCTCGCCTTTCCCCGTGATCGCAAGTCGCTCCATTTCGTCGAACTCAGACACCAACGAGTAGATCTTCATGACCGCGATATCCCTCTGAACCAAGGGCTTCTTCACGTAGAGGTACCTGACCACCTCGGGCTCGGCAATCTTCAACAGGTCACGTATCAAGTAGACGTTCCCCTCCCTGCTGGACATCTTCTGTCCGTCAATCAGGAAGAACTCGTACACAAGCGGGACCGGGGGCTCAAAGTCGTAGACCGCTCTCGCCAGAGCAACGCCGGATTTCCAGGAACCCTCGAAGTGTTCCTTCCCGAAAGGCTCAATGTCGGTCTTGAATATCTTCCAGTCAGCGACCCATTCAAGCCTCCAGGGGAGTTTCCCCTTTCTCGGATCTGTAGTTCCTTTATGACCACATCCTTTCACTTTGTACCTGCCGTGGAGGACTCTGTCCGTGCATTCATACGTGGCTGAATCCGCCGATCGGTCGAACGCGATAACCTTCGTCGTCAGCCTCCCACAGTTCTCGCACACTGGGTTTAGTGGTATCCAATCTTTCGGGATTCTTGACTGGAACCTGCTCAGGACCTCTCTTATCGCCTCGGCCTTGTCGAGCGTCTCCTCGATGAAAGCGTCGAACGCGCCTTCCCTATACAACGCGCTGACATATTTCATTGTGAGGTCAACATCGATCGCCTGCAGGTCTTGCATCATGAGCTGTGTGAAGTGTTCGCCATAGTTGCCGTGACAGCCGAAAGGATCCTGAACGTCGCAGACGGGTTTACCGAGCGCATCGGTGAGCATTGCGCGAGTCTTCTCGTCAGTCTCCCTCCATGTTCCGTCCCCATCGGGCAGCCTGAGCGGCACCGTTCTGAGCGGGTCCATATCATCGCTTGTCAGTATGTGTCTCGATGGTCTTCGTAGCTCATCTACGCTCATCTTGATGAAGTGCCCTCTAACCTGATCGTTCATATTCCCGATGTGCTTCGGGCCTGAGGGTGACGCACCTGCGCGCACAGTGACCACATCGTGGCCTGATCTTTCCGCGTGAGCTGCCGCTTCCCTCGCTGATAGCTTGGCCCAGAACCGTTCGTGTTTCCCCGGCAAGCAGCGAGACTTCACTCATCGCTTATATTTAACCGAGATCTTTTGGGGTTGGGGCCCGTAGCCCAATCGGACAGGGCGCAGAAGGCAGTTGCCATGCGCAAGCCTTCGGAGGCTCAACGAGGAGAGCCTGAGATTGAGGGTTCGAGTGCAGCCGAAAGTCCCTCCGGGCCCGCTAGCACACTTGAGTTAGTGTGGACACAGCTTGGTTGCCTCTGACAAGTTATGGAGGATCGCTGCCGCGGAGTCGGGTCCCGTCTTCCTCAGTCCGCAGTCCGGATGAGCGTATCCGACCAACTCTTCGCCGACCGCGCCCTTGATCTTCTCCAGTACAAACATGATCCTGCATGGTGGGTCCACATCCTCAGGATTTGTCACGTCGACGCGCGCGCATCCAGCCCCCAGCTTCTTCGAGGAGTTGGCCAGTCCATGCCTGTCGATCACCTTCAGGTTGTCCAAGTCACTAGCGAAGGCATGGCTGAAGGTGCCTACGTTCTCGAGTCGCAGTAGTTCGCTGTGGAGAACCGGGCTTATCCGCCCGCAGATGTGAACGATCGTGGCGGAGGGTTCAAGGTCAGAAGTCATGGTACGCAAGTAATCCGCGCCTCTTCTGGGATCAATGAACCCCGCCGAGAGACCTGGTTCATCTATCTGGACAACTGCTCCCTTCGACTGTATGTGAGCAGCAATCGACGACAACGCGACTGCAAGATCCCGATAGAGAGCAGGATCGGTAGGGCCGAGGTAGGGGCCACTTCCTCCCAACGAGCACGTGAACCCGAGCGTCGCCGGCCCGGTGATTGCGATCTTCGCCTTCTTCGCCGTTCCGGCATCTCTGAGATGGTTCAGCAGCAGTCCGAGGTCTCTGGCTTTCAGACACTCCTCAGTCTCCCTCGGCACCCCTATCCTGCCAATCACTGCTGGCTTGCCTTTTGCTGTGCCTAGGCCCGGTATGTCAAAAGTGAGATAGGATATCATGTCATGTCTTGGCTCGCCGTCAGTGATCAGGTCGAAGCCCAGCTCAAGCTGCAGGTCGGCATAGCGGTTGATGGATTCCTCTGGCGTACTGCCAAGTGGCGGAAAGCTGCCGACTGTCGTCACCAGAGGTCTGCCCATTGCTGGTATATGTTACAGGAGTTCATATATGAGAATGCTCCCTCCCGTCAATCTACTGCCTGAGTATCTTGGTCGCCAAGGCCGCTACGACTAGGGCAACCAGTGAGCACACAGCATATGGTCCGACCAGGACGGCCTCGGCCGCGAACCCTCCTGCTGCTGGACCCAAGAGGTATCCCAACCCTATGCTCGCTTCGAACAGTCCTGCGTACTTCCCCTTGCTGGCCGGATCCGCCTCCAGTGCGCTCCTGATCGCGGCGCTGTAGCACAGTCCAACGCCTACGCCCAGCAGGGATGCCGCGGGCAGGAAGACGAGTGGCTCGGCCGAGAAGGCAAACGGCACCATGAACACGGAAGCCATGAGAGGTCCGATCAGTGTCAGTTTCCCGAACCCGGCTTTCAGGTATCTGTAGATGAAAAATGCGAACGTCCTTCCCGCCAAGATGAATGCGATCGACAGACCTATCATGGAGGCCTGAATTCCTATGATCTGGGCGTACGGCGGATAGAGCGAGAAGATCGTGCCTTGGCAGAACGAGTAGAGCACGGCTAAGGCCCAACTCATGGCCATGCTTCCCGGCGCGACAGTCTCAGAAGGTTCGGTCTTCTTGCTACCCCCTTTCGGATCCGCCTCGGATATAGTTAGCAGTGAGCCGATGCCCATCAACAGCGCAACGGCGACGCTAGGAAGAAAGACTATCTCGTATTGGCCGGTCCCGAGCGCTGCGCTTGACAGGATCCCACCTGCGAAGCTCCCCGAACTCCACAGTACACCGAAGTTCGACACGAGCTGCCCCCCACTCACGAGGACGCTGTCCGCCAGTAGCGCTTCCACCGCTGGCCACAGGATCGCCGTGGCAACTCCATCCAACATCCTCGCGAAGACGAGATGCAGGGGGGAAGATGACATGAGATACACGGAGCAGGAAAGTGCATATACAAGCGAACTGATGACGATGAGAGTCCTCCTGCGGACTCTGTCTGACAACACTCCCGAGAGCAACGCAATAGGCACGTACGACAGCGGGCTAGCAGCGCCGATGATACCCAGTTCTACCTGGCTAGCCCCCATCCTGAACGCAATCAAAGGAACAACTGGGACGAGCAGGGCCACTAGCACCGAGAAGACGAAGCTCAGGATGTAGGACATGGTTGCGTTCCGTGACGCCAGCGCGACCCAGTTCCGGTCCGAACTCTCCGGAGGCGGAAAACCCGTCATTGCCCACCGTTTGCCTCCCGGATGTGCTCCAAGATACTTCGTTCAATCTCTGCTGGAAGTCGGTCTCTGTTGTCCGGACTGACCGTGGTTAGCCCTAGCCCTTCTCCTCGTATCCTGCTGAGCAATGGATGTGACGCTCTCCAGTGCAGCGTGATGATCATGGGTTTTCCTGATTCCAGTGCCCTCTCAACTGCCTTCACAAACGCTCGGCTGGTTAGTTCCATTGGTCCGACTTCGTCCACAATGATCAAGTCAGCGTTCCGCGTCGCGTCGTCTATCGCCCTCACACCTACTTCCTCCAACTCAGATTTGTTCACAATGTACTTGCCCACCCTGGGCCCCTCGCCAATACCGGCTCTTGAGAGCACTCCCACTCGGCCTGAAGAGACATCGAGAAGGTCGAAACCGATGCGAGCTCCTCCTTGCCTCACCTCGGAAGTCGTCATCCCGCCAATTCTCATACCGAAGGCTCTTAGCTTCTCGGCCGCCTTGATGGCTACAGTTGTCTTCCCTGAGCCCGGACGTCCCGTTAGGAGGAAGAGTTCCCTCAACTCGCGGTTCTGGCGTTCCGCAGGGTAGATAAACCTCGATAGGATTCCTGTGCCGAGTCCGGTTTCTGCTTTTATCCTCTCCCAACCACAGGGCAGGCCATGCAGGTTGTCGTCGGCTTCGACGGCGGTGCCACCAAGACAAAGGCCGTGATCGCAACGGTCGAAGGCAAGGTTCTGTCCAGCGGCTTGGGTGGTCCATCCAACTACCACGTGGTTGGGATAGACGGAGCCAAGCGATCGATTCTGGACGCGTTCTACGCCGCCAAGGCCATCATCAAAGAGCCGATCACAGTGGAAGTTGCTGTGGCGGGCCTAGCTGGGCTCGACTGCAAGAGGGATGAGGTGCTCCTCTCTCAGGAACTGCCCAAGACAGGAATCGCGAGGAAGTTCCTGGTAGTGCACGATTCCAGGAATGCGCTACACGGCGCAACTGGGGGAGGAGCAGGGGTCATTGTGATAGCGGGAACGGGCTCGGTCGCAGCCGGGACCGACGGCGCTGGCAACACCGTCAGAGTGGGAGGATGGGGAAACATACTCGACGATGTCGGAAGCGCGTACGAGATCGGAAGGAAAGCGCTCACAGCGGCACTCCGCTCCTTTGATGGAAGAATCCCGAAGACGGTTCTGGAGGAGAAGCTCAAGCGCGCAATGGGGATCGAATCAACGGACGACATAATCAGAAAGGTCTACGCTGAGAGAATGTCCGTCACCGAGATCGCTGCCCTTGCCCCAATCGTCACGGAGTCAGCAAAGGAAGGCGACCCAGTGGCCAAGGTCATAGTAAGCGAGGCGGTTGACGGGATCTACACCCTCGTCAAGACGGTCATAGTCAGGCTCAAGATGGAGAACAAGTCATTCCCTGTCGCGGCGATTGGAGGAGTGTTCAAGGCGGGCGAGATAGTCACAGGCCCACTCGCCAAGTCGGTCAACTCCCTAGCTCCAAAGGCCAAGATAGGACAGCCAATGATGGGCCCGTGGCTCGGTTCCGTTCTGGTGGCCCTCGAAGAGTATCACGGGCAACTCTCTTCGGAGCTAGTTGAGGCCGTCAAGACAACCGGCTGGAGCGTCTGACGTTCACAAATAAGCTCCTTGGCTCCTGAGTACGGCTCTGAGCCTCTTTCCATCCAGTTCCCTAGGCTTGATACCCTCCTTGGAGCAAATTGTGGCTGCGGTTCCGGCTGCCTGCCCGATGGCTCTCATATTCGGCTGAATCCTGACCGACGCCTGCGCCTCGAACGTGGCGGACAGACACCTGCCAGCAACTAGCAGATCCTCGACTCCCAGCGGTACGAGACACCTGTACGGTATCTCGTGGTACTCGTCTTCCTCAAAGGGTTTGGACAGTTGCGTGCCTCCCTGCGGTAGATGTATGTCAATGGGGTACCTGTTCCTCGCCACCGCATCGTCGAACTTCCGCCGCTGGAAGTAGTCCTCCGCCGTAAGCACATACTCTCCCAAGATCCGTCTCGACTCCCTGACGCCGACCAATGCGGCCGTCTGAGAGAGGTAGGCGTTCTCGAAACCCTCCAGGTACTTCCTGAAGAACCTCATGTATCGCAGGATCCTCTTCCTCCCTTGGACCTCCGCCTCGGTCAGGTCGAGCGCGCTATGCCCCTTGAGGTTCCCGATGATGCGAGGACAGTTGAACCCCATCTCGCCCGGTCTGCCCGGTGCGGCGAAGCCCTGGAAGTAGGAAGCATCATCTCTCTCCAGAACTCCGTCGTCAATAGCCCCCTCGAAAACCGCCTCTAGGGGGTCTTTGCGGCCCGGGACCATCCAGCACTCCAGCCAGGGGAGCCTGTACTCCCTCTCCGGATCGATCTTGGTCATGAAGGCTGCAAACCGCTTAAGGTCGATGTTGCCCACCATGAAACGGAGTGACATGGGTTGGCAGAGCCCGTCTTCCTTCCTGCCTGACTCGAACGGGACGCCCGCCTTTATCGCGATGTCAGCGTCACCGGTCGCGTCGATTGTGATCTTAGACAATACCGCCCTCCTGCCTTCCTTCGTCTCTATGATCACTCCTCTGACTGCGTCCGACTTGAGGATGGGGGTGGAGGCGAACGTGTGATAGAGCAACCTGCAGCCGTTCGCGACGGCCATGTCCTCGAGCACGTACTTCAGCGCTTCGGGATTGAACCAGCCGTCGTTTCCCCAGAAGTCCTTGCCCCCCTCGTCGGCCTTGGCCAACCTGTCCTGTATCTCAGATGAAATGCCCGCGCAGAGCGGCTTGCCACGGATGTGGTTGGGCATCATTGGGTAAACCAAGCCGGCTGTTGCGGTTCCGCCCAAGAAACCCATCTGCTCCACGATCAGGGTGTCGGCCCCGTTCCTTGCAGAGGCGATTCCCGCAACCGAACCGGCAGTGCCGCCACCTACCACGAGGATGTCAACGTCAGCGATGATAGGGACCATCCTCTTCGCCTCGTCGAGGTCTATCGATTCCTTGAGCTTCACGCCTGGAAATTACGGACCCGCCGATATAAGGCTGAACGTGTGAAAGTCCCCACAAGACACTCAGTGAACGGGTGCGCTCGAAGACTGGTTCGCTCACGGACATCTACTCACTCTCGGGAGCAGTTCGCACTGCTCGTGGAAGATCATGGTGTTCTCGATGATCCTCAACTACTACTCAGGAACGACGGAAGAGATCAGGGAGATCCAAAATGCTGTCCGCAATGCCTTACCTTCCTCTGACGACCGAGGGTCGATCTACTCTCCGATCGCCGTGACTATCAGCGACCTCTTTCTGGGCTTGACATCCAACTCGACGAAGACAATCTGTTGCCAAGTCCCGAGTGTCAAGCTCCTGTCCGCGAACGGAACAGTGAGGCTCGGTCCGAGGATTGAGGCTCTGACGTGTGAATGACCGTTTCCGTCGTGCCACATCTTTTGATGCTCGTAGCTGGCGTTCCTTGGCGCGATCCTCTCCAGCGCGGCTGGCAAATCTTTGACGAGTCCAGGCTCGTACTCAATGGTGGTCACCGCCCCCGTAGACCCCGGGACGAAGACGGTCGCAGTTCCCTCGGATAGACCGCTTTCCTTTATCCGTGCCTGCACGAGCTCGGTTATGTCCTCTATGTCTCCTTCGTTGGTGGTAGGCAGTTCGAACTCACTGGTCTTGACCTTCAAGTTGGTGTACGCTTTCTGCCGGTGTTAATTGGTCTTTCGTCCGTATCTTGTGCGGGCGGGCGCATGTTGCCGTTTCACTTTCGCTCAGCGGTCAGGCAGATGTCACAGTGATTCTAAGGCTAATCCATCAGCAACACGTTTTGACACGATCATCGGGACATGTTACGGGTGATAGTCGCCCCGCCTGGTTCAAAACAGGTAGAAGAGAGGATCATAGATTACAGGGAGAAAAAGGGCAAAGTTATGATAATCAGCTCAGAGCATTCCTTGGACTTTGTGGCCTTGTCGCTAGTCGCGGCCTCAAGGGGCATGAACCCACAAGATGCTCTCCGGGGGATCTATCTGTCGAGGGCGTTCAACATGTTCCAGGCTGAGAGTCTCATGTCAGAAATGGGCCCGAGGGCTGCGCTGGAATCGAGGGCTAGCGTCCTCCTTGCCATTGACATTCACGAACTCTTCCTAGACGAAACGAATTTCGCGGACAGGGCGAGAAGGTTCACCCAATCGGTCTGGCAGATGAAGAACAACTCTCGTGGCCTGACGTGTGAGCTAATTTTCAGATCTGCAGACGATAGGGGATCGAGTGGGCTCTTGGGTTCGGCCATCTCCGCCGCAGATGAGTTTGAGGAGCTACTTGCGCCCGAGGCTGTATCGCCTACACTTTCTTCGGCCCCTCTCTCACCAAGTCTGAGGGCTCTCATGCAATAATATCCGGTCCTCTTCCTCAACGAGGATTTGTAGTATGGGTAGGTCTACTCCGACCTTCAGGGACTTCACGAAGGAATGGTCCGGCGAGTGCCTCAAGATGTTGAGGGTGTTGCCAGAAAGGGAAAGGTCAGCGCTGAAGAACCTCTTGGACGTGGTTTCCTCTAGGTCGGACGCAGGGTCTCTGATGCCCGGCCCGTTGCCAAGTGAAACCGCTCTGATGCTGATGGTCGTTCACCTGAAGGCTGAGCTGGATGACCTGAAGACTGCGATAGACGAGAATGGTGGGTAGCAGATGTCAGGATTCGAGATCGCTTTGCTCAGTCTTTCGATGACGTGCTAGCCCGAGGAGGTGTGGTCGCAGGTGAGGGGCTGGATACTGGATGTGCACCAAGATGGGCCAGGCTTAGTGGCGGTGTGGTTCAAATCGGAGACTGGCTCTACGATAAAACTCCTGTTCGAATACGACCCGTACTTCCTGCTACTGGCGCCCTCTTGGAAGCTGGAGAAAATACATGAACGAGCCTCTGAGATGGAAGCGACGGGTTCTGAGTTCGTGCAGAAGAGCCTGCCATCCGGAAAGTTCAAGCGGATGTTGATGGTCAGGGCCAGGGATGGTACCTCAAAGAAGCGCCTCTTGAAGAAGTTGCTCAGGGATCAGGACATGATTGCATTTGACGCAGACATCGATGTCGAGCGTCAGTTCCTGATGGAAAGGAGCCTTTTTCCTCTGGCCCGGGTGGACGCGAGGAGGACTTCAGAAGGTTTCGAACTTCAGCTCAGGGACGATCTCGAATCGCTTGAGTATGACATACCTGAATTCAAGCGCGCCCTGTTGAGCGCCAAGACCTCGCGGCCGTTCAAAACAGGAGATCTGGAGGAACTGAACCTCTCGTTCGAAGGAGCTGAGACCATTTCCTATGACCCGAGGAAAGGGGAGGAGCTCGTCTCCCTGTCCGACGAAGTGTTGAGGCGAGGGGTGGACATACTGTTCACGAAAGGAGGAGACGGTTTCCTGCTGCAGTCAATGGAGAAAAGCGCAGATCAGCTGGGAGTCTCAGAGAACTTCTCGCTCAACAGGGACATGTCAAAGATGGGTTTCAACGGAGGAGGCTTCTCGTTCACCAGCTACGGTGTGGTCCGGTGGAAGTACAGGTCAGCCCTGTTGAGGGGGCGGTTCCACATAGACTTGGACAACTTCATGGGACTTCCGGAGGGTGGCTTGGAGGGAGTGTTCGACCTGTCGCGTTCCTGCTGCGTGTCGGTCCAGAAAACCGCGAGGACCAGCATAGGAGGAATAATGTCGTCGCTGGAGGATCTGGTGGCGTTCAGGCGAAACATAGCCATACCGATGGAGGGAGATCAGCCAGAGTACTTCAAGAGCGTTCTCTCATTGATCAGGTCAGACAGAGGAGGATTTGTAATGAATCCAATCCCAGGCGTTCACGAAGATGTCGTGGAGATTGACTTCACGTCTCTATATCCCTCCCTGATCGCGATAAGAAACATCTCATCTGAGACCATGAACCCGATGGCGGTCGAGGGTGACATAATCGTCCCGGAGCTTGACCTCGGCATCGCTTCCAATAGGTTCGGAATAGTCTCAGACGCCGTCGCCTTCCTGCTGAGGAGGAGACTGGCCTGTTCTCACATGTCGTCGAAGGAGGACGATGTCTACGATAGGAGGCAGAAGGCGATGAAATTGATCCTGTGCTCAGCGTTCGGCTACTTGGGATTCAGAAAGGCGAAGTTCGGTCGAGTTGAGGCTCACATGGCCACCACGGCTTTCGCAAGGGAAGCGCTCCTGAATGTGATCGGGTTGGCAGAGTCCATGGGGTTCAAGGTCGTGCATGCGATAGTCGACGCAATATGGGTGAAAGAAGGCGAAACGGACCATGAATCGCTCGTGAGGAGAATGTCGGAGACGGTTGGAGTGCCGGCGAAGTTGAAGGTGGACTACAGATGGGTGGCGTTCCTCAACTCCAGAGTCAACCCCAATGTGCCAGTCCCGACCAGGTACTTCGGAGTGACAAAGGAAGGTGGGATAAAGGTCAGAGGTATAGAGGCGAGGAGGAACGATACTCCACCATTCGTATCCATCTCACAGCTCTCGATGTTGGAGTCAATGGCCAAGGTCGGCCTTAACGAAGCGCCTGTGGTTGCTATTGATGGTCTGAGGTCCAGCCTGAGGACGCTCAGAGAGGGAAGCGTTCAGCCCGAACTACTGGTGATAAAGAAGAAGCTCTCTCGTTCTCCAAGCGAGTACAGACACAGGGTCGCGCAAGCTCTGGCTTCCCAGTTCGTAGAACGAGAGGGTGGGGCAGTGATGCCAGGCATGGAGGTTTCGTTCATTATGACCGAAGATGGCCCGCAACCGCCTGACTTGGTCAGCTCAGCCCCTGACCTAGGATTCTACGAGACGGCTCTGATAAGGGCGGGCCATTCGATTCTGGAGCCGTTTGGGTTCACTGAAGAGGATGTTGAATCCAAAGCGCACGGCCAATCGGGGCTGTCCTCCTTCCTGATGCCAAGAAGGCGTCAACGCTAATATCCGAACAGCAATACCTGAACCACATGCTAACACGGCGCGTCTCCTTCGGGTTGGACCCGCCCGAGCTGGCGCACGAGTTCGGAACGCCGCTGTACATCGTCAACCTGGACGCACTGGAATACAACTTCCTCAGGCTGCACAGAGCCCTACTCAAGGCTGGCATAGACCACAAGATCCTCTACGCGGTCAAGGCCAACCCTCTGCTGGCGGTCCTCAGGAGGGTGCTTCAACTCGGCGGGGGCGCGGAGGTTGTGTCGCTCGGAGAAATGGAAGCAGCAAGGAGAGCTGGTTTCTCTCCGAAGGATGTTGTGTTCAACGGTCCGGGCAAGAGCGCTCAGGAAATCGAAGAGGCCGTCAAGTGGGGCGTCGGGTCACTGAACATTGAATCGATTCAGGAGCTGGAGATCGTGGCTGAAGCATGCAAGAAGCTTTCTCATGGAGCGAATGTCGGATTCAGGGTCAACCCGGGAGTTGCCGCGAAGACCCACAGGTATCTCCTGACAGGTTCGAAGGGAGGCAAGTTCGGCCTCGACCCATCATCATTCAGACAGGCCCTTCAGGTCGTCAGGAAGAGCAAGCTCCTCAACCCGACCTCCGTTCACATGCACTTCGGTTCGCAGATCAGCAGACCATCGGACTTCAGGGCCGCATACCGGAGATTGATGCAGTCGACCAGTCTGTATCAGAAGATACTCCGGAAAGCCCCCGAGATCATCGACGTCGGAGGTGGGCTGGGTTTGGACTACACAAGTGGGAGGTTCTCCTTGAAGCCCGAGAGTTATGTGAGCAAGGTCGTCAAGCCGATGGTCTCTTCTCGCACTTGGCCGGATTCCTCCAAGTTGGCCGTCGAGCCGGGCAGGTACTTGGTGGCCCAAGCCGGAATCTTGGTGATGAAGGTTCTCTACGTGAAGAAGACCGCAGGAGTGAACTGGCTGATCACCGACTGCGGTATGAGCGATTTCATGAGGACTGCGCTGTACTCGGATGAGCATAGGATCATCAACGCGTCGAGATCTGTCGGGCGTAAGCAGAGATACTCCATCGGCGGTCCAGTCTGCGAGTCAGGAGATACGTTTGGCTGCCACGATCTACCCAAGACAGAACGCGGTGACATATTACTGCTCCTTGATGCAGGCGCATACGGTTCAACGATGAGCAGCAACTACAACGGAAGACTGAGGCCTGCCACCGTTGCGATCAGTGGTGGAAAGGCATGGCCGTGCGAAAGGAGAGAAACGCTCGACGACTTATTCGGAAGGCAATTGCACTTGGTGTGATGCATCAGGGCGCTCTCACAACGAAGAGCTCGCGGGTCAGCATGGACTGATCGACTTCCGTTATGCCGAGCCCGGGCGATGGTCCCACTCCCCTGAGACCGTCCACGACCCACGCTCCTCCCGACTTGGCGAGCACCTCGGTGTTCATCAGGTCGGAGTCCAAGTCAGCGAACTGCACAACCTCGTGCCCGAGTGCGAAGTGCGTCGCCGCAGCTATCCCGACGCTGTTATCCGAGTAACATCCGATCATGCACTTGATGCCACCTGCTTCGCAGACGGACGCTATCTTCGACGCCTCAGCTATGCCGCCGCATTTCATCAGCTTAACGTTGATGTAGTCGGCTGCCTCCGCTTTCAGGGCTGCAAAGGCCTCGCCTGCGTCCCTCACTCCCTCGTCCAGCATTATCTTGACATCGGTCTTCTTCCTGAGCGCAGCGGTCTCCTTGATCTTTCCTCTCGGCAACGGCTGCTCCAAGAACTCCAAGTTGTCCAGCTTCGACAGAAACCTGCAGAACTCGACGGCTCTCTTCAAGGAATAGGCTTGATTGGCATCGACCGTGAGCCGAGCTTCTCCGAGAACAGCCCCCACTCTCTTCACGCGCTCCATGTCCTCTCTCATGCCCGTTCCGACCTTGATCTTGATCCTCTTGAAGCCCTCCGCCACCTTCCGCTCTGCCTCGGATGCCATGTTCTGAGGGGATTCGATCCCTATCGTGTAGTCCGTTTCCATTGATTCCTTTGCGCGTCCGAACAAATGGCTCAAGGGGATGCCCAGCTTCTTGGCAAAGAGATCGTGGAGCGCAATATCCATCGCAGCGAGCGCGGACCTGGACCTGAGCGTGGGCCCACGGATGGCTTTGATCGTGTCACCCAACTCCAAAGGGTTCTTTCCCATGGCCAGTCTGGAGAATGACTTCAGTGTTGCAGTCAGGTTTCTCGTCGTCTCCCCCTCGAAGTACGGATGTGTCGGAGTTCCCTCACCCCATCCCGCAGTGTTCTCGTCGTCCGTCAGACGAATGATCACGCTCTCGGAGGTCCGGCTCGATCGCACAGATGTCCTGAACGGTTTCTCTTTCATGGTCCTGAGCAGGAAGGCTTGCGCCTCGATTATCCGAGACACAGCTGTGTTCTACTCTTGAGGAACTTAAAGTAATTGACTGCTAGTTTGCTTAAGCTTAAATCAGCTCAGTCCCGCGACGCTTGTTCATGAGGAGGCCCTTCCGTCCACTACCCTTCTCGATCTCGTCCTGAGAGGTGCTAGGGGCAAATGAGCCAGAAGAAACAGACGCCCAAGATAAGCAACCCGAGGTGGACTCGAGAGCTTGAGAAGTCTACCATAGACGCGTGGCACGTCAAACGGACCTTCAGTTTCGATCCCAGCAAGGCCGGGGAGGTCTATTCGATCGACACGCCACCGCCCTACCTGACTGACAAGTGGCATGTCTGCCAGTCAGGTCACTATGTTCAGATTGACATGGTAGCACGGTACAAGAGGCTCAAGGGCTACAATGTATTGTTCCCATTCGGTGTGGACAGGAATGGCCTTCCGATTGAGGTGATGGTTGAGAGAAAGAAGGGAGTCCGGGCAAAGGATGTGTCAAGGGCTGAGTTCCTCGAACTCTGCAAGGACTACTTGGATTCGGTCGAAGGCGGGATAGTCGGCCAAGTGAAGGCTATGGGCATGGGAGTGGACTTGGAAGACTACTACAGAACCGACTCGCCGGAATACCGGGGGGTAACACAAGCGTCGTTCATAGAAATGTGGAACAAGGGCCTAGTGTATGAGGATCTCAGGCCGACCTCTTGGTGTCCTCGCTGCGGAACTCCGATCGCAGACGCTGAGATAGAGTATCAGGACGAGCCCTCCTCACTTACGTACATCAAGTTCAGGGTCAAGGAGACTGGCAAGGATGTCACGGTGGCCACCACGAGGCCGGAGTTGTTGCCTGCGTGCGCGATCCTCATCTTCAATCCAGATGACGAGCGGTATGCTGCGCTTGAGGGCCTCACTGCTATAGTGCCACTATTCGGGCAAGAGGTCAGGATAGCTTCACATCCGGTGGCAAAGGTGGAGTTCGGAACCGGCATTGTCATGATGTGTAGCTACGGAGACCTCACTGATGTCAGGCTCTTCAGAGAGATGGGGTTACAAGCTAGGACTACGATTGACAATGAAGGCAAGCTGACGGAGGCAGCAGGCGAGTTTGTGGGGTTGCCGGTCGCAGAGGGAAGGAAGCGCGTCATTGAGAGGCTGAAGAAGGAAGGACTAGTCTCCAGAGAGGAGAGCATAAGTCACAGAACGCCGACTTGCTGGAGGTGTCACGAGCCAATAGAGATAGTTAACACAAAGGAGTTCTACGTCAAGCAGCTCGGCTTTAGGGACGACATCAGGAAAACGGCTGACTCAATGGAGTTTCATCCTCCTTGGTCGAAGCAAGTGCTCTACGACTGGATAGACAGCATCATGCAGGACTGGCCGATATCCAGAAGGCGATACTATGCAACCGAGATCCCGATCTGGTACTGCAAGAATTGCGGCACGCCACTCGTGCCGCCCAAGGGCAGATACTATCAACCTTGGAGGGAGGACCCACCCATAGGGTCAAAGTGCGTCAAGTGCGGGTCCAGCAAGTTCACGGGTGAAACAAGGGTTCTGGACACTTGGATGGACTCCAGCGTGTCTCCGCTGTACATTCTAGGGTACGGCCGCGATGAGAAGCTGTTCAACAGGCTGCGCCCCGCTTCGATGAGACCTCAGGGGATAGATATCGTCAGGACTTGGCTCTACTACTCCATTCTCAGGGCTTTCCTTCTCTTGGGCGATAGGGCCTTCAAGCAGGTCAGGATCAGTGGAATGGGTCTGGACGAGAAAGGCGAGGCCATGCACAAGTCCAAGGGAAACGTGATATATCCAGAGCCAGTGATTGACAAGTACGGAGTTGACGCGTTCAGGCTCTGGTCAGCCTCGGAAGGTAAGCTGGGCTACAACTACAGGTTCTCGGAAGAAAGGGTAAGGGGAGCTTCGCTCTTCATCACGAAACTCTGGAACATCTGCAGATTCGCTTCGCAATTCCCGGCCGAACCCAAGAACAACATCACTCATCCTCTTGACAAGCTGTTCCTGTTGGCGACGCAGGACGCAGTTGCCAGTGCTGAGAGGGAATACGAGGACTTGGACCCGTTCGGGGCGGCCTCGGTTATGAGAGACTTCGTCTGGAACTACTTGGCTGATCACTATCTGGAGATGGTGAAGCCCAGACTCTATTCAGAGCACGACGGTCCCGGCGAGAGATCCGCGAGGGCAGCTCTGCACGAGATCCTGAGGCTAGTTCTGATCACACTGCATCCGGTCGTACCGGTCATCACAGACTACGTGTACGGACAGCTCTACTCCCAACAGATCCTCGAACAGAGGTTCACAAGCGGCATCCCCACAATCTCTGAGGAAGACAAGCAAGTCCTGTCGCTGCTCCTGAAGGCGAACTCAGCGGTATGGAGGAAAAAGAAGGGACTCGGCTTGAGCCTTAACTCGCCGATCGAAGGCCCGGTGCACCTCAGCCCGAAGCTAGCGTCCTTCTCCGAGGATCTCAAGGTAGCCCACAGGGTAACGTTGCTGGACATCGGTGAAGAACGGTCCGAGAACGGCGAGCCTGTGGGGGCTTACTTCAGCTAGGCGTGCGTTCCTTCAGCGAGCGCAATGCAGGCGAGCTTACTCAGAAATAGCTCGTCATCCGCGTCTGCGTTTTCAGTCCGCGGATGATCCTTGAGCTTCCCATGATCGTGCCGGCAGGCCCTCTGAGGAGGCCTGACAGCTCTGAGATGGCCGCCTCAAGCGATGCCAACTTGAGCGGGATCCGCGTCAGGGCATCTCTGACCCCTTGTCTGACCGTCCATACTCCCACGGGGAGCACGTACGAGGGAAGGGCTTCCCTGATGATTACGACACTGGCGTTCCTACGGATGGACTCCAGATGCTCAAGGGCAGCCAACCTGCCTGCATAGTAGCATCCGCCAATCGCCGCATAGGTGGTCCTTCCCTCAGTGCCTTCGAAGTCCCCGCCCATAGCGATCTCTCCTCCCCAAGTGTTCCAGATCGATCCTTTGTGGAACACTTCGATCATCTCGTAGCTCCACCTGCCTGGGATGAGCAGAACCGCATAGAGATTGCCCATACTTCTGGAGTGATGAAGCCTGTATTCCCCCAGTTCGGGGTAGGTAGCCACAGTCTCCCTCATTCTCTTGGCGAGGACGTCATCGACCGCGGTGATGCTCCAACGTGTGGGAACGAGCCGTCTCTTCTTCTCAGTTCCAAGCATCCCGGCGCTCAAAGCCCTCTGAATGACTTGGACTGGCTCACCGGAGGAGTACAGGGTCCACATGGCATCGACTGCCTTCAGATCAATGTCCTCGAACGCCTTCTCCACTTTCACGTTCGTTGGCCCAGCGGAGACCTCAAAGTCAGATATGGGCCCAGTCGGTCCAAACGGCTCTGTTTCGGAACTGAAGGTCATCCTCCCTTGGATCGGCCTTGAGAACTCCACTTCAGTGTACGCCGATGATGAAGACAACACCAGATCATGAACGTCGTCCATGAACCTACCGGCCTCGGCGATGCGGTCAACCCTCACAGGGTGGGTCCCCCTCACCAGCGAGGACATCATCTCGACGAATTCGCTGATTGGCATGTGGTACCAGGACTCTGGTGAAGCCATGATTGAGGTGTCTCCGACTGTCGGCGGGACCATTGGACCGACGAGGACCTTCGGGTACCCATACCTGCCAACGAAGACTCCCGGCGGAGACGACCCCTGGAGGTCGGACTTGTCCAGGATGTCCTTTATTCTCATGAATCCTCCGACCCTCATCAGGACAGGGCAGGACGGCTTACCGCACAGGAACTTGGTGCCTCTGCACAGGAGGCATATCGATGATGATGTGTGAGTTGTGGTTTGTTTCGGGCCTGCATCCAAGCCCAGTCTCCTGAATGAGGTCATCGAACGCCCTTGAAGTCATAGTCCTCTCACTGAAAAGCGTTTTGTCCCTGAGCCTTGGGTCTGGCTTGGCTCTGCCTCTTCTGTCGTGTCTGAAAGAGATATTACTTCCACGATGTCCGCAGCTCTCTGACTTGGTATCAATAACACCCTTCGGAGGTGTGAACGAAATCGGCGGGAACAAATTCCTGATTGAAGCCGAAGGCGCCTCCGTGATGCTAGACTTCGGATTGTCCTACAAGGACCGGGGCAAGTTCTTCGCGGATCCATACATGCAGCCGAGGGACGTGCCCACGATGGTTGAACTCGGGGTCATCCCGGACATCCCGTACGCGTACACTGATGAAGGCGATAGACCATTCGATGCCATAATACTGTCTCATGCGCACAGAGACCACTCAGGACACGTAAGCTTGACTAGGAGGGATATCGACATACACGCGGGCGAAGCCGCATCGAGGATCCTCCTAGCGCTGAGGGACACTTCACGGGAAAGGTTTGAGTTCGCCCTAGGCGACAGGGAGCTGAAGCAGTTCCATACGAAGGATATCCTCAGGTTCGATCAGATTGAGGTTCAGCCGATACACGTTGACCATTCGGTCCCAGGCGCCTATGGGTTCATCATCAGAACACCGGATGGAATCATCGGTTACACAGGTGACTTCCGGATGCACGGCCCGATGTCACAAATGTCGCTGGAATTCATGGATGCCCTCAAGTCAAACAGACCGGACGTACTTCTGATGGAGCACACGAACATACTAGAAGGAGAAGTGTCCACGGAGGCAGAGGTCAAATCCAAACTATCGTCAATAGTCAGGGCGAGCCCGGCACTGGTGGTCGGGGATTTCACCCTAGCCGACATAGACAGATACAAGTCTTTTCACGCGGCTGCGACCGAGAACGGCAGACAACTCGTGATAACCCCGAAGAGGGCGTGCATCATAGATTCCCTGATGGAAGACCCGCGGATATCAGTGCCGAACTACAGGGACGGGGTCAGGATTCTGGAGAAGGTCGGTGCTAGGCAGCAACCTTGGGAGGGCTCGATATGCGATAAGTGGGGAATAGTCTCGACGACAGAGATTCACGAATATCAGGACAAGTACGTTCTGGTCATACCCCCCGCTGAGATCCAGAGCATCCTGAAGATATCGACCAGGCCAGGCAGCGTGTTTCTGTTCTCGAGTTCTGAGCCCTTCAACGAGGAGATGGAGCTTGACTACGACAGGTTGATGAACTGGCTGGACGCCATAGGAATGCCGGCCTACAAAGTGCATGCGTCCGGCCATGCGATGCCAATGGACCTAAGGCGATTCCTGTCCGAAGTCAAGCCCAGAGTAGTCGTCCCAATACACGGTGAGCATCCTGAGATGGCAGTGAGGTATTTCAGGGATCTTGGATCCGAAGTCTATCTCCCGACGGTAGGGGAACCAATCCCTCTTTGACCGCCAAGAGCTCACTTGCTCAGGGATAGTCCTTCGGCGAGTCTGGCCGCGACCCCTTGACGCGACTCCAAATTCAGGTTGACTACGCTGATTGACGCCTTTTTCTGGATGACTACGGCGTTTATGTCCGAATCTGGCTCGCCCTCTCCATAGAGCGACATGTCCCAGGGCCTTATCGTGTAGCCGCCTCCTGTTCTTATGTGAATGCTGTCCATCGTCCTCGCGCTCACTCTGGAAGCCGCCACTCCGCGACAGTCAGGATAGGGTACGTTCAGCGAGACGATTTCTCCCGGGGCCACTGGGTTCTCTTCCGAGCTTATGACCGTGAACAGCCGTTGCAGCAGATCCTTTGCGCAACCGAACCCGTATCTGCCCTTCAGCTTGTCGCCCTTCGATATGGCCAGCGACGCCGCAACAGTGGGAATTCCGTGTATGGCGGCTTCGATAGATGCCCCTATTGTACCCGAGTCCAAGAAGTCCTCAATGCCCAAGTTGGGGCCCAGATTGACGCCCGAGAGAACTATGTCGGGTTTCTCTGGCACGAGGTGGTCAATCCCCAGCAACACCGCATCGGCCGGAGTTCCTCCGATCGCATACGCCGGTATTCCCAGGTCGTACTCGTACCGTTCGGCACTGATGACGCCCATTGAGATCGCCTTGCCTGTCCCGCTTTGTTCCTCTTTTGGCGCGACCACATAAGCGTCCCAGGGCGTGCTCGCGAGTTCCGCCATTGTCCTCAACCCGGGGGATCGAATTCCGTCGTCGTTCACGACAAGAGCTGTCTTCTTTGCCATTGCCCCGCCGACTGAAAATACGTTTTTAAGTCATGCGAGCGTGCTGACGATCCCGCATGATACCTCTGGGGGACGAGAACCGCTCTCGCTCCACGCCCGTCATGAACTATCTACTGATAGCGATGAACGTCCTGGTCTTCCTGTATCAGATCATGCTTCCTCCGGGGGCACAGGATCAGTTTGTCACGAGGTACGGCTTCACGGCGGGGAACCTTTCCGGCTCACTTCCCTCCATCAATCTCTTTGCGGTACTGACCATATTCACATCCATGTTCATTCACGCTGACATCCTGCACATAGTGGGCAACATGCTTTTCCTGTACGTCTTCGGTGACAACATTGAGGATGCCTTGGGACACGTCCAGTACCTCCTGTTCTACTTCGCGTGCGGGCTTGCCGCTACGGCTGCGGACTTCCTCTCAGACCCATACTCACAGATGGTGGCCATAGGCGCATCAGGAGCCATCTCCGGTGTGCTAGGCGCCTACATCGTGCTGTATCCGTACGCGCGCATAAGGACTGTCGTGACGCTTGGCTTCTTCTTTTACATCGCCAGGATACCCGCGATCTTCTTCCTCGGCGTCTGGTTCCTCTATCAGCTGTTATATGCTTCTACTCCTGACGTGTCTGGCGTCGCTTATTGGGCGCACATCGGTGGCTTTCTGGCGGGCTTTCTACTGATCCGCATCCTTCCTAAGAAGCAGAGGCCTCTTCCTCCTCCGCCCCCTGCGCCGTACTATCCAATTCCTCCATATCCAATTCCTCCCTACAGCGCATAGGAGCGCTGCCTGTTCCTGTTGTGCCAATCTAGTCCCGCTCAGGGAGGCCGGATTGTTGGGCCTCTACTAGCAGCGTCGGAAGATCATTTCAGTCGAGTGACATCGATCGGGCTTGCGTTACTCATTATGAATTCTTTGGTCCTTCTTCCTAGCTGATCTCTGCCGCGTAGCTCGACGAGATCAACAGCGTCGTCGACATCACACATCAGGCCATCTCTATATAGAATCCGTGGCTGTATGCCCTTGTCTAGGAGGCTCGTCAAGTGTCTGCGGAAGCTGTCGGCGCCAAACATCGGTCTCCAGGTGAGCGGGTGCGTCCCGGCCAGTACGTTCGTGCCAGTGAGATGTCGATCTGGCGCGATAACCACGGATACCCTGTTCCCAAGAGCTTCCCCGAGTTCAAGGAAGTCTTCTTTCTGTGACGCCGGGAGGTCGGGCAGAATCACGCTCATGGAATCGCCATCGGCCAACCTCTGCCCCCTTATGTATTCCCAGACGCTCTCGTTCAGCCCAGCGATTGTCGTGCCGACTACTCGGACGGCTGGCGTGACTTCCCCCTTCCATTCATCAGGCTCAGGCGTCAACAGGGTTATGCCTCTGAACACATGAGAGCTGATCATTGAGTCAACTGTGTCGAGCAGCATGCACTTGGAGAGGGTTACTCTTTGCTCTTGGTTCAGGACGGCACCGAACCTGGTCTTTGACAGAGAGCGTTCCTTGACTGGCAGCACCGCGAAGTGAGCCATTGGGTCAGTCAAGTCTGAAGAGAGTGAGCGACTTCCTCATGTCTTCCCTGCTGAGGAGAAGCTCGATCACAAGGCTGTCCACCAGCACCTCGACGAACGCCTTCGCGTTCACGGTCACTATTATCGGCAGCAGAATCTCGAATGTGATCCCCATCACCATTCCGGACCACACTATCATTGATGCCCACAAAAACGGACTCTCGACGAGTTCACCCAGCAGGCACGACAGGATTGTGCGCCTCTTCTTAGCGAAGTAGCCGGCCGCGTATCCTAGAATGAAGTTACCCACCGGTACGAAGGGGTTTCTGATGTACAGTATCGTGGAAGCAAGTGTGGCGAGAAGCCCAACAAGGCCTCCTTCCAATGATCCAACGCCCACTGCGGTCAGAAGCGCGGGAAGTTGGGAGAAGTTGACGACAACGCTGACGGGAATGCCCCCGGTCGGGATCGTTATCGGGAAGAAACCGAAGACGTTGCCCAGTGCTCCCATCAGGGCGATGAAGGCAATAGACCTGGCCCGCATGTTGGTTGGTGGTTTTCGCCCGGATTTAACGTTGCCGCTCTAGGGCGCAGGTTAGGCTAGCGTCTTGGAGAACTCTAGGACCTCTCTCGCCAACCTCTTGCTCGACTCCAGGTCCGGTATCATGATGTCCGTGGCCAGCATCTCCATCCCGATTCGTTTGAGTTGACCCCTGAACCTGAAGTCGTGGCTGTCCAGCACGAAACCCTCCAACAGCCCTTCGTACATGCGGGCCACTGACAGGCTTGAGACCTGCATTCCATGCGACCGCATCATTTTCGCAAGCGGTCCCTTCACCACCTTGCCCCGGATGACCGGCGAGATCGCTATCGTCGGACCCTTCCTGTTGGCGACGGCTTCCCTGATTCCTGGTAGAGAAAGGATGGTCCCTGTGCTCACGAATGGGTTGCTCGGTGGCAGTATGAGCAGGTCTGACTTCGAGATGGACCTCAGGACGCTGGGAGCGGGTCGGGCCTTACTCTTACCAAGGAACCCCAACCGGAGGATGTCGTCTCGCATCTGCCATTTGACAAAGTACTCCTGAAAGCTCATCCAGCCGCTCGGGGTCTTGACCCGTGTCTCGAACCTCTGGTCCGTCATTGGGATGACCCTCACTCTGACGTTGAGCCTGCGGGCGAGCTCGCGAGTGACCTCAGAGAGGGTCCGACCTCGGCTTAGCAACCTTGTGCGGAGGATGTGCGTAGCCAAATCCCTGTCGCCTAGGGCGAACCAAGTTTCCATCCCTAGCTTCCCCATGGCCTCAAGGCACTGGAAAGTGTCACCCCTGATTCCCCATCCCTTCTCGTCGTCGATCAGTCCCGCCAATGAATACAGAACTGTGTCGACATCGGGTGAGATGTGCAGGCCGTGGAGCAC
>Ga0315282_10003070_pt1 | contig 30158 bp, 36 predicted proteins | sample YL17G07_20_MG_FD_203693 | JGI IMG/M metagenome (GOLD analysis project Ga0315282, IMG submission 203693) | Sediment microbial communities from Yellowstone Lake, YNP, Wyoming, USA - YL17G07_20 | ecosystem: Environmental > Aquatic > Freshwater > Lake > Sediment | place: USA: Wyoming | collected... | reverse complement strand
TTCTCCTCACTCGGAAAAACAGTGATGGCAATCCCACTCCCGATGATCACAATCAGCAAACCGATGAGGAAATATCTTTTTTTCACCATAATGGCACCCCCACGACACGACTCTTTAAAGCTTGTCCAAAATGATGGTCTTCTATTGGCATACTCCGATTGTCCCCGACTACGTAGATATGACCTTTCTCGACTTGGCGAGGAGAAAGATTCCAGTTACATGGATAAAGGACATAAGGTTCTTCTATCTCCCTGCCGTCAACAAAAAGTTTTCCGTCACGAAATTCAATCCTTTCGCCCTCCAGAGCGACCACACGTTTTAGAAGCATGACTTTGCTCCCGGCAAAACGTACCGCTACGACATCATGCCTTTTGGGTTCTGAAAAAAGATAACGCAGCCTCCAACAAAAATTCACCCGTCCATTGTGATAGGTTGGCTCCATACTGATTCCTTGAATAGAGAAAGGAATGCAGAGATGGCCAAAAAAAAGATACGCGAAGAGTGCAACCAAGGAGACCCTGATCAGAAACTTCAGTGTGATAGAGGGAAAAAAGAATTGCCGGATCTTATGTTTGGCGGTCATCCTGTTTGAGCCTTTCTATCTCATGTATTTGGATACGGCTCATCCCTGGTGCGATTATAAGGCCGCGCTTATCTTAGCTCATTTTAGGCAAAGTATACCGTAAAGTCCATCTGCTTGCAAAACCCGCCTTCGGACGGAAGATGGTGGAAAATTGATGTTCAGGCTGTCTGAGATTAAACGGATGGGAAGAGAGTCTATTCGGGGGTCACCCCTATCGTCTCCGCGACGTTTTCGGCGGACCGCCTTCTGCTTATTTCCAATGCGTTATGAATGGTCTCCATCAACTCTTCCGGCTGATATGGCTTCATCAGGTAACCGGAAGCACCCAGTTTGTAAGCCCTTTCTTGCCCTCCTTGGATCCCTGTGAGGAAGATGATGGGAATACGATGGGTAGCCGCGGACTGTTTCAATCGTTCAGCGACAACGAACCCACCCCCTCCGGGTATCATAATATCGAGGATGATCAGGTCTGGATTCTCCTTGTTGGCAATCGTAAACGCCTGGACACTGTCAGAAGCGAATACGACATTGTACCCGTTTGCCTTAAGTCGAACCTTCAAAGCCATGACCATATCTTGTTCGTCATCGACCACAAGAATCTTTTTCTTCGCCATCTTCTTTTATTTTCTATCCTTCACCATTCTATGATCTATTCTTCTTCAAAATCATCCTCAACGAAAATCTCTTCTGCTTTCAAGAGGACCTTCCTGTCGTCTTCGTCAGCCTGAGTGAATACGTCCTTCGACAATTCTTCCATCCACTGATCTAAGTTTTTCACCCTCTTTCCTCCTCCAACCGTCTCACGTCCCCAGACATTGTAGGAGCAATTTCTTTGCCAACCGGGCTGAATTCGAGGAGATGGGAATAAGCCCTTGAAATTCATAGCGAATTATCTAAGGGACCAAGATTTCTAAGGATAATTCGTCTCAATTAAAATGACATCAATTGTCACCTAAACAGCATTTATCGTCTTTCGTTGAGGCTGACTTTCTTTTCAAGAACTTGTCCCAAACTCTGCGTCATGTATCTTTAAATTTGAAACGTCAATACAGTCAATACAATTGTTAGCGGATTTTCAGGGATCTATGATAGAATGGCATGGAGGTGATTTGAATGAACCGCATCGTAGCGATTACTGGATCGACTCGCGGAATCGGTTTCTCGACGGCAGCCGAATTTTTAAAAGGGGGCGACCGAGTGGTGGTCTTCTGCCGTCATCAGGAACATGTGACAAAGGCCATGAGCCAGTTGGCAGGGTTTGGGGAGCGGGAGAATATTTTTGGCGTCGTTGGAGATGTTCGAAGAGAGAGGGATGTGAAAAGGATGGTTGCCCGATGCCTGAAACATTTTGGCAGAATCGATGTCCTGGTCAACAATGCAGGTGTCGCAGCTTATAAAGAGATTGAGGAGATAACCCAAAAAGTATGGGATGATATTTTGGATACGAATCTGAAGGGGTGCTTTCTTTTTATGCGTCAGGTCATTCCCGTTATGAAAAAGCAGGGAAAGGGGATCATCATCAACATCTCTTCAGGTCTGGGTGTGGCGGGGGAGGCTAAATTCTCAGCCTACTGTGCTTCGAAGTTTGGTGTCATCGGCCTAACCCAATCGCTTGCCGATGAGATGGCCGATACAGGTATCCGGATCTATGCCGTTTTGCCTGGAGCTGTGAACACAAAATTGAATTGGGATCTTGACTTAGGGATGGACCCCTCGGAATTATTGGCCCCTGAATATGTTGCCGAAAAGATTTTTAGACTTGCTGAAGGTAAGAGGAGGTCCGGCCAGTCGGTTTCGGTCTACTCCTAAACGAGATGCTTTTTTTACCCTATTTTTTTCTTAAGTCGATTTATTAGATGATACACGGTGACGGCGCTGATGCGAAACCGTTAAGCTCAATCAACTTTTCACACCATTTTGGATCGGATATATTGGGTCTAACTGGCTATGCATAAAAAGAAGAATGTGAGCGAGGTCGAATTGGGAAAGGAGTTCACCGAGGGTGCTGAGGAGGCGGAGACTGGGGCGAAGCGAATCTTGATCCGTATCCCAGTCCGGCACAATCCCCGGCTCCAAAAGATCATAGATCGGATTAATGGAGACGATGAACTCTATAGCCTCTGGCAAGTGATGAATGTCAATGCTGTCCAGCGGCTGGGTATGAGCGACCATGGCCCTGTCCATTTTCAGATTGTCGCTAACATCGCGCTCAAGCTTCTCAGGTTGCTTGTCGAGCATAGCGTTCAGCCCAGTGTCGCCGCGGACCACAATCTTTCCGTAGAAGACGCTGAGGTGATCGTGGCCATGGCCTCGCTTTTTCATGACTTAGGAATATCGATCCACCGGGCCGATCACGAACTCTACAGCCTCTTTCTGGCTGCTCCCAAGATTAAAGAATTGCTGGATGACATCTACGATATTCCCACCCGGACCATCATCATTTCCGAAATCCTCCATGCCATCATCTCTCACCGGGCTGACGGCCGGCCGTTGACCCTTGAGGCCGGTATCGTCCGAGTCGCCGACGCGTTGGACATGGCTGAAGGCCGCTCCCGAATCCCCTTCCAGGCGGGCATGGTCAATATCCACTCGGTCTCTGCCTCCGCCATTGAAAAGATTAAGATCGAGAAAGGTGAACTGAAGCCTGTCCGGATTGTGATCCTCATGAGCAACTCAGCAGGAATTTTTCAGATTGACGAATTGCTCAAGAATAAATTAGAGGGCTCAGGGTTGGAATCCTATGTGGAGGTTCAGGCAACGATTGAAGGAGAGACAGAGAAAAAACTCATCCACAAGTTTTGGATCTGACGGGTTGAGATCAGTAAAACTTTGAAGATATTCCTGCCCGCCCTGCAGTCCGAATTTTTTCACACCCTCCCTTTGGCAAGGGGGGGTAGGGGTCGCGTTACGAGCCCAATTTCTTACAGAGCTCGGCCACCCGCCTTCCCAATTTTCGGGCATTTTCGCTCGTTCTTTCGTCCGGAGCACCCACACAGGCCACCCCATAATGACCTGTCGCCTCCATGGGATCTCCCACAACGATCATGCCGTAAATGAGCAGACACTGGATGATCGAGATAATCGTAGTCTCCTTCCCGCCGGACGGATCTCCGGAGGTGGCAAAAGCAGCCCCCACCTTATTTTCCATTTTCCTGCGGACGACAACATATTCATCAAAGACGCGCTTCAAATCCCAGGCCATCGCCCCGAAGTAGACCGGGGAGCCTGCGATAACACCAGCGGAATCAACAAAATCTTCCTTCTTCACTTCTTGAGTCGATTTTAATAGGGCTTTGACGCCCGAAATGGATTCAATTCCTTCTGCAACTCGCTCCGCTACCTTTCGTGTATTTCCCCCTTTTGAGTAATAAAGTATCAAAATTTGCATGGTTCCCCTCCTTTAAAAGATACTCTTTAACTCCAACTCTCTCTTTTATTTCCTTTTCAGGATAGGATCAGAATAATAAGCCGTAACCATCTCGTTGCTATGATCTGTGTCGGTTTGAATCCCGATGGCTAACACGCCAGGGGGTTCTGTACCAAACGCCGTTCTATAATCCTCATGAAGATTCCTTTTCTCATAGACCCACTGCTCTGTTTTCCCTTCCCCGGACTCCAGCACAAAAACCTTACAGTGTTTCTCTCCCGGATGATCAAAGAGGTGACCTTTTGGCAGACGGCTCGCCCAGATATATTCGATTCTGAATCCTGAAGGTTCTGTTCCTTCAATGATGTTAAAACCTTTTTCTCTTCCAAAGATGGCCATCACCCGAGCGGCGGCATCAAATCTATCTTTTCTTGTTTCAACGGCAGACCGGACCACATTCGATACTTTCCATCTCCAAGAGAGGACAGGGAAATATTTCTCTTTTTCTCCTACTTCCCTAAAAAGAGAGGATCGGCTGCCCAAGCTCTGGGCTTTAATGATCCCTTTTCCGGCCCTCGAATATTGAGTGGGAGAGACAGCAAAGTAGGAGACCATCCACCAACCCTTGACCGGTGTCTTCTTCTCCTCAGGTTCCTTCGGTTTGAAGTCTCCAAAGGGAAGCTGAACAACTATAAGAATCAGGCCGAGGGAAATCAATAGGTTTTTCATTTCAAAAAAATCTCCCTTTTGGGACCCTTATATATCACGTTTTGATGGCGCATCGAAAAATAAGGAAGACCTCGACGCACTTAACGTCCTCCTCTTCGTCCTTCCGTCATTTCTACCGTGAATGATGAGAGGAGGGAGGGTTTGGCAAACGGCGAAAGCGTTCGCAACATGGAGGCCTGCAGTGATCCAAAAGCCCAGCCTGAATTCTCCCCCCCCCATTATTTATTAATAATTTGCCAAATTTGCCAATAGGACTTTTAGTCTGTCGTCAATACGATTCTCGCTTGGATGACTGCCTTTGATCCATTCCTCAGGAATTTGAACCGGCATAATTAATTTGTTCTCCTTGGTAAAGAACTGAACTCTATAATTTTCATGTTTGTAATCCATGACCTCGGAATGAAAGCTTAAACTGAGATGCATTATCGCCAAGTTCAATACTTCTTGAGCCTCTTTTATTTTCTCATCTCGGTCCATTTAAGTCCCCCTTAATTTATGACTCTATTCTGCATTACCCTTGTGATATTTGTTGAAATCATACCAGCGTCGAAGATACTCTTGTATTCAGTTATGTACCCGTCCCCTCGTTTCAAAGAAAACACCGCCGAAGTCCCATGTATATTGGTCTATGGTAGTGGAAAAAACCCACTCTCTGCACCGTGCAGAATCCTTCTTCCATCTTGTCCATTCCTCTCCGGCTCTTCTGACGGCATGTGCCCCGTCCCGCCAAAGCGGGATAGGCGGGGTTAAGGGGCACAATTAAAACGATGTTTCCTTTGGTCGCTTTCCGCTCGCCACTACGTGCCCGGGAAGTCCATTCGACATACTCAGGGCCGTGAGCTCTGTCGAACGGCCCCGGCGTGCCTGTCCCGTCCTAACGGAATGGCCGGGGAGCTTCACATTTTTTGAATATTCGTTTTTCAGATGTGAGAAATATCATCTTGCTTTTCGCTCCCCTTCCCTTCTCTTTTGTAAAGTCTCTCAAGAAAACCTTTGGCCAATTCCCTCCCCCCCCACCCAAAAGCTATAGCCAAGGCAAGTACAATTCCGCCAAAGATAACGGAGAAGGCTGCCACAATCACCTTTTCTGCAATGCCTAATTGATAAAGTGCCATGGTTAGGGAAAGAATAATGAGGAACCATCGGACCAATCGACTCAGGAGTCTGGCTGACTCCATTTGGGCATTCACCGCTGCGATGAGGGTGGCCCGGCCCAGAAAGATAGCAATCAAATAGCCGATGACCAGAATGATCATTGCCGCAAAAAAATGGGGAAGGTAATTAAAAAAGTGAGTGATCAAGTTTTGGGTAGCTGCCACTTCCAGAGCATTTATCCCTAAGATGAGGGTCACGAGAACGATCACCCAAAAGAAGAACCGACTCAAGAGATTGGCAGGGGAATAGGTCACCCCTCCTTTAGATAAGGCGTCGGCCAAACCCCATTGTCTGCTCACCCTGTCAAACTGAATTGCCTTCAGGAAACGAAACAGAAGCTTCTTGAAGATCCAGGCGATGAGAAACCCAACGACGAGGATGGTAATCATCGCCAGAAGATTGGGCAAGAATACGATGACTTTCTCCAAGAATCTGTTCAAGGAATCTGTAATCGTCACTCTCCACACCTCTCCCATATCCTTCACCTCCTCTTCTTAAACCCAGTGCTCAACGAGATAAGGTTTCATCTTCTCAAAGGCCTGGCAAAGGGATTCGATCTCTCCTTCAACCTCCTCCGCAGAACTTTTCTGATTCTCTTTAACGAACGACGCCACCCGGCCTAAATAGAGGGGGATCATCGATTTCAACAAATGTTCGCGGTGGACCGATCCCTCGTGATAGGCAATGGCAAAATCATAGACAATGCGAACCCACAAGTCATGTGGAAAAGAGAATCCTTCGTCCGATAGTCGTCCGATGGATTGCAACCGGATACCTGTCTCAGGAAGCAGCACCTTTTTCCAAATTTCCATCAGATCACGAACCCCCAGCCTAAAGTTTGCGATCATCCGTTCCACATTTACGGAAATCGGCTCCAACCCTACCTCATAATGAAACCCAAAAGTTGGAATGGGTTGCGATTCTTTAACCTCTTTCCAAAGAGTTTGATATTCCTCCATCAAATGATAGACAGAAGAGACGACTTGAGCAAACATCGGTCCGAGGTCGCTTCCAGGATCCTTCGCATCATGGATCTTAGCGCCAAGATAGGATTGACATGCCTTAAACCCTTCGCCAATGGCGAGTGTGGTCATCCAGACATCAATTCCAAACCGGGCCACATCGGTTTCCCAAACATCTTTGGTCAAATAGAATTCTGCCAGCTTTCCAGAAAAACCAAAATCCCCTCCAATCGGCTGACGAATTCTTTTCCCGTAGAGAGCCCGTGTCAAGGGATAAACGATGCTGTTGGTGATGGTCCCGTCGAATTTGTGTCGCGCATAAAGAGGGGCAACGTAGTCAAACCCCTCCTTGTAGATCGGGCCGAGGAGAAGTTCCATCCATTCTGGGGTGATCGACCTCAAATCCGAATCGACCACCGCGCAAGCTGTTGTTTTAAGAATTCTGGCGGCCTCAAAAATGGTGCGGAAGGCGCTTCCTTTGCCCGGAATCCCATGATAGGGAGTCACAATCTTCTGAATGGGATTGACAGGGTGGGAAGTAAGGATGGTCCTAAAATCTTCTATCTGAACCCTTCTGACCTCATCTTGAGTCCCATCGGTTGAGCCACCGTCCGAGTTGACCATCACTGCCTTGACATTTGGAAAGTACTTGGCAAGACCGGCCATCACCGCCCGCACCACGTGACCGATCGTTCGGGCATTGTTGTAACTTGGGATCCCAATTAAGATATCGGCTTTTTGAACTTCTTCCAACTGAATCCGAAACGACTCTTCCATTCACCCTCTCAGAATCTATACCCAGCAACTCTTCAATATTTCCACCATCCAATTTCTTTGAACTTCCTCCATCACCCTTTCCCAATCTGCTCTAAATTTTAGATAGTTTAACCTGCCTCCGTTCCTCTCCCGAAAAAGGAGACCCATGTGGGTGAGACACTCCTTTGCCCTTTTCCATTCTCTTCTTCCCAAATAATTAAGACTGAGAAAGAGAGAGGTGAGAATCGCTCTGGGGTAGAGGGTCCACCTCAAAAAATATCCAGGGTAGGGGTTGAGATCGACACACAGTCCTCCCTTCACCTTTTCTCGCTCATAGAGAAACCGTTCAATATCGCCCCGCAGCTCCTCCTGAAAGAAGGCTTCCGGTCTTTCGGGGTGAAGGTGTTTAATCTGGAGCTCTCGGTCAAATAAGAGAGATAGCCCAAACTGGCTGGCGTTGATGAGATAATCGGTATCCTCTCCTCTCGGAATATAAGGGTCAAAGGGGATGCTTCGAAAAAGGTCAGAATGAAGGACTAGGTTTCCGCCCAAAAGGATGGGCGAAAAAACGAGGCGGTCTTTAGACGACAGGATTCTTTCCCAAACCCGATTCATCCATTTTGTCTTATCCCAGAGAAAATCCCACCAAAGCCGTCTTGGAGGAAGAAGGATCGTCCCATCCGGATTGACATAAAATCCACCTTTCCCGGCTACAACCTTACCATTCCACCTCTGGTTTAAATACTCACAGGCGACCTCTAAATAGCGCGGGGCTTCCAAGACTTCATCATTATCGATAAAGATAGCCACATCCATCGAGAGTGCTTGAGCAAGAAGGAGGCCAATGTTACGAATCTTTGAAAATCCCTTCAGGTCTGTAAGGGAAGAGAATTTTCTGAAATCTCTTTGATCTAAATTTCTCCTTAACATTTTCAGATGATGGGATGAGAAAAGTATGGTTTTCCCTTCCCATAGATTATGAACCTCCTTCCTGACGAATCTGTCCATCTCCAGCAAGGAAACCTCTTCTTCTCCGCCAGTCAAATCAAAACATACAAGAAGGATGAGGGTGAAATCCTGGTCTTCCAATATCTTCAAGCTTTCGATTGCCCTCTTCGCCAATCTCAGCGCCTCTAAATGAGGTAATTCCTCCGGTTGATTGAATCTGAGATAGACAGGAATAATGATCGCTTTTTTCATAGCTCCCTGGGTCTGTACCTCTTCGGGGGCGGCAGATCCGTACAAAACTTTTTCAAGATTTTCTATCTGTTTCTTTAACTCCTTCGATCGAACGGAAGCCTTGATAGCCCTTGGAATCCAGAAGATAAGGGTCATGAGAATCCCCGCTCCGATTGATCCTAAAAGAGTGTAGATCGGGGAGGTCTGAAATGTCCATATGAGAAATTTCATTGCAACGGCAGGACCAGTTGAATTTTGGACGGCAAAGATGAATATTCCGACGGCCATCAGAAAGATGCACCAATAAAAGAACACCATGGATTTCCCTTCGAATTTAAATTTCTAACTCATTGACTACGTTTAGAATTACTTCGTTCCAGGCCTCGGGGCCTCCCCCATTTATGACCCTGACATTTTGAATCGGCGATAGGGTTTCTGGTACGAGATCACCCTTCTCCTTAAGAAAGATTGGACAATCGACTAGTGATAACATGGGCAGGTCGTTCAGGCTATCTCCAATCCCGACCGTAAAAATTGAGAAAAATTGATTCTCATAGAGTTCTTTCAAAATCTCAACGGCCTTTCCTTTGTCATTTTTTCTGAAGATATGATGAAACCTCCCTCCCCAAGCATAGTTCATCCCCTTTTCTTTGATCTTTCTTTTCACGATCTCGAACTCTTTCTCTCCACCTTCAATCATGAATGGCTCATCGTACTCTCTCTTCTTAGCAAACGTCGCCTCTTTCTGGCCCAACCCGCAAAGGGAAGACAGTTCCTCCTCGGTGAAATCGGAGAAGCCTTTTATCGAAATCCCCGTCTCTTTTCTAATCGAATCCAAGACTTCAATAATTATGGAATAAGGTGCCCCCAATTCCAAAACGAAATATTCCCCCAATCCTCTATCGTAATGGAACGGAAAGGAAAAATAATCTTTGGCGATGAAGATAGCCCCTCCATTTTCGGAAACAAAGGGGTGGCCATTTTCTAATTGTTTTTGGTATAGCTCAACCTCAGCCCTGGTCTTGCTGCTCGAAAGAATAAGGGGAACACCTTTCTGTTTAATTAGATTAAGGGCAGGCAAGGCGGGTTCAAATGAATAGGTATTCCGATCGAGTAAAGTACCATCCAGATCTGTAAAGATCACAAGTCTACGTGTTGTCGTCGTCGGTAGCATTTTTCAACCTCTCCAAAAAGTCTGGGATCGCGGAGGTAACCCGGTTCCAAGCGGAGATGAGGGGAATGCGAAGAGGGTCTTCCACGAAGGCCTTACTGGCCAGTTCGATGCCCTTGGTAAAGGTTTCTACAGCCACTCCTTCCTCATGACGATCAAAATCGAGGCCATTAATGGCAGCATCATCATGATATTTTGTAATGGTCTCTTGAGCCGTTCTTAAATAAGTGGCCTTTAATGTTTTCAGTAGGCTTTCGGAAAGATCAATTCCCTCACTGGCTAAGTTTCGGAAAAGATTTTTCGCAATATCAATGGACATTTTTAGAAGACCTTTATTGGGATCATCTTGAGAAAGTTGCTGGTGTTTATGCTCATAATTATCCGTCAAATCGACCTGGCAGATTCTTCTTAAGGAGCAGTTACGAAAGACCTCTGATAGAAGTCCAACCTCCAGTCCCCAATCCCAGGGAATGCGGTTGATTCGGGCCAAATCCGTAATCATTGAAAATTCTCCTGCCAATGGGTATCGAAAACTGTCAAGATAGACCAAGAAAGGAAGGTATCCTAGAAGTCGCTCCAGAGACCGGATTAGAGGGGTTACAAAAAGCCGGGTGACCCTCCCATGCATCTTGTTTGTAACTCGACTATAATATCCCTTACAGAACTCATAGCCCAGATTAGGATTGACCACTGGGTAGCATAATCGAGCTAAAAACTCCCGATCGTAACTGAGGATGTCGCAATCGTGAAGCACGATGACGTTGCTCTTTTCGTTTGCCAGGACATAACCAAAGGCCATCCAGGTGGAGCGTCCTTTTCCATCTTCTCCTGCTGAGATATCATTCTTGGTCAGGATATCGTAAAGGGAATGAATCCTTGGCCCATCATTCCAGATGACGATCGTTCGCTGTGGAAGTACAGAAAAAAATTCCTTGGCAGAGGTAAAATCTTTTTCATCGGCTCTCCCTAAGGTGACAATCACCTCATTGATGTATTTGACCTTTTGAATCTCTGAAACGATTGTCTTGAGAGCGTTCTCCTTTAACTCTGAATAGAGGGAGGGAAGTATCAGCGCAATCGGATTGTTTCGTGAATAGAACTCCAGTTCCATTTCCATGCGTTCTAAAGTTATCTTTTTCAATCGATGAAGTGTACTGATCACTCCGGCTTGAAAGAAATCAGTCATAGATCAACCTCCTGTTCTCAAGATTCACAAGAAGACCGAAAGAGGCTTTAAATCAAAGAAGAAGTGGATTTCCTATGGAGAGGGTTCCCGTTCCATCATGGGGAGTGAAGACAATCTGACCAAGCCTTCCTCACCGCTTAATTCTTCAAATTGTCATCGATCGAGAGATCAGCCAAAAATTTGATCCGAGGCCTTTTGGATTTGTTGTACCCTCCTCCAATAAAAAAACCGCTCCCCGAAATTTTACTTTCGGATAGCGGCCCGACTATCCATCTTTTTTAACCTCCTGAAATAGTTAAATATTTCTGGGCCCTACAATCTCTTTCTTTCATCTACCTCTACTTTTTTTAGCAAATTGTCCGTCAATTGTCAAAGACTTTCTATTCCGGAAGATCTGCACCCTTTGGAGTAAGCGGTTTGTGAACCTTGGTTACTGTCAGACGTAAGGCTCGGGCAATCTTGGCTGAAAAATTCCCCTTGAATTTGATCCTCTGGATAATTAACTTTCTAATAGAAAAACGACAAGGAGGGAAAAATGATCAAGGACGATCGAAATTACCACCAGCGGTTACAGGAGTTTTGTGATTGTTATTTGGAGACCGACCCCAAAAGGGAACTCGAAAAGGCTGCCCAGGGGATTTCAGGCGATCCCGGCGGCGACTTGGATGAATTGGCGCTTAAGTTTCTTGGACTTGGAATCTTTTACGGGGCTGCTGAAAAAGCCAAAAAGATTTCCATTGAGCGGTCAAAGGATGGAGAGGTCCTTTTCTCAGTCGAATCCAGAGGAAAATATCAGCTCCCCCCGCCTGGTGTCAAAGTGGCCGATCAAATCATCTCCATTGCCCGAGCCATCACCCATATTGATGATGCTAAAGGAAAAGAACGAGTATCCTTTGGCTTGAGAAACGATCGCATTGACCTTACTTTTCAATTCGACCGGAAGAAAAGTGGAGAGGCTTTCTCGATCCTGTTTCCAAAACTGTAAGATTACCCGATTTTAGAGCGGGTTCTGTTCGCAGAAACAGCCGAAGGTTCCTGTTGGACAACAGCTCGGCATCTCCTCAATCCGAACACATCTTCCGCAGAGTTCGCCGGGTTCTGTAACACCCTGGCAAGGGATCATCATCCCGGGGCAGACATAATCACATCCGCGGCAGAGACGGCAGGTTTCTGGCCTGACCTCAAAGGGCATGCTGACTTTTCTGCCCATTCCTCTTCCAACGAATCCGAGGGCCTTCCCATCCATCTGTTCGTAGCACATACGGATGCAAAGACCACAGAGAATACATCGGTTGTCTTCCATAGGGAATCTGACTTTGAGCAATCCCATGCGGGCTGCGATATCCTGGGCCATTTTGACATTGGGAGCGCTGGTCACCAAGAGTTCGGCTAACATCTTCCTCGCGCGGATAATCCGTGCGGATTTCGTCTGAATCTCAATCCCCTCCTTGACTTCGTGGGTGCAGGACGTATCTATAAAGCTTTTACCCCCTCCATTGTCGGTGATCTCAACCACACAGAGCCGACATCCTCCATAAGGGGAAAGATGATCCATATAGCATAATGTTGGGATGTGTATTCCAAATTCACGGGCTGCCAAGAGAATGGTACTCCCTACCTCCACATCCAGCGATCTTCCATCTATCGTCACATTGACAGTTTTTCTTTCCATATTTATTCTCCCTTATTGAACCATTACGGCGTTGGCTTTACAAACATCTATGCAGGATCCACATTTTGAACATATTTCTGCAAGGATAAGGTGGCTCTGTTTTTTCTCACCTTTGATCGCATGAGTTGGACAAATCTTTGCACATGCACCACATCCTGTACAATCACTTTCTGAAATCGAATATTGAATGAGAGGCATACAGACACCAGCAGGACACCTCTTCTGATGAATGTGAGCCTCGAATTCAGGTCGAAAATATCTCAACGCTGAGAGGACTGGATTGGGAGCAGTCTTTCCCAACCCGCAAAGCGAGGTGTCCGCTACGACCTCGGCCAATTCCTCGAGGAGTGATAGGTCTTCCTCATTCCCTTTTCCTTCTGTAATCCTATCCAAAATCTCACCCATCCTTTTTAACCCTTCCCGGCAGGGCAGACATTTGCCACAGGATTCTTCTTGTAAAAAATGGACAAAATACTTTGCCACATCGACCATGCAGGTCCCTTCATCCATGACGATCATTCCGCCCGAACCCATCATGGAGCCGGCCTGGATGAGGCTGTCGAAATCCACTGGCAAATCAAATAACGAAGCCGGGATGCAGCCACCCGAAGGACCTCCTGTCTGCACTGCCTTGATCTTTCTCCCATTCTGTTGGCCGCCGCCGATATTAAAAATGATCTCCTTAAGGGTAATGCCCATGGGAACTTCTACCAATCCAGTATTTTTTGCCTTTCCAACAAGAGAGAAGATCTTTGTGCCTTTGCTTTTCTCGGTGCCAATGGACGAAAACCAGTGGCTTCCTTTATTAATGATCAGAGGAACATTCGCCCATGTCTCGACATTGTTGAGATTCATGGGCTTTCCCCAGAGCCCTCGAGTCACAGTGTGAACCTGTTTACCCCTCGGTTCTCCGACCTTTCCTTCGATTGAGGCAATCAGCGCCGTGGATTCTCCGCAGACAAAGGCGCCGCCCCCCTTTGCAATCTCTACATCGAAACTGAAATCAGAGCCCAAAATATTTTTGCCCAACAATCCAGCCTTTCTTGCCTGTGTGATGGCAGTTTCTGCATTTTTGCAAGCGAGGGGATATTCATGTCTGACATAAATATATCCGTGGCCTCCTCCAATAGCATAGGCTCCAATGATCATCCCTTCTAATACAGAATGAGGGTTACCTTCTAAGAGGCTTCGATCCATATAAGCTCCGGGGTCTCCCTCGTCACAATTGCAGATGATGTATTTAATGTCCCCAGAAGCATTCCGGCAATCCTCCCATTTTTTGCCCGTTGGAAAGCCTGCGCCTCCTCTCCCCCTTAGACCGGATGCCTTCATTTCATGGATGATCTCCTCGGGTTTCATTGCGAGCAGAGCCTTTGACAGAGCTTGATACCCACCGATTCCGATATAATCCTCTATCTTGCTTGGTTCGATCAGACCATTATTTCCCATGACCAGTCGATGTTGCGCTTTATAGAAAGGAATTTCTTTCTCGGAAATCAACTTCCGTTTTGTAACCGCATCTTCATAAAGGAGATGTTCCAGGATCTTCCCTTTTCCAACAGTCTCCGAAAGGATAACGGACACATCCTGCTCCTGTACCTTCTGATAGAAGATTCCCTGAGGCTGAATAGTTACGATGGGACCCCTTTCGCAAAAACCCCTACATCCGGTAAATTTCAACCTGATCTTTTGTACATCATCACCATTCTTTTTAGTTGCCTTAGCGAAACCATCTCTTACCTTCTTGCAACCATAGGCATGGCAACCCGTCCCCCCGCACACAGAGATGACCACTTCATCCAGCTTCAGTTTTGATAAAATGTCTCCTCTCCACTTCTCTAAATCGGCAACAGACTTTATTTTCCTCATGATCTCACCCCGTTTCTCTTATCATTCTTTTTATTCTGATTCATCTTCTCAATGACTCTCTTCGCCTTAAGTGGATTCATCTCCCCATAAAACTTTCGATCCACCATCATCACCGGACCGATGGCACACACTCCCAGACAGTTCACTATGTTCAAAGAGAATTGTTTATCCGCGGTCGTCTGCCCCGGTTCAACATGGAGCAGACCCTTGAGTTCCCTTAGAATCTTTGGTCCTCCCCGGACATGGCATGCCGTCCCGAGACAAAGGGTGATGGAGTGTTTCCCCTGAGGGACCAGGCTGAAGGATTTATAGAAGGTGGCAACGCCGTAGATCTCATTGATGTCCATATGAAGCCTTGAAGCCACCATTCTAAGGGCTTCGTCAGGAAGGTATTTATACCGATCCTGAACGTCATGAAGGATGCTGATGAGGGTAGTCCTCTTCTCCTGATATTTGTCAACGATCAAATCAACTGATTTTAGGTCCATCTTTCACCTCCAAAATAATATATATTTAATTTTTAAAAGAATAATTAATTTTTACTTAATTTTTATTACAAAAAAAATTTGAAAGTTAATTTCTACTTAAACTTACACTCCTGCCCTTGGGGGGCTTAAGACCCATAATATAACGGCATCTCCCTTTCCAGTATTCACCCATTTTGACGGGAACGTTGATTCGATATAGAGACTATCTCCCTGTCTTACTACCTGTCTTTCATCCTGAATTTCAACCTCCAACTCTCCCTCAATCACATAGACAAATTCATCACCTTTATGGCCATAAAAATGGCCGTCGATCGCCGCACCCTCTTTCATAGTTAACAGGCAAGGTTCCATTCTCCGATTAAGCACATCCGAGACCAAAAGTTGGAGTTTAATGTCCGTACCCCTCAGTGCCGGGAGTTGAATGTCCTGCCTTTCACCTGGCTTGATCACCATCTTTTGGAGCGGTCCACTCTCCCCATCCGTCAAAAAATAAATCGGTTGAGTATTCAATTTCTCACTCAGTTTTAACAGGGAATCGAGGGACGGACTGATTAAGTTCTTTTCCAATTGGGAGATAAAGCTCGGGGTCAGGCCCACCTGCTCGGCCAGTTCCTTCTGGGTCATTCCTGCCTTTTTCCTCAATGTTTTGATTTTGTCGCCCAGGTTGCCTGGTCTTCGGCCTCCGATGGAGGGAAAGATGACCTCCTCCTCCCAGACTTCATAATGTTTCGGAAGAAAGGCACTTCTTGAAAACCTTCCTTCAATTTTGATCACTTTAAAAAAGAGGTCCCCGTTCTGCTTCTCGAGTTCAATCGCTACTTGTGTGATATGCCTTAGGTTGGCTTTGAACGATGGTGTGTGGGCCTCCTTTTCCAAGATCCAATAGGCAACGGTTTGAAGATCATAGAGCCGTGGGCAGGAGTATGTGAAAAATTTGTAAGTGGCATTCTCATCGCCCCAGATGTCCTGCATCCCGGTCAGGCTATCGAAGATATATCGGACACCTGCCCCTTTCTCAACCTCGATCCGGTCCATGGCTACACGAAATTGGGAAATGTCCTTCGGGTTTTCAACCTTGATCACGCTTCCTTTAAAACCCTCCTTCTCTCTTAAAATTGGCTGAAGAGGGGGTCACTGTTCCCTTTTCCGGAGGTAAAGCAGTCCAAAATGGTCAAGTATTCAAGATGAGGGAGATGAGCTAAGCGTTTGGTAATAGTGGAGGGAGAGACATTGAAACTGACGTAGACAACATTGTATCCGCTCTTCAAATTGTGCTCAATAAAGCGCTGGAGAAAGATTTCAATATAAGTACCGGCATCAACCTCCCAGATGACATTATCACCCGTTTTAAGAAACCCCAATAAGTGGTCTAAATAGCCAATTCCTGAGGAAATTTTACCGGTCATATTAATTTTGACTTACTTAATCCTAAGGATATTTAGTTTGAATGAATTCTGGCTATCATTAAATACACATTTCCCATGAAATTGTCAACTAATTTTTAATTTTGAAGCAGGATGCAACACTGGTAGGATATTTCTGGACTTTTTGCAGGAGCAGAGATTAATTTTAATTAATCTATCGTCTCAAAAAATGCGTCCTTCACACCATTTAATAACTGGAATGATTTTATCTTGATAGAAAAGAGTTCCGCCCCGGAGTCGTTTAGGAAATCTGCTAAATGCGGGTGCCTTTTTAAAAACTTGGAGCGGAGAAGATCTTTTTTCCCGGGGTCGTTTATCGTTTGAAACTCTCCGCTGATGGTCAGGGCTTTTATATAAATCCGTCTTTGACCCTTCTCCTCCTCGCGAGTATCGATGAGGAGGCTGACTGTGGGGTTTTCCATTAAATTGAAATATTTCTTCGTCTGCTTTTGGGAAATCAAATAAACCTCTTGACCCTCGTCATCCGAAATATAGGACATGAGAGAACAATGGGGTTTCCCTTCGGAAACAGTAGCCAGAACACAGAGATCATTTCCTTTAACAATGGCTCTCATCTTTTCAAGCATTTTCATTACCTACCTTTTTATTTTTTTTAGAGCTCGTAATGGTTATAATAATACATGAAATAGGAAGAGACCAATGAAAAAGATCAAATTAGGTATCAGCACCTGCTTGTTGGGCGAGAATGTACGTTACGACGGCGGTAACAAACTGGACCGGTTCCTTACGGATACCCTCGGACAATATGTGGAATATATCCCTGTCTGTCCTGAGGTGGAATGTGGTCTCCCCGTTCCAAGGGAATCCATGCACCTGGAGGGAGATCCGGACTCACCTCGACTCATAACGATTCGTACCAAACAGGATATGACGGATCGCATGGTTCGGTGGGCTAACAAACGAGTTTTGGAATTAGGAAAAGAAGACCTTTGTGGCTTTATTTTTAAAAGTGATTCCCCAAGTAGTGGAATGGAACGAATCAAGGTCTATAATGAAAAGGGGATGCCGGTAAAAAAGGGAGTGGGAATATTTGCAAGAATCTTTATGGATCGTTCCCCTCTGCTTCCCGTGGAAGATGAGGGACGCCTCCATGATCCAGAACTCCGTGAGAATTTCATTGAGAGGATCTTCACTCTAAAAAGGTGGCGAGAGGTCTTAGGAAAAAAGGGGAGTCGGGGGAACGTAGTGGATTTTCATGCGAGGCATAAGTTGTTGATTCTCTCGCACAGTCCAAAGCATTATCAGACAATGGGAAAGTTAGTCGCCCGGGCCAAAGACCTGCCATTGAAAGAGCTTTACCACCAATATCAGACCTCTCTCGTGGAATCCTTGGAGCTGAAGACCACCCCCAAGAAGAATGCAAATGTCCTTCAACACATGATGGGTTATTTTAAGAAGCAGTTGTCTTCTGACGAAAAACAGGAATTACTGGAGGTCATCGATCATTATAGGCAGGAATATATCCCCCTCATTGTTCCCATAACACTTATTCAGCATTATGTCCGAAAGTATGATCAGCCTTACCTTAAACAACAGGTATACTTAAATCCGCATCCCTTAGAGCTTCAATTACGAAATCACGTCTGAGAAATATTCCTCTGATATCCCCGGACGTTGAAGCTTGACAACAGGCTCAAGATGATCGTACAAATAACAGTCATCTTTGTCTCCGGTTCGCTAATAATTTTTGCAGTTGTGCCCCGAGTAGTGTAGGTATCCAGAAATAGAAAGGAGATATAAATGATCGACACCCACACTCACATTTTCCCGGACAAAATTGCTTCTAAAGTCGCTGAAAGATTCCGGGCCTGGATTGGAGATGCGATTGCCCTTTCGGGAGACTTCACCCTGGGAGACTTAAGAAGCTACATGAAAAGATGCAATATTGAAGCGGTCATAACTTTCTGCGTGGCGGAAAGACCTGAAGTGGTGGCTCAGGCCAATAACTTTCTTTTGGAGATCATGGATAACAGGACCATTTTCAGCTTCGGGACCATCCTGCCAAGCATGAAGGATCCCGTGGGAGAGGTAAGAAGGATTCGCGAGAAGGGAATCAAGGGAATCAAATTCCATTCCCTCTTCCAGCCTATTCGAGCGGCGGATGAAAATCTTTTCCTCATCTATGAGGCCATGGATAAAGCGGGTATGATTGCTTATTTCCACGTTGGAAAGGACCCTGCAAACCCAGCCCATCCTCCGGGGACGGGCCCTCAGGATATTGTCCGTCTCAAAGAGCGTTTTCCCGGTCTCAAGATCGTGGCCGCCCATTTTGGCGGTCTCTTCATGCTGGACGAGGCCCGGAAATGGATCGTCGGAAAAGATATCTATGTGGATACATGTTGGGCACCGAGTATCCAAAGCCTAAGGTCGGAAGAGGTGGTTAAATTTATCCGCCAACATGGTGCTGAGAAAGTCCTCTTTGCCACCGATTATCCCAGTACCAGTGATCCTATCCCTCAGATCAAATGGTTCAAAGAGCTTCCCTTGGAGGAAAAAGAAAAACAGATGATCTTTCGGGAGAATGCGCGTCGGCTTTTGGGATTAGGATAGCGGCTTTTCAAGGCTGAATAGGGAAGATCATGATACGTGAGTGTACAGAAGCGGATTTCGAGGCGATTTACGAGATCATCAACGATTCGGCGGAGGCATACAGGGGGATCATTCCGGCTGATCGATGGCATGAACCCTATATGTCACGTGAGCAACTGAAGCAAGAAGTCAATGCGGGCGTCCAGTTCTGGGGATTTGAGGAAGATCGCACCTTAATCGGCGTCATGGGTATTCAGGACAAAGGGGATATCACTCTCATACGCCATGCATACGTCAAATCTCGGATGAGAAATCGTGGAATAGGTTCACAGCTGTTGCGATTCCTCGAGTCGACCACGGAGAAACCGGTTCTGGTTGGGACATGGGCTGATGCGACTTGGGCGGTTGCATTCTACCAGAAGTACGGCTACCGGCTGGTTTCAACAGAAGAAAAGGATCAACTCCTAAGGAAGTACTGGCACATCTCTGAGCGGCAGGTTGAAACATCCGTGGTCCTTGCGGGGAAGAAATGGAGGATATGATGAAGATTCTAAAGTATTCCGAAGTCAAACCTACTCATTTTGAAAGTGGGGAAGCGAAAGCAGTTGCAGGACGCGTTGTGGTTGGCAAGAAAGATGGTGCGAATAATTTTTGCATGCGAGTGTTTGAGATTTCCGCCGGAGGAAATACGCCAAAGCATTCGCACGATTGGGAACACGAAATGTTCATCCATTCAGGGGAGGGCGAAATTTATGGCAACGGTCAGTGGAACCCGGTGAAATCCGGCAACGCTATTTTTGTACCCAGCAACGAAGAACATCAAATACGAAATCGTAGTAAGGAATTATTGATTGTGGTCTGTCTTGTCCCATCGAAAGCCCCTGAACTGTGAGGAACAACAGTAAGGACGGGTACACTTCCGAAGATGGGTGCCGATTTCTAAATGAGGATGCTATGCCGTGGAAGACATAAAGGTTTATTCTCCCATGATGCCCTGCAAGGCCTTATCAATCTCCGGATATTGAAAGGCGAACCCACTCTCCAGGAGTCGTTTCGGAATCACCCTCTGGCCTTCGAGGATGACTGAACCAAATTCCCCTAAAACCAGTTTCACCATAAATCCAGGAGCAGGCATAAAAGAGGGCCGATGGAGCACTTTCCCAAGCACCTTTGCGAGGTCTTTATTCCTCACGGGACTCGGGGCGCAGACATTAACAGGGCCTGAAATCTCCGGATGTTTCAACAGAAAAGCAAAAGCTTCGGCTAGGTCTTTGATATGAACCCACGAGAACCACTGCTTTCCACTTCCGATGGAACCTCCGATATATTTCTTGAAAAGGGGAATCATCTGGCCGAGGGCCCCGCCCTTTTCTCCCAGAACGATGCCAAACCGGGTAATCACAACCCTGGCCCCCTTTTCTTTGGCTTTTAAGGCCTCTGCCTCCCACTCCACGGCCATTTGGGCCAAAAAGTCCTCCCCGTGGGGAGACTCCTCGTTAAGTTCCTCATCTCCGCAAAAACCGTAGTAGCCCACGGCAGAGGTGCTGAACAGAGTGAATGCTCTTTCAGGACGAGGCGGTATCCCTTCAACAATATTTCGGGTGGTGTTGACGCGACTTTCTCTTATCGCTTTCTTATGTTCGTCGGTCCATTTGCTAAAGATCGAAGCGCCTGCAAGATTAATGACGGCGTCGTGGTTTTTAATGGCTTCCTGCCAAGAGCCTTTCTTGGTCGGATCCCCTTCTAAGTAGGAAATTCCTGGCGAGGACCCCTTTGCCCCTTTCAAGGAGCGGGTCAAGATGGTCACTTCATGTCTATCCTGGATTAATCGAGAGGTCAGTTGCGTACCCACAAAGCCTGTACCACCAGTGATCAGGATTTTCATTCAGTCACCCATCCCTTCTGCTTTACAAAATCCAAAGCATTTTAATTCATTCCTGTTCTTTTCTATTTTTTATCACCGATCAGGGGCAGTACCTTATTAATACGAAAATAGACAAGGTACCTAATCTCATCTTGATAAACGTCATAAACGGGGCAGCTCTCCCTTCGGCGGATCTTGTCAATGAGGACTCTGTCCTTTTCTTCCTTAATTTTTGTTAGATAAAGTCTCTTGCCAACATATCTTTCCTTGGATTCCATAAAAAGATAGGACGCATGAGGATTTGACTGAAGGTTTTTATGCATCAAATGGTCTGCCATGATAAAGGCTACGGTTTTCTCATTGATGAAATGAGGCCTCCCATAGACAGCCGTACCCACTTTCCCTTTTGAATCTGAAGTAGCGATCACCCCTCGACCTTTGGTTTTTTCAAAATATTCGCTCAGTTTCATACCAGTTCCTCCTTTATAGGATTTATTCTAAATCATTTTATCAGACCCGTTTTATCTATCGCAACTAAAAATATGATGCTCCATTATTTCAGTTGGCTCATCATCTTCACATATTCATCTGCGTCGAATTTCCTTTTTAAGCCCTTGTCATTCATATATCTCACATTCCCAAAAATCGGCCTCTCTCCCCACGGTCGGTCATGCTTTCCAAAGCACAACGCCACGCCAGTAAACCCATTGGGGTCTCTCCCGTCCAATTCATATTTGTTGTTCAGGTAAAGGGTAACTCGAAAAGCCTCCTCAGGGGTCTTGATCCATTCCATGATTTTCTTGCCCCAGTACATTCTCATATACCCGTGCATCTTGCCCCTCACAACCATCTCTCTCTGGGCAGCATTCCAGTAAGGATCATGGGTTTGGGCTGTGTCCAGTTCTTCAAGACGATAAAGATAAGGACGTTTGTCTTTCTGATGAGCTTTTAACGTCTTCTTCGCCCATTCAGGAACTGCCTCGTAAGAATCATATTCTTCATTGTAGAACACGAAATTCATGCTCAACTCTCTTCTGACGATGAGTTCTTCGAGAAAAGCTTCCGTCCCGGGGCTCTTGGTTTCTAAGGCTTTCAGGGCAATCAAGAGAGGTGAAACCTGTCCGAAATGCAAATAAGGACTCATATTGGAAAGAGAATCGAGGGTGGGATCGTTTCTCAGTTCTGGGAAATGATCCAGTTTTTCTTCCAAAAAAATCCGAAGGTGCTTTTGTGCCTCTTTCGTGCCCCCCTTAAAAGAACTGACCTTCTTAACGCTCCGGTCGATGCGAAGCGTTGAGATCGTCTTCCCTATATCCTCAATATCGAAAGATTCAAATCCCAGAGAAAGGGAATCAATGGCGGGGTCGATCTGCTTTAAAGGGAAAAGAAAATGGTTTAGTTTCTTATTGATCTTTGGCCTCAATGTGGCCGCAGCATATTCTTCCTTGGAAGATGTTTCTTCAACAGGAACGATCACGTCACTTTCAACCTGAATCAACGGACAATCCATTCGGCTGGCGGCAGAGCTTCTCCATTCCTTCTGGATCCTTGGGTACCCTCTATCCACGACAGCAAGAGAAGCCCTCTTGGCCAACTGAATGGCACCCAACTCAGGCGATTTGTGCAGGACGACCATCTGGATGCCTCTTTTCTCAAGAGACCATTTGACCTCTCTCAGTCCCTCCAACATGAAGGTGTAATGTCTCTCATTCCCCTCAGGAAAGTGATCCGTGATTCCAAAAAATACAATGGCCGGTTGCCGCAATTCATTCGCCTTTTGAATGGCATACTCCAGAGCATGATTATATTCAGCCCTTTGAGAGCCTTGCATCCAGTAAAGGACGTACTCTCCTTTTCTTATTCCTCTTTTATTGAGAGCCTTTACTCTTTCTTTTTGGATCATTGGGTTTAAGGATTTAAAATCCATAGAGAAAAATTTAGCAGTGTGGCAAAACTGACCCATAAGAGATAGGGGATGAGGAGCGCTCCCACAAATTTGGAAACCTTAAAGAAATTCAGGATCGTAAATAGGATGGCGATCCAGAGAAGAACGATATCCATCAGGCCCAGAAGAGGTGATTTGAGTCCGAAAAAAGCCGCTGACCAAAGGATATTGAGAATGAGTTGGATGAAGAAGAAAATTAAGGCGGTTTTGGCTTTTGGGTGATCTTGTGTCCGCCAGACCAGGAATAGGGATACTCCCATGAGTACAAATAGACTGATCCAGACCGGACTAAATATCCAATTGGGAGGAGTGAAGAATGGCTTATGTAATGTTTGATACCATGTGGGTATAGCCGGGGTGGTGAAAAGGGAACCGAGGAAACCTGCTAATTGACAGAGGATGATACTGACTGCGAGTTTTGCGATATCCTTAAGTTTCATCTTTTCTTCCACCTCCTCATTTCAATTCTTTTTCCTAAAATGGGGTATTAAAAAGGGGGTTCTCCTTTTATACTCCAAATATTCGGAACCGAATCGTTCCTCTAATTCCCTTTCTTCCACCAGCTTAATGTAAATTAAAATCCCTACTGGATAGACTAAACCTAACCCAAGGGCAGAAATAGAACCTAGCCAGAGGGCGATCCCGAGATAAAAGATCGCTGTTCCTAAAGTCATCGGATTTCGACAATAAGTGTAGGGTCCACTGATCACGAGCCTTTGTGTTGCTATCAAGGGGATCGGGGTTCCCTTCCCCAGTGAAAACTGAACTTTGACTGTCCAGTTGGCAAATAGCCAACCCACAACAATGAATAACAAACCTATAACAGGGTTCATTCGCCCGTAACAAAATTTTGGAAGGTGAAGCCATGGGTCAATATAGGACGATACAACGATGATGAAGAACGGGATGACTATCCAAACAATAAAGCCCCCCAAAATTACCGCGATCATCCGTTGCTTCTTACTATATTCATGCTCTGCCCACTTTTTGAACCTATTCACCGAGACTTCTCCTGTCCAAAATTATAACATCGTATTGGGTTGAATAGAAAAAAATGAATGGGGAAGGAGTCTTAAGTGTTTTCCGAAGATGTGATCAAGTCCAAAAACTGTTTCAAGATCCGGGCGGTAGCACCCCAGATCGTATGTTTTCCATATTGGTAGGCATAGACGATCTCTTTCTGACCACCCCGGAAGATCTCCCTTTCACTGAAGCAATTTCCGTCGAGCAAGGACGAGAGAGGCACTTCGATCAACTCCGAAATCTCCATCTCGCTTACCTTAAATGGATAAGGATAGGGGAAGAGGCCAATAATCGGGGTAACGATGAATTCAGTAATGGTCACGATGTCATCCAATACCCCGACAATCTGAATGTCACTCTCCCTGAGCCCGATCTCCTCATGGGCCTCCCGGAGTGCGGTGCTGATTAATTCCAAATCTTCTTCATCAACGACCCCTCCGGGAAAAGAGATCTCTCCCTTGTGATACTTGACCTGATCAGATCTCTTGGTGAAAAGAAGATGACAATCCCCCCCTTTTTTAAAGAGAGGGACAAGAACCGCCGCGTGCGAAAAGGGCGGATGCTCAATCACCCTTCTCTGCCTTGAAGACAGAGTGTTCCGTAACTGATCAATGAAATCTCTTTCGCAATAATTCATTTTCGTATCAAGGGTTCAAGGATTCGAGGGTTCATGGGTTCAAGTTTATCTAAAACTATAATTATGTTGTAGTGCTCTAAAGATTCTATAATTTTAAAATCTTCTATGCCTCCCTCGGCCACTCGAATCCTGGACCCCCTGCCTGCCGGCAGGCCCTGAACCTAATATGGTACAGGGCAGGCAGGCTTGAACGCTTTCTATGACGCTACCTCTTTTAGAAACTCATCAAGGGTCATAATCCTCAATAAAGGAGAGAGGGCAAAATCCCGATACAGATTGAGGCACCCCTGTTGAAAGTCTTTGTTTCGGCTGGCTGAGCAGTCTTCCAAAAGAACAACTGAAAAATCGTGACTGAGCCCATCCATCGCCGTCATCAAGACACAGACTTCAATTGTAACGCCTGTGACGACGATCGTGTCAACCCCAAGGGTACGAAGCGTCTGGTCCAGATCAGTCTTGAAAAAGGCACTAAATCGCCTCTTGGGTAAAACAATATCCGTCGGCTCCGGCCTTAAATCATCTACAACCTCTGCGCCTTTCGTCCCCCGAAGGGCATGAATCTTCATCTTTCCTCTAAAGATGAAATCCCCTTCCAGAAAGCTATCGCAGGCGAAGACAATGGGGAATCCTCTTTTTCGGCCCTCCTCCAAGAGTCTCCGAAGATTTGGTATAATTTCTTTTCCTTCTTGATAGTATGGGTTCCGAGAACTTTCCTTCAAGTTATCCTTCAACATATCCACGACAATGATTGCCGGCTTCATAAACTCTCCTTAATATGAAATAACGTGACCGTGCCCCTGCCTACCGACAGGCAGGCGTGTCTCGTGTCCGAAACTTACAATAGTCTATATACGCGGAGGGCATTTTCTGTTGTTATCTCAGCTACCTTTTCAAAAGAAACCTTCTTGATCTCAGCCACCTTTTGCGCTGTATATCGAACATAACTTGGCTCATTCCTCTTCCCTCGAAAAGGTTCAGGAGTTAGGAAGGGAGCATCTGTCTCGACGAGAAGTGATTCCAATGGAATTCTCTCGACGATCTCCCTTAAACCTTCTGCATTCTTAAAGGTAATGCTTCCTGGAATAGAGATGTAGAATCCCATGTCCAGGCAGGCCTTCGCCATCTCATAGTCCCCCGAAAAACAGTGGATGATCCCTCCACTCTCCTCTGCCTTCTCCGATTTCAATATCTCCAAGGTCTCCCGATGAGCCTCTCGGTTGTGAATCACAATGGGAAGGTCTAACTCCTTCGCTAACCCGATCTGTTCCCTGAATCTCTTCAACTGAATATCACGTGGCGAGAGGTTTCTGAAAAAGTCCAGGCCAATCTCCCCGTAGGCCTTCACCTTCCCGTTTCGACAGAGTCCCCTCAAAGTTGGATACGTCTGATCGTCGATCTCTTTTGCATTGTGAGGATGAACACCCAGAATCACATAGATCGAAGGGTGTGAATCGGCAATCTCAACCGCCCTCTTCCAATCCTTCTTCTCCGTTCCGACCGTGAAGATATATTCAACCCCTGATTCTTTCGCCCTCTGAATGACTGCTTCCAGATCCTTCTTGAAATCCGGCATTTCCAAATGGGCGTGGGAATCGATGAGCATCATGCTTTTGCAAAAATACCGTGATCGCGTCTGTGTTACGTGTCCGTTTAAAGTGAAATCTAATTTATTTCATCGCTGTTGAGAAAAAATTTCAAATGACCATCCCCGCCTTGATAAAGGGGGGGGATGGGAGGATTATCTCTTACTGCCAGTGGCTTTCACCTGATTAAAATAGTCACCGAATGCCCTGGCAACCTCTTTTGAGCGAACAAGGACCGAAGTCTCATTGTTGTTAGTCAGGGCATAGTAAGTCCAATTGGTGCTGCCGAGAAGGCTGAGTTGTCCATCGACCACCATTAGTTTAGCGTGAGTGGTCTTAGAGAGAGAATCATAGATGACCTCCACCCCACCTTCGCATAAAATCGTTCCAGTATGACGATTTCGCTCGGTCGTCCGATCTTCTCCTTCTTTTACTTCTAAGATCACCTCCACCTTCACGCCTCGTTTCTTTGCGCTGATCAATTCTTTGATGAGAAGGTTTGAAGGAGTATTCGGATGCTCATCATAGTACCCCATTTCGAACATCATCACCTGAATGGAATGTTTGGCCTCCTGGATCATTTTTTTTGCGACTCGAAAGTATTGATCATTCAACACCAACTGGACATCCTCCGCTGGAAGACTGAAGGAATGTTGAGCGTAGAAAGTGGAGAGTGAAAAAAGAAATAAAAGAGCAAGAATGACTTTCTTCATCAATTTTATTCCTCTTTTGAGGCCGCATGCCGGAGACGGTCCACGATCGCCCGGCCCAATCCAACTTCCGGGATGGGTGTGGCTACAATGAGATCCAAATTCAACGCATCCAACCGCCGGATGGCTGCAAACAGATTGGCTGCTGCTTCCCGGAGATCCCCTCTCTTTGAAAGAATCTCCATCGGACGGAATTTTAGGTTATTCACGGGCTCCTGAAACACCAACAAGCCGATGTTCTTGTCTTTATAGAGGTCGAGGCTCTTTTCACTCCAATCGAGAATAATTGGCGTTCGAGGGGCGTAGTGCTTCGGCAACATTCCAGGGGCCGTAGGTCTGTCTTCGGATGGGCTGGTCCCGACCCCCCCAATGATGGATTCAATCTCCTCCAGTGATACCCCACCAGGCCTTAACAACATCGGCTCCTCTTCCAAAAAGGAGACGATGGTGGATTCTACTCCCACCCGACAGGGGCCTCCGTCTAAGATGAGATCAACCTGATCACCCAGTTGATCCCGAACATGCTCAGCCGTAGTCGGGCTCAGATAGCCGAAGAGATTGGCACTCGGTGCCGCAATGGGGCATTTGGATTCTTCGATCAAAGCAAGAGCCATGGGATGATTGGGCATCCGGATGGCTAATGAAGGAAGACCGGCGGTTACAATCTCGGGAATATTCTCTTCCTTTAAGAGAACTATCGTGAGCGGCCCGGGCCAGAATCTTTCTGTCAATTTCTTGGCATTTGATGGAATTTCTTTGGCTAACTTCTTCACATCGGCCGGATCGGCCACATGGACGATGAGCGGGTCGAAAGAGGGCCTTTTCTTGACTTCAAACACCCGAGCGACGGCAAGGGGGTTAAAGGCATCCGCCCCCAAACCATAAACCGTCTCTGTTGGAAAGGCAACGATCCCTCCCCTTCGGATGATCTCTGCGGCCCGGTGGATTGCCTGATTATCACTCATTAGATTCTTATATGTTTAAGTCTAAGAATTTTTTTTCTAAGAATTAGAAAGAACTTCTCGCCAAAAATCTCCCCTCCCCTGGCGGGAGGGGACAAAGGGGAGGGGGATGCCTATTCCTGTTTGTCCACCCCCACCCTCTCCCTCCCCCATCAAAGGGGGAGGGGTAACTAAGGGGAATTTCAAATATGTTGGACTATGGTTTTTTCTTTCTTATGACTTTTGATTTTTCTGCCAAGGACCTCTTCGTCTTCGATCTGAAATCTTCCAACTTTTTAGCTATTTCAGGATATTTAATCGAAAGGATCTCGCAGGCCAGATAGGCTGCGTTCTTCGCCCCGTCAATTCCAACAGTGGCTACCGGAACCCCGGGGGGCATTTGGACGGTAGAGTACAGGGCATCCGCACCTTCGAGGGCCCCTGACCTGATAGGAACACCGATGACAGGGAGTGTCGTACGGCTGGCCAAAGCCCCTGCGAGGTGGGCTGCCATTCCAGCCCCTGCAATCAAAACCTCAATCCCCCGTTTCCTCGCCGTCTTGGCATAATGAGCTGTCTTTTCGGGGAGGCGATGCGCCGAGCTGATTTCCACTTCATAAGGTACGCCCATCTCCTTTAGGACCTCTGCTGCTTTTTCCATGATCAGCAAATCGCTCTCGCTTCCCATCAGAATTCCGACCAAAGGCTTTTTCATAAAACCCCCTTGCTTCCCCTCACCCCCCCTGTCCCCATATGGGAAAGCGAAGGGGTGAGGGGAGATTTCAAACTTCAGATGTTAGTCCCGCCGAAGGCGGGATTTTAATCTGCAACCTGATATCTACAATCTTAAATTTGGGTTGATATTATCTTAAGAAATTAACAAGAAATTCACAAGAGAATAAGAAGCCCCGTCAAGCAAGAATAGAGAGGGCTTCTAACAACATCTATGCGAAAAGCAGACTGAGTGGCAGGCGGCGGCATAATCGCTATTTGACACGATTCAGCCTTACTGCGACCCCGTTGTCGACTTGCCAAAGAGGAAGTTGATGAGGGGGCGGAGAACAAAACCAATAGCCTGAAAGAAGACCTTAAGGATCAGGCCTACTGGTTTTAGGAGCCAATCAAGAAGTTCATTGACATTGGCCATGCCTTCGGCCACCCAATCGAAGATGGGCTGAAGGACATGCAAGGGTTTGATGTGGGCATAAACCACAAACAGGATCAGGGTGCCTGCGGAGACCCCAAACTTCAAGGCGCTGCCAAACTCAATACCAGCAAACTCATCTAATAACAATTCTGTGCCAATATTAAAGACTACCAGGTAAGCCGCCGGTTTGAGAATGGGCTCCTTCAGAATCATCAAGGTGAATATGCCTGCAGCAAAACGCATGGTGATAATGCCGATCGCCACCCCAAACATGACAATGTACAGGTTGTCGGAGAGCGCAACAACGGCCACAACATTATCCAGGGAGAAGGCCAGGTCAGCCAATTCCACAGCCAGGACGACACTCCAGAAGCCCTTGCCTTCCACCCTCTTGGTTCTGGTTTGATTCTCCTCGCCGGGTTCTGGTTCGCCAAGGTTCTCAAATGCCAGTTTGATGAGATAGGCCGCACCCAAAATTTTAAGGAAGGGATTGTGGATGACGAAGTTGGCCACAACAAGCATAAGACCTCGGCCCAGATAGGCACCCAGGAGCCCTACCTTGAGTGCAGCCGCGCGCTGGCCGCCCAAGATACGATGGACCGGAGGACCAAGGAATTTGAGGGGACCAGGCCAGGGAACAATTTCCTTTTGGGGAAGGATAGAAACCATAGCTCCCAGGACGGCGGCGTTGTCAATGGAGAGAATGCCTTCCAAAAATATAACCTGGATAATGATGTAAACAAAACTCAGATCAAATTGCATCGACCCGCCGCCATGATCCCTTAGGCTTTAGCCAGGCTAGATTATCCTTCATTATAATCATCAACAAAGATTGATTTCAAGCTCGCCTTAAATCACTCCCATTCCCTTTAGAATCGAGAGCATGACGGCTGCGGCCATTACGGAACCGACCTGGCCACCTGTGTTGGCTCCCATCGCATGCATGAGAAGGTAATTCTTTGGATTGTATTTCTGGCCCTCTTTTTGGACCACTCGTGCCGACATCGGATAGGCTGAAATCCCTGCTGCTCCAATGAGAGGATTGATCTTGCCGCCTGTTAAAACTTTCATCAACTTCCCGAACAGGACACCACAGGCCGTATCGAGGCAAATGGCGAGAAAACCCAATGCGAGGATAATGAGGGTCTGATACTTCAAGAAGACTCTACCATCCATGGTAGCTCCAATGGATATGCCCAAAAGAAGGGTGACAATAT
>Ga0315282_10003069_pt1 | contig 30177 bp, 33 predicted proteins | sample YL17G07_20_MG_FD_203693 | JGI IMG/M metagenome (GOLD analysis project Ga0315282, IMG submission 203693) | Sediment microbial communities from Yellowstone Lake, YNP, Wyoming, USA - YL17G07_20 | ecosystem: Environmental > Aquatic > Freshwater > Lake > Sediment | place: USA: Wyoming | collected... | reverse complement strand
TTATTATTATCGTTCAAAAGCTCATACTTCTGCTGGCTGGACTTATGGAGGAGAGGCGAGCTTCAAAACTTTTGATTTTACTCTTTCTTTTAATCCTAATTCTGGTCAGGCAAATTCCAATGACTCAAAATCTACCAGTCTTAATGTGAATTTAGTTTCAGGGGTTACTACCAGCCAGACAGTTGATTTTTCAGCTCCTATTATTTCCGCTGTCGGGAGTACTCCGCCGGCGGGAATAACTACTATTGTTGCTTCTTTAACTCCTGCCAATTGTACTCCTACTTGTTCGCCTAGCCCTCAAATGATTGTCACTACTTCAAACACTCCGGCAGGCGTTTACAATATAACAGTTACAGGAATTTCAAATGATGGAGGGGCAGTGCACTCCGCTATTTATCAATTAACCATTACCGATACGTTGCCTTATGTAGAGGCCGGTTCTCCGGCCACGGAAATATATTACTGCGGAGTTGGGCCTGGCGAGGGGAAAATAAATTTCAGCTGGGTTTATAAAGATGATGAAAATGATTCTCAAACAAGTTATGAATTTCAAGTAGCTACTGACCTCAATTTTAATAACAAGGTGATTGATGCGGTTTGTAATACTGCCAGTTGTTTAGGAGGGGTAAATAGTCCAAATACTGACACCAAAAGGGTGGAAATTTCCCCGACTCCTCTTTCAGACGAATTAGCTTACGGTCAAACTTATTATTGGCGAATAAAAGTTTGCAATAAAGGTTCTGTTTGTTCTAACTGGACAGCTGGACCATCTTTTACCACCCCTGTTCACGCTTATCCTTGGCCGGATTTTGATTGGTTTCCCAAGTTAGTCGGTGCGAATAGTTCGATTAAATTTTTTGACAACAATTCAACTTGTTATAATCCTGATTCCTACAATTGTTCAACTCACCCAGAGAACGTATACGAATGGGATTTCAGTTATAACGAGATAGAAGGATTTGCTGATCCAGCAGAAGCTGTTGGCACAGAGGTTTTTTATAGTTTTCCTGCAGAAGGAGTATATAACGTCGCCCTTAGAATAACCGATCCCACTGTTGGTTCATGCATAACATCTAAAAACATTTCCGTAAGCAAACCTTTGCCAAAATGGCGAGAAGTTTCGCCAATTTCTTGGTTAAGAAATTTTTTAGCTAATCTCTCTTCCATTTTTTAAATTATCAATCTTAACTCTTTCTAAAGGGGATTGTTTTTTGGCGTAGAATTTGTTAATATATTAAATGTAAGGTAATAATTTATCATGAACTTTTGGTCTTATTTGGCGTATTCCAAGGTGATTATTAAAGTTGTAAATCCTTAAAGACGGCAACCGATTTTTAGATGGCAATCGCCTTGTTAGCGCCAAAAATAAAACAATGAATAACCAAATTTTCTTTTTCAACTATGAATCAATTTATCCCACTAATAGTGGGCTTTGGAGCTTTAGCTTTGGGATCAATTTTGGGTTATTACGCTCGTCAATCAATTGCCAAAAAACAAGCCGGAACTATAGAGGCGAAACTTCAAAAAAAGATTTCCCAAACTAAAGGGGAAGCGGAGGTCATTTTAAGCGATGCCAAAAATAGAGCTGCCAGAATATTAGAACAGGTTAAAAGAGAGGAAGACGAAAGAAGAAATCAACTCTTAAGAGCTCAACAAATTCTCTTGAGAAGAGAAAGTGTTTTAGAGGAAAAACTTTCCAGTCTTGAATTGAAAGAGAAGGATTTCCAGCAAAAAGTAGAAAAGCTAAAGGCGATAAAAGAAAGTTTAGAAAGCTTAAAACAAGAGGCGATGGATAATTTAGAAAGAGTTTCCAAGCTTTCTAAAGAAGAGGCGAAAAAAGAGTTATTGCAAAACATAGAAAAAGAATACCAAAGAGATATTCTTGAGAGAATTAAAAAATTAGAAACAGAAGGAGAAGAAAGATTTGAAAAAAAAGCAAAGGAAATATTAGCTACCGCTATCCAAAAATGCGCCCTCTCTCAAGCACAGGAAATTACCACTACAAATTTAAATCTGCCGTCCGAAGAAGTTAAGGGAAAAATAATCGGCAAAGAAGGAAGGAATATCAGGACTTTAGAAAAATTAACCGGCGTGGAAATAATAGTAGATGAAACGCCGGAGTCTGTTGTTATTTCCGGTTTTGATCCCATCCGCCGCCAAATTGCCAAAATTGCCTTAGAAAGATTAATTAAAGACGGTAGGATCCAGCCAGCAAGAATTGAAGAAGTAGTTTTAAAAACCGAAGAAGAAATAATCTCTCAAATGAAGGAAGCCGGAGAACAGGCCATTTTTGATGTGGGGATTGTCGGGCTCAATCCAAAACTTGTCCAGTTGTTAGGCAGACTGCGCTTCAGGACAAGTTATGGTCAGAATGTTCTTTTGCATTCAATTGAAGTTGCGTATTTGGCCGGGGCCTTGGCTGATGAGTTGGGTATAAGCTCTCTAACAGCTAAGAAGGCGGGGCTTTTGCATGATATTGGAAAGGCGGTTGACTACCAGATTGAGGGTTCTCATACCGATATCGGAATTAAAATTCTGGAGAAATTTGGAGTGGAGAAAGAGGTAATTGACGCTATGAAATCTCACCATGAAGAGTATCCCCATGAAAGTTTGGAAGCGGTGATAGTCCAGACAGCGGATCAGATTTCGGGAGCCAGACCGGGAGCTAGAAAAGATAATTTAGAGAATTATTTAAAAAGACTTGGCGAGCTGGAAGGTCTTGCCGCCTCTTTTTCAGGGGTGGAAAAAGCTTGGGCTTTGCAGGCAGGCAGAGAAATAAGAATTTTTGTAAGACCGGAAGAAATTGATGATTTGGGAGCAAAAAAATTAGCCCGGGAGGTTGCCGATAAAATTCAAGAAGAGTTAAAGTATCCCGGGGAAATAAAAGTCACGGTTATCAGAGAGAACAGGGTAGTTGAATACGCGAAATAGAAAATTGGAAATTGATAATTGAAAATTACAAAAACGGCGGTGAATCCGCCGTTTTTGTATTGGGAGCGGGTGACGGGATGTGCGCCCGTGCCAATTCCTTGGAAGGGAATTATACTGCTACTATACTACACCCGCAAATTTAATTTGTCGGGGCACCCAGACTTGAACTGGGAGTCGCGCGCTCCCAAAGCGCGAATGTTAACCATTACACCATGCCCCGCTTCTCTTTATTTTTATCATTTCGCCTCTTTTTAGTCAATTTTTATTTTAAGTTTTGCAAATAACTTACTGCGAACAAGGCGTGGGATTTATTTTATTTTGTATGATACCCCTTTAGAAGTGCCGCATGGTTAGCTTTTTACAAAAAATTTACTATTGGCTTTGACTTTTAAAACTTCTAACGGGGTGATATAATATCTCAATGAGTTTTAAAAATTTTTTTAGTCAGCTTAACATTCGCGCTCAATGTCAGAAATACGGACTTTCTCTCTGGCAGTGCCCCCAATTCCTTTTTTTAGTAATGGGGTTAATTATTATTTTTTCAACGCTTCTCACTTACGCAATCGGCACCCATTACATTGATAATCCGCAAATAGTAGTTTTGATCACTCTTTTTCTCGCCATTTTTTTATTTATTATTTCCTTTACCGTTACTCAAAATTTTGAGAGATTGGCCGAGGCCAATAGGATGAAATCAGAATTTGTCAGCGTGGTTTCTCATCAGCTTCGATCCCCCCTTTCTAATTTGGTTTGGGTGATTGAAATTTTAATGTCGGGCAGGATCGGAAAGATAGAAGAAGAGCAACTTGAGTATTTTAAAATTTTAAAGGAGAACAGCGGCCGGATGAAAGAATTGGTTAACAATTTATTAATCGTCTCTCGCATTGATCAGGGGACTTTGCCTCTGAAAAAAGAAGAATTTTCTTTAGAAGAGGTGACAAAAAAATTGGTTTCAGTTTTTTTACCTTTTGCTAAAGCCTCGAATGTAGAAATAAAAATTGAGACTAGAGGAGATTTGCCAAAAATATATAATGACTCTTCTCAAATTGGATTGGTTGTTGAGAATCTTTTAGACAATGCCATCAGATACATAAAAGAGAAGGGAACTATAGTTATTAAGCTGGCTCAAAAAGACAGCAATATTTACTTTGAGATTAAAGATAATGGCGTTGGTATTCCCAAAAATGACCAAAAATATATTTCTCAAAAATTTTTCCGTTCAGAAAATATATTAAAACACCAAACCGAGGGATCCGGACTTGGTTTGTATATTGTTAAATCAATTATAAAAAAAGCTGGCGGTAAAACTGGCTTTCAATCCGAAGAAGGAAAAGGGTCGACATTTTGGTTTACTATACCAATAAAATAATATGTCAAAAACAATTCTCTTTATAGAGGACGAGTCTGCCCTTCAAAAAACTTTTGGAGACCTTTTCAGACAAGAAGGTTACGAAATGGTTTCTGCCCTTGACGGGGAAATAGGTTTGGGATTGGCCAAAGTTAAAAAACCCGATTTAATCTTGCTTGACCTTATTCTGCCAAAAACTTCCGGATTTGAAGTTTTAAGAAAATTAAAAGAAGACGATGCTACCAAAGATATCCCGGTTATTGTTTTAACCAACTTAGAATCAATAGAAGATATAGAAAAAGCTCTTAGTTTAGGCACAACCACCTATTTAGTGAAGGCAAATTACTCATTAGAAGAAGTTTTGGAGAAAGTTAAAAAAGCCTTAGGGGAAAAATAATAAATAATAAAACATAATTAATAAATTTTAGTCAGTTATGTCTTATTAATTATTGATTATTCATTAAGCTATGCGAGTTGAACCAAATCAATTAGAAGCATTTCTTTTGGACTCGGGGTTAATCACCAGAGACCAATTTAACGGAGCCAAGAAGAAAGCTGAAGAATCCAATAAAAAATTGGAGGATATTTTAGTTTTAGAAGGTTTAATTTCTCAAGAAGAATTAATAAGACTGGAAGCTTATATTTTGGGCGTTCCTTTCATTAATTTAGAGAAAGAAATGATAGACCCGAAAGTCTTGGAATATATTCCTGAACCCGTCGCCAGATTAAACAACATTGTCTCCTTTAAAAAAGAAGGAAATAATCTGGAAGTGGCGATGCTGGATCCCGAAGATTTAAGAACGATCGAATTTATAAAGAAAACAGCCAACTTAAGAATATTGCCGCGGCTTACCACGCCCGATTCTATTAAGAATGCTTTAAAACAATATCAAAAATCTTTAGAAGTAGAGTTCAAAGAGATAATTAAAAAAGAGGTAAGCGGCATAAAATCCATCGAAGAAGAAGAGGGATTTGAAGAAAAAGAGGGATTAAAAAGGGTTGCAGAGGAAATGCCAGTTATAAGAATTGTAGATACCCTATTAAAGCACGCTATTTTACAAAGGTCTTCAGATATTCATATTGAACCTATGGAAAAGGAAGTAGTGGTTAGGTACCGAATTGATGGAATTTTGCATGACGCTATGACTTTGCCAAAACAAGCCAGTTCTGGGATTGTCGCCAGGATAAAAGTTCTTTCAAATTTAAAACTTGATGAACATAGGCTTCCCCAAGACGGCCGATTTAAAATTGAGACTGAAGATTACAAATATTCCATTAGAGTTTCGGTTTTGCCGGTTTTTGACGGCGAAAAAATAGTGATGAGATTGCTGCCAGAAACAGCCAAAGCATATACTTTAGAAAGCTTAGGTTTAAGAGGAGAGGCCCTAGAAGGAGTCCAGGACAGCCTAAGGAAACCCGTTGGGATGATTTTAGTAACCGGACCGACAGGAAGCGGAAAGACTACCACTTTATACGCTATGATGGAGATTTTAAATATGCCGGGCGTAAACATCTCTACCGTTGAAGATCCTGTTGAATATAGAATGCCAAGAATAAACCAAACCCAAGTCAATCCAAAAATTGGATTAACTTTTGCCAACGGTTTAAGGTCTCTGGTTCGGCAAGATCCGGACATTATAATGGTCGGCGAAATAAGAGATAATGAGACCGCTTCTCTGGCGATCAACGCCGCTTTAACCGGCCATTTAGTTTTATCAACCTTACATACCAATTCTGCTGCCGGCGCCATTCCTCGATTAATTGATATGAAATGCGAACCATTTTTAATTTCGTCTACATTAACCTGTATTATTGCCCAAAGATTAGTTAGAAGATTTTGCTCGGAGAAAGAAATGTATAATCTTTCTGGCCCCGAATTTAAAAATTTAGAAAAGTACTGTGATTTAGATAGAATTTTAGAAATTTTAAAAGAGGAGAAAATAATTAAACAAAAAGAAACGCTGAAAGATGTTAAATTTTACAGACCGAAACCTTCAAAAGAATCCGCCGAGGGTTATAAAGGCCGAATTGGAATTTATGAAGTCCTGCCAGTTACCGAGACAATTAAGGAATTAATTGTTAGAAAAGCTACTGCTGATCAAATTCAAAAGCAGGCCCAGAGAGAAGGAATGAAGACCATGATTGAAGATGGATTTATAAAGGCAGCCCAAGGAATAACCTCAATTGAAGAAGTGTTAAGGGTAATCATTGAATAAAATTTTTAATTTTTAATTAATTTGATTCTTAATTAATATTTGTGCCAAGTTATTTTTATACTGCCAAATCATTAAAGGGGGAAAGCAAAACCGGGACCATAGAAGCTAAAGACGAGCACCAATTGGCAAGAATCTTGCGCGAGCAAGGTTTTGTTTTGATTTCCGCTAATTTAGAAGGAGAAAAAAACAAAAAAAGAATATTTGAAATTTCTTTGTCGTTCTTAAGGAGAGTTTCATTGACTGAGAAATTGATTTTCACGAGGAATTTGCAGGTAATGATTTCTGCGGGTCTCTCTCTGCCGAGGACATTAAAAACATTAGCGCTGCAGACAAAAAGTGAAAAATTTAAGAGAGCTTTGCTTAATATAATGGAGGAGGTAAATAAAGGAAACAGCTTTTCTGATTCTTTGGCAAAATATCCAGATATTTTTTCTGAGCTTTTTATAAGCATGATAAAAATAGGTGAAGAATCAGGGACATTAGAAAAAGTTTTAAAAACTCTTAGCCATCAATTAGAGACAGAGAATGAATTAAAATCAAAGATAAAGGGCGCTATGATTTATCCAGCCGTTATTATTTCAGCGATGATTGGCATCGGGATTTTAATGTTGATAATAGTCGTCCCTAAATTAGCCGAAACTTTTAAAGATTTTAATATCGAGCTTCCCCTAACTACCAAAATCACAGTATTTATTGGCACATTTTTAGCCCAGAGGTGGTATTTAGTATTCTTAATGATTATTGTTTTTGCCTTTCTTTTAAGAATAATTATTAAAACAAAAGAGGGGAAAAAATTTATAGATAGTTTAACTTTAAAAATTCCAATCATTTCAAATTTTATTAAAAAAACAAATTCTGCTTTTACAGTAAGAACCCTTGGTTCTTTAATCGCGGCTGGTGTTCCTTTAGTTAGGTCGTTAGAAATTACCGCTGGCACCTTAGGGAACTCTTATTTTAAGAAAGCGATTTTAGATGCTGTAGAAGAAGTTAGAAAGGGGCAAAAATTGTCTGTCGTACTAGAACCGTATCAAAATTTATATTCGCCAATTGTAATCCAGATGATTGCCGTGGGAGAGGAGACGGGAGAGACATCGGGCATTTTAATGAAATTGGCTGATTTTTTTGACGAAGAAATTTCAAATGCCACCAAGAATTTAGCTTCGGTTATTGAACCGGTCCTAATGATTGTTATCGGAGCGGCGGTCGGATTTTTTGCTATTTCAATGATCCAGCCAATGTATTCAATGCTTGGTGCAATTCAATGATAAAAAAGATAAACAAAAATTTCCCGGAGAAAAAAGATAGTTTTACTCTTATTGAGGTGATTATCGGTACTGCGATTTTTCTAATTGTCTTTTTGGGTATTTTTGGAGTTATTCAAGGCGGGTTTAAAATAATTAACCAATCAAAGAACAGAATTACAGCTACCGCGATAGCTAATCAGCAGTTAGAAATGGTTAGAAATCTTCCATATGAATCTATAGGAACGATTGGGGGTTATCCCGAGGGAGTCCTTGAATCAGCTGCTAATATTTTAAGGGATAATATTTCTTATACTGTTGGAGCCAGAGTCGATTTCGTAGTTGATTCGGCTGATGGCATTGCTCTTCCTCAGGACGAATGCCCAAATGATTATAAAAGAATTCAAATAGACGTTTCTTGGCCCGGAAATTTTTCGGGTAAAGTTAGTTTTACGACCGATATCGCTCCTGAAAACTTAGCCCAAGAATGTGCGATAAAGGGAGGGGTTCTCTCCGTGGTAGTATTTGATGCTTATGGCGCAATGGTTCCCTCTCCTTTAATCGAAGTCAGAGATCCTTCTACTGATAATATTTTAAAGACAGCTACGCCGATTGACGGAGAACATTACTTCTCTTTAGCCGCCGGAACATATAAGGTAGTTGTATCTAAAGAAGGATATAGTACTGAGCGCACTTATGGCATTGAAGAAATAGCTACCCCTGAGAAACCAAACCCTATAATTTTAGAGGGGCAGTCAACTGAAATTAGTTTTTCTATTGATGAAGTAAGTACTCTTTCAGTAAATACTTTGTCTTCTTGGGGTCAAGATAATTTTTCTGACTCTTTTTTAAATAATTCCAAAATTTCAGAATCTTTGGATGTCTTAATCGGAGAGGGAGAAGTAAAATTAGCCGAAGAAGAGCAAGGAAAATATTATTCCTCCGGCGATTTAATCTCTGTACCGATTGCGCCAGAAGAATTAGCTCAGTGGGGGCAGTTCTCTTTTTCTGACTCCGAGCCAACTGACGCAGATTTAAAATATCAGTTTTTATATAAGTCGGGCAGTGAATGGTTTTTGATTCCCGACGGAGATTTAGCCGGAAATTCAATAGGATTTGATATTTCTCCGGTAGACCTTTCGAATTTAGACACCATCGTTTATTCCTCGCTTAAAATTAAGGGGGTTCTTTCTACTCTCTCAACCGAGATTACGCCAACTATTTTTGACTGGCAGGTCTTTTGGATAACAAATAACCCAAATCCCCTTCCCAACACCGCCTTTCATATAAGAGGAGAAAAAATTATTGGCACTGATGTTAATGATGAGCCCGTTTATAAGTATTCAACATTCGCTACTACCGACGGGAACGGTAATATTGTTTTAAATAATTTAGAGTGGGATCTTTATACGTTTTCTACCGGACAAGGATCAGGATTGGATCTGGTGACTATAGAGCCAGCTCCCCAACCGATTAATCTGCCGCCTAATACTAATCTGCCGGTAAACCTATATTTAGAGGCAGAAAATGCTCTTTTAGTCACGGTGAAAGATATTTCTACTAGCCAGCCGATATTTTCGGCAAGCGTTAGATTATTTAATACTTTTTTAGGATATGATGTTACTTATTATACTAACGATAAAGGACAGATCTATTTTTTACCCTTAGAAAATGCCACTTATAATTTAGGGGCAGGCGCGCCCGGCTATTCAAACGTTTCAACAACCGTCCTCGTTTCTGGCCATACGACAGAGATAATAAATCTCGAACAGATAGAATAAAATGAGAAAATATATTTTAGAGATTATAAATAAAAGAAAATTCGGGTTTACCTTGATAGAGGTGCTGGTAGCTATTTTTATCTTTACCTTAATCGTGGCTGCGCTTTCCGGATTAATTATTACAGCTTATCGAAGCCAGAGCTATACCTGGCAGCAATCAACTGCCGTTGAGGAGGCCAGAAGAGGTATTGAGACTATGGTTCAAGAATTAAGACAGGCGAGAGACGGAGAGAACGGAACCTATCCCATAGAAAAAGCCGGCGATAAGGAGATTATTTTTTATAGCGATATTGATAAAGACAATAAGACAGAAAAAGTAAGATATTTTTGGGGAGGCATTAATTCTGGCCAGCAGACTAAAGAGTGCGTAACTTTTTTAAAGGGTGGCTCTTGCAGTATAAGTTTTTCCGATTTTTTAACAGGGAAATTAAAATCAGCTCAAATAAAAATTGAAATAGAGGGAGATTTCGGGATGAGCAATGAATATGCGGAAATTTTTGTTGACGGAAATAAAATTGACGATCTGTGCGTTTCAGGATGCACTGATTGTGCCGGCGTCTGGCAGGGAACAAAAAATTTTGACGTTATCCAATGTGCCAGCGATAACTCTGTTCTTGTTCTGGTTGACGCGACCCAAAGTGTTGATAACTCTTGCAGTTGGATTGAGCCGAATCATTCTATGAAGGTTAAAGCAGAATTTAGCTGGACAGAGGAAGTTACTGGTTTGGGCAACGAATTAATAAAAGAAGTGATTGAACCGACTTCTTACCCTGCCGAATATCCTGAGGATCAAAAAAAGGTAAGCATTTTAACGTCTTACGTTCGTAATGAGCCGCCGATTTTTGAGTACTTTGACAAAGATGGGAATAAAATCTTAGATTATCCCGCCAGATTGGTAGATACGAAAGTTATCCGTGTCTTTTTGGCAGTAGATGTCGATGTTAATAACCCGCCTTCTCCCTTTGAATTAGAATCTTCCGCCATGTTAAGAAATTTAAAAGAATAAAAATTAAATGAGCAGAATTAATAAAAAGACAAAAAAAGATCAAAGAGGGATTATATTGATATATACGCTGATTTTTGGCTCAATTTTTTTAATTATCTTCGGAGGCTTGCTCGGTCTTCTCTTAATGCAGTGGCGAAATTCTAGCCAGAGATTGGCCTGGAATCAATCTCTTCATATCGCTGAGGCAGGTATAAATTATTATAAATGGTGCCTTAATAATAATGTTGAGAGCAACTGCTCTAACCAGAAGGATTATTTTGACTTGGGGGGTAGAAAAATTGGTGATTTTTCATTAGAAATTATTCCTTCAGTTTCCTGCGGCGAATCTATTCAAAAAAAGATTAATTCTGCAGGAGAAACGGAGAGGTTTAGTAATATAAAGAGAAAAATTAGCGTATTATATGCTCGTCCCTCGGTAGCTAAATATTCTTATATTTTAAATGACAATGTTTGGATAGGGTCCGACCATACGATAAGAGGTCCTTATCATTCTAATGGCGGCATTAGAATGGATGGAGAAAATCAATCATTTGTTACTTCGGCTCAAAACGAATGGGTTTGTACTCAATCTTTTGGTTGCGGTCCCAAAGGTTTCCCTGCCCAAGGAAATGGATTTGGAATGTGTCCTGAACAATGTCGGTGGGATGAAGAAAAAAATTGTATTTGTCCCGGAATTTTCACCACCGCTAATGGAAAAGAGAACTTATTTTCTTTTCCCGTGCCCATTTTTGATTTTGGCTTGATCACCGTTAATTTGGCGAATATGAAAACCGCCGCTCAAGATTATGGGATTTATCTTCCTCCTTCTACTTCTATTAATTCTCAGGCGAAGGGATATCACATAATTCTTAATAATAACGGTACTTTTACGGTAAGAATTATCACAGAGCTTACTTCAACTTATGCTTATTCTCTTGAGGAAGGATGGCATTATGATTATTTCACTATTTCAAGTGAATATTTCTATAATAATTATTCTATTCCTACCGCCTGTTCAGCTATTTTTGCAGAAGATAACCTATGGATAGAGGGGGTAGTAAAAGGGAAGGTGGCTGTAGCTTCGGCAAATCTTATTAATCCAAACGTAGATACCAATATTGTCCTGCTCAACAGTATAGATTATACAACCTTGGATGGTTCAGACGGATTGTCTTTAATCGGAGAAAAAAACATATTAATTGGCCCCCAATCGCCAAATCAGATGGTTCTTAGGGGGATTTTTACTGCCCAAAAAGGTCGTTTTGGCAGAAACCATTATCCAAATAATATCAGAGAAAGTTTAGAGATTTTGGGAGCGGTGATAAGTAATGGTCGTGTTGGGACGCAGTGGACTTCCGGAAGTCAGATAATTTCAGGATATAGAAGTAGAGAAAGCTATTTTGATTCAAATTTAATTTATGCCCCACCACCTTTTGTATCTTATCTTAATCCAGATTTTCAGATGATTAGATGGCAAGAAGTGCCATAGAATAACAGAAAATCAAATATTTGATATAATAAATATAATATGTGGGATTTGTTAAATTTAAAACCAGAAGTTTTCGGTCTTGATATCTCGGAATTGTCTCTAAAATTTGTAAAACTTAAAAAGAAAGGAAAGTTTTTTAACTTGGCATCGTATGGCGAAGCGCCGATTAAAGCCGGCGTAATAAGAAACGGTGAAATTAGAGACCAAAAAGAGTTAATTAAAGCTATAAAAAATTCTTTAACTAAAGTTGCAGGAAAAAAACTAAAGACAAAATATGTAGTAGCCTCTTTACCGGAAGAAAGAGGATTTTTACAAGTGATTCAATTGCCGAAGATGCCGGAGGAAGATTTAAAATCAGCCATTGTCTACGAGGCTGAGAATTATATTCCGCTGCCGATTGAAGATGTTTATTTGGATTTTCAGATAGTTCAACCTCTTTTTGATCATTTAGATCACCTCGATGTTTTGATTGCGGCTTTGCCCAAAAAAATTGTTGACAGTTATTTATTCTGTTTAAAACAAGCAGGATTGAAACCAAAGGTATTAGAAATTGAGTCTTTAGCCATATCCCGAGCCTTAATAAAAGACGAATTTAGCCAGTCTCCTGTTCTCTTAATAGACCTCGGCGCGGCCAGAACGAGCTTCATTATTTTTAGCGGTCATTCTTTGCGCTTTACTTCTTCTATTCCTGTTTTTTCCCAGAACCTTACAGAAGTCATTTCTAAAACAATGAAAATTGGTTTAGGTCAAGCTGAAAAATTAAAGATAGAATACGGCCTTCAGCCAAGAATTAAAGGCAAAGAATCTCCCGCAATTATGATCCCAACCTTTGCTTATTTGGTAGAACAGATTAGAAGGCATATTGATTATTACAAAACTCATTCATTCCATGAACATCTCGCGTCAGCTGATAAGGCGTTATCAAAAATTATACTTTGTGGAGAGGGAGCCAATATCACCGGACTAACCGATTTTCTTTCTTCTGAGCTCCGCATGACAGTAGAAAAAGCCAACCCTTTTATTAATATCTTAGCTAAACCGGAAGAGGAAACATCTCAGCTTTCTTTAAAGCAATCGTTGGGCTATACTACTGCCTTTGGACTGGCATTAAGAGGAGCTAAAGAGTTATGATAAATTTATTACCGCCGCAAGAAAAAGAAAATATTCAAGAAGAAAAGAAATTAAGAATGATTTTAAACTCAGGAATTTTATTTTTAGCTTTTCTTATTTCCTTCTCTCTAATTTTACTTACGATAAAAATAATTATTTCTAGCCAGGTAGAAATTCAAAGTATAGTCTTGGAGCGGGGAGAAAGCGAGTTCCAGAAGTCCCAAATTAAAGAGTTCCAAAAGATTATAGATAGTTCAAATAAAACCATTTTCCAATTGAACTCTTTTTATCAGCGGGAATTCGACTTTACTTCTATTTTGGAGGAGATTTCCAGGACTCTTCCTGAAAAAACTCATTTAACTAATATCTTTTTTAGCTCTCAAATAGATAAAGATGGGGAAAAGGTATTAAATTGTAACCTTTCTGGATTCTCTCCTACGCGAGAAATTCTGCTTCAATTTAAGAAAAATTTAGAGAATGAAGATAATTTTAAAGAAATTTATTTTCCCCCGTCTAATTGGATTGCGCCAAATGACATTAATTTTTCTATAAATTTTAAAATTATTCATTGAAATAATAAATATATCAAATGACTACGAATAAGAAAATTTATTTATCATTGGTGATATTCTTCGTTGCAAGCTTTTGCTTGATAATTTTTATAGTTGTTTTTCTTTTTGCTGGTATAGAGAAGAATTCTAACGAGATTCCAATTCAAAAACAGAAGTTGGTTTCGCTTGAGGCTAAAATTGAGAGCCTTGAGAAATTTAAAGAATCTTACAATGAAATCAATCCGAATCTTGATAAAATTAACAATCTCTTTGTTGACCCCGAAGTTCCGGTAGACTTTATGAGCTTTTTAGAGAAAACCTCTCGCGACTGCGGGATTTCAATCAATACAACCTTAATCTCTGCGGAGAAAGACGATAAAGATCTTTGGGATTTTCTTTCTTTTCAAATAAATTCTATTAGTTCTTTCTCTAAATTTTTAATATTTCTTGAAAAAATAGAAAACAGCCCATATTTAATTGAAATTGAAAGTTTGAACATTAGGAAACTGTCTGAAGAAGATATCAAATTAAAGGACTTTTTAGGTTCTTCTGTCGGGGATGTTAGTACTAATTTATTAATTAGAGTTTATACTAAATAATCTTTATGTCAGCAATAGCTAATTTAGCGAAGGTTAAAAATTTATTTAATAAAATTTCAGGATTTTTAAGCAAACATTCCTTTTTAACCTTTTTGATTTTGTTTATGATGGAATCTATCCTCGGCGCACTTATTTTTTATAAATATAACATTCTGGTCCTCAAAAAAGAACCTCAAGTTTCAGAAAAAGCAAATTTATTTAAAGAAAAAGATTATCAAAATATTTTGAATATATTACAAGAAAGGGAGAAAAAGTTTCAAGAAGCAGAATTGAGGAGTTTTTTAAATCCTTTTCAAGAGATGAGAGCGGAAGTTCCCTCTGTTCCTGGTGTTGAACAAGAGCAAGAATTAAAGCCCGAAATCCCGCTTGAGAACCTCCAAACGGCAATTAATCTTTATAAATTTTATTTGTCAAAAGGAGAAATACTTCCCCCAATTGCCGAAAGAGCAATGCTTTGGGAGGAATTGGGGTTGGGTAAGGTTTCGGAATATTACGGCACAATTTATCAAAACCAAAAATTACTCGAGGAATTGAAAAAAATATTTTCCCCGATGCCATAGCTATTTTCTGTTTACCTTAAGTGCAATATTCGGCGTTTCCCAGATTGACCGATTAGAAAAAATTCTCTATAATTCGAACGTTAGCGAGAAATATCCCTACAGGTATAATGATTGGGTTATAATAAGCCCCTGTAGCTCAATGGATAGAGTACCTCCCTTCTAAGAAGGTGATGGAGGTTCGATTCCTCCCAGGGGCACCAGAAAGGAAAAGTCAAATTTCGTTGGTTCGCCTCGCTTCGCTCGGCGACCAAATTGTAGGGAATTTTGGGCGAAAAAATCAATTGGCAGTTTCGTTTTGAATTTAATTCAAAGTAAAAGAAAATTTTTATTAGCTTTTATAAATTAATTAACTTAAAGGCCGAAAATTAAAATAACATTGACTAGAATAAAATATGAATTTTATTAAAGAAGGAAAAACTAATTGGAAATTCCTTTCAATTGTAATTATCCTAGCTATTATCGTTGGTGTAGGAGCTTTGTGGTGTGCAAAAAGACCAGAGAAACCATATCAACCAGTTGAGATTAAGAAATCAGAAACCGCCGATTGGAAAACATATAAAAACGAACAATATGGTTTTGAATTCAAATATCCAAAGGATTGGGTTAATACCGTAATTTGTGGAAGGTACGGCGATTGCGAGGGAACTTTTTGTTTTCGTCCGGGTAAGGATACGTGTCCCAAGGTTTATAATATTTCCGAAAAATATGAAAAATTTTTTGATATTGAAATATATCCAATTAAATCTTTCGATGAATATATGAAAGATGTAAGAAATCTTTTTCATAGGACAGATTTCCCCGCAACTTTTAATAACCAATTAATTTCTGAGAAAGAACTAACAATTGGAGGGACAAGGGCGGTGGAGCGAACCATTCAATATTCTAACGAAGAAACAGCCGCCCCATCTTTCAATTGGATAGGCAAAAAGATGGTTGAAGTCCATATTCCTCTTGGAACTGATAATATAATTGAATTTGATGGTCCCTATACAGAAATAAATATATTTAATCAAATACTTTCTACTTTTCGGTTCTTGAAGTAAATTGCCGCCAAAGAAAAACCCCAGTAGTAGAACGCTCCGCGTTCACTACGGGGCATGCTTGAAATTGTCAACCCATTCGATAAACTCAGGGTTGACACTGAGCTTGTCGAAGGTGTCAAAGAGCCGGAAAAATATCGTCTCGGTAAACCACATTCGTAAATTTTTTATTAATAAAATATGCAATATCTATATCTAACGTTTTTAGAGGTAATTACACTTATTTTAATTTTAGTTATGGAATATTAACTCTTTACTTTTTAATAAAAGTTTTTAACAGGTCGATTAAATTTTCAACGACGCTAAAAGCTATTTTATTGTATGAAATCTGTGCCATTCTATTTTACTCAATAAAAGAAATTTTCTATTCGATATTATCAATAACAACGGTTTTTTATATTATTTCCATTTTTAGATTTTTTACGATCAATATGTATATTAAAAATCTCTAATCTGCCAGTTTTTACAAAAGAAAAAGTTAATGTTAGAAAAGCAAATAAAGAGTGAGTCATTTTTCGATGCGCCCTTATCTTTTAAAATCTTGAGAAGAATAGATGGGGGCATATTTTTATGGACAGGCGAATATATAAGAGTTATAATAATGACAGCTCCAAGCGAAGTAAATTATAAGTAAAATTGTTAAAGAATTATTAATATCATAAAACCAATGAGTCAAGAAGAAAATAAAAACATATATTCTTTACCTCAAAAAACAAATAAAGAAAAGCCAACAAGAAGGATTTTAATAGATGCCATAGTTGTTGTATTACTTATCATTGGTTTTCCTAAATTCTCCGTTTTGGGTGTAGTTTTGATGTGGGTTTTAACGAAATGGAGCAGAAAGATAAAAATTATAGTCACCTTGGCATGGATTTTATCTATTGCAATACTTTCTTTTCAAATATTAAGCAATCTTAATGTTATGCGTGAGAAGGTAAAAGAATCAAAAAAGATCGAATATGGCAATAGTACATTAGAACTACAATCAGAAGGTGGTTGGAAGATATATAAAAATGAGGTATATGGATATACTATAGAATACCCTAAGGAGTTGTATGTTAATAACATTAACGAAAATTTATTTTTCGCGAGGTCTCCACTTGTATATGGTACCATTACAGATGAAGATGCAAAGAGGATAGGATATGAAATCGATTTGGCTGTTTCTTCAAATCCAGATCAAGAGCACCTTTCAATTAAAGAATGGTGGGAAAAATATAGAGGCAACTGGCCGGAACGTTATGAAGCGGTCAAAAATAGACCCGGCTACAAAGAAGAAAATATAAAAATTGGGGATTTTGAAGGTATAAAGGTTTGCGACGACGGGTGGAATTTCTTTCCACAATGTTCTGTGTATATTGTTAAAGGGAAATATGTTTATAGATTTACGGTAATATATTATTACAAAGAACTTTCCTCTGAGGCAGACAATATTTTTAACAAGATGCTTTCTACTTTTAGGTTTTTGGAATAGTTAGCCGCTAAAGAAAAACCCCGATAGTAGAAAACTCCGCTTTCCCTACGGGGCAGGCAAATTACGGGGGCTTTCCTTCGCCGCCTGCGGCGGCGAAATTCGTTCGAACTATTTTCAATATAGAGCACAAAATTAAATTTGAAATTATTATGGTGGCCATGGTGTAGCAGCAACACTAGTATCTGTGGGATTACACAGACGGTTGATTTTACATTTCTCGAATGATAAAATTAATCAATGCCCAAAGGGAAATGTAAAATTTGTGGGAAGAGTTTTTATGCAAAACCAAGTCATATTAAAAAGGGTTGGGGAAAGTATTGTTCTCCAGAATGTCAACATGAGGCTCAATTAAAAGGAGAATTTGTTTATTGCGGAATCTGTGGGAAAAAAATTTGGAGGCCGCCAAAACAACTAACTCATTCAAAGAGTGGAAAATTCTTCTGTAGTAAGTCTCATCAGACTCTTTGGAGAAATAAAATTTATTCAGGTCCCAATCATCCGTTTTGGAAGGGCGGAGAACACCAAGAATATAAAAGTTTTCTTCTTCAAAGCGGCATTGCTCAAAAATGTAAATTATGTAGTTGCAGAGATAGAAGAGTTCTCGTTGTTCATCATTTAGACGAAAAAAGAAATAATAATAGTTTGAAAAATTTAATTTGGTTATGCTTGAATTGTCATCATTTGGTGCATTATTATAAGAGCCAAATAAAGATAAAATAAAATATATATGGTGGTCTTGGTGTAGTGGTTCGCATTAGGGTCTGTGGAACCCTAGGGAGGAGTTCAAATCTCCTAGACCACCCAATATCGCATTTTTTGAGTAAATTTCAGCTAAATTGAGTTCATTTTGACCACCTTGGACAGGTTCTAACTGTTGATGAATAGCTTTAACTTCTTCTGCCGCTTTTTCCACTAAGACAAGCGGTTTTTCTATTAAAACAGTAAGTTTCCCATCTTTTAAAATGAGGTTCGAACCTAAATAAGCCAATATCTCTCTTTTTTTCTCCAGGTTACCAGTCTCAAAACTTTCTTTCGCATCTTTGGCGAAATTGAATAATTCTTCTGCTCTTGCTACCCAATTATTTATTCTGTTGTCTGTGTCCTGTAATAACTCCTGCAATCTTATCTTTTCTTTCATTAACCCCATTTTCTTTTCTAAAAATTCCTCTTGAGTTATTTCTTCCCCCGCCCTCATTTCAATCAAGTTATCAATTTTTCTTACGCAATCTTGATAATTTTTTTGCTGTTGCTCCAAAATTTTATTTCTGTCCCCCGATTCTTTTTCTGCTTCCAGGTGAACCTGTTTAATAATCCAACCATGGAACACGGGCGGAATTTTTATTCTTTCTAAAATATCAATAATTTGTTTTTCCAATTCATTTTTCCCAATAAATCTTTGGGAGCAATTCGGGACTCTTCTTTTTGTGCAATGGTAGTAAGTGTAATGGTGGATATTGCCGTTTTTCTGCCTCTTTATTTTATCTTCAGCAGTAATCATTGAATCGCATTCCCCGCACCTTATCATTCCCGTAAACGCAAAGTTATGGGGCATATGTGTTTTGCTTCTATTCCCCAAAATTAACTGGGCACGATAAAATTCGTCTTCAGTAATCATTGGTTCTTGCCTTCCTTTATAAAGCACGCCGCCATATTTAAAATAACCATAATAAAAAGGATTAGTAAAAAGCTCATAGAATTTACTCTTATGTAATCCTTTGGGCAATCTTTTGCTTTTTAATCCTAGTTTTTTTTCTCCGAATTCAGCCAATTTTTGAACAGAATATTGGCCGCTCAAAAGCATATCCCATAACTTTCTTACTAAATCAAATCTCTCGGGGTCTTTAACAATATCTTTCTCGCCCTTAACTTTGAATTTATTATTTAAATAACCCATAGGGGCAGTCCCCGGCAACCATCCCTTTTCTGCTTTCGCCCTTAATCCTCTTTTTGTGTTTGTAGATAAATCCCTGATGAACTGATTAGCCATTCCAAGTTCCACGCTCATCATCAAGACGTTGTCAGTAGGGAAGTATCCCCTTTCGTAGGTCTGTATATGTTTAATAACTCCTTGTTGGAGTATCCATTGGATAGTTCCTCCGTCTATAGGATTCCTTGCTAATCTGTCTAATTTCCAACAAATAATTCCTTGAGCCTCTCCATTATTTATTCTCTCAATCATCTTATTAAAAATCGGTCTGCCAGGTTCTTTTGCTGATTGAGATTCGGTAAGAATATCAACAATTTCCAAATCCTCTCTTTTGGCAAGTTTAGTTAACTCATCAATCTGAGATTCAATTGAAGCTACCTGTTTGTCTTCGGACTCCGATGACTTTCTCGCATATAAGAAGTATTTAATTTTTGGCAATTGTTTTTCCATAAACTTAAAGGGGCATCTGGTAGCCCAAATCCGTTTTCCCGAAGGATTACCTCATTGGCAGATGCCCCTTAAAGGCAACGAGATAAAAAAACTTCGGGACAATATGAATTTAGGCTACAACTCTATTATACCTCTAACTCTGTCAAATTCCAAGTGTGTGTGCGAGGGTTCTTACTCTTTTTAGTCTTTTTTTAGACTTTTATGCCCCTCCCCCCGTCCTATAAAGTAATACAAAAGTATACCACTTTCTAGTAAAGATTTCTTCTTATTCTGTATCCTATTTGTTTTGCGTATTTCCAGGAATATCCGCATCTTCTAGCAGCTTCAGCCGCATTAAACCTTGCATCAATAAATTCTTTAAGAAACTTCATTCGTCTTAAATAAATACTGCTTGCTTTTAAGGGTATTCCTTGTCTTTGAGCTTCTCTTTCTTGGATAAGTTTTTTTATCGCATTTTTATCGCATTTTTTGATAATCCAAACCCTAAATTCGTCTGGTTTTTGAAAAAGCAGCCAAGTCATCGTATCAAACTCGCTCTTACTGAGAATCGGAAAGTCTTTGCGTTCTCTAATTATTTTATCTTTTAAACATTCACTCCAAACCTCAACTGCCTCTTTACCGTTTATACTAAATTTTTCATTGTTTTTGTTCATATTTTTATCTCCACTCCATTTCCGATTCTTTGCCCGCAAATTCAAGCCACTCGCCATTCTCTATGACATACCATTTACCATCTAAAGAGGAACGTCTCATTGGATTTCCCCTAAAGAAAGGTTTTTTAAAAGAAGAATCTCCTTTCTTTTGTATTTCCTTACTGTTGTGTTTCCTTACTATGGAAGTTTGCGTGGTAAATTCCTGAAGTTTATCCTGTAAACCTCCGAAGTTTATGTGGTAAACCTTGCTAAAATCCTTAAGGTTAGATTCATCTAAAGATTTCCAGCACCTTTTGCTTAATAAGGAATATCTGTTTGTAAGTTTTAGCCCTAACCTTTCTTTTTTAACAATTTTCCAAAATTCAAGATACTTAATACTTTCTATTATTTTATTTCTTCCAACATCTAATTCTTGAGCTATTTTTTTAATAGATGGCCAACTCTTTTGAACTTTATTAGCGTGCCGGCAGAGAGAATTATAAACACCAACGCAATAAATCCCCAGAAATCTTGCATATCCATTTAAAAATTTATCATCCACAACAAACCTTTCTTTGTCTCTTAAATCTCTTATTTCAAATTTTTCTTGATTATTTATTTCCATCTTTTTTATGTAGGCCGTGCCACCGTTTTAAATTGCCATTATTTAGCATTTTTATATTTGATTCAGGTATAACTTTAAGAACGTATAGGGGAGCGAGTAGTTTTATACCTTTTTGTCCTTTCGCCCTCTTTTTTATCGCAAAAGGACAATCTTTTTCTCCTGGCAATTTACTCCTTAAATTTGTCTCCAAATCCAAAGGGCAGACGTTTATCGAGCACCAATTAAACCTTGGGCATTTCCTTAAATTTTCAATTACTTTGTCTTCTTGGTTCGTATTGGTTTTCATTTTTGTAAATTACTTTTATTAATGCCAAAAGCCGCCCCGCTCTCTCCCGAGCCGTAGCTTCGTTAATTTCTTCGTTAAATTCCCTTTTATAGATTTCTTGAAATTCTTTGATTGCTTTTTCCGATAACATCTTTTTGTTTTCATAATAGAAAACCCTCTCGATAAAACTCATCGAGAGGGAAGATTTAAACTAGATTACAAATATTAAAACACTCTGAAACCCTCTAGTATAATTCCAATTTCACCCTTTTATTATTGATTTTACATTTTATTCTTCCCGTAAGGCCATTTATTTTCTGTAGTTCTTTAACTGTATATTCGATTAGCTCTTTTTTTCTATTATTACTGGTGGCAGAATCTAATAATTTTGAATCTTGATAGTCTTTTTGTAACTTTATGGATTCGAATACCGTATCTGTAATTTTTTCTGTTTCTGGAGCGACACATAAATGTGTTAATAGTCTAAATTTTCTCGTTTCAGTTGAACCAATTTTGATTTTTGAAGCATTTTTATTCCATTGAAAAAATCCCATTTTTCCTTCAACAAACGTAAATGATTGATTGTCCGTTTTGTGACCCTCAATGTCTTTTATTGCTATAGCTTCATATTTGGTCAAATCTTTAATTCCTTTTTTCGTAAGAGTAATTTCTATTTCGCATGTAAAATCTGGCGGAAGAAAAATTTGGCAATCATCTGTATGATCATAGTCCTGAAAAGCAAGAGAAGGAAAACTATCTAAAAATAATGGTTCATGACCCAAAATAACCTTATCTATATTGATTAGTTTACTCTTTTCGAAATCTTTTAAGACTTTAAATATATTTGTAAATATTATGAGCTTCGAGAATTTATCATTTTGCCAGTTAATATTTCCAGTATTTAATAGTATTTTATTTTTCTCATTTTTTTTATATTGTTTTGAAATAATTTCTCCTATAATTTTTTTCTGTTTTTCAAAACTATAAGGATTTCCGTAACTGATTAAGTCATCCCAATAACGAATTAATTCTTTAAAGAATTTCTTTTTGTCTATCAAAACAACCTCGTAGCACATAGACGGTTCTTTATAATCTATTTGGCGATTAGTAAACTTACATATCCCCCTAAAGTAATTTTTAATAAAATTATCGGGAATATCAAAATTTGGTTTAACACTTAAACTTTCCCAAAAAAATCTTAGGTTTTCAGCTGTGAAAACAAGTTTAGAAAAAGGAGATTTCGCTGCGTTATTATTTAATCTATTTAAAAAGTCTAAAACCGCTCTTCTTAAGGTAATTCCAGCCAAAGACTTGGGGTCTATTTTTTCTATTCTTTTTTTCATTTTTTCACCACTTCTTTCCTTCAATTTACCCCTTTTCCGCCTATTTTTCAACCCAAACCCCCCGCCTTGCCACTTCGTAAAAATAGAGCTAATCTAAAATTAGATAGCTATGAAGAATAAAATTATACTCATCGTAATTATAGCGGCACTTTTAGGAGGTGTCTTTTATTGGTTTCAATGGAGACCAACACAAATTAGAAAAGAATGTTCGGAGAAGGTGATAGAGGGTGCAAAAGGAAAAAATCTGTCCGCATCCGAACTCCAAATCGGTTTAGATTTCTGCCTAAAATTACATGGTTTAGCAAGATAAATCTATGAAAGAAAAAGCACAAGAAAACATAAAAGAAGGTATTAACGAAGTAGAAAAGTTATGGTCAAGTTTCAAAAAATACTTTTGGATTTTATTTGCTATAAAAATATTTATTTCCTACGGATTAGTTAGAATGGAGGCGTGGGTAAATTTCGTTTATTATACTTTGAATTTAAATGAAGAAGGATTACTGATTGCTGATTTCGTCCTTGTGCTTATTCCTGTGATTCTTATGGTTTATATTATGGGATATTATGCTTATAAGATTTCGGGGGAGAAAAAGAAAATGTTAATAGGTGTATTTGGGGCTTTGTGGATTGGGATTGTCTTAATCTTTATTGGATACCTTCTTATAAAAAGAGAAAGGGATAATAAATTTAAAATCAAATAACATAATGAAAGAAAAAACTATAAATTGGCTGAAAAATAATTGGTTTAAAATTTTAGCAATCCTAATTTTATTAGGGGCTTTAGGTGATAATGATTACGGGTATTACCAATTTCTAAGATGGGCTATTTTAATTATCGGAGCTTATTCGGCATATTTAGCTTATAACGCAAGAAAGAATGCTTGGGCGTGGATTTTCGGGATAATTGCTGCCTTGTTTAATCCTATAATCCCTTTTACTTTTCAGAGAAACACTTGGCAACCTATTGATGTTATCGTGGCAATAATATTCTTCGTTTCGTTATTCCAAAAATATGAAAGAAAAAATTAAGAAAATATTAGAAGGAATAGGCTTGGGAGGTCTTATTATAGGAGGCGTGGGGGCTAGTATAATTTTCCAAATATTAGAAATAATTTTTGTTTGGGGCACTGGATTAGCCGTAGTTTTGCTTGGGATTAATTTACTTATACACGACTCTATTCTTTTGGGTTTACTCGTGCTTTTTATAGGCACTCCTATTGCGGTAGGCATTGCTTCTTTTCTTTTTCCTTTTTGGATATTTCTTTTAATTATTGGTTTGATTATTGCATTAATTCGTTGGATATTTTAGCGTTATGGGGAAGAAAAATAAACAAAAAGGATTTATCCAAATAATTTTGGCAGTAACAATTATAATAGCCGCCCTTGGAGGCGGTTTTGGCATACTTTATTCTCAAGATTCCAAACTGATTAAAGAAGCTAAGCAATTATCAAAAGAAGAAAAATATACAGAAGCAATTGAAAATTTAGAATTTATCAAAAGCAGACTTCTTATTAAAAATTTAGGTATACAAAAAGAAAAAATTACTAGCGAGATAGAGAATAATAAAAAATTAAATGAAGATAAATCAAAATACGACCAAGGAGTAAACGAACTTAACGATAATAATTTACAGGTAGCTGTAGATTTATTATCAGAACTCCCAGAGAGTTCATTCTATTATCAAAAAGCCCAAACTAAAATAGAAGAAGCAAAAAGAAAGATAGCTGAAGGACAACTTGGTGAGGCAAAATTGGCTGAAGAAAAAGCGGAGCAAGAAGCTCAACGGGAAGCAATTAAAAGGTCTCAAGAAGAGATGGCGAGAAAGGCTAAAGAGCAAGAATTAGCGACAAAAGAAGCCCAAGAAAAAATGATGAATACCGATAACGACGGTGACGGCTTAACTTACAGAAGGGAATTAGAACGGGGAACTTCTGATTGGAATACTGATTCGGATAGTGATGGGATAAAAGATAATGAAGATTTACATCCAGCTGGGGGAGGAAGAAATCAAGCCCAAACCTTCGCTTGGAGTTATGGCAGTTATAATTGGACATACACAGCCAGTATACAAGAAGATTGGTATGAATATTATAAAGCTAAGAAACCCAGACTCACTCCTCTCAGTTCAGAATATGTTACTTATAATGACCCCTTTATAAAAAAAATAGCCCAGAAAATTTCTGAAGCTGCTAACGAAAAAGGGATTAGTAAGGGTGCTTTAGCTGAAGCGTTTGTCCAAAGTTTATCTTATGTGGATGATGTATATACTGGTTACGATGAGTATCCTAAATACCCAGTTGAAACTTTTTTTGAAAAAAATGGAGATTGCGAAGATTTAAGTTACTTAACCGCTGCTATTGTTGAAGCTATGAATATTGATACGGTTTTAGTTGTATTGCCAGGACATATGGCAGTTGGTGTTTGGATGGATTGTGATGCCCCAGGCACTTCATATAAATTAAATGATAGATGCTATTATTATACTGAAACTACAGGAGAAGGATGGCTTTCAGGCGAAATACCAGATAGATATAAATATACAGCCGCAAACCTAATAAGAATTCCTTCTGGAGAAATTGTTAGTAACATAAGTCCTCAATATAAAAAACCTTGCTATTTAGCTACGGATTTTTCTGGTTATTACTATGACGGCAGTAATTATTATTTTGATTATAAATGTAGTAATGTAGCTATTTGTTTACCTTTTTCTAATTATATTTCAGACAATTCCCTTGCTGGTTATTATTATCAAACACAATTAAAACAAATTTATCACGATAGCAATTGTTCCCAATTAGTTGTGAAGGGTTGTTATAAATCGAAAACCTACCCAGGGTATTTTTATAAATCTGGTCTGGCATGGTATTACGATTCGCAATGTACCACTATCTATCAATCTATGTCGTGCAGCTATCCATCTACCTTGGGATTTTCGTGCACGTCTGAATATAGTTACAGTTCTAAAAAAAGCACTTGCGATTTTTATGCTTCATCTTTATCTTTAAAAGATTTAGCTCCCGCTTGCTACAGTGAACTTGTTGAATGCAGAAATGATATTACCGAATATCAAAGTAGATTAAGCGAATATAATTCCTGCATAGCTAGAAAAGAATACTAATGTCTAAATCCCAATTTTCCCGTAAGACGACTATATTGTCATTTTAACTAATCCCGACTTTGCCTCCCCTTCCCCCCGTATAGTTAATTAGATAGCTTTCTGTTAGAATGAACTAATATGGAAGTAAAAGAATTTCAAAACAAAATAAATGAGTTTCTTGCTAAATGGGATAAAAAGAGGAAAGATACTCCAACCAAAGAAAAAATCTTTATCCATTTGATAGAAGAAGTTGGGGAGCTTGCCAGACAGTATGTGAACGAAGAAACAAGAAAAGAGAAATACGACGAGGAAGAAGTTGAGGACGCAATTGGAGATATATTTATGCAATTGGTGAAGTTAGCCAAACTGCACGATTTAGATATTGAAGAAACCGTTCTAAAAATAATTGAAAGAGAGCAGAAATTATTTAAAGAATAAAAAAATGTTATTGTCCCGTCACCTCGTAATAGGGGTGGTTTTTTTGGTCGCCATTGACAGATTGATATTTTGTATGGTATAATATTAGCAGAAAGGAGGTGATCAACAGTGATTGCTATAGTTGTAGCGATGAAAATAGAGGCTCAAGGGTTATTGAAGGCGATGAGCCAGAAGGTAATAATCTCAAGAGAGTGCCCATTTATTTGTAAGGGCACTATCTATGAGAAAGAAGTTCTTTTAATCATAAGTGGCGTGGGGGGGCAAGTAAACGCTCGGAAGACCACAGAATTAATTCTGAATCGCTTTACTCCTGATATGGTAATCTCAGCTGGAATCGCCGGCGGTACGCAAGAAGAAATTAACCATAATGACATCGTGATTTGCCAAAGCCTGCATTCGCATTCGTTAGTTCAGGAGCCAATTTTCTCAGATGAGAAAATGATTGAGCTATCTACTCAGGTGTGTGAGAGGGAGGAATTGAGATATCATATTGGTAGAACCTTAACGGTTCAAAAGCCAATATTGGAATCAGAAGCCAAGAGAAGAGTAGGCAATACTCCTCCCTTTCCATCGATAGTAGAGATGGAAAGTTATGAGGTTGCCTCAGTTACTCTCGGCAAGGGGATTCCATTCCTTACGGTGAGAACCGTCAGCGATTCTAGTCAGGAGAATGCGAAGCTTGATGGTGCCGTTGATATCCATACGTTAAACAAGTTTATTTTGTCCCTTCTTGAGGTGGTGTAGTGATAAAGTGATAAATAATATTTTTCCAATAGTACCATCACTACACCACTTTTGTTTTCTAGTAAAACTAAAAGATATTATCTTGTGGTGCGAACCAATTTTCCCTCCCGCCTTCCAAAATGGGCGTTTTTTGTTAAAATGAAGCATATGATAAAAGCAGTTATTTTTGATTTAGATGGTGTTATTTCCGATACTAATAAATTACACGCCTCAATAGAGGCGAGCCTTCTTAAAGAGAATGGAATAAATGTAAAACCCGATGAATTAATGAAAAATTATGCAGGGCTTTCAGATAAAGAATTCTTTAAAAAAATCCTTAAAGATTATGGGATATCTGGAGATGCAGATACTCTCTATAAAGAAAAGTGGGAAAGGATGATGCCCATTGCCGCTAACAATATTTTACCTATTCCTGGAGCAATAAAAATAATAAATGATTTAAAAGAAAGAGGTTTAAAAATCGGCATTTCTTCTGCCTCTCCGCTTAAATTTATAGAATTAGTTTTATCTAAATTAGGATTAAAAGAGAAGTTTGACGCTATCACAAGCGGAGAAGAGGTAAAATACGGAAAACCTAACCCCGAAATATTTTCCTTAACTGCTAAAAAGCTTAAGGTAAACTCTCAAGAATGTTTGGTTATAGAGGATTCGGATAATGGAATGACCGCCGCTAAAAAAGCTGGAATGAAGTGTATCGGTTTGGTAAAAGAAGAAGCTAAAAAACACCCCGCAGATTTAATTCTTACTACTTTAGAAAATCTAACAGTAGAAAAAATCATTAACTTATAACAAAGCAGGTGTGGACATCGTCCGCCAGATGGCCCATTCGTCGCTACGCTCCTCAGGGTGAACCCTTGGTAAAATCCAATTTTCCCGTAAGACGACTATATTATTATTTAAACGAAGCCTGACTCATCATCCCTCCCCCGCTTCGAAAGATGGGCGGATTTTTTTTGATTTGACAGCCATTTTTTAATAAACTACAATGAAGATAGAATATGCTTACTGAAGAAGATATCAAAAAACTTATAGATGTTTTTGCTACAAGAGAAGAAGTTGCCACAAAAAAAGACTTAGATGAATTAAAGCAGGATTTTGTAAATCTCCAAACTTCAGTTGATTCTTATACAAAGAGAGCAGATGCTTATTTCCAAGAAATGGTTGCTTTATCTCACAAGGTTGACCGTCACGAAAAGTGGATTCAGCAGCTTGCAACAAAACTCGGAGTAAAATTAGAATATTAATATTTATATTTAATTTAATAACTTTTTTCCGCCTCGCACAAGGGGCGGGTTTTAATTATAATGTTGCACTTCGGAGTAGAATGCACCATAGAGGGCTTGACTTTTTCGATATAAATGATAACAAAAAAGAAAGCACTTTAAAGGAGGAATAATGGAAACCAAAGAGAAATCAACTAAAATAACGGAAACAGATTTCTTCAAGGGATTATTTGCCACATTTGCTTCAAGGAATTACAAAACCGTTCTTTTCAATAAATATTTTGGAGAGGTAACAGTTAAGGTGTTCCAAGAATTTACGGAATATGCAAAGCAAAGGGGAGCGGAGCTGAATTTTCGCATACAGCTTCATCCGCTTCACGGCGATTCCGAAACAATCCATAGGGGTATTTTATGTGCCGCTCAAACGGGGATAATCAGTTTAGATAGTCCAGGAAGGATTATTAGAATAAAATTAACCAAAGATGAGGCAGATGCCATTTTAGATAATATTACTGGGGGAAAACTATTTATTGGCTTTGCCGATAGAATTATTGATATTTTTTCACACTAATTATTCATTGGAGGGGTAATATTAAGGCGGGATGAAGAATTCACCTCGCTTTTTTATTTAAATTTTTATTAGAGAGGTCCGAACATCCCTCCAGAGGCGGGCAAGCGTCCAGTCGGTCATTCAACTCTGAGAGTCGTCAGACTCGAAGAGGAGAGCTAAGATTTCCCGCCTCGCACAAGGCCTGCCCGGTAGCGAGCTTGGTTCTACTACTGGGGGCGGGTTTTTTTGTTTGAAATTAGCATACGTGGTAGAATAAAAACATGAAGAAAATTATTTTAGTCCATGGTTGGGAAGGTAATCCAAATAAAGATTGGTTTCAATGGTTAAAACATGAATTGGAGGCAAAAAACTTTCAAGTATTTATTCCCACTATGCCAGATACCATGAATCCTAAAAAGGACGCTTGGGTTTCACATCTAGTTAAAACGATAGGAATTCCCGACGAAGAAACTTATTTTGTCGGTCATAGCTTGGGCTGTATTACTATTTTGCGTTATCTTGAAACATTACAAAAAAATCAAAAAATTGGTGGGGCTGTTTTCGTGGCAGGTTTCAGTCATAATTTAGAATATGAGGGATACAAAGATGAACTTTTAAGTTTTTTTGAAGCCCCTATTCGTTGGGAGGAAATAAAAAAACACTGCAATAAATTTATTGCCATTCACTCAACAGACGATCCGTATGTGCCAGTTAAACATAGTAAGATTTTTGAAGAAAAACTTAATGCAGAATCAATTATTCAACAAGACATGGGACATTACAACGGTAAAGAATACCCAGTTATATTAGAGGCGTTGGTAAGGATAACCTCGTAAAGCAGGTCCGAACATCGTACGCCAGGGGACCCAAGAATTTAGTTAATTAGGAAATAGATTTTAGGAGTTAGTGATTAGAATTTCCTCCGCTTCGCCCAAGAGGAGCAGTTCGCCCCGCATTAGATTGGTTTAGTGCGGAGTTTTTTGTTAAAATAAAAATATGTTGAATTTTACTCCCTCATTATTTAAGAAGACTTTACTCCCCGGCCTTATTTTATTTATTTTTCTATCTTTATTTTTTTTATTAAATAAAACCTTAATTTATCATAAAACTTCAACTAACTCCCTTACTAGCACAAGGACGGTGGTGATAACAATTGATGATGTTTCTCCCATATATAGTTTGGACAAGCATGAAAAATTATTTTCCATAATTGATAAACATAACGCCATTGCAACATTGTTTGTTATACCAGACTATTTGGGGCAGTATCCGGTGACGCAAAATAACGCATGGATAGAGATTATAAAAAAACAACAAGAAAGAGGATACGAGATTGCTCAGCATGGTTATAAACATACAAACAATGAATTCGGCTTGCTTAATTATGATCAAGCGAAAGAGAAATTATTATTGGGTAAATCTATATTGGAGGGAGTTTTTGGTTCTATATGCGGTTTTAGGCCTCCGAATTGGGCCGAGAATTATGAAGTTAAAAAAGCCCTAAAGGATTTAGGTTATTGCTACGACGCAGATGCTTATGCTTTAAAATTTGAGCAT
>Ga0315282_10003068_pt1 | contig 30178 bp, 18 predicted proteins | sample YL17G07_20_MG_FD_203693 | JGI IMG/M metagenome (GOLD analysis project Ga0315282, IMG submission 203693) | Sediment microbial communities from Yellowstone Lake, YNP, Wyoming, USA - YL17G07_20 | ecosystem: Environmental > Aquatic > Freshwater > Lake > Sediment | place: USA: Wyoming | collected... | reverse complement strand
TCGGCACCGACCTGGGCGCGTACGTGACGGTCGATCGCGGCAAGACGTGGCAGCCGCTGGTCGGCGGCCTGCCCAACGTGCCGGTGCACGACATCGTGATCCACCCGCGCGACAACGAGGTGATCCTTGGGACGCACGGGCGGAGCATCTACATCGCCGACGCGAAGCCGATCCAGGGACTCCTAGACGAGGTGCCGGCGACGGCCGAGCGGCCGAACGACGCCGCCCAGCCGGGCCGCCAGCGCGCCGCGGTGATCGAAGGCCCGAGGATGCGGGTGATCGATGCGCCGTTGCACCTCTTCAAGGTGGAGGACATCAAGGAAGCGTGGAACTGGCCGCGCGAGAACCAGCGCCAGCGCCCCTCGTGGTTGAGGGCGCCCGAGACGCCGTCACTGGACCTCTACTACTACACGAAGACCGCCGGCCCGGTGACGCTCGCCCTCAAGGACGCCGATGGCAACGTCGTGCGTACGTTCGAAGAAAAGGCGGACGTGGGCCTCAACGCCGTGACGTGGGATTACACGCTCGACGTCGAGAAAGCGAAGAAGGCCGAGGAAGGGCGGAAGGCGAAACAGCAAGAAGGGAAGGAAGGGAGGAGGGAAGAAGAGAAGAAGGAAGAAGCAAAGAGGGAGACGCCGTTCAAGAGCTGGATGACGTGGTACCCGGCGCCGGGCACCTACACGCTGGAGCTCACGCAGGGCGCCAACGTCGAGAAGGCCAGCTTCAAGGTGACGTCGCTGCCACCCGGCACACAACCACCGCGCTTCTTCGACGAACCGGACTCCGTCCGGTAGCCGCGGGTCTTCAGACCCGCGGGCACGACGCGGCGGCGCAGCGAGCCACGCGCAACGAGTGGTTTCGAGGGCCGAGGGCGCGGAGGACTCTCCTCCTGGCGCTCTCGGCTCTCCTCCCCTTCTTCCCTCCTCCCCTTCTTCCCTCCTCCCCTTCCTTCTTCTCTCCCGTCTTTCCTCTGCAGTCGTAGAATCAGGGTGTCGGCGCGTCCGGGAAATAGCGCCAGGGAGCAGACATGCGGAAGAAGCGGGTGCGGCGCGTAGTCCGCTGGGTGGGGTTCGCGCTCGCGGTCTCGCTGGTCATTGCAGCCGGCGTTGTCGTGGCCTTCGTGCTCGACCGGCAGAGCTCGGCCATCGAGCGTCTGGCGACGCGGGTGGCGCAGCTCGAGGGGGCGGTCCAGACGGCCGAGCTCGAGATCAAGCAGGCACGGAGCCAGGAATTCGTCCCCGTCTCACCGTTCCCGAAGAAGCTCAGGCGCTACCGCCGCAGCTTCGTGGAGCTGCGGGCCTATCTCGACGCCGATCACCAGGTCTACAACTTCGGCACGGCCGGCTATCTCGGGCAGGGCTACTTCATCACGGTGAAGCACAACGTCAGCCCGCTGAAGGATCCGCGCACGAAGAAGCCGCTTTTCAAGGTCAGCGAGCTGGCCGTCCGGTATCACGATCAGGACTTCCCCGCTCAGGTCGTCGACCAGGGAACGAGCGAGGGGATCCAGGGCGAGATCGACAACCAGGACTGGGCCATCATCAAGGCGGAGGAGCCGTTCGACCTGATCCCGCTCCCCGTGAACCTCTCGGCGCCGGTGACGTTCGGCGATCTCGTGGTCCGCTTCGGCAACGACTACGACAAGGGCATCATCGCCACGACCGGGTACATCGGCAGCCCGATCGAGGAAGGCATCCTGCCGTGCCTCACCGACGGCAACCCCGGCGTGTCGGGCGGCGGGGTGCTAACCCAGAACGGCGACTTTGTTGGCCTTGGCCTCGGGCGGCTGGGCGAAGGGTACCGACTGACGCTCATCCTCCGGCTGCGTCCCGAGATGTTCCAGAAGGTGCCGTTCTTCAAGACGAAGGCGGACCAGCCAGTCCCTGGCTCTTAGAGTAGCGTCGACTATCGACCATCGACTATGGACTATCGACTACCCCCCAGCCGGTGGAGCGCGATGCCGGTGGCGGTGGCCACGTTGAGCGAGTCGATGCCGGGCGCCATCGGGATGCGCACGCGGAGTTGCGCTTCGGCGAGCGCGCCGGCCGTGAGGCCCGCGCCCTCGTTGCCCACCAGCAGCGCAATCCTGCGCGGCCGGTCGAGCGCCTCGGCCAGCCCCGCGATGTCGGCCGCCGATTGAGCCGGCGTGAGGGCCACGATCGTGAAGCCGGCCTCGCGAACGGCGCCGAGGCCGGCCGGCCAGTCGCGGATGCGCGCGTGCGGCACCTGGAGCGACGCGCCCATCGAGACTCTGATGGCCTTGCGGTAGAGCGGGTCGCAGCAGCCGGGGCCGAGCAGCACGGCGGCGGCGGCAAAGGCGAGCGCGTTGCGGAAGACGGCCCCGACGTTGTCCGCGTTGGTCACTTCCTCCAGCACGACGACAAAGGCATCGCCCTCGGCCGGCAGCAACTCGCCCGGGCCGGGCTCTGCGAAGCGCTCACCGATGGCCAAGCAGCCGCGGTGCAGATTGAAGCCCGTGATGGCGGGCATCGACTGCTTGCTGGTCACGTAGATCGGAATCCGCTCCTCGTACGGCCCGATGACGTCGGCCAGGCTCTCGAGCGCCTGTTGGGTGACGAGCAGCGAGCGGACCGGCCAGCGCGTACGTGAGAGCAGCGTGCGGACGACGAGTCGCCCCTCGGCAATGAAGAGGCCGCCACGACGGAGCAGCTCCGGGTCGGACACGCCGCGGTAGTCGGTCAGCCGCGGATCGGCAGGGTCCTGGACGGGGATGATCATCACTCAGGGCTTCGGGAAGCCCGCCGGCGGGACCGTGCGCGCCAGGAAGGTGCGGTACAGCTCGCGGCCGTCCGCCTGGTCGAGCTTTTCCAGCCCGAACACCTCGGTCGCGAAGCTGATGAGCTCCGGGGTCGCCCGCGTCCGGTCGATCACCACGTAGGCCAGCGCCGAGCGCTCGATGAATCGCCGTGCTTGCGGCGCGAGTGTGGCTGCGGCGCCGGCCGGCAGCGACTTCCGCTCGCTGAGGACCAGCAACGCGTTGAGAATTGGCCGGCCTCGGATCGCCGTGAAGCGCCGCCGGGAGACGCGCGAGAGATAGCCGCCGATCAGCTTCTTGTGATGATAGGTCTGATAGAACTGCGAACCCGGGCTGAAATCGCCGGCTGACGAGAGCCCGTCGCGAACGCCAAATGGCAGTTCGAGGACGCGCACCCCGCGCGGATCCGCCGCGACGCGCCGGTAGATGGCAGGGATCTCGGCCGAGTACAGGCGGCGCGGCACCGGCGCCAGCTCGAAGAGCAACGCGGCGGACACGACGGCCAGGATAGGCCGCCGCCATGCGGGCCGTGCGCTGGCGAGATGGCGCAGGGCGAGCGCGAACAGCACGGCGACGCCAAGCATCAGGAGCGCGACGAAGCGGCCCGGGGCCCGCGCGGCGCCGACGAACGGCACGTACCGGAGCAGCGCCCACGGTGTCGGCAGGCACGTGTTGAACCCGCCTACCCGGAGGAACGGTCCGACAGCCAGGCTCGCGGCACACAGCGTCCCGGCCAGCCAGGCTCGCGGCGGGCGGAATGCGGCGCACAGGATCGCCAACGCGACGACCGCGACGGCCACGAACGTCACCGACGCGACGTTCTCGATCAGGCCGCCGTTCCGCGCCGCCAGCCACTGGTACGAGAGCCTGCCCAGCAGCGGGTGGTTCGGGTTCGGCATCAGGAAGGCGAATAGGTCGACCCCGGGCATGCTGCTCCGCCAGTAGACTGGCTCCGCCACGTAGCGGCCCTCCGCGATGCGTCGTCCGAGAACGACGAGCAGCGGCGACAGCAGCACGACACAGACCGCGGCGCCGTACGGCGTCAGCCGGATCACCGGAAACAGCCGGCTGAGGCCCCAGGAACGCCGGCGAAGCCGTACGCACCGCGCGAACCGCATGACCAGCAGCACCGTCAACGCCAGGGCCGGCGTGTACAAGGACCGCAGGCCGACCGTCCAGCCCAGCAGTCGAATCTCGCCGCCTCCCGTGACGGCCACCGCAATCATCAGCCCGAGAAGGACTGCGATGGCCGCGTCGGCGGCGAACCGCCAGCGCGAGCCGCTCCCGCCCGGATCGCCGAGGAAGCGCACGCTGAGCGTCCGGACCGCCACAGCCCAGGCCGCGATCAGCACACAGTAGACGCCATAGTACGGATCGCACGTGACGGCCCACGCCATGACCGCACCGGCCGCGATGGCGTATCCGACGTGCCGCCGGCGCTCCAGGCGGAGCAGCAACAGCGCGAACAGCGGCAGCGGGGCGGCCGCGACCAGACTGAAGTGCCCGGCGCCCCGGGTCACCAGCGCGGGCGAGAAGGCAAAGAGCACTCCGGCAAGCCACGCCTCGACGCGGCCCCCGGCCAGCTCGGTCGCCAGCAGGAACATCGTGTAGCCCGTCATCACCATGAGGGCCATGTACACGATGTTGAAGGTCGCGACCGTTCCGAGGAGCGGGAGCAGCGGCAACGCGAGCAGGTCTGCGAAGATCGTGTAGTTGTGCAGGCTGAGATCCGCGGCGGAATCGAGCGAGAAGATGAAAGGCGTGAACAGCGGCAGGTGGCGGTGCACCGTGAGCTCGTGGTGGAACAGCCACTGGTTCCAGACGTAGACGCCGGTGTCACCGGAGGGGGCGCCGGTCAGCGTGGTGGAGAGGGAGAGCGGCAGCGGCCAGCAGAACGCGAGGGCCACAATGCAGTATCCGAGCACCGCGTAGATGTGCGAGCGGCAGGCACGCATGTCGGACGTATGCGCGGAGCCTACCACAACTTGCTCGCGCCGGGTACACGCTTTCGTGCGCCCGAGGCTGCCGCCGGCGCGGCCAGCCCTCGTGCTCCTGAACCGGAACGGCCGCGATCTCTACGTGGCGCTGCCCGCCCGGGAGTCGTAGTAAATGGCACGCTTCAGCGCCTGCCCGCCGAAGCCATCCATTCCGCTGTACTCCCCGAGCACGCCCATCTTCGGAGTGTGAGGGTTGCCGTACCACGTCACGAGCAGGTTCGAGTCGAGGACCGATTCGACCGGCAGCAGGATGTGGCCGCGCGGCGCCCGGCGCGGAGGCGTCGGTGTGCCGGGCCGGTCGGACACAGTGGGACCGAGGACGGCGACGAGCGCGACCACGAAAGGCAGAGCCCTGCCGACGCGACGCATGACTACAGCAGTTGGCAAACGCGGTGCCAACCGTCGAGCTAGGAGTTCAGGGCCAAACCCCGCCAAGACGTGGCTCCACGCGGCGGCGGCGCAACACCCGAATTACAGATGTGAATGGCGCTGTGCAACCCTTTGCCGGCGTGCGATCCGCCAGACGGAACGAGCATCGGCTTTCTGACGAGTGTCTCCGCCAGAGACGGCGCGTTCACGGGCTCGGCGCTCTTCGCCTTCCGCCGTCCGCCTTCGTTCCCCGCCTGTGCCGGCCGCCAACTGCGTGGTCGCCGTCCATCTCTGGTACCGGGGCCTGCTCGACCTCCGGACGTGGACGTGGCAACAGCGCCGGACTACCATCACTGTCAGGTGCTGAGTGCCGGGTGCCAGTAGGAGGTGCCGGGTGCCAAGTGCAAGGTGGTGACGACATGGAGGAGTTGTGCGCGCGACGAACCTGACCCTGCCCACCGTTATCCTGCTCGTCGGCGTTGCCCTCGCCCAGGCCCCGCGGCCGGGCGCGCCTCTGCCGGGGCCGTCCTGGCGCTTCGTCGTGTCGGGCGACTCGCGCAACTGTGGCGACGTCGTCGTGCCGGCAATCGCGGCCAAGGCGCGCGCCAGCCAGCCGGCGTTCTACTGGCACCTCGGCGACCTGCGGAAGATCTACGACTTCGACGAGGACATGCAGCATCAGCCGGAACATCTCGCGCGGCCGATGACCATCATCGACTACGAGAACCAGGCGTGGGACGACTACATCGAGAACCAGATCGTTCCCTTCGCGCCCATCCCGGTGTTCGTCGGCATCGGCAACCACGAGACGATTTCTCCCAAGACGCGCCAGGACTTCATCGAGCAGTTCGCCGACTGGCTCGACGCGCCCGTGCTGCAGCAGCAGCGCCTGAGGGACAACCCGAAGGATCGCCGTCTCAAGGCCTACTATCACTGGATCGATCGCGGCATCGACTTCATCTCCATGGACAACGCCACCGCCGATCAGTTCGACGCCGCCCAGATGCGGTGGGTCAAGGAGGTGCTCGAGCGCGACAAGAGGGATCCGGCGATCCGGTCGATCGTCGTCGGGATGCACCGGGCGCTGCCAGACAGCATCTCGGCCGACCACAGCATGAACGAGTCGGCCTCCGGCACGCAAAGCGGGCGCGAGGTGTACCGCGAGCTCGTCGACGCGCAGAACACCGCGAACAAGCGGATCTACGTGCTCGCCAGCCACTCGCACTTCTACATGGACGGGATCTTCAACACCGCATACTGGCGGGCGAACGGCGGCGTGCTGCCGGGGTGGATTGTGGGCACCGCCGGCGCGGTCCGGTACGCGCTCCCGGAGAACTCGAAGGACGCCCGCTCAGCCGAGACCAACGTCTACGGCTATCTCGAGGGCACGGTGTCAGGCGGCGACATCCAGTTCTCCTTCCAGCGCCTCACCGAACAGGACGTTCCCGCCGCCGTCGTCAACCGCTACAAGCCGGAGTTCGTCCACTGGTGCTTCGCGGAGAACACACAGGCGAACAGGCAGTAGGCAGATGGCAGACGGCAGAGGGCAGTTGTGAAGCGATCGCGGGGGACTGAAGCCGGGCCTCTCCGACAACGCTGGGGGGCATTGCCGACGCGCTTCAGCGGAGGCAGCAGCGGGTGGCCGCGGAGAGCTGGCCGAAGAGGCCGCACTCATAGCCGTGACAAGGGTCTCTGAGGCAACAACGCTCCGGAGCGGCCGGGACCCGCGCCATGACCGAGACCTTGCGGCAGCCAGGCCGTGTCGCGAAGCGGCCCGTGGGAGGCGACGCAGCCACCGACGTCGAAGCGGCGCCGACCGGGACGCGGAGCGACATGGCCTGCCCGCCGCGCGAGCGCCGGCAAGATCGTCACAGAGGCCCGATCGCCGGCCGGACTGAAGCCCGGCTCCTACGGCGCTGTGGGGCCCTTTTTGAGCACCCTCTCCAGGTAATCCGCGGTGGCCGTGTCCACCGTCAGCCAGCTGCGGTACATCAGGAAGTCATGGATCTCGTCCGGGATCACCAGTTCCTCGAACGGCACCTTCGCGGCCTTCAGCCGCCTCGCGAGATCCACCGTCTGGTGGAACTGCACGTTCCGGTCGTCGTCTCCCTGGATGAGCAGCACAGGTGACTTCCAGGTGGAAACCCACGCGTTCGGCGACGACTCCCACGCGACCTTCAGCGCCTGCTTGACGTCCGCGTCGGTGATGCCGTCGCCCACCTGGGCGGCCGACAACTGGTCTATGTTGATGCGGTTGGTCATGTCGTGAACGCCGTGGATGTCCACGCCGGCCGCGAACACGTCCGAGTTGCGCCCGAGCGCGAGCGCCGTCAGGTACCCGCCATACGATCCGCCCCAGATGCCAATCCGCTTCGGATCCACGTCGGACCGCGCCTGCAGGTAGTTGCCGGCTGCGAGCACGTCCTGGTACTCGGCCGCTCCCCGCGCGCCGCCGTGCTCAGGGTTGTGGAACGTGTAACCGTAGCCGATGCCCAACCGGTAGTTCACCGAGAGGACGATGAAGCCGCGGCTGGCCAGGTACTGGTTTACCGCGTACGCGTTGGCGTAGTACACGAGGTAGTGCCACCCGAGCAGCATCTGGCGCGGCGGGCCACCGTGCACGAAGATCGCGGCCGGCCGGCGGGTGTCGCCGGCCGCCGTCTTGAAGAGCTGACAATGCACCGCGGTTCCGTCGGGCGCCTGCACGATCACCGGCTCAGGGATCACGAGCTGCGACGAGGGGAAATCGACGGGCACCCGGTCGCTCGCCAGCACTCGTCCCGCGCCGCCGCCGAGCGGCAGCACCATCGGCAGCGGCGGCTTCTGGGCACCGGCGCCCACGTAGGCCACCGTCGCACCGTCGCCCGTCACCACCGGCGCCCATTCGAGGCCGCGCCCGCTCGTCAGCGCAACCGGCCTGGCCCCGTCCACCGGGACCTTCCACAGATGACGCCGATCGATGTCGTCTTTGTCACTCCCCGTGTTGGCACTGTAGACGAGCGTGCGCCGGTCGGGCGCAAGCGCGACGTGCTCCACCATGAAGTCGCCCGGCGTGAGGAGCTGCGCCCGCCCGCCGGAGGCAGGGATCGAGTAGAGGTGCGGCCAGCCATCGAGGTACGCAAGAAACACGATCCGATCGCCCGCGCCCCAGTTCAGGTTCGGCCCGCCCTCGACCCGTGGAAACGATCCGACCAGCGTCTCGGGGCTCTGCCACACGCTGCGGGCCTCGCCCGTCGCGACGTCGGCGACCCAGATCGCCCAGGGCGCCGGGTGCAGCTCGAGCGGCGACTGCAGCGCACCGCCACGACCCGGCTGGCGGGTGAACGCGACGCGTTTGCCGTCGGGTGACCACACCGGGTTCGCGTCGCGCGAGGTCGACGGCGCCAGGTAGCGAATCGACTGATCGTCACCGGCGAACAGCGCGATGAGGCTGTGGTCGTCGCGGTCGGACACGAACGCCAGCGTCCGGCCGTCGGGCGACCACACAGGAGAGCCGCTGTTGCCCTTTGCAAAGAGCAGCCGTGCGGCTGGCTTCGAGCCGTCGACGGGCGCCCACCAGATCTGCCGGTCCCTCACGAAGACGATGCGATCGCGTTCAGGGGAGACGGCCGGCCGATCGCCCTCGCCCAGCAGCTTCGGCGGCTGCCCGCCTGCGGTGGCGACCGCCCAGACCTGGATCAGCGCCTGCGCGGGGCTGCTCGCCGGGTTCGGCTGCAGGTTCCCGGGCGCCGGCCAGTTCGCCCCGTGATCGCCGCCGCGCACGTACACAAGGTACTGCCCGTCAGCCGAAAGCGACAGGTTCGTCAGCTCCTGCCCGTCGTCTTTCTGGTAGTCGGTCAGCCGGCGCGGCCGATAGTCCGGTCCTTCGGCGATCCAGATATTCCGCACCCCGCGCTCGGTGAACACCCAGGCAAGCTGCGGCCTGGTGTCGGACGCGACCAGCTCGGTGGGATAGGGATAGCCGAGGATCTGCGGCAGCGTGAACGAGGCCTGCGCGGCCACGGGAGCCCGGCCGGACAGCACGACGAAGCAGGCCAGGAGCGTCAGAGCAGCTACGAAGGGCGGTCGAGTCCTGATCACGTTGGTCCTCCTGCAACAAACAGTGGCCAGGGGCCAGGGGCCAGAGGCCAGAGGCCAGGGGTCAGCGGGCAGTGGCCAGGTGAGAAGCTATGGAAACAGGACGTCTGGCGCAACTCTTTTGTACGCGATACTCAACCAGGCGGGCGAAGCTGCCAGTTTGCGGGTGTGCACATCCGGAGGTCTCTGACCGACAAGGATCAAAGGCCCTCGAGCCCGACGGCGAGGTGTGCCCGTGCGCCAACCCTGACACCCCAGTGAGGATCGAGATGTCGAAGCGAATTCTCCTCGTCGCCGTCCTGGCCCTGCTGCTCGCGCCATGCCCCCTTCGGGGCGCCAGCCCGGCGCTGACGGTGGTCAGTGCCGGTCCGACCGGCGAGGTCGCCAGCCTGGCCGAGACCAACGAGGTGCGCGTCGTCTTTTCAGAGCCGATGGTGGTTCTCGGCCGCATCCCGCAGCCCGTCAGGACGCCGTTCTTCCGGATCGCGCCCGCGGTGCTCGGCACGTTCCGCTGGTCCGGCACGACGATCCTCATCTTCACGCCCGGCGAGCACCGGCCGCTGCCGTTCGCGACGAAGTACACCGTGACGATCGACGCCACCGCCACGGCGGTCAGCGGGCGCAGGCTGGCCAAGCCGTACGTGTTCACATTCACGACGCCGACCGTCCGGCTCCTCAGCGCCACCTGGGCACGGCGCAACTCCCGGTACAGCGAGCCGGCGATGATCTTCCTGCACTTCAACCAGCCGGTCAGGCCCGGCGACATCGCGGCACACCTGTCGGTCCGCTTCGTGAAGCACGAGTGGAAACGGCCGGACATGCAGCCGCAGGCGATCGACCGGCTGAAGGCGGCCGATCCGCAGGCGCTCGCGGCATTCGACACCAAGGTGGCGGCAACCGAGCGCGCCGTGGCCGCGGAGAGCCCGGCGACCTTCATGCCGGCCACCGACTGGGACCGCACCCGGCACCCCCCGTCTCCGGACCTGGTGGTCCTGCAGTCCACCATGCCGATCCCGACCGACAGCTGGGTCAGGTTGACCCTGGACACGCGCGTCACCGGGCTGCAGGGCCGGGAGACGCCCGCCCGGCCTCAGGAGAAGGTGCTCCAGTTCGAGCCGACGCTCTTCATCGACGGCTTCGAGTGCAAGACCGAGTGCAATCCGGACAACCAGAACTCGCTCGAGATGCGCCGGCGGGTGGACATCGACAGCTTCCGCAAGGGGATCGCGATCGCTGATATCACCGATCCGAAGAAAGAGCTGCCGGTGCGCGCCACGCGGAAGCCCTCGCGGACGCTCGACTACTGGCACGCGCTGACCATCGAAGACGCGGGCTTCCCGCCGCAGCCGCCGGCACGCACGTATGCTGTCCGCCTCGCGCCGACGCTCACGGCGCAGGACGGGCAGACGCTCGGGTACACGTGGCTGGGGATCGTCGAGAACTGGCACCAGCTCGCCTTCACCAGCTTCGGCGACGGCCACGGCGTGTGGGAGAAGGCCAGCGGCCCGAAGCTCCCCTTCTACGCGCGGAACTTCCTCGACGTGAAGCAGTGGCTGGCGCCGATTGCCGTCGATCAGCTGATGCCGACCATCAGGGCCCTGCAGCCGCAGTTCACCGCAACGCCGCCGGGCGAGGGTGTCGCCCGCAAGTTGGCGCCGACCCTCGACAAGATCCAGTCCTACGGCATCGACATCTCGAAGGCCGTCCAGGCCCAGGGCACCGGCCTCCTGTGGGCTGCAGTCCAGGAAGGCCGTCCCATCACGCGCTCGAAGCCCGCCTCGGCCCCGGGCGCCGTCAAGGCGTCGATCGTCCAGGCCACCAACCTCGGCATGACTGTCAAGGACAGCCCGCAGAACACGCTCGTCTTCGTCACGCGCCTCGACACCGGTGAGCCGGTGGCGCAGGCCGACGTGTCGATCATCAGGCTCGACAACACGGCGTTCTGGAAGGGGACGACCGACGAGCACGGCCTCGCCCTCGCGCCCGATACGAGGCTGCGCGGCGGCGAAGGCGGCGAAAACGACCGCTACGAGTACCGATACACGAGTGACTTCTCCTTCATCGTGGTGGCACAGAAGGACGGCGACATCGCCTACCTGGGCAGCGATTGGAACGAGGGGATCCACCCGTGGGAGTTCGGCCTCTCCTACAACCTGCGCGAGGCGGACCCGATGCTGCGCGGCACGGTCTTCACCGACCGCGGCGTGTACCGGCTGGGCGAGGAGGTGCACCTGAAGGCGGTCCTCCGCAGCGACACGCCGCAGGGCGTCAAGCTGCTGCCGAAGGACACCGCCGTCGACGTGTTGGTCAAGGACAGCCAGGACCGGGACGTCGACAAGCGGACGGTCAGGGTGAACGACTGGAGCACGGCGGAATGGACCATGACCGTGCCGCCCGACGGCTCGCTCGGCACCTACAACGTCTCGGCCTCGATGCACCAGGCCAAGAGGGTCGAGTCGGTGTCGAACACGTTCCTGGTGGCCGCCTACCGGCGCCCGGAGTTCCGCGTGGACCCGACGCTCACCGGCCCTCCGCTCGCCGGCACGACGCTCAAGGGCGCCGTCACGGCCCGCTACCTGTTCGGCGCGCCGATGGCCAATCGCCCCGTCCGCTGGAGCTTCACCCGGTCGCCGCGCTGGGAGGCGCCGGCGGCGGTCGAAGAGCACTTCGCCGATGCGCGGTTCGTGTTCGTCGGCGACCACGCCTACGAGGAGGTTGTCCAGCAGGTCGCCAGCGACGAGGCCAAGCTGGACGCCAAGGGGACGCTTTCGCTCAACCTCGACACGGCGCTCGAGGCCGGGCACCCCTACGTCTATACGCTCGAAGGCGAGGTGGAGGATCTGTCGCGGCAGACGATCGCCGGCCGCACGTCGATGTTCGTGCACCCGGCGCCGTGGTACATCGGCGTCAAAGCGCCCGGCTACTTCGTGGACGAGCAGAAGGGCCTCGAGACCGAGATCGTGGCCGTCAGCCCCGAGGGCAAGGTCGTCGCTGGCGTCCAGGTCGACGTGAGCCTGCACGGAGTGCAGTGGAAGAGCGTGCGGCGCGCCGAGGGCAAGCGGTTCTACACGTGGGAGACCCGGCGCGAAGAACGCGAGGCGGGCAGCTGGACCGTCACCACGGCCGATCGCCCGGTGCCGCTCAAGGTGCCGACGACGGGCGGCGGCTACTTCACGCTGACCGCGTCGGCCCGCGACGAGCAGGGCCACCTGTCGGTCACGCGCACCTCGTTCTACGGCGTCGGTCCCGGCTACACCGCCTGGGCGCGCTACGACCACAACCGGATCGACCTGACGCCCGAGCGCAAGACGTACAAGCCGGGCGAGGCGGCCCGCATCATGATCCAGTCGCCGTGGGAGCACGCGACGGCGCTCGTCACGACCGAGCGCGAAGGCGTCCGCAGCCAGAAGCCGTTCACGCTCACCTCCACGACCGAGACCGTCACGGTGCCGATCGGCGAGGCCGACATCCCGAACGTCTTCGTCTCGGTACTGCTCGTCAAGGGGCGGACGAAGGCCGACGTGCAGGATGATGACAGCGACCCGGGCAAGCCGTCGTTCCGCCTGGGCTACGTGGAGCTGAAAGTGGAAGACGCGACCAAGCGCCTCGCGGTCGCCGTCAAGGCCAACAAGGAGGAGTACCGCCCCGCAAATGCCGCGAAGGTGGACGTGGACGTGAAAGACGCCCAGGGCAAGCCGGACCGCGCGGAGGTCACGCTGTGGGCGGTCGACTACGGCGTTCTCTCGCTGACCGCGTTCCGTACGCCGGACGTGCTCGACTCGGTCTACATCGAGAAGGCGCTGCAGGTGGCCACCACCGACAACCGCCAGCGGATCATCAGCCGCCGGGTGCTCACCCCGAAGGGTGCGGGCGAAGGCGGCGGTGGCGGCGCCGAGGCCGGCGTGAGCACGATCCGGAAGGACTTCCGGGTGCTCGCCTTCTGGCTGGGTTCGGTCGTCACCGACAACCGCGGCCACGCGAGCGTCGACGTGAAGCTGCCCGAGTCGCTGACCACCTACCGGATCATGGCCGTGGCCGGCGACCAGGCGTCGCGGTTCGGGTCGGGCGAGAGCGAGATCCGCATCAACAAGCCGGTGCTGCTGCGCGCCGCCTTCCCGCGGTTCCTGGCGGTCGGCGACAAGGCCTTCTTCGGCGCCGTGGTCAACAGCCAGCTCCAGCAGGCGGGAGCCGCAACCGTCGCGATCCGGAGCCTCGACCCCGCGGTGCTGACCTTCGAGGGCGCCGGGACGCAGACGCTTCAGATCGGGGCCGCCGGTTCGGCCGAGGTCCGGTTCGACGCCATGGCCCGCACGGTCGGGCGGGCGCGGGTCCAGATGACGGTGAAGCTCAACAACGAGACCGATGCGTTCGAGGATGCGGTACCGGTCGAGATCCTGCACTCACCGGAAACGGTCGCGGCCTACGGTGAGACTGCCAACGAGGCAAGCGAGCGGGTGGCGCTGCCGGCCGGGGTGGTGCCAGCCTTCGGCGGGCTGCACGTCGAGCTGAGCTCGACGGCGATGGTCGGCCTCGGCGAAGGCGCACGCTTTCTGGTCGAGTACCCCTATGGGTGCGCGGAGCAGCGCGGGTCGCGCGCACTGGCGCTGCTGCTGGCCGCGGACCTGGACGACGCCTTCAAGCTGCCGGGGATCGATCCGAAGGATCTGCGGACGCGGGTGCAGGAGGCACTACGCGAGCTGCGGCAGTACCAGTGCCCCGATGGCGGGTTCGCCTACTGGCCAGGCGAGTGCTGGAGCACCTCGCCCTACCTGACCGCGTACCTCCTGCACGTCTTCCAGGTGGCGGCCTCGCTCAAGCACGAGGTGGACGCCGAGATGCGCAACCGCGCCTACACGTATCTCGAGCGCGAGCTGGCCGGCCGGCCGCCGGTCAACGAGGGCTGGTGGCCCTCCTACACGGCCTGGCAGGCGTTTGCGGTCAAGGTGCTCGTCGAGGGCGGGCGCAACCAGGACTCGAACATCACGCGGCTCTACGGCTATCTCGACCGGATGCCGATCTTCGGGATCGCCTATCTCTACGACGCGCTCGTCGCCAAGGGCGAGAAAGGCACACGCGTGGACGAGGTGCGGCGGCGGATGGCGAACGCGATCCTGCCCGAGGGCGGGAGCGCGCACGTCGAGGAGCTCAGCGACCCGTACCTGCTCTGGTTCTGGAACTCCAACATCCGCTCGACCGCCATCGTCCTCGGGAGCCTCGCGAGGAACGCGGAGGCCGAGCCGGGCCTCACGCCGATCGTGCGCTGGCTGCTGGCTGCCCGCAAGGGAGGCCGCTGGGGCAACACGCAGGAGAACGCGTGGGCGATGGAAGGGCTGGTCTCGTACTACAAGAAGTACGAGGCGCAGGTGCCGGACTTCACGGCCACGACCACGCTCGGCTCGCAGCAGATCGGCCGCGACGTCTTCAAGGGGCGATCGGCCGAGGCGAAGCCGCACGACGTGCCGATGCCGCAACTGCTGCAGAAGGGGAAGCCCGGATCCGAGCTGGATCTGAAGTTCCGCAAGCAGGGCACCGGCACCCTCTTCTACTCGGCGCGGCTCCGCTACACGGCCGACGAGCTCTACCAGCAGGGGATGGACAACGGGTTCCTGGTGGAGCGCCAGTACGCACCGGCATCGGATGTCGGCGCCCAGCCGCCGAAGACCAGTTACGATGCCGGCGATCTCGTCAAGATCACGCTGACCTTCACGCTGACCAAGGAGCGCCGCTTCGTCGCCGTGGCCGACCCGCTCCCGGCCGGCTTCGAGCCGGTCGAGGCCTGGTTCGCGACCACCGCGGCCGACCTGGCGCGGGCCCAGGAGAAGGAGGAAGCGCAGGGCACGAGCTGGGCGTGGTGGGAGCGCGGAGGCTTCGATCACGTCGAGCGGCACGACGACAAGGTACTGCTGTTCGCGACACGGCTCAGCGACGGCAAGCACCAGTTCTCCTACCTCGCGCGGGCGACAACGGCCGGCACGTTCCGAACGGCCCCCACGCACGCAGAGGAGATGTACGAGCCCGAGGTGTTCGGACGGACGCGGACGGATGTCGTAGAGGTGAAACGGTAGGGGGAATCTGTCAGTCCTGAGTTCTTGGTCCTTGGTTCTTGGTGCGGTTCGTGGTTCGTGGTTCCTGGCGGGTCCTGGCCCCCGGCCCCTGGCCTCTGGCCCCTGCTTTCCGGCCTCTGGCCCCGGTTCGGCTTGCGACTCGCGACTCGCTCCTCGTGACTCGTGACTCGTGACTCGTGACTAGCATGTTGCTGACCATGCGGCGCCGGCATGCGATTGTCATCGGCGCCGCCGCTCTGGTCTGCCTGGCGGTCTGGACCCGTCTCGGGCCGATCCCTGAGGGGCTGCTCGACGAGCGCCCGGGCGTCTCGACCGTCGTCGTCGATCGCGCGGGCGTCGTCTTGTACGAGGCGCCGTCACCCGACGGCACGCGCGCGACGCGTCTCGACGCCGGGCGGCTCCCACCGGCGCTGGTGGCGGCGACGCTGGCGGCCGAAGACCGCCGGTTCTTCAGCCACGCCGGCGTCGATCCGCTCTCACTGGCACGGGCTGCCTGGCGCGACCTGCTCGCCGGCGGTCGTGTCCAGGGCGGCTCGACGATCTCGCAACAGGTCGCCAAGCTGCTGCTGGCCCGCCAGGCACGCCGTGAGCACCGGGACCGCGCCACGGCGGCTGCGGCAGGGAACGGCGCGGATCGATCGGCGCCAACCACTGCGCGATCGCGCGGGCTGCTGGCGAAGGTCCGTGAAGCGATCGTCGCCATCCGGCTGGAACGTCGGCTGGACAAGCAGCACATTCTCGCGCTGTACCTCAACCTCGCGCCCTACGGGAACCAGTTCGTCGGGGCGGAGCGCGCCAGCCGCGGCTACTTCGGCTGCCCGGCGGCATCGCTCACGCCCGCCCAAGCGGCCTTCCTTGCCGGCCTGCCTCAGCGCCCCTCGGGCTTCAACCCGTACCGGAGCCTGCGCGCGGCGCTCGGCCGCCAGAAACAGATCCTGCAGCGGATGGTCGCGGCCGGGTCGATCTCGGAGACGGGCGCCGCCGAGGCGTTCGGCGAACGGCTTCAGCTCAACCGCGAACCGGCCGCGTTCCTCGCGCCGCACTTCGTCGAGATGGTGCTCTCGTCGTACGGCGACGCCCGGCCGGCGCGCGTCGAGACGACGCTCGATGCGGGGCTGCAGGAAGACGTTGCGGGCATCATCCGCAGCGCTCGCGCCGACCTCGTGGCGCACGGCGCGCACAACGTCTCGGTCGTCGTGCTCGGCAACGCAAGCGGGGAATGGCTGGCCTGGGAGGGATCGGGCGACTACTTCGACGCGGACCACGGCGGCGCGATCAACGGCCCGACCGTCCCGCGTCAGCCGGGATCGGCGCTCAAGCCGTTCACCTACGCGCGCGCATTCGAGCAGGGCTACACGCCCGCGAGCCTCCTTCCCGACATTCCGTCTCACTTCCCGACCGCGGAGCCCGGCATCGTCTACACGCCGCGCAACTACGACGGCCGCTTCCGCGGCCCGCTGCTCGCGCGGTGCGCCCTGGCCGGATCGGAAAACGTGCCGGCCGTGGCGCTCGCCTCGGAGATTGGTGTCCCGGAGCTGCTCCGCTTTCTCCGTCGCGCCGGCCTGACGACGTTCGACAAGATCGCGGCCTACTACGGCCTCGGCCTGACGCTCGGCGACGCGGAGGTGCGGCTGGACGAGCTAGTCGCCGCCTATGCGAGCCTTGCGCGTGGCGGGGTGGCCGTCCGGCCAACCGCGGTGCCCTGTTCCGGATGCGGGGGCGGTGACGGCACAGGCGTCGGGGCAGCGGAGGCCGGTCCCGAACGTCTGATGTCGAATCGCACCGCGTTCTGGATCAGCGACATTCTCTCGGACGCCGACGCCCGGGAGTACATCTTCGGCCGCGGCGGCAGCCTCGAGTTTCCGTTTCCGGTCGCCGCCAAGACCGGCACGTCGCAGGCCTACCGCGACAACTGGGCTATCGGCTACACGCGCGACGTGACGGTCGGCGTCTGGGTCGGCAACTTCGACCGGACACCGCTGCGGACCTCGTCCGGCGTGACGGGCGCCGGTCCGATCTTCCACGCGGTGATGCTCGTGGCTCAGAAGCGATTCGCCTCGCGAGCGGCCGAGACCTTGGGGCAGCCGATCGTGCTGGTGCCTGCCGGCGTCCTGCCGCGACGCATCTGCACGCTCTCGGGCATGATGGCCAACCCGTCCTGTCCGTCGCGCCGGCTCGAGTGGCTGCCTGTCGATGCCTCCCCGCTTCCCTGCAGCTGGCACCATGCCAGCGACGAGGGGCTGCTCACGGTCTGGCCGCCCGAGTATCGGGCGTGGGCACGCGAACACGGGCTGGCCGACTCGGAGCGCGTCGCCGCCTGGACCGAGACACCGTCGATGCGTGTGCCCGGGTGGGAACCGACGAAACCCTCGCGCATCTCCAGGCCGGTGCCACTCCGGATCCTCAACCCGCCGCAGGATGCCACCTACCTGATCGACCCGACGCTGCGCGCCGAGTTCCAGACGCTGGCGCTGCGCGCGGTCGCCTCACAGCGGGTACGCGTCACCTGGAGCATCGATGGCCGGCCCGTGGGCAGCATCGACTCGGACCGGGACCTCGACTGGCCGCTGGTGCACGGCAGGCACCGCGTCTCCGCGCGCGACGAGGCGGGACACGCGGACGAGGTGACGATCCGAGTGAAGTAACGCCGCGGTCCTTGGTCTCTGGCGCGCTATCTCCTGGCTCGCACCCGTTTCTCGCAGGGCTACAGCCCCGCGCTACGGGTCTCCGCGCCTCGGTGCCTCTGTGGCCTACCTCCGCGGAGGAAGCCCTCGCCCCGTCGCCAGGTACACCGCGAAGGTTCCCAGCCAGTGGGCACCTTCGTAGTGGTCACCGGTCACCGCCTTCAGGCCCGCTTCCCGGTGGTGCTTCGCCACGGCCAGCAGTGAGGCGCGGCGTGCGTCATTGGCCGGGAGCCCTGCGGCGATCCCCTCGAGCATCCACGCACGACTGAGGTTGAGGCCGTCGAGGTGCGCCAGCTTCGGATCGGTCGGATCCGTGACGATGGCCGGCTCGAGCCAGGACGAGGAGCCATCGGCCGGGATCGACGGCAGGAACGCGCGCAGCCACGAGGCGAAGCGATCGGGCGCGAGCATGCGCCGCATCAGGTCGGCCTCGGCGAGGCACGGCGACAGGAAGTCCTGGCCGGACGGCTCGTACGCCATCGGGCAGTTGCGATCGTTCAGGTAGAACGTGTCGATGCGCGATCTGAGGAGCTGATCCACGTCGCGGTCCCCTGCCGCGCGCGCCCAGTCGAGGATCAAAGCGAAGGAGAAGGCCGTCTGGTCGTGCTCGCCGATGCGGATCGGGCGCGTGAGCTTCGGCAGCCACTCCTTGAGGCGCGCCGCGGCCTCGTGCTCGAGCGGTTCGAGCGTCTCGGACCACTGCCTGGCCTGCGGGTCGTTCCACTCCCGCAGCTCGGCCACGAGCTGCAGCAGCCACGCGAGCCCGTATGGCCGCTCAAACGTGGTCCGGCCGGGGCCGTTCATGTACTGGACCTCGCCGGCGATGTGCTCGGGCGTCAGGCTCTGTGCCACCGCGGCCCGCGCCTTCGGCACGAAGGGCGGCCCGGGGAAGGTACGGGCGAGCCGCACCAGCAGCCAGTGGCCGTGCACCGACGAGTGCCAGTCGTAGCAGCCGTAGAACGCGGGGGTCAGCTCGCGCGGCGGCTTCACGTCCTGGTCGCCGTTCAGCACGTGGGCGATCTTGTTCGGGTATTCCTTGTGCACGCAGTCGAGCGCCAGGTTGGCGAAGCGCGTGGCGGCGGCGACGTCGACATCGACAGGCGGCTGGGCCATGGCAAGACTCGGAGCAATCAGACAGGCAGCAACGAGCAGCGTTCTCATCAGGCTCTCCCTTGCAACCGGCTATTCTAACGGACCGACCGCGCCCACGTCTGCCTTGTGCTATCCTCTCGGCGTTTCTGTCCGTGCTCAGCCGTCGCCGCCTGGCGCCGCCGCACGCGGGCGTCGGACGTGTTCGCGCCGAACCGTCGAAGGAGTGCGCTGTGACCGATACGAAGATCACGCTGCCGGAATCCGAAATCCCGACCCATTTCTACAACATCGTCCCCGATCTGCCCACGCCGCTCTCGCCGCCGCTTCATCCCGGCACGCGACAGCCGATCGGCCCCGAGGCCCTGGCGCCGATCTTTCCGATGGAGCTGATCCGTCAGGAAGTCTCGACCGAGCCGCGCATCCCGATCCCCGACGAGGTGCGCGACATCTACCGGCTCTATCGCCCGAGCCCAGTGTTCCGGGCCCGCGGGTTCGAGGAGGCCCTCGATACCCCGGCGCGGATCTACTACAAGTCGGAGCACGTGAGCCCGGTGGGCAGCCACAAGCTGAACACCGCCCTCGTGCAGGCGTGGGCCAACAAGCGCGAAGGGATCAGGCGGCTCGCGACCGAGACCGGCGCCGGCCAGTGGGGCAGCGCCCTCGCCTGCGCCTGCAAGCTGATGGGCCTCGAGTGCATGGTCTACATGGTCCGCATCAGCTACGACCAGAAGCCGTACCGCCGCATCATGATGAAGACCTACGGGGCCGAGGTGGTGGCCAGCCCGTCCACACTGACCAGGGCCGGCCGGCAGGTGCTCGCCGAAGACCCGCAGTCACCGGGCAGCCTCGGCATCGCGATTTCGGAAGCGATCGAGGACGCCGTCCTCCGCGACGACACGAAGTACTCGCTGGGCAGCGTGCTGAACCATGTCCTGCTGCACCAGACCATCATCGGGCAGGAAGCGAAGAAGCAAATGGAGCTGGCCGGCGACTACCCTGACATCCTGATCGGCTGCCACGGCGGCGGCAGCAACTTCAGCGGCCTCGCCTTTCCGTTCCTCGCCGACAAGCTGAAGGGCGATCGGAAGGACCTGCGCGCGATCGCCGTCGAGCCCGTCGCCTGTCCCACGCTCACCCGCGGGCCGCGCGAGTACGACTTCGGCGACATGGCCGGCACGACGCCTCTGCTGATGATGCACACGCTGGGACACCGGTTCATTCCGGCCCCCGTGCACGCGGGCGGCCTGCGCTATCACGGCTCCGCGCCGCTGGTCAGCCACCTGCTCCACGCCGGCGTGATCGAGGCCGAGGCGTACCACCAGGGCGAGGTGTTCGAGAGCGCGATCCGCTTCGCCCAGTGCGAAGGGACGATCCCGGCGCCCGAATCGGCGCACGCGATTCACAGCGTGGTCGTGCACGCGCGCGAGGCTCGTGAGGCGGGCCGGCGCACGGTGATCCTCTTCAACCTCTCCGGGCACGGGCACTTCGACCTGACCGCCTACGACTCGTTCCTCAACGGGACGATGAACCTGCAGGCGTAGATGGAGATGGCCAGTCACGAGTAACGAGTCGCGAGTAACGAGCCAGGAGTCACGAGGGCGGGCCGCTGCCGTTTGTGACACCAACCTGTTTCAAGAACGCCGTTCTTGGTGCTTCGTTCTTGGTACTTCGAAGAACCAGGCACCGGGCAGCGCCCCTTTCGCCTCGCACTCCCGCCTGCGGACGAGAAACGGCGACCTTCGGCAGCACTCCGTGTTTGCGCTTCTCGCTTTCCGTTTTGCATTGCCTGGAGAGCCCCAAGCCCGGGGCGCCCCTTCCCTCCCGCCGCGGGGAGCGGCCTGACGCAGATCATACGAGCATCAGGCCGCGGGCGGCACGATCGGGCCGGCGGCTGCGCTCGTCGCGTTCGTCGCGGGGCTGTCGGGCGGCCATGCGCCCGGCCGGGCGCGCGCCGGCCAACCGATCAGGGACGCTCGAGAGGGATCCTGCAGGGATCAGGGCTGGGGGGTTAGGGAGGGGTTCTTGCGGATCGCGGCCCACTCGGGGGCAAGAATCGACCACATGACGTGATCTCTGACGACGTCTCCGTCGCGGAAGCCTCCGCGCAGCATGCCTTCGCGCGTCGCGCCCAGCTTCTGGAGCACGGCGTTGCCCCGGGCGTTGATGTCTACCGCTCGCGCTTCGAGGCGGAACACGCCCAGCGTGCCGAACACGAAATCGAGCAGCAACCGGGCGCCGCTCGTGAACAGGCCGGTCCCCCAATAGGACTCGCCCAGCACGAAGCCCCACTCGGCTACCGAGAAGTCACGCTCGACCGGCCAGACCTGAATGATGCCGACCGGCTTCGTCTGGCTGGATGGGACCATGCCCCAGCACGCGTGTGTCCCTTTGCGGCGCTTGGCCTGCGTCCAGCGGATGAAGCTCCGGAAGCCTTCCACCGACGAGGGAGGCCTGTCGATGTACTGGTGCACCGCGGCCGTGTGCAAGTGAGCGAGCAGGGACTGCGCATCGCTGGATCGAAGACCACGGAGCGTGACATCCCCATCGCTCAACACGGGCAGCCCGCGACGCCATGCACGACCTCGTTCGGTCGAATAGCGGCTCGCGCTCAGCGCCTGGCGCACAGGCAAACGACCTTTCACTGCATTCACCTGTTGAGGAGGTCGTTGTTGGCTCGCTCCAGGTTTCCCCATGACACGAACGTCGGCGCGATGTTGAGGCTCGTCAGATCACCCCATACGACGCGGTCCGCCGTGAGGTCGCCCCACACCACGCGGTCGCCCCAGATGACGCGGGTACCGTCCGTTTCGCCAATCAGACTGTCGCCCCAGATGACGCGCGTGCCCCACAGGAGTTGATTGCCGTCCCAGACCGTGCTGTCGCCCCAGACGACGCGGTCGCCCCAGACGACGCGCAGCGCCCAGGCCGGCTCGTTGGTGTAGATCTGATTGCCCGAGATCACCCGGTCGCCCCAGACGAGGCGCTGTCCCCACGCGAGCGTCTGACCGGCCACGCTCGTCCACGTATTCACGCCAGTATCCAGCCACCACGCCCCCACGGGCCGACTCGGATCGATCGCCGCCGCCAGTGCCACGGCTCCCCCGGCGTTCAACGCGCCCGCGCCTTGCGTGAGCATGTCGTCATTGGCCATCGGGAACGCCGTGTATTCGAGCATGGCCTTGACAGCATTTGGCGTGAGCACGGTGTCACGATGCGTTGTCCGGATCGCGTCGAGCATCAGCGCGACGACGCCGGTCGTCACTCCGGTGGCCATGCTGGTCCCGCTCAGCCTGAGGAAGCAGTTGCCGTGGATCTGGACGCGGCCTCCCGGGTAGGAGCGATACAACGTGCTCTCTGGATCCGCATCCGACACCAGCTTGGATCCGGGCGCCGAAATGTCCGGCTTCTGGTATGCGTCGTGCCACGTCGGTCCGCGAGAGCTGTACCAGGCCACCTCGTCGTCCTCACGAGTGACCGTCTGGAGTGTGTCGAGGGCCCCCACTGTGATGGCATCAGGTGCGTTGCCCGGCGACGTGATACCCGCGTAGCCGGTGGCGCGGGTGACCGGATCGCCACCGAAGTTTCCGGCTGAGGCAACGACAACGATGCCCGCCGCGACGGCCTGGTGTACGGCCCTCACCAGCGGATCGCTCGCGGCCGGCTCGTCAATCGGATGGCCCAGCGAGAGGTTCATGATGTCGATGTGGTACTGGCTCTTGTTCGCGACCGCGAAGTTGATGGCGTCGATCACGGTGCTCGTGTAGCCCACGCCGTTCTCGTCGAACACCTTGAGGACGACGAATCTGCAGTCGGGCGCGATGCCGGCGTACTGGCCATCGGACATCTTGCCCCCGCTGCCGATCAACCCCGCGATGTGCGTACCGTGGCCGTAGTCGTCATAGGGCGACACGGGCTTTTCGCCCCGCGTGAAATCGAAGAACGTGATGCCGTTCAGATCTCTGTTTGGCGAGATCCCGGAATCAATCAGGGCCACCACAACATCTTTGCCGGTGTACGGAAGCGCACGAGCGTACCGACCGCCGCGCTCACGGGTGAGCAGTCCCTCGGTGTCAAGCAGCAGGTTCTGCTCGAGCAGCTTGGTGTTCGAAGTGCGGACGATCGCGTCCAACGAGATGCGTGCGACGTTGATGTCGCGCGCCGCCGCATTCAAAGCCGCCGGCGACAGCTCCGCGACGAGCAGGTCGGGCGCCGACGAGAGGGTCACCTCTCCCGCAGCCACCCACCGCAAATGGTCGCGCACGTGGGTGGCGTTGCTGGGTCGCGTCTGGATCAGGGTACGCAGGGTGCGGCTCGTCGGATGCTGAGCCCACTCGAGCGGCGCCCAAATGTCTGCATATTGCGCATAGTGCAAAATCCCGGCCTAATCTCAAGGGTTATTATTGTGATCCTGTGTCTCACAGTGAGACACAGGGAGAAATCACCCGCGAAAGACGTGCGTTCTGCGTTCGCCGTTCCACGTTCCCCGTTCTGCCGTTCTGCGTCCCTCGTCACCCGTGACCCATCGCTCACTACTGCCCGATCCTGGCCACCCCGTTGCCCGGCTGCGGGAATCTCGTGAACACCGCCGGATCGTGGCCCGGCACGATCAGCCGCACGTCTGACGCCAGACCACGCATCCGGTCCTGTGCCTTCAGATTCGACGCCTCGTCGAGCGTCTGGGCGATCGGCGCGTGCGTGTCGAGGTTCTCGTACAGGTAGACGTTGTCGGAAGCGAGCACGACGGTGCCCGACCGCGTCGCGACTGTCAGGTACTGTGACGCCCAGGTGTGGCGCCCCCCGAGGTAGCACCGGATGCCGGCGATCGGCTCCTGGTCGTCGCCGTTGATCAGCCGCAGGCGCCCCGCCGTGTTCAGCTTCACCAGCGCCAGCACGTCGTCCGGCTCGATGCCACCGTGCGTCTGCTTCGACTGCCACGCCTCGCCGGTGTAGTACGCGTACTCGTCACGCTGGACCCACACCACGGCATTCGGGAACAGGTCGACGCCGCCGGCGTGGTCCCAGTGCATGTGCGTCACGACGACATCGGTGATGTCCCCGGGCCTCAGGCCGACCTTCGCGATGGCCTCCGACGGCCGCACGAAGTCCTTCACCGTCCACTGCTTGACGAGCGTGTCCCGGTAGAAGCCCGAGTCGACCAGGATGTTGCGGCCGTCAGGACCCTTCAGCAGCCAGAACATCATGGGAATGTCGAGCCTCCGCGACGTGTCCGCCCCCTTGAGCAGATCGGCTACCTGGAAGTCGGGCAGCACGCCGTAGCGGATCGCGTACACCTCGTAGCGCCGCGGCGACGATTGCTGGCCGATCGCACGCGCCCAGGCAGTGCCAAGTGCCCAGGCGAGAATCGCGAAGGCAACCACCACGAACCGGGTTTTCATTGCTGGTTCCCTTTCTCGGTGTCTCTGTGTCTTCGTGGCCTACCTAACCCGCGCGAAGTCGATGTACCCCCGATCGGCGTCCGTCGCAATCAGGCGCACGTGGACCCGGTCGCCGACATCGACGCCCCAGTGGCCCTCCGACAGCCGTCCTTCAACGGGCGGATCGAAGAGGCGCACCCACGTGCCTTTCGGCCCGGCGCCGGTCACGATCGCGTCGAACCGGTCGCCGATGCGGGACTCGAGAAGCAGCGCGGCGGCCGCCTTGCGCACGAGCCGCTCGACCTTGTGCGCCTCGTCCTCCATCTCGGTCGAGTGGCGTGCGATCTCCGCGAGCTCGTCCTCGGTGTACGGGGCGGGCCGTCCGTCGATGGCTGCCTTCAGCAGCCGCTCGGTGACGAGATCCGGAAAGCGCCGGTTCGGGGCGGTCGAGTGGCCATAGTCTTTGACCGCCAGCCCGAAGTGCCCGGGTACCTGCCCGCCAGGGGTCTCCACCACGTATTCGCCTGGACCGAGCAGCTTGATCACCGCCAGCGAGACGTCGGCGAATCGCAGCGGATCGGCGGCGCGCCGGCGGGCCAGGAAGTCGGCCAGCGCCCGCGAGTCGGGCTCGGCGGGAAGCTGGATACCGTACCGGGACGCGAGGTCAACGATGCGTCCCCAGCGCTGCGGCGACCGGACGACGCGCCGCAACGAGGGGTATTGGCGGTCGGCGAGGAACCGGGCCGTCGCGCCGTTGGCCGCGATCATGAGGTCCTCGATCAGATCCCGCGCGCGGTTCTTCCGTTCTACGCGCAGCTCGCGCACCGCCCCGTTGTCGAAAACCGCCTTCGCTTCGATCGTCTCGAAGTCGAGGGCCCCGTACTCGTGCCGCTGCCGCCTGAGCTGCTGCGCGACCTCGTCCTGCGTCCGGAGCTGCACGTCCATGCCCGGGACCGCGGCGACAGCCCCCGGCATCGGCCCATCGCCGTCCAGCCAGGCGGCGACACTGTTGTACGCCAGCTTCGCCCGGTTCCTGACCCGCGCGCGGTACACCTCGGATCCCGCCAGCGTTCCGCCGGCGTTCACTGTCATATCGACGACCACCGCGATCCGGTCTTCGCCGGCATTCAACGACGTGAGGTCCGTCGAGAGCCGCTCGGGCAACATCGGGAAGATCTCGGCGGGCGTATAGACCGAGGTGGTGTTGTGGTGCGCATGGACGTCGATGGCGCATCCCTTCTCTACCAGGCCGTCGACATCGGCAACGGCGACGAGGATGCCGACGGCGCCACCGGCCGCCGGTCTGGCCACTGTCAACTGATCCAGATCCCGGGACTCGTCGTTGTCGATCGAGCACCAGAGCAGGGCGCGCAGGTCGCGCGTGCCGCCCGCGCCGTCGGGTGAGGGCGACAGACGCGCGAGCTCGCCCAGCGCGTCGGAGGAGAAGTCGGGCAGAAGGCTGTACTCGAGCATCGCCCGTCGCGCGATGGCTTTCAGACGTTCGGCGTGGCTCTGCTCACCTGAGGACGATGGTCGGTACATACCGCGATTCTAACCTGCTAGAATGCCGCATCCAATTGCACGCCCGCCCCGCGGCCCGCCCGCCGCCCGGGCCCCCGGAGCCGAGAGCACAGAGCCAGAAGCCCAGACCCGAGAGCCCAGAGCCGAGACCATTTTGAAGCAGGTCAGGACCGTCTGCCCGCGCAACTGCTCCTGCACGTGCGGCATGCTCGTCACCGTGGACGGCGGCCGGATCATCCGCATTGAAGGCGATCCGAAGAACCCCGCCACGGGCGGCCACCTCTGCCTCAAGGGCCTCTCGTACGCACGACGCGTGGCCACCGAACAGCGTCTCCTCAGGCCATTGAGACGGGAGAACGGCGCGTTCGTGCCGGTTTCCTGGCACGAGGCGCTGTCGGATATCGCGAGCCGGCTGGAACGCCTGCGCCGCCGATACGGCCCGGCCTCGGCGCTCTACTACGAAGGCTCCGGCAGCCGCGGCGCGCTCGGCCAGCTCGCGCAGGTTTTCTGGCGCCAGTTCGGCGGCTGCACGCTGACACACGGCGATCTCTGCTGGCCGGCTGGCCTCGAAGCCACGCGCCTGACCTACGGCACCAACCTGCACAGCCACCCGTGCCACACGCTCGACAGCCGCTTCATCCTGCTCTGGGGGCACAACCCGGCCGAGACGAACGTCCAAGCGTCACCATCATGCCGGCCAGACGATGAGGGCGGTCGCCCTGCTTCCAGCGCTCACGGGAAACATCGGCGTCGCCGGCGGCGGCTGGCAGTACGCCAACCTGGCGAGCCACTGCGTGAAGCCGCCCCCGCTTCCGCCGCAGCCCGAGGGCGGGCACCGCATGGTTCCTGTCTCGCGCCTGGCGACGGCGCTCGTCGATCTGCAGAAGCCCCCCGTCAGGGCGGCATGGGTGGAGCGAGGGAATCCGGCCAGCCAGCATCCGAGGTCCGCCAAGCTGAGGGACGCGCTCGGGCGCCTCGACCTGCTCGTCGTCGTCGATCAGTTCCTGACCGACACCGCCGCGCTGGCCCACTACGTGCTGCCGGCCAAGAGCCTGTTCGAGGAGGAGGATCTCGTCACCGCCTACTGGCACCCGTACGTGCAGTTGCGGCAGAAGGTGCTGGAGCCGCCCGGCGAGGTGAAGCCCGAAACCGCGATCTGGCGGCTGCTGTGCGACAGGTTCGGCTTCGAGACGACCTGTTTCCCGAACGATGCCCGTGCGGCGCTACGGGCGATGCTGCCCGATGGAGGTGGCGACCTGCTCGACGCCCTCGCCGGCGGCCCGATCGATCTCTCCGCTGCGGGCGACGTCGCCTTCGCCGATCTGCGCTTTCCGACGCCGTCCGGTAGGATCCAGTTCTCATCTCCCGAGGCCGCGCGGCTCTGGAACGTCGACCCGGTCCCTGACTACGCGCCGCTCGCCGAAGGACACAGCTCGGCGCTCGCCAGGCGCTTTCCGCTGCAACTGCTCTCGTGCAAGACGCGCGACCGGATCCACTCGCAGTTCGGCAACCTCGACTGGATCCGGGACGTCGAGCGGCCGCACCGGCTGGACATCCACCCGGACGATGCGACGGTGCGTGGGTTGAAGGAGGGCGACCAGGCGATTGTGTGGAACGAGCGCGGCCAGCTCACGCTCGCGGCCCACCTCGATCACGGCATTCGCCGGGGCGTCGTCCACATCCTCGAGGGGCGGTGCCGTGAAGGCGACCCCGACGTGAACGTGCTCACCGACGACGGGGTGACGGACATGAACTACGGGGCGACGTTCTACGAGTGTCTGGTCGAGGTGAGGCAGGCATGAATGAGGTCGCCTTCCTGATCGATCTCCACCGCTGTGTCGGCTGTGCCGCGTGCGCCGTCGCCTGCCGGCTGGAGAACGGCTGGCCCTCGGACGCGCCGTGGCGCCGCGTCCTCCCGCTCAACCTCCGCCGCCACCCGGGCGGGCCGACCTACTTCTTCTCGGTGGCCTGTCATCACTGTGAGGAGCCGGCCTGCCTGAAGAGCTGCCCGTCGGTCGCCTACGAGAAGCGCACGGACGGCAGCGTCATCCACCGGGAAGAGCGGTGCCTGGGCTGCCGCTATTGCGAGATGGCGTGCCCGTTCGGCGCGCCCCGATACGACGCGGCGCGCGGGATCGTGCGCAAGTGTGACCTGTGCCGGCACCGGCTCGACGCCGGCGAGCAGCCCGCGTGCGTGGTCGCGTGTCCGACCGAGGCGCTGCGCCTGATCGATGTGGCCGCTGTTGACGGGACGAAGACGGCGGTGCCGGGCTTCAGCGATCTCGCCCTCTGCCGGCCACGGACGCGATTCCGGCCACCGCGCGGGCGGCGGCAGCAACTGATGCGCGCGATAGAAGAAAGACTCCGGTCGGGCAACGGCACATGATGAACCGGCCGTTTCACGAGTGGCCGCTCGTGCTCTTCACGGCGCTCGGCATCGCGGGCGGCGGGATGATCGCGACCGCGCCGTTGTGGCTGGTCGATCCCGTCGGCCACTTCACCGGCGAGGACCTGGTCCCCGTCTGCGTCGGCGTGCTGCTGACGGCGCTGGGGCTCGTCGTCTCGGTCGCGCACCTCGGCCACGCCTGGCGCGCGCGGTGGGCGCTCGGCGGCGTCGGCCGCAGCCCTCTCGCGACCGAGGTGGCCCTCGCCGGCGCCGTCGTCTGCTCGGGCGGGGCTGCGTGGTTCGCCGCAACGGTTCCCGGCCTAGCGTCCGTTGTCCTCACGTTCTACACGCTCACCGTCCTCCTCGGTGCCGCGTTCCTGCTCTCGATTGGTCTGGTGTACGCCCTGCCCGGCCAGCCGGCATGGAGCGCACGTCACGTCACGGTCTCGCCGTTCCTCACGGGCCTCGCCTCCGGCAGCTTCGTGTGGACGGGCTCTCGCACCGCGCTGGGCGGCAGGCCTGCGCTCGCCCTGATGGCGCTCGACGCCCTCGTCTTTGCATTCCGCTGGCGGGCGATCGCCCGGCTGCCCCGTCACTTGACCGTTGCGCACCCGGAGCTCTTCGAGCAGCGGCACCTGCTGCTCGCGTTCCGGCTGGCGCTCGTCAACGTCCTGCCGGTGACCTGCCTGGTCGGGCCACCTCGGTCGTCACGCTACATCGCCGCAGCGCTGGCCGGCCTCGCCGTTGGTCTCCTAATCGACCGGATTGCCTTCTACGGGCTGGCCGCCGCGCACACGACGGAAGCCGAGATAGGACGAATAGACGAACTGATCGGAGGGTAGTCCTTCGTCCCTGGTCCTTCGTCCTTCCGAGCTCAACGTCGCCCAGGCAGTCGTCAGTACCGCGATCGGCCCGACACCGCTCAGCGCTTGGGGTCCCGGTCCTGCTGCTGCTGCTGCTGCTGCTTGATGGCTGCCAGCTCGCGCAGCACTTCTTCGTGGATCTTGCGCTCCTCGCGCTCGCGCCACGCCTGCGTGATGCTGGCGACGAGGCTCCTGCCGGCGGCGAGCATGTCCGGGCCGCCGATGAGCGTCGAGGCCCGGAACTCGGGCGGCGTCACCATCTGCAGGAACTCGTAGTGGTAGAGGCCGTGCGGCGGGATCGGCTCGCCCCGGAAGTCGAGGCTGTCCTTGAAGTCGGGGAAGGTGAACCGGCGGCCGTGGATCTCGACCCGGAAGTGGACGCCGGCCCGGAGGAGGTTCGGGGAGGGCTCCTGTTTGAGCAGATCGCGAATCTGGTCGAGCGAAAAGGGCAGCTGGTCGAAGGACACCGGCTGCTCAGCGGCTGGCGGAAGCTGGGCCTGACGCTGTGGCTCAGGCGGCGGCGGCGCGGCCTGTTGGCCGACGAGCAGCCAGAGAAACCCCAGAGCAACGCAGTGCATCACCAGTTGAGACGCTCGAGTAGTTGAAGAGGTCGGAACCAGCTCGGCCTGGCTCGCTCGAGGGGCCGACGGATGGGCTAGGCGCTCTCGAGCCTGAACTCGGCGTAGTCGAACCAGAAGCCGAGCCCGCTGAGCGCGTCGATTTCCGCCTGAACGATGGCCTCGTGCCCTTCCTCGATCTCGACGAAACGGGCGAACAGCCTCTGTTCGTCGGCGTGCAATTCGCTGACCATCTGCTTGAAGAACTTCGTTGCCTCGACCTCGAGGTCGAGCGCCTTGCGCAGCATCTGGAGCTCGGCACTGAAGTCCTGCCGCTCCATCCGCTTCTGCAGCTTCTTGACGCCGCTCTCGATGACCTTGCGCGACGGGATGGCGGTCTCGAGGAGGGCTGGAGT
>Ga0315282_10003066_pt1 | contig 30185 bp, 18 predicted proteins | sample YL17G07_20_MG_FD_203693 | JGI IMG/M metagenome (GOLD analysis project Ga0315282, IMG submission 203693) | Sediment microbial communities from Yellowstone Lake, YNP, Wyoming, USA - YL17G07_20 | ecosystem: Environmental > Aquatic > Freshwater > Lake > Sediment | place: USA: Wyoming | collected... | reverse complement strand
CAAGATTGGGAAGCCCGGAGTCGAATACTGCCATATGTTCCAGAGAGGACGAATAGAAGAGTGACCCACAACAGCACAGCAGGCGCAATCGAAAGGAGCTTGACAAGAGGCGGCCTTTCATAGAAGCCGGCGCAATAAGGATTTACGAGTGGCGACCGTCGGTTTGCGGGCGGCGAGTTACGATTGGCGAGGGGACGGTCAGGGCCTGCGGCGCCGGCGGGGCGGCCGGTCGTGGGCGATGATGTTGTCGTCCGGGCCGGTGGCGAAGCCGATTCTGCGGCGAGGTCTGGCAGGGGGCTGCATCAGGCCGCGGATGGCGTCGAAGACGACCTTGAACTGGACGTCATACTTTTTCTCCAGTTCGTCCAGCTTGCGGGCGAGGTCAGCGTTGGCCGCAAGGATGCGCCTGAGCCGGACAAAGGCCCGCATTATCTCGACGTTGACCTGCACCGCCCCAACTTGAAGTCGCAAATTGCGACTTCAAGACTGCATGCTCCTTCTCGCTCAACTGGAACATGAAGTCGGCCGGGAACCGGTCGAGGTTGCGGCGGACCTGCTCGTTCAGGCGGCGCGCCGGGACACCGTAGAGCACAGCCAGGTCGGCGCTGAGCATGACCCGGTGTCCGCGCAACGTCAAGATGCGACTCTGTATCATGTGGCTGACCGGCACGGGTAGTCCCAACTGCTCCTGCTGTTTCATGTCGTCATATCTCCCAGGGTCGGTTGCCGCTTGAGACTCACAGTCTTGGGCATCTGGCCCGAATCCTAGACACGGGCGTAACGGAAGTCAAGGCGGAGCGCCAGGGCGCGGCAGAGGGCTTACAGCTCACGGCTTAGGACTGACAGCCCGCGCCCTTCGCGATTGACGGTTGTCGGTTGCCCTGGCACGCGGTCCCTTGAACGCCGGGCCACGACCTTGCGCCGGGTACGCCGAGCAGTATACCTAAGCAGGCAGGCTTGAAGGAAAAGAGCTGACCGTGCACAGATTCCTCATCGTGATTGAGAAGGCCAACGGCAACTTCTCTGCGTACTCGCCGGACTTGCCGGGGTGCGTCGCAACCGGCGACACACGCGAGGAAGCCGAAAAGAACACGCACGAGGCAGTCAGGATGCACGTCGCAGGCCTCGCGGAAGACGGCCTGCCTATCCCCAAGTCCGAGTCTGCGTCCGAGTACGTCGTAGTGTAGCCGCCGGGCGAAGTCTGTCCTCAGCCCAGCCGCATCCCGGTTCCAAGACTATAGAGGGCTTGCAGCGAACGACTGACAGTCCGTGTCAGTTGACACCTGCGATTGGCGATTGGTGCTGCCCGGGGTGCGTCAAGCCGGCTGGTCTTGGTTGAGCCAGGCCAGGAGTTCTTGGATTCCGCCTTTGACGGTCAGTGTCCGGTCAGGCCGGACAATCGTGGCAACGCGGTTCTTGAGGGTGATTTTGAGAAGGCCCAGTTTGCGGCAGCGGACGCGGACGAGTGCGACCTGGAACAGCGGGTCCATGGCCGGGGGATATTTGCCGAAGCGGTCGGTGAGCTCGGCCCGTAGTTCTTCGAGTTCCTGCTCTGATTCGACCGCGAGCATTCGTTTGTAGATGGCGACGCGTTCGAAGGAGTCGTCAACGTAGTCCTTGGGAATCGAGGCCGGCACGTCGAGCTTGAGTTCGGGCTCGACCGCAACGGTCTCTCCTTTGAGTTTGGCGACGGCGTCTTTGAGCATCTGGGTGTAGAGGTTGAACCCGACCCGGGCAACGTGGCCGTGCTGTTCAGTGCCCAAGAGGTTGCCCACGCCCCTGATTTCCATGTCGCGCATGGCGAGTTTGAAGCCGGAGCCGAGTCTGGAATAGGCAAGCAGGGCGGAGAGGCGTTTGCGCGCATCCGGCGTGACTTCCTGCTGGGTGGGAATCATGAACAGCGCGTACGCCTGTTCCTGGGACCGGCCGACCCGGCCGCGCAACTGGTGCAGGTCAGAGAGGCCGAAGCGGTCGGCGCGGTTCACGATGATGGTGTTGACGTTGGGCATGTCGAGGCCGGACTCGATGATGGCGGTGGAGAGGAGGACCTGGTATTCGCCTGCGGCGAAGTTCAAGTAGATGTCGGCGAGTAGCCGTCCCGGGGTCTGGCCGTGGGCGATGGCGAGCTTTAAGCCCGGCATCAGGCGTCCGAGTCGCTTGCCGATGGTCTCGATTGACTGGATTTCGTTGTGCACGAAGAAGACCTGGCCGCCGCGGTCGAGTTCGCGCTGGACGTAGTCGTGAATCAGGCCGTCGTTCCAGGGTACGACTTCGGTCTGAACCTCCCGGCGTCCGGGCGGGGGCGTGTCAATGCGGGAGATGTCGCGCAGGCCGGCCAGACCCATGTAGAGCGTTCGCGGTATCGGCGTCGCGGTGAGGGTGAGCACGTCGACCGAGGCGCGCAGGGCTTTGATGCGTTCTTTCTGCCGGACCCCGAACTTCTGTTCTTCGTCGATGATGAGCAGGCCCAGGTCGCGGAAGCGAATCCGGGAGCCGAGCAACTGGTGGGTGCCGATGACGATGTCCACGACGCCGGAGCAAAGCCCGTCGAGGATTTCCTTCTGCTTTGCCGGCGGGACCAGGCGCGAGAGCATCTCGATGCGCAAAGGGAACCGGGCCAGGCGTTTCCGGAACGTGACGTAGTGCTGGTAGCAGAGGATGGTCGTCGGCGCCAGAAGCGCTGCCTGCTTGGGCGCGATTGCCGTCTTGAATGCGGCGCGCAGGGCGATTTCGGTCTTGCCGTAGCCGACGTCGCCGCACACGAGCCGGTCCATGGGCCGGGAGTGTTCCATGTCGCGCTTGACTTCGGTGAGCGCCTTGAGCTGGTCCTGGGTTTCTTCGTAGGGGAAGGAGGCTTCGAGTTCGGCCTGCCACTGGTCGTCGGCTCCGAAGGCGGTGCCGCGCGCGAGCATCCGGCGGGCGTAGACCTGGAGCAATTCTTCGGCGTACTCGGCGCTTGCCCGGGCGGCCTTGGCCTTGGCGATGAGCCAGGACCGGCCTCCGAGCCGGTCCAGGGTCGGAGCCGAATCTTCGTCGCCCACGTACCGGTCGAGCAGGCCGAGGTTTTCCACCGGGACGTAGACCTTGTCCTTACCGGCGTAGGCAATGACAAGGAAGTCCTTCTCGATGCCGGCATGGGCGATGCTGCGGGTTCCTTCGAACCGGCCCACGCCATAGTCGATGTGGACGACGTAGTCGCCCGGCCGGAGCGCGACGACGTTGTCCACGGGCAGACCCTTGAACCGGTGCTTGACCGGCCGGATGACCGGCGAGCCGTAGACCTCGCGTTCGGTCAGGAGGGTCCAGCGCTCGGCCGGATTCGAGAACCCGGCGCTGAGCGCGGCGGTGAAGTAGTGAGGGCCCGGGCCCAGCAGGGTGCGCAGCCGGTCGCATCTCTGCCCGGTGCTGCACGCGATGAGGAAATCGTGCCCCGGGGTCGCCATGGTCGAGCGGAGCAGCTCGAGGTTGCCGAGGAAGCTGCCCGCGGACGCGAAGCCGAGGTCGATGTCAGCGTTAGCGTCGCCGGTCAATACGACCGAGGCAAAGGACTTGACGTCGACCCCTTCGCCGATGCAGACGACGGTGTCGGGAATCAGGGTCGAAGCAGGTTCGTTCTTATGCTCGGGCGCTTTACGCGTGGGAAGGAAGACGCTCTCGACCTGGGACGCGGACCGCTGCAGGAGCGGGTCGAATGCCCGGAGTGAGGCGACCTCATCCCCGGCGAACTCGACGCGCAGCGGTAGTTCGGCGTTCTCCGGGAACACGTCGACGATGCCGCCGCGGGTCGCGTACTCGCCCGGTTCGGTCACGAGGTCGGTGCGTTCGTAGCCGTTGTCTTCGAGCCACGCGACCGCGGACGAGAGATGCAGCGCCGCTCCCCGGGCTATGCCGAAGTCGCCTGAGTCGGCCGTGCCCGGGACGGGCGCGGGCTTGTTCAGGTTGCCGACCGTGGCGACGACAACCGTCGGCGCTTCAGAGAGGTGGGAGAGCGAGGCGGCCAGCCTCGGCGAGTCAGGGTTGAAGTGCAGGAGATTGAGCTCGGGCGCGAGGGCTCTCAGGTCTGACAAGAGCGCGTGGGCGGTTGCCTCGTCGTCGGCGACGAAGACGACCGGCCTTGCGAAGACGTCAACTGCCCAGGCGGCAAGCAGGGACCGGGTCGAGTTGACGACGCCTGAGACAGTGACTTGACCGTCCGACTGCACGCGTTCGCGCAGGTCAGCCTGCCTGGGTGACTTTGAGAATCGCTCGCGGAGCTCGTGCATAAGGGCAAAGGGGCGCGCCTGCGCCCCTCAAGAAGCTGCCTTGCGGCTACTTCTTCTTTTTCTTAGCCGTCTTCTTGGCGGTTTTCTTGACACCGCGCTTCATACAAGGCATCGGACCTCCTTTGTCAGGAGTGATGTTATTTCGTTTCCTTCCGGTGTCAAGCAATAATCCGGCTATTCGCCGAGTCTCTGTCAGTTGCCGCTGCCACCGGCCGGGGCCGGCTGCTGCTCCGGCGGCGCCGGAGGCAGCGAGTCGGTCCGGGCTGGCGCCGGGGTCGAGTCCGCGGGTACCGGGGCTTCTCGTATCTCGTTCGGCGCAGAACCGGAGAGCTTACCGAGAAGGAACGTGATTGAAGAGAGTTCGCCGGGTTCGATGGTGATGGTCATGGTCTGGCCTTTGTGGACGCTGTCCGCCGGGGTGATGACGAAGTCGTAGTCGCCTGCTTTCAGCTTTCTTATGAGGAAGCTGCCGTCGGCCTTGCCGGTTTCAGTCGAGCCCTGCTCGGGCCCGTTGTAGCCGATGCGCGAGGAAACAGGTACGCGGGCATCGGCATCGTAGACCACGCCCCAGAGCGACCCGAATCCCGACCTGCGGGCGACGAGTCTCACGTTGTGGGTGACCCTCGGTTCTATGAGGACCGACTCAGTCGCAGGGTAGTAGCCGTCGGCGCTGGCCGTGACCTTGAGCCACCCGGGTTCGATGCCTTCGACCACGAACGTCCCGTCGGTCTCGGTGTAGGAGTTGCCCTGCTGCGTTCCTTCGAGCTTGAATTCCGCAGCAACGGGCAGCGCGGTCTTGAACTCCGAGACGCGGATGCGCGCCTTGCCGTAGAGCCTTGTCGGCAGGGACGTCCGCAATGCGATGCGGTGAGTCATGCCCAGTTCGCCGTAAGGGACAAACGCATAATCGAGCGAGAAGACGCTCAGGTTTATCCCGAAGCCGAACGTGACGCCTGACAGGAGCGACAGCGTGCTCCAGTCCTGCGGGCCGAGCCGGAAACCGCTTCGCAGCGCAAGGACGTCATGCAGGATGTACTCGCCGCCCAGGTGCAGGTCAGGGCGGTTGTCCACCGGTGCGTTGGCGTCAAAGAGTATGCGGAAGCGCGGCTGTTCGTAGCTCAGTCCGGCCCGCACTCCCGTCGGCAGAGGTATGTTGTCCGGGCCGTACTTCATGCCCCAGCCGAGGTTCTGGGCGACAAGCCCCGCGCGCAGCGGCCGCGAGATGCGGTAGAGCAGCCCCGCGTCGGCGCAGACGCCTGAGCCGGTCTGTTCCAGCAGGTCGTCGTACAGGCCCTTGAAGGACAGGCCGCAACCGAGCCGGCGCGTGACGTTCAGACCGTAGCCGAGCGTGGCATAGCCGGAGCGGGCCGTGGCCTGCTCCGTTCGGTGGTTCGTCGGGTCCCAGACTTCAATCCCTCCGGTGGTCGAATACACCGTGCCGACAGCCAGGCACCCCGGCCCGACCGGAGCCACGAGGCCCAGGTTCTCGTCCCGGATTCCGCCGAACCATTCCTGGTGCGAGAGACCGAGCTGTATGGTGCTGAGCTGGCCCAGCCCGGCCGGATTCCAGTAGAGCGCGTTCACGTCGTCGGCAAAGCCGGTGAAGGTCTCGCCCATGGCGCAGGCGCGCGGGCTTACCGGCACCTTGAGCAGGGGAAACGCGGTTGTGCCGGCGTCGCCCGAGCCGAAGATGCCTACGACCGCGAGAAGTATGAGGTTTTCAAGCATGACTTGTCTCCCAGCAGCAGGCGACGGAGTTTATCCAGCGTAATGTCAAACGCGCTCAGAAGGTCAACACGCAGGTGCTGCGCGGGCCGGCTGTCGGCGCTGTCGTCAGTTCCGTGCTTTGGTTCCATTGAATCACCTCTTGATAATCGCCTTTTTCAGGTTCCTCTGCGGCAGCCCGTGCACCGGCACGAGCTCCAGTTCGTACAGGTAGATGCCCGGAGCCAGTTTCCTGCCGCCGGCATTGGTTCCGTCCCAATCGACCGTGTAGATTCCGGTCGGGTACGGCTGGTTGTCTACGAGGGTGCGAATGCGCTCGCCCAGCCGGTTGTATATCGTCAGGCTCACGCGGCCCGCGGACGGGACCGACAGTATGAAGCGGGTCCGGTCAGAGAACGGGTTGGAGTAGTTGTGGACCTCGAACCTGGGTACGGCCGTGAGCTTCAGCACGGCGGAGTCCGAGATGCCGGGCTTGCCGGACAGCGAACCCTTGACCAGCACCGAGGCATTGAAGAGCGAGTCAATGCTGCCGACGAGGTCCTGGGAGGCCGGCGCGACCGCTCTGACCGTGAAGTAGGTGCGCGTTTCAGGTTGCACGAACCCGACGTCGGGCTGGCCGTCTGAGTCCGTATCCTTGAGTTCGTTCCTGGCCGCCTCGTCGAGAATCCTGAATTGCCAGCCGGACGTGGACGCAGTCACGGCCAGGTTGATGACCGCCTCGATGTTGCCGGTCGTCTGAACCCAGAGTCTGTACGTGGCCGAGTCGCCAACCGCAAGCGCCGCGGTCTGGTCCGGTTCGACCGTGAGCGCGGTCACGGCGCCGGCGACGTCGGTGATAGCATACGCCTGGTCCTGGACGCTCTCATCTTCGAACGACTGGATCGTTACGGTACAGGTGTCTGATTCACCCAGCTTGGCCCGGGCCTCGGGAGTGACCTGCAGGGCCAGCGGAATTGTCCCTCCGAATGGCTGAATCGGCCCGATGTCCAGGCGGCCGTTGCCGTTGCGGTCGCCCAGGACTTTGCCGGAGCCGTCGAGAACGTCGTGCCGCCAACTGCCTTTCGCGTAATAGAGGCTCAGGTCGGCGCAGTCTTCAGTGTTGCCGAGGTTCGTAATCGTGAACGTGTAGCTCCGGGTTGCGCCGGGCGCGGTCTGGGCCTCCTGGTCGGGTTCGATAAAGATGTTGGCAATCGCCTTGACTCTGGTGGACAGCCGGGCGCGGTCGTAGGCGGTCGGGTCCGAACCCGAGGTCGCCTGAACCTCGGTCGAGTCGAGCGCGTGGCCCAGCTCATTGGCGGGGATAGTCAGGCGGCAGACGAACCGGACAGAGGCCGCCGGTTCCAGCGCGCCGAGGTCAGGGATGCCGTTGCCGTTGTGGTCAGCCAGAGCGGCCGTGCCGGTGGAGTCGTAAAACTCGACCGCCCAGCCCGAACGGGTGTTCCGCGGGGTGACGTCAATCGTATCGGCCGCGTTGCCGTTGTTGGTGCAGGTCATCAGGTAGTTGGCGCTTCCGCCTGCCGGCGCCTCGCAGCCGGAGTCGGGTTCCAGCAGGATGGTACGCGCAGCGCCGAATATCACCTGCTCGAACTTGTCGTTGGCCGTGTGCATGTCGCTGTGCAGCGCGGTCGAGCAACTGACCGCGAGTTCCCCGGAACCGAGCGTGAACTCGGGGAATTGCAGGTCGGCCGAATCGCCGGGTGCGAGACTGTCGGCGTACTGCAACTGCGCGTAGCCTACGCCGGCCCGGAATACCGCCGGTATCTTTTCCGCGTGCGACCCGAAGTTGCGGACGCGCGCAATCGGAACGACGTTTGTCCCGGCCCGGATGACGCCTGCCGGGGCGATGATGCCGATACAACCGGCATCGCGCCAGTTGACGTCGGCCCAGGCGTCGCGGAAGTCGTTCGCGGGGTTGTTGTCGCCGACCACGGCCGTGCTGCAGCGGACCTGATGATGGCCGATTTCGACCGCGGGCCATGCATCGAAGTGGACCGTGTCATTGGCGGCAGGCTGAACGACCTTGGTGCGCGTCGACCGGTAGAAGTCACCGATGCGCATCTCGACCGGAATCGCCTCGGGATTCGCTCCGTAGTTGGCAATGCGTGCTTTCGGGGTTACCTGGCGGCCCGAGTCAACATCGCCCTGCGGCACGATGATTTCCATGACGGCCGCGTCGACCTCGTGCGAGACGAAGACCTCGGCGTGGACGGCGTCGTTTTTGTTGCGCTCGTCGCCCGCGAGCGCGGTCGAACACGTCACCGGGACCGCGCCGTGCGGGTGCGCCGCCCAGTCCGGGAAGATGACGGTGTCGGTCTGGCCCGAGGCGATGAGTTTCCTGCGCGTGTGGAAGTAGTCCGAGCCGATGCGCAGGAACATCGGGACCACGGCCGGACTCGTGCCGTAGTTGGCGACGAGGGCCTGGGGTGCGACCGCCGTACCGGAGTCAACAAACCCCTTCGGGACCTGGATGTCCACACAGGCCGCGTCCTTGGTGACGCTGACGAGCACGCTGCCGGCGGCGTAATCGTTCGTCGTGTTGTTTTCGCCGGTCAGCTCGGTTGAGCAGCGCACGGCCCGGATTCCGACCGGCGAAGCCGTCCAGGTGGGGAACGAAACGGTGTCGGATGCGCCCGACGGCAGGAATACCGTCGTGACTGAGTCGTAGTCCGAGCCGATGCGCAGCCTCACCGGGATCAGCCCGGCCGACGTGCCGAAGTTGGCGACAACCGCACGCGGCGTCACCGGCGTGCCCGAATCCACGCGGCCGACGGGCGCGGTGATGATAAGGACCGCGGCGTCGCGGAGCACACCGACCCGGACCGAGTCGACGCGGTAGTCGTTTGCCGGATTGTTGTCGCCGGCCACCTCGGTCGAGCACAGGACCACGGAGATACCCAGGGGCGAGGCAATCCAGTCCGGGAAGAGTACGGTGTCCTTGCCGCCGATACCCAGGTACTTGGTGCGCAGTTGGTTGTAGCCGGTCCCGATGCGCATTCTTACGGGCACGAGAACCGGCGACGTGCCGTAGTTGCAGATGCGTGCCGCCGGCGTTATCGCGGCGCCGGAATCGACCTGGCCCAGCGGCGCGTAAATGTCGGTGACCGCGGCATCCGGCTTCGTAACGACCAGGACCGAATCCACGGCCAGGTCGTTTTGCATCGTCGTGTCCTCGGCCAGCGCGGTCGAGCAGCGCACGGCCAGCATGCCGGCCGGGCTTGCCGTCCATGAAGCGAATGACACGAGCACCGATTCGCCCGGGCTCAGGTTGACCTGGCGAGAATCATCGTAGCCGGTGCCGATGGTCATCCTGACCGGCACGAGCTCAGGGCCTACGCCGTAGTTCATGACCATCGCTCTCGGCGTAAGCTGAGCGCCGGAATCGACCGTGCCGGTCGGCGTCACGATTCTGTAGCAGCCGACGTCATGGCGATTGATTACGGTCACCGTGGTGCTGACCGTGTCGTTCACGGGCTCGATGTCGCCCGCCAGGGCGGTCGAGCAGAACACAGCCCACGTGCCGACCGTGGCAGCGGTCCAGTCCGGGAACGTCACGGCTTGACTCGTTCCCGGCGCGAGCGTGACCTCGGTCGATTCACGATAGCCGGTGCCGACGAGCATGTGCACAGGTATTGTCTGAGTGCGGATGCTGTAGTTCGCCACGAGCGCCTTGGGGGTGATTGCCACGCCGGAGTCCACGGTCCCGACCGGGGCGTCAATCTCCAGCACTGCGGCGTCGATTCTGACGCGGACGGTCGTGGTGACGCTCAACGTGTCATTCTCCGGGTCCTCGTCGCCGGCCAATGAGGTCGAGCACCGCACGACGTGCGTGCCGAGCTGGTCGGCAATCCACGGAGCGAACTGAACCGTGTCTTCCTGACCCGGGGCCAGAGACTTCGTTCTGCTGTCGGAGTAGAAGCCACCGATGGTCAGGGTGACGGGTACGAGCTTCGTGCTGACGGAGTAGCTGATTATCCGAGCTACCGGCGTGACCGTGGCTCCTGAGTCAATCGGGCCGACCGGGGCGAGTATCGCAGTGACCCCGGCATCGATTCGAGCCGTGACCGTGACCGAATCGGACACGGTGTCGTTCACGGGTTGCTCATCGCCGGAAAGGAAGGTCGAGCAGCGGATTGCATGCGTGCCGAGGGTCAGCGCAGTCCATTCGGCAAACATGACGGTATCGGCGGTCCCGGGTGTCAGGAACTTGTACGCCGTGTCCGAGTAGTCCGAGCCGATGGTCAGGCTGACCGGCACCAGTTTCGCGCTGGTCGAATAGTTGGCGATGCGGCAGACTGGCGTCAGGGTCTTTCCCGAGTCGATGGTGCCGGTCGGAGCTACGATGGAGAGTGCGGCCGCGTCGATTTGCACCGAGACCAGCACGGAGTCGACCATCCGGTCATTGGCGTTGTTGGTATCGCCGGCCAGGGCGGTCGAACAGCGCACGGTTTGCCATCCGAGTGGGGAGGCAATCCAGTCGCTGAATGTTGCGGTATCAGTCTGGCCCGGATTCAACATCACTTCGCTGCTGTGCACGTAGTCTGTGCCGATGTACATCGTCACCGGGACAAGAGCCGTGCCCGTCCCCAGGTTGGCTACGGCCGCGCGCGGCGCGACCACGGTCCCCGAATCGACCGCGCCGGTCGGCGCCAGGATTGCTGTGACGGCCGCGTCGATGCGATTCACCACGAATACGGACTCAACAGCCATGTCATTGCCGGTCAGCGAGTCGTTGACCAGCGCGGTCGAGCAACGCACCGCGAGCATGCCGGGCGGGCCGGCGGACCATGCCGCGAACGAGACCAGCAGGGATTCGGCCGGGGAGAGGTTGACCTGCCGCGAATCGGAGTAGGAGTTACCTATGGTCATTCGTACCGGCACGTCTTCAGGGGTCGTACCGTAGTTGGCGACCATCACGCGGGGCACGACGACCGTTCCGGAGTCGACCGTACCGGTCGGTCTCAGGATGCGGTAGCAGCCAACGTCATGCCGGTTTCCGACCGTCACGGTGGTGCGCATCGTGTCGTTCGCAGCGTTGGTGTCGCCGGCCAGCGCGGTCGAGCAGGTAACAGCCCAGGTCCCGACCTGCGCGGCAACCCAGTCCGGGAATGTGACTACTGCGCTCGATTCCGGCTGTACGACGACGGTTGTCGACTCGTGGTAGCCCGTGGCAACAGTCAGGTGAATCGGGATGGCTTCGGGACGAGCGCCGAGATTCGTGATGACGGCTTGCGGCGTCACGACTGTGCCCGAATCAACGTTCCCTGACGGGGCGATGATTTGTGCGACGGCGGCATCGATCCGGACCTGAACGGTCGTAGTTACGCTCAACGTATCATTCTCCGGGTTTTCGTCGCCGGCCAATGAGGTTGAGCACCGCACGACGTGCGTGCCGAGCTGGTCGGCAATCCACGGAGCGAACTGAACCGTGTCTTCCTGACCCGGGGCCAGAGACTTCGTTCTGCTGTCGGAGTAGAAGCCACCGATGGTCAGGGTGACGGGTACGAGCTTCGTGCTGACGGAGTAGCTGATTATCCGAGCTACCGGCGTGACCGTGGCTCCTGAGTCAATCGGGCCGACCGGGGCGAGTATCGCAGTGACCCCGGCATCGATTCGAGCCGTGACCGTGACCGAATCGGACACGGTGTCGTTCACGGGTTGCTCATCGCCGGAAAGGAAGGTCGAGCAGCGGATTGCATGCGTGCCGAGGGTCAGCGCAGTCCATTCGGCAAACATGACGGTATCGGCGGTCCCGGGTGTCAGGAACTTGTACGCCGTGTCCGAGTAGTCCGAGCCGATGGTCAGGCTGACCGGCACCAGTTTCGCGCTGGTCGAATAGTTGGCGATGCGGCAGACTGGCGTCAGGGTCTTTCCCGAGTCGATGGTGCCGGTCGGAGCTACGATGGAGAGTGCGGCCGCGTCGATTTGCACCGAGACCAGCACGGAGTCGACCATCCGGTCATTGGCGTTGTTGGTATCGCCGGCCAGGGCGGTCGAACAGCGCACGGTTTGCCATCCGAGTGGGGAGGCAATCCAGTCGCTGAATGTTGCGGTATCAGTCTGGCCCGGATTCAACATCACTTCGCTGCTGTGCACGTAGTTTGTGCCGATGTACATCGTCACCGGGACAAGAGCCGTGCCCGTCCCCAGGTTGGCTACGGCCGCGCGCGGCGCGACCACGGTCCCCGAATCGACCGCGCCGGTCGGCGCGATGAGCGCCGTCACCGCGGCGTCGATTGTCCTGCTGACCTGAACGGTGGAGCTGATAGTATCGTTTTCCGGGTGCTGGTCGCCGGCAAGGCCGGTCGAGCACAGAACCGTAATCGTGCCGACCGGCGTGGCAACCCAGGCGGTCAGGGAGACAGTGTCCGTTTCTTCAGGGGCAAGCAGCACGACCGCAGTGTCAACATAGGACGGCCCGATGGTGAGTCGCACCGGGATAGTCTTGCTGTACGAGGAGTGGTTGACTACGGTGACGCTGGGCACGATCGTCGTACCCGAGTCGACGACTCCGACCGGAGACAGAATCGCGATGGGCCTCGCGTCGATGACCTCCCGAACAACCACGCTTCCGATGGCGGTGTCGTTCTCCGGTTTCATGTCTCCAGGCAACCCGGTGGAACAGGTGACCGCGAACGAGCCGACAGCGGAGGCCTGCCAGGGTGCGAACGAGATCGTACCGATGCTGTCCGGCTGCAGGAATATGGTCTCAGCGGCCGCGTAGAAGCTGCCGATTCTCAGCGTTACCGGGATGTCTGCCGGGCTCAGACCGAGATTGGCCACCACAGCCTGCGGCACGGTAGTCGTTCCCGAGTCGACCGTGTCCTTAGGTGCGAGAATCGCGATCGCGGCAGCGTCGACCCGGTTCGCGACGATTACCGAGTCCTCGATGCGGTCGTCGGTCGGGTTCTCATCGCCCGCGAGCGACGTCGAGCAGACGACCGCATGAGTCCCCACGGGTTGGGCAGTCCAGTCCGGGAAGATGACCGTATCCACTTCAGAAGGCGCCAGTTGTTTGTTGCGGACCTCGGCGTATAGCGAGCCGATTCGCATGTTGACCGGCACGGTCTTCGGGCTGGTCGAGTAGTTCGCGATGCGGCAGACCGGGGTGACGACCGTTCCCGTGTCAACAATGCCCGTTGGTGCGAGAATGACCACGGCCGCTGCGTTTACGTGTACGGCGACTTCTACTGTGCCACTAAGTGTATCATTGGCCGGGTTCTCGTCACCGGCGAGCGCGGTCGAACAATGGACTGCGAGCAGTCCGACTGGCTCGGCGGTCCAGTCGGCAAATGAGACCAGGGCGGTTTCACCCGGGGTGACGCTGACCGTCTCGGCGTCTGCGTAGGAGCTGCCGATGGTCAGTCTGACCGGTATGTCCGCGGTGCTGGTGCCGAAGCTGGCGACTCTTACCTGCGGGGTGACGAGGGTGCCGGAGTCCACAGTACCGGACGGGGCAATGATGCTGATTGATGCGGCGTCAACGTGGCGGATGACGTCGACACTGCCGGTAGCCGTGTCGTTCTCCGGCTGCTGGTCACCGGTCAGATAGGTGTTGGCAGTGACCGGATGGCTTCCCACCGGTTGGGCAATCCAGGCGGCAAAGTAGACGGTATCCGATGCTCCCGCGGATAGCGCAATGGTGTCGTACTGCTGGTAGCCGGAGCCGATGGCCATGCGTACGGGCACGGATTCGGTCCGGTTGCCGTTGTTGGTGACGATGGCCGACGGGACAACGGTGGTGCCCGAGTCGACAGCACCGGTGGGCGCGAGTATCGCAGAGAGCTGGGCATCAAGGTAGGGGACCTGGGTGACGGTGACGGAAGCCCGGGCCGTGTCATTAGCCGGGAAGGTGTCGTCGGTCAGGGTCGTGTGGCAGGTTACCGAGTGAGTACCGAGCGGTGACGCGGTCCAGTCGGCAAAGGTGACGGTGGCAGTTTCGTTGGGTGCCACGTTTGCGGTCTCCGCATCGGCGTAGCCGGTGCCGACAAGCATCCGTACCGGGATGCTGGCGGTGCTGGTCCCCAGGTTGGCGACGCGGGCCTGGGGCGTAATGGTTGTGCCGGAGTCGACGGTGTCGGTCGGCGCGATGATGGCGATGGCCGCAGCGTCGATTCGTCTGTGGACCGTCACCTGGTTGGACAGGGTGTCGTTCTCCGGGTGCTGGTCATCGGCCAGCCCGGTGGAGCAGCGGATGGCAATGGCGCCGACCGGCTGGGCGACCCACTGCAGGAAGGTGAAGGTGTCGGTCTGGCCGGGTGCGAGTGAGAGCGTGACGGTGTCGTCGTAGCCGGTGCCGATGAGAAGGCGGAGCGGGATGTTCTCACTCCGGCTCCCCAGGTTGGTGGCACTGACCACCGGCACGACGGGCGTGCCTGAGTCGATCATGCCTGTGGGAGCAAGAATTGAGACCGGCCCGGCATCGATGACCGGCCTCACGGTCACGTTGGCGTAGGCGGTGTCGTTGCCGTGGTCGGCGTCACCGGTGAGGCTGGTGTAGCAGATTACAGACAGAGACGTGCAGGGTGCTGCGGTCCAGACCGGGAAGCTGACGGTATCGATACCACCGGCGGCCAGGGTTTCCTGGATGGTCTGGTTGTAGGCTGCGCCGATGAGCATGGTAACCGGGAAGGCAGTATCGGTGTTGCCGAAGTTGCTGGCGATGGCCTGAGGAGTGATTACAGTGCCGGTATCTGCCGTGCCGGCAGGGGCAAGGACTGCCGTGGCGCCGACGTCGAGGACCGGCACGCGGTCTACCCGCACGGTGCCGGAGATGGTATCGTTTGCGGGGTTTTCGTCACCGGTGAGGCCGGTGGAGCAGCGTACGGCAAACAGTCCGACCGGCTCGGCGGTCCAGTCAGCAAATGCGACGAGGGCGGTTTCACCCGGGGTGACGCTGACCGTCTCGGCGTCTGCGTAGGAGCTGCCGATGGTCAGTCTGACCGGTATGTCCGCGGTGCTGGTGCCGAAGCTGGCGACTCTTACCTGCGGGGTGACGAGGGTGCCGGAGTCCACAGTACCGGACGGGGCAATGATGCTGATTGATGCGGCGTCAACGTGGCGGATGACGGTGACCGTGGTGCTGACCGTGTCGTTGGCCGGGAAGGTGTCGCCGGCCAAAGCGGTCGAACACCTGACAGCAAGCACACCCACAGGCGATGCCGTCCAAGCCGGGAAGCTCACAGTATCAGATGCGCCCGGGGCAACGAGTTTGTCCCTGTTCTGCAGGTAGCCGGAGCCGATCCCGAGCCAGACAGGGATAGTCTTCGGGCTGGTGCTCAGGTTGGTGACCCGGCAGACCGGGATGATTGCCGTGCCGGTATCAGCCGTGTCAGTCGGAGCAAGAATAGCTTGTGCCGCGGCGTCGATGACAACGGAGACCAGAACGGTGGTCGAGACGGTGTCGTTCGACGGGTTTTCGTCACCGGCCAGGGCGGTCGAGCACTGCACCGAGACAAGGCCCAGGGGAGAAGCGACCCAATCCGGGAAGTGGACGGTATCGACCGCGCCCGGATTGAGGAACTTGGTCATGGTCTGGTCGTAGTCCGTGCCGATGCGAAGGCGCACGGGTATGAGGTCGGGACTCGCGCCATCGTTGCCGATGCGGCAGACGGGCGTCATGGCAGTGCCGGAGTCGACAGTACCGGTGGGGGCCAGGATAGCTACAGCCTTGGCGTCCTTGTGGACGACGACCACAACCGAGTCGGTCGCGAGGTCGTTACCGGTGGTGGTATCGCCCGCGAGGCGGGTCGAGCATCTGACTGCCAGCAGACCGACAGGCGAGGCGGTCCAGTCGGCGAAGGAGACGGTCGTGGTTTCTCCCGGTTGGACCGTGACCGATGCGGTTTCGTTGTAGCCGGAGCCGATGGCCATGCGGACGGGGACAAGCGCCGCGCTCGTCCCGAAGTTGGCCACCCGCGCCTGAGGCGCAATGGTTGCGCCGGAGTCGACAGTGTCAGTCGGAGTCATGATTGCGACCGCCGCAGCGTCGATGTTCACGTAGACGGTCGTGGCTTGGGTGATGGTATCGTTTGTTTCGTTTCCGTCGTTCGTGAGCGCGGTGTAGCACCGAACGGTCTGAGGGCCGACCGGCGATGCGGTCCAGGCCGGGAAAGCCATGGTGTCGGTCTGGTCGGGCGACAGGGTGTCGCTCAGGACCTGCGAGTAGCCTGAGCCGATTTCCACGTGCACCGGGAAGATCTCGGCTCTCGCCCCGAAGTTGTGTACGGTGACGCTTGGCGTATGCACCGTGCCGGATTCGGCGACGGCAGGCGGGGAGAGTATCGCAAGTGGGCCCACGTCCTCATGCGCCCGGACGCGCACGGTGTCGCTCAGGGTGTCGTTCGCCCGCGCCCAATCATGGGCAGCGTAGACCGAGCACCGCACGTTGAATGAGCCCAGCGGCGTCGCGGTCCACGTCGGGAAGATGACGGTATCCACACCGAGCGATACCATGGTGTCTGTCAGCGTGCGATTGTAGGTCGGACCTATTCGGAGATTCAGTCGGACCACGGGCTCGCTCGGCTCGAAGTTCCGGATCACTGCCATGGGTGCTACTGCTGCACCAGAGTCGACGGTGCCCACCGGCGCAAGGATGCGGGTGACTCCTACGTCCACCGCGAGCGTTGTGCTGAGGTCGAAGGTGACTTCCTCAAGACTTGGCAGGTAGCTGGGCCGGACGTAGTAGAATAGCGCACGGTACTGCAGGTAGCGGCTGTCGACGACGACGTCGGGGATTTCGCCGCCGTTAAAGGGAATGGGGTAGAACTCGGTCCATGTTGAGTCCGGCACGACCGTGTTGCCGCTTCGTACCTCAATCATTACCTCGGAGCCGTCGGGTTCGGAGGCGAGCCACGAGCATGTGCCACCACCGATCGCGGAGTCCGGCCCGACATCGAAGACCGAGGAGACGTACGTTGCTTCGAACCCGCGGGTGTATATGCTCCCGATTTCACGCCAGAGGCCATGGTGGTCGCGGTCGACGGGCAGTGAGGTTGCGTTAGTGTAGTCCGGTCCCCACAGGACTTCACTGTGGTTGTCGGGCCGCATGTTGTTGACGAAGACATCGAGGTAGCCGTCGTAGTTCAAGTCCGCAATCAGGCCGCCCGAGGAGTTAAACATCGAGTCCCCGATTTCGGCGCTGCGTGCGTTGCTGAAGTGGGGGAAAGTGTCAGCCCGGTTGTAGAACACCTTGGGCCGGAAGGTCGTGTCCATTCCCCATTCACCGCGGAAGAAGACCAGGTCGAGGGTCTTGTCCGCGTTCCAGAGTACGGCGCTGCTGCCGCCGTAACACTTGCCGGGGTTGATCGTCTCGCGCCGGTTCACCGAGAATCCGGTCGGGCTTCCATAGTATATGTAGGCGGCGGTGACCTGGTCGTAGCCGGTGTAGACGACGTCGAGCCAACCATCGAGGTCGAGGTCGGCGACGGTGATGCCGTGAGGGTTGTTGCTTGCGACTTGCAGCCAGACAATGGTTCGTGGTGTGCGTCCGGCGCCCCAGTATATGACCGGGTTGCGGTCGCGGCTCCAGAGCGAAAGGGCGATGTCTCCGTAGCCGTCTCTGTCGAAGTCGGCGACTTCGATGTTGTGGCCGACGCTGCCACCGACGTACACGCTGGTCCGGTTCGTGCCGGAATAGCCGGTTGCAGAGCCCCAGAAAATGTAGAGGTTGCCGTTATCCGAGCCGACCAGGACATCCAGGTAGGAGTCGCGGTCCAGGTCGTAGACGGCCACCGCTTCGCTCTGCCCGGAGATGCCGAGCCACGTCGTGTCGGTGGGCGATGGGCCCGAGTCAGTGCCCCAGTATATGGTGGCGTGGCCGGAGCGCCAGCCGGAATGAACCAGCTCGGCATGACCATCCAGGTTCAGGTCGGCGAGGTCGCAGTTCCCGCCGCCAGGGACCGCGTAGTAGCGGCTGCGGCTCGAGTCGTACCCTGAGGCAGAACCGAAGTAGAGGCGCAGATAGGGCCCCGAGTCATCCGAACAGACAAGGTCCAAATAGCCGTTGTTGTCAACGTCAAAGCGGCTGAAAAACTCCACGCAACCCGAGTCCGGGTCCAGTCCGGCGCGGCGTGACACGTACATCGTCGGGTCGAGCATGCCGTCGCGGAAATCCTGCACGGATGTTTCCGTCCATACCAGATTGGTCCGCGGCGAGTTGAGGAGATTGGTTTTCGGCGTAAAAGAGGACTGCGCTATTAACGCAGCCCAGGCTGCGGCAAAGACACCAAGCAAGTCCCTTCCTTCCTTTCCAGCTATAAATTATAGATGAATGAAGCACATGGGTCAAACACGACCTGCGGCACTGCGTCCGACTGCGCTCTCTGCCGTGACGGGGCGGCCGCAGCACTTGACCGGGTGGGATATTCTGGTATCTAGTTTCCTTGTGATTCGACAGATGCCGCCACGCCGGCCGAGGAGGTGTGATGCTCTCCGACATTGAAATCGCACAGCGGGCAAATCTCAAGCCTATTTCCGAGATCGCCCGGGAAATCGGCATCACCGACATGGACTTGATTCTGCCCAACGGCAACTACAAGGCCAAGCTGTCGGTCCGACTGCTTGAGCAGTTGAGGAACCGGGCTTCAGGCAAGCTCGTGATGGTGACTGCAGTAACGCCGACCAAGTATGGTGAGGGGAAGACCACGGTATCCATCGGACTGTCCATGGCCTTCAACCGGCTGGGCCGGAAGTCTATCGTCGTGCTGCGTCAGCCGTCCCTGGGACCGGTGTTCGGCATCAAGGGCGGCGCGGCCGGCGGCGGGTACTCACAGGTCCTGCCGATGGAAGACATCAACCTTCATTTCACCGGCGATTTCCACGCGGTCACCTCGGCCCACAACCTGCTTTCGGCGATGCTCGACAATTCGATTCACTTCGACAATTCCCTCCGCATCGACGCCCGGGAAATCGCATTCCCGAGGACGATAGACATGAACGACCGCGTGCTCCGGATGATGGTCGTCGGGCTGGGCGGCAGGGCCGACGGGCCGGCGCGCGAGGATAGTTGCGTGATTACGGCAGCCTCCGAAGTCATGGCGATACTCGCGCTTGCCAACTCGCGGGCCGACTTGAAACAGCGCCTGGCGAGGATTCTCGTCGCCTTGAGCTATGACGACGCGCCGATTACCGCGAGCGACCTCGGCGCTACCGGCGCGATGGCGGTGCTGCTGAAAGATGCCATCAAGCCCAACCTCGTTCAGACGGCCGAGAATACCCCGGCGCTGATTCACGCCGGGCCGTTCGCCAACATCGCGCATGGAACCGCGAGCGTCATCGCGACCAACGCGGCGCTGAAGCTCTCAGAGTACGTCGTCATCGAGGCCGGGTTTGGTTCGGACCTCGGGGCGGAGAAGTTCGTGGACATCGTGGCGCCGCTGGCCGGCTGGGGCATAGCTGCGTGCGTGCTCGTGGCAACCGTGCGCGCGCTGAAGCACCAGGGCGGGGCAAAGGATGCACGCGAGAGCACGTTGACTCATCTCTGGGGCGGTTTCTCGAACCTGAAGCGGCATATCGAGAACTGCCGGACCCTGGGTCTTGAGCCGGTGGTCGCCCTCAACCGGTTTGCCGACGACTCCGAAGACGACCTGAAACTCGTCCGGCAGTACTGCCGGGAGCAGGACGTCGTCTGCGAGGTCAGTACGGGCTTTGACGACGGAGGTAAGGGCTGCATCGGCGTGGCAGAAGCGGTGATGAAGCAGATAGAGCAGAAGCCCGGGCAGAACAAGCCGATTTACGACTACGGCGCAAAGGTCGAGGAGAAGATTGAGGCAGTGGCAAGAAGGATTTATGGTGCCGACCAAGTTGTCTATACGCCGAGGGCTGAACGCGACATCAAACGCGTCCATGCGCTCGGGTGCGACAAACTCCCGGTCTGCATTGCCAAGACACAACTGTCTTTTTCTGATGACCCGGAATGCGTCGGCGCTTGTTCGGGGTTCAAGATAACCATTTCCGCGGTGCACATCCGTGCCGGCGCCGGTTACCTGGTGCCGGTCGCCGGTGAGATCGAACTGCTCCCGGGCCTGGCCAAGAGGCCGAATGCCACGAAAATCGACATCGCGGACGACGGCACGATAAGCGGATTGTCATAGCAGGAGCGGGGCACGCGGCCGCTAGCAGCGTCATCGGTTCTTCCGAGCTATGCGGGAGGGTCCAGCCCGGCCAGTTGTCCGCACCCGGCCAGGATATCGGAGCCCTTGCTCTTACGGACGGTGACCGCGGGTAGCAGCGGCCAGAGCCTGCGGGCGAAGGCTTCTATGCTTTCCGGTGGCGGCGGTTTGAACTCGCATCCGGGGAAAGGGTTCAACGGGATCAGGTTGACCTTGCACTGGATACCCTTGAGCAGACGGGCAAGCTGCCGCACGTCCTGCTCGCGGTTGTTCACTCCATCGAGAAGCACGTATTCGAATGTGACGCGCTTGTCCTTTGCCTCGGTGAACTCGCGGACCGCGGCCATCAGCGTAGCGAGCGGATGCATGCGGTTCACGGGCATGACGAGCGAGCGGGTCTCGTCGTCGGTGGCGTTGAGCGAGACGGCAAGCCGAGTCTGGAGGGGAAACAGGGAGTACGCCTTGATGCCTTCGGGGATGCCAGCGGTTGACACCGTGATGTGACGCGCGCCGATGCCAAGGCCTGATTCGTGGTTGATAACCTTTATGGCCTCGATGACCGCGTCGTAGTTCAGAAACGGCTCGCCCATGCCCATGAAGACGACATTGGTGATTGGCGTTTGGCGATTGGCTATTGGCCGTTCGCAAACGTGCTGGCGGACGGCCAAGACCTGTAGGCCGATTTCGTACCAGCAGAGGTTGCGCCGGAACCCGCGGCGAGCAGTATAGCAGAATCTGCAGCCGAGCTGGCACCCGGCTTGAGTGGAGACGCAGACGGTGCGCCGGTCTCCGTCGGTGATGAAGACGGACTCGACAGCTTCACCATCGCTCAGCTTGAACGTGAACTTGGTGGTGCCGTCCCGAGCTTCGACGACCCGGTCGGGCGAAGGTATGTCGGCCGTGTACCGGAGGGCGAGGAGGCCGCGTCTGTCCTTGCCGATGTTCGTCATCTCGTCGAAGCTCCGCGCGCCTTTCTGCCAGAGCCAGGCGAACAGTTGTTCGGCGCGGTACCTCTCCCATCCCAGTTCACGGCACAGGGCCTCGAGCTGGGCGAGTGTCAAGGAGCGGAGGTCCGTCACGGCGTGCTACTCCGGCCGGGCCGCGACATTGAGCACCAGCCCTACCATGAGCGCGTTCACAAGCAGCGATGAGCCGCCGTAGCTCAGGAAAGGCAGGGGGATGCCGGTGATGGGCAGCAGCCCGATGAGCATGCCGATGTTGACGAAGGCTTGGTAGCCGAGAATCGCGGCGAAGCCGATGCAGAGCTGGGCGCCGAATCCGTCGCGCGTGTAGCGGGCAGCGCGGAGGAAGCGGTAGAGGAGCAGTATGAAAAGGCCGAGCAGAACGAGGCAACCGATGAATCCCAATTCCTCCGCGGCGCTTGAAAAGGCGAAGTCCGTGTGGCGGTTGGGCAGGAACCCGAGGCGTTTCTGGGTGCCGTGCAGGAAACCCTTGCCCAGCAGCCGGCCCGAGCCGATGGCGATCTGGGACTGGATTGCATTCCAGCCCACGCCGTGAGGGTCGAACCAGGGCGCGACGAATGCGCGGATGCGGTCGCGCTGGTATCCCTTGAGCATCGAGAGCACGACCGGTGAAAGCAGGCCGAAGATGGAGCTGACCGCAAGCGCGGCCAGGGACTTCGTGAGGCCGGAGCGGACCAGGGTCAGCACCGCGAGGCAGATGAAGAAGGGAATCCACGTGTAGAGCGAGAAGCCGGCCGCAAAGGAGATGGCCGGGGTGAAGAGCAGCAGGAGGTGGAGCGGCCTCATTCCCTGCCAGTACAGCATGGCGGCAAGCGCGGCGGCAAAGGTCAGGGACGTGCTTAAGTCCGGCTCCACGAGCACGAGCAGCGCGGGGATTGCCGCGAGCAAAACCGGCGCGACGAGGTCGCGGGGGGTGAGGCCGATGACGCGCCTGAGGCTGATGTACTTGGCGAGGATGATGACCGTGGCGAGCTTGGTCAGCTCCGAGGGTTGGATGGAGAGGGGGCCGAGCACGAACCAGCGCTTTGAGCCGGGCCCGGTGCCGGCCAGGAGCACCGCGACCAGGGCCAGCAGGACGACTGCATAGAGCGGCTCAGCCAGGGCATGGAGCAGACGGCGAGGCATGAGGTACGCGGCGACTGCCGCGCCCGCCGCAACCGGCAGGAATACGAGCTGGCGCACGAGGTAGTAGGTGCCGCCGGCCGAGTAGATCGTGAGCACCCCGAGCACGGCCAGGAGCAAAGCAGCGACGACCAAGGTTACATCGAGGCGTCTCATCTTGGCTGGCCGTCGGTGGTCGAAGTCTCAGCCGGGAATGTCGTGGCCGCCGCCCCGGTCGTATCAGTATCGGGCTCGGCCGGTTCTTCGGGGAAGAAGTAGGCTCGGATTAGCTTGCTGGCGATGGGCGCAGACACGCTGCCGCCGTGGCCCGCGTTTTCAACCAGGACGGCGAAAACGACTTCGGGCGCCTCTGCCGGCGCGTAACCGACGAACCACGCGTGGTCCGGTCGGGGCGGGTTTTGGGCCGTACCGGTCTTACCTGCGATAGTGATCTCACTCAGTCGCGCCGCGGTGCCGGTGCCATAGGCGACAACGCGGTTCAGCCCGGTCTTCACTGCGTCCAAATCCGCCCGGTTCATGGGCAGTCGCGTGGTTCTGACCGGAACCGTGTAGGTTAAGCGTCCGGCCGAGTCGACGCTCGACAGTACGTGCGGGATGCATGCGACGCCGTCATTGGCGATCGCGCCATAGATGCTCGCCATCTGCAGAGGGGTAGCGAGCACTTCGCCTTGGCCGATGGCGAAGTTCAGAAGCGACCCCGCGCCCCAGCGTCCTTTGCCGTAGCGCGAGTCGAGCCAGTCGCGCGTCGGGACGTTGTCCGGCCGCTCACCCGGGATGTCGATGCCGGTCGTCTTGCCCATGCCGATCTGACGGGCGTAGCTCGTCAGACTGTCCAGGCCTATACGAAGACCCAACTGGTAGAAGTATACGTTGCACGAGACGGCGAGAGCCTCGGGCAGGTCGGTACTGCCGTGGGTCGACCAGCATTTGAAGGTGCGATTGCCGTACCTGAACGAGCCGGCACAGGGCTGGAACCGCGATTCGGGCGTTATCGCTCCTTGGTGCAATCCGGCCAGGGCGACCACGGGCTTCATCGTGCTGCCCGGTGGGTAGCCGGATGTGATTGCGCGGTTGAAGAAAGGCTTGGACGGATTCGAGACGAGTGAGTCCCAGGTCGGCGAGCCGATGGGTCCCATGAAGATGTTGGGGTCGTAGCCGGGTCGCGAAACGAGACAGAGCACGGCCCCGGTTCGGACATCCAGCCCGACAACCGCGGCGCGTTCGTAGTCTGCGGTCAGGTCCCAGGCAAGTCGCTGCAGGCGACCGTCAACTGTGAGACGCAGGTCTTTGCCCGGCACGGCCGGGTCGGGCCGTTTCTCGGGCAGGGCTCGGATTCCCTGGCCTCGAGCATCGACCTCGACGTACTCAAAGCCGTCGCGGCCACGCAGCAGTCGTTCGTACTGCGCCTCGACGCCGGAACGGCCGATGAAGTCAAGACGACGTAGACTGCTGTCGCGTTTCAGGTCCTCGTCGCCCACCTCGGCCATGTGGCCGACAAGATGGCAATACTCCACGCCTGCCGGATAGCTGCGCACCGGGTCGATGTGGAGCTGGACTCCAGGCAGGCGGAAATTGCTTTCCTCGATTCGGGCGACCTCAACGGCCGAGAGGTCACGTTTGACCTTCACCGGCGATGCGTACATGGCTACCGGTTTGATGCGTTGGGCCAGCTCCGCCTCAGGCATGTCGAGCAGTCGGGCAAGAAGGGAAGCTGCGCTGTCGCCGAGCTCCGTCGGGACCACGGTGCAGGCAAATGACGGACGCGAGTCCGCGATAATCGTGCCGCCGCGGTCGAGGATCCTTCCTCGCGGTGCCGGCAGCACGATACGACGGATACGATTGCGGTCGCTCAGGTACGAATTGCGCGCGCCCTGCACAATCTGGAGCTGGCCGAGACGCAGGACAAGGGCGGCAAACAGTATCCAGAGAACCTGCGTCAGGCGGTTGAACCGGCGTTCCATTGTGCGTAAAACAGCCGCGTCAGCAGGAATGAGACAATCGGACTCAACAGCAGGGTCAGGCAGGATGAAACAACCGGCTCGGTCAGAACCGGCGGCGCGCCCTCGACGCCGGCGAGCACGAGCCATTTTAACGCCAGCGCCGCAAGTACGAGCACCGGCGTCGACCAGCGACCCCGGTAGAACAGCGTCCGCAGCAGAGCGGCGGCATATCCAGCGGCGGTGAAGATCAGGATGTACGCGCCGAGGAACGAGGGCGCAGTCAGATCCATGCACAGGCCGGCGAACGCACCCAGCACCGCAGCCACAATTCTGCTCTCGTGGAATGCGAATACGACGAGCGCCAGCAAAACGAGGTCAGGCGACCAGGGTCCGAGGCTCACCTGCACGAGGAACAAGACATAGATTGACAGGGCGGCGAGCAGAGCTTTCATGGTTCCGGGAGGTCTTCGGGGATGGTTACCTCTGCCGGCACGGTGTTCTCAAGCCAGCCGGCGTCGGGCGGAACCGAATCAGTCGATGCCCCGGCTGAGTCGCGTGGCGTCAGCAAGGGGCTCTCGGGCAGGCAGAGGACGAACACGGCCTCAAGGTGGGAGAAATCCACAAAAGGGCGGATGAGCACGGGTTTGAAGAGCGCGCCTTTGTCGTCCGGCGTCGATACGACCGTCCCGACGCGCAGGCCTTTGGGAAAGACCTCCCCGAGCCCGGCAGTGACGACTGTGTCACCGACTCTGTAGTCGGCTTCCTTCGGCAGGTAGTCGATTGCCAGAGCGCCAGCCTGCACCGGCCGGCCCACGCCGGAGATGCGCGAGCGGAGGTTCATGACCGCGACGCGCGAGCCGGTCGCGAGAAGCGTCTGGACCAGGGCTTGGTGCGGCCCGGCGGCGATGACCTTGCCCGCGACCCCGGTCGGCGATATGACCGGGCTGCCGGGCCGAACGCCCTGGTTGCGGCCGCGGCTGACAACGAGGTAGCGTTCGAACGTAACGGGGTCTCGAGCGATGACCGGAGCGTGGATGAGAAGCAGCGAATCGGCAGGCGACTTAGACCCGGCGCCGACCTGAGCCTCAAGCCGGGCGTTCTCGACGGCGAGCTCGGCAGCGAGGTGCGACAGTCGGTAGTTCTCGGTTCTCAGGCCTGAGGCGGTCCGGCCCAGGAGCGCGGCCAGCCGCAGAGGGGAGAGCAGAATGGTCTGGGCCGGTTGAACGACTGCCAGGCGGAGCTGCCTGGGTATCGCAAGGAGACCCAGGGATAGCACCAAGATCGCCCAAGCGCAGCGATCCTGCCAGGTCCCGAATCTCCTAGGAGTCAATTCCTAAGGGGCAGCCGAGAGCGGGTCGTGCATTGGGGGAAGACACGCGTAGACTGCGGCGGCCGCACGGCCGCGTGGCTACTTGCTTCGGAAAACGAGTTTGTCGTTGACGCCGATGTTCTCCAGAATTCGGCCGGCCCCGCGCACGACGCTCTCGAGCGGATTTTCCGCTACGAAAACCGGCAGGCTGGTCTCCTCTTTGATGAGCAGGTCCAGCCCGCGCAGCAGGGCGCCACCGCCCGCCATGTAGATGCCGCGGTCAACGATGTCGGCCGCGAGTTCGGGCGGGGTCTTCTCGAGGGCAAGGCGCACGGCATCAACGATCAGCGAGACCGGCTCCTCAAGCGACTCGCGCACCTTGGTGTTCGTAATCCGGATGGTCTTGGGAATACCCGAAACGAGGTCACGACCCTTGACATCCATCGTCTCTTCCTTGCCGGTGGCGTAGGCCGAGCCGATCTGGATCTTGATGTTCTCGGCGGTCTGCTCGCCGATGATGAGGTTGTAGTTCTTCTTTATGTAGTTGATGATCGACTCGTCCATCTCATCGCCGGCAACGCGTACGGATGCGGCGTTGACGACACCGGAAAGGGCCACGACCGCAATCTCGGTCGTCCCTCCGCCGATGTCAATAATCATGTTGCCGGTGGGTGCCTCGACCGGCAGACCTACGCCGATGGCAGCGGCGATCGGCTCAGACACGAGGTATATCTCGCGTGCGCCCGAAGCCTCGACCGAATCGCGCACCGCGCGTTTCTCTACTTCGGTAATGCCCGATGGCACGCAGACAATGACCCGGGGTCGGACAAAGAGCTTCTTGCGCTGGACCATGCCGATGTAGGTCTTGAGCATCACCTCGACCACGCCGAAGTCGGCAATGACGCCGTCCTTCATCGGCCTGATGGCACGGATGCCTTCGGGAGTTCGGCCACGCATCCGCTTGGCCTCGGTTCCGACCGCGACGACTTCATGGCTGGCCTCATCGATGGCGACAATGGAAGGCTCGCGGAGTTCGATTCCCTTGCCCTTGACGTAGATTAGAGTCGATGAGGTCCCCAAGTCGATTGCGATGTCGTTTGTGAAACGTTCGGTGATACCTTTGAACAGGGAAGCCATTGACACGGCATAGCCTAGCCGAAAGCGCCCTCAAGTCAAGAAAAGGGCGGCGCGTAGGCCTCCTTGACTTGGAGGGCCGCAGTCCTAGAATGGGGGCAGTCATGAAAGCCGGCGAATTCGTCCTGCTCTACCACTCCGACCGGATCAACTACCTCGTAATGGTGCAGGAGAAGGGTAGTTTCTCGACTCATCGGGGCCAGCTTACGCATGAGGAAATCCAGCAGCACGAGTACGGCGACGCCGTGCGCACACATCTTGGATTTCTGTTCTTCCTGCTGCGGCCGGCGCTGGCCGACCTGAGCGTAAAGGTAAGGCGCACGACCACAATATCTTACGCCAAAGACGCAGGAATGATGTTGCTCAGAGCGCTGGTATTCCCGGGCGCGCGGGTCATCGAAACGGGTTCAGGCTCGGGCGGGTTGACCACGATTCTCGCCAGCTTCGTTCGGCCCACCGGGCGGGTCTATTCGTACGAACGCCGCCCCGAATTCAGCGCCAACGCGCGAGCCAACGTCGTCCGGTATGGGCTCGACAAACACTGCGAGTTCTTCGTACGTGACCCGGAGCACGAAGGGTTCGACCAAGTTGATGTCGACGCCGTATTTCTTGACGTTCCCGAGCCGTGGGCCCTCGTTGCCGCAGCCCATAAGGCGCTCCGTGGTGGGTACGTGCTTGCTTCAATAAGCCCCACGTTCGAGCAGGTCCGGAAGACCGTGTCGGCCATGGAGATGCAGGGGTTCACGAGGATACAGGTCGAGGAGATACTGCAGCGCCAGATACTGGTGCGCGCCTCCGGCACGAGGCCGGCCGACCGTATGGTCGCGCACACGGTGTATCTCATCTTCGGGCACAAAGTCAACCAGACCGGGCTGGCTGCAGTGACGACGCCGGAAGGGACCGAGAAGGCCCCGACGCCGACCTGATCTGCGCAGAGAATGGCCAGGGCTTCCCTGCTCTTCGCGCTTGCGCTGCTGGTCTGTGGTCGCCCAAGCAGACAGAAGCCCGCCGTCCGGCTTCGCGTAGTATCGCTTGTCCCCAGCGTGACGGAAGTCATCTATGCTGTCGGAGCGGAGCGGTCCTTGGTCGGTAGCACGAACCAGTGCGACTACCCCGACGCGGCAAAAGCGGTGTACAAGGTCGGCGACTTCATGGATCCTGACGTGGAGCGGATTGTCGCGCTCGGGCCCGGTCTCGTCTTCGCGACGCTGCCAGTTCAGAAGCGGCTCGTAGACAAGCTGACCGAGCTCAAGATACCCGTGTACGTCTCTCGGCCCCAGAATGTCGAAGCGGTGTTCCGTGAGATCGACTCGGTGGGCACCCTGCTTGGCGTGCGGGCGAGGGCCGAGCAACTCGTCGCGGCGATGATGGCACGCCTTGAGTCACTGCCCCGGCATACGGACACGCCGCGGGTGTACGTTGAGATTTCTGCCACCCCGCTGATGACCGCGGGGGGACACACGTTCATTAATGGTCTCATCGAACGTGCCGGCGGCAGGAACGTGTTTGAGGATGCACTACAGGAGTATCCGGTCATTGACGCGGAGATGGTCGCGCAGAGGGACCCACAGGCCATCCTGCTGCTGCATCCGGATGTGAAGGCCCTCGACGTCACCTCCCGGGTCGGTTGGTCGTGCATCAGTGCGGTCAGGGCCGGGCGCGTGTACGATGACATCGACTACGACCTGTTTTTCCGGCCGGGTCCGCGCGTCGTAGACGGCATCGTGCTGCTCTTCCGCCTTCTTCATCCGCAAGGCAGATGAACCGCGGCAGGACAACGCTCATCTGGTTCGGCCTCGCTGCCTTCCTGGTTCTTGCCGCCGTGCTCTCCGTCGCAATCGGACCATCCGCCTTCTCCGCCGAGAGCCTGCGGGCCATGCTTGCGCTCAGGTTCATGCGGCTGACCCTGGGCATCTTTGCCGGCGGCGTGCTTGCCCTGGTCGGTGCCACGCTGCAGGGACTGCTGCAGAACCCGCTGGTCGATCCGTTTACGCTCGGCGTGGCCAGCGGCGCGGCGCTCGGCTCGGCTGTTGCGCTCGTGCTGGGCCGGATTTCCAGCGCGTTCCTCCCCCTTGGCGGATTCGTCGGCGCACTCGTGGCCATTATCGCAGTCTATATGCTGGCCAGGGTTCGGGGTCGCGTTGCCACGAACGGTCTCGTGCTCGCCGGTGTCATCATGAGCTTCCTTTTCTCCAGCCTGGTCATGCTCGTGATGATTCTGGGGCACCGGACCCTAGGCGAGGCGGTTTACATGATGATGGGTTACTTGGGCGCGGTGTTCACGCAGCGATCCATCTGGGTGTTTGTCGTGGCGATGGCGCTCGGGCTGGCGGGCTGCGTCTGGCTATGGTCCTACTCGCGCCAGCTCGACATCGTCTCATCCAGCGAAGAGACAGCGTTGAGCCTGGGCGTCGATACCGAGCGGCTGACCCTGGCCGTGTTCGTCATATCCTCGGTGCTGGTCGGCCTCGTGGTCTCCTTCACCGGCGCCATCAGCTTCGTCGGTCTCGTCGTGCCGCATCTCGTCCGGATGATGCTTGGACCCGCGCACGTGCGCGTCCTGCCCGGTTCGTTCCTGGCCGGCGCTGGCGTGCTCCTAGTGTCAGACGTGCTCGCGCGGAACGTCGTCCCCGGAGGTCTGCCCTTGTCCATCGTCACGGCGCTGGTGGGCGTGCCGTTCTTCATCTACCTCTTGAGGCGCAGGCTATGAAGGCATTCGAGGTGAGCGGGCTCGACTTCGGCTACGCAGCCGAAGACCTGTTCCACGGGTTCAACCTCGTGGTCGAGGCGGGCGAGTTCTTCGGCATCATCGGGCCGAATGGTGCGGGCAAGTCCACGCTGCTACGGCTGCTGGCCGGGTTTCTGAAGCCGAGGAAAGGCCGGGTCCTGATGCTGGGTGAGGATATTGTGCAGTTGCCCAGGCGTGACATCGCCCGGGCCATCGGCGTCGTGTTGCAGGAAACGTTTTTCACATTCGATTACACGGTCGAGGAAGTCGTGATGATGGGTCGTAACCCGCATCTGGGCCGGTTCGAGCAGCCGCGCCAGGTGGACCGTGCCCGAGTGATCGAAGCGCTCGATTTCGTCGATGCTGCCGATTTGGCAGACAAGCGTATCAATGAGGTTTCCTCAGGCGAGAAGCAGCGTGTCGTGCTGGCGCGGGCCCTGGCCCAAGAACCGGAGATGCTCCTTTTGGACGAGGCCACGTCCCATCTCGACATCTCTCACCAGCAGTCCATCGCCCGGATTCTCGTGCGGCTCAATCAGCAGGGCAGGACCATCGTGATGCTATCTCACGATTTGAATCTGGCCTCGCTCTACTGCTCGCGCGTACTGCTATTGAATAAGGGCAAGCAGGTCGTGTGCGACGTGCCAGACAGGGTTATCACAAAGGAGTTTATTCAGTCGGTCTATGGCGTCGCGCCAATTCTCACGACTCATCCCGTCACAGGTCGGCCGCAAATACTTCTGCCAGCCTAGTATTACTATGTTATGTATTGATAGTTTGGATTGAGCGGCTATAATGGGCGCATGCAATGGAATCAGAAGCTATGGCAACGCAGTGTTGATCAGTTCGCAGGGTTTCTGGAGTCGCTGGTAGT
>Ga0315282_10003065_pt1 | contig 30190 bp, 22 predicted proteins | sample YL17G07_20_MG_FD_203693 | JGI IMG/M metagenome (GOLD analysis project Ga0315282, IMG submission 203693) | Sediment microbial communities from Yellowstone Lake, YNP, Wyoming, USA - YL17G07_20 | ecosystem: Environmental > Aquatic > Freshwater > Lake > Sediment | place: USA: Wyoming | collected... | reverse complement strand
TCTCTTCGCAAAGCGGAAGGCATGCCGCCCTTCATTGGCATGATCCTCGCGGCGGCCGTGGTGATCGGCGGGTGCGGCGGGTCGGAAGACGCCGCCTCCGTCGACGCGTCGCGCGCCGCCATGGCGAGGATCCTCGACCAGGTCAGGGCGGCACTCCCCAACGCCCGGATGGGCGACACCCAAGGCTACGACTCCGAGAACCTGTACGAGGCGGTCGACGGCATGGCCGGGTACTACATCGACGCGGGGTTCGTGCGGCTGGCCCGGTGCGAGTGGCGGCCGGCCGACTCGAAGGACGACGCCTGCCTCGCCATGGACCTGTTCGATATGGGGTCGCCCCTGGGCGCGCTCGATCTCCTTGCCGACTCGCGGACCGATAAGACCGTCTACGCAGCGATCGGCAACGAGGCCCACTGGACCGACGAGATGCTCGAACTCAGGACCGGCCGGTACTACGTCAAACTGGTGCCGCACCCTGGGGGCGCCGCCCTCAAGCCCCTGATGAAGGCGGTGGCCGAGGCCCTGGTCAAGGCGGCGCCGCCCGGCCCGGCCGACGAGGCGCTGGTGTCGCCCCTGCCTGCCGACAAGATGGTGCCGCACTCCGCCGCGTACGTGGCCAAGGAGTTCCTCGGCCGCGAGTTCCTCAGCAACGTGCGCGAGGCGGCCTACGAGGCAGGTGGAAAGCGCGTGCGGCTGTTCCTGATGGCCACCGACAGCCCCGAGAAGGCGAGAGCCGTTTTCATGGCATGGAAGGAGTTGGTTCCCCCTTCGTCGGCGACCGAGCGGGACCTGGCCAACATGTTCACGTCGTCCGAGGAGGACGTCGGCGCCACCCTCGTGGCCCACCACGGGAAGTTCCTGGTGGGAGCCATAGGCGACCCGGCGACCGCGCGGCCGCTGCTGGAATCGTTCCTGAGACATTTGGAGTGATACGGCCGAGATGCCTCTTCATCGCTGCCATTGCGAGCGAGCGCAGCGGGTCGAGGAATCTCGCTATGGCCGTTGCCGTTCGAGTCCTTTGCAGTCAGCATAGTGCAGCCGTCAACCCTCTCCCCCAAGGGGAGCGGGCAGTACGCAAGCGAGGCGCTCTGAGGTGCTACTTATGCAACACGCATGGCTTCTGATTCTTGCTCTCATCCTTCTTGAGGCCTTGGCGGCACGGGCCTTTGCCGACGAGGTCCTCTTCGACTTCGACAAGGACTTCGACGCCGCCGCCGTGCCGGCCACCGACGCCAAGGCCAGCCTGGTCAAGGCCGGCGAGGGCCAGGCGCTGGCCATCACCACCGGCCACAAGGTGGAATGGCCCGGCATCACCCTCAAGGCGCCGAAGGGGACCTGGGACCTCGCGAAGTTCGAGCACATCGCCCTCGACGTCAAGAACACCGGCTCCGGCCCCGTAACGGTCCACTGCCGGGTGGACAACGCCGGGGCCGACGGCACGAACAACTGCGTGACCGACCGCGTGACCCTCAAGCCCGGCGAGGCGGGCGCGCTCAAGGTCCGATTCGTCCGCAAGCCCCGGGTCCTGGAGGGGGCCAAACTGTTCGGGATGCGCGGCTACCCGGTGGCCCAGGGTGCCCGGGGGACTATCGACCCGGCCAAGATAACGCAACTGGTCGTCTTCGTGGCCCGGCCCGAGGGGGACAGCGCTTTCGAGATCGACAATGTCCGCGCCGGCGGCACGCACACCGCCCCCCAGGAGCCCGCGATCGACGCCGCCACGTTCTTCCCCTTCATCGACATGTTCGGCCAGTACATCCATCGCGAGTGGCCCGGCAAGACCCACGCCATCACCGACATGGTCGAGGCGAAGAACGAGGAGGCCCAGAATCTCCGGTCCAGGCCCGCCCCGAAGGACTGGAACCTGTACGGCGGCTGGAAGGACGGGCCGGCGCCGAAGGCCACCGGCTTCTTCCGCACCGAGAAAGTCGGGGGCTTCTGGTGGCTCGTGGACCCGGAGGGGCGGCTGTTCTTCTCGCACGGCATCGACTGCGTCGGCGAACACGGCGACACGCCCATCGAGCAGCGCGACAACTGGTTCCGCGACCTGCCGACCGATAACCCCGACTTCCAGGAGTTCTTTACCACGGGCTACGCCCTGCACGGCCACTACAAGGGCCGCAACATAAAGTGCTTCGACTTCGCCGGGGCCAACGCCCGACGCAAGTACGGCAAGAACTGGAAACAGGCCGTGGCCGACCTCGCCCACCAGCGCCTGCGGTCGTGGGGGATGAACACCATCGCCAACTGGTCCGACTCCCGGATCTACCTCGCGAAGAAGACGCCGTACACCGCGACGGTGCATTTCGACTCGCGGCCCATCCAGGGCAGCGAGGGGTACTGGGGCAAGTTCAAGGACCCCTTCGAGCCCGAGTTCGCCGAGAAGGTGAAGGCCGCGATGGCCGGCCACGCGGGCAAGACCGCCGGCGACCCGTGGTGCATCGGCTACTTCGTCGACAACGAGATCGCATGGGGCGACGACATTTCGCTGGCGGTGGCGTCGCTCCAGTCGCCGCCCGACCAGGCGTCGAAGAAGGCGTTCCTCGAAGACCTCAAGGCGAAGTACGGCGACATCGGCAAACTCAACGCCGCCTGGGGCGCCCGCCACGCCTCGTGGGAGGCCCTGGCGTCGGCCACGGCCGCCCCCGACAGGAAGAAAGCCGCCGAGGACCTCGGCGCGTTCTACACGCGCATCGCCGAGCAGTACTTCAAGGTCATCCGCGACGCCGTCAAGGAGGCCGCGCCGAACCAGTTGTACCTGGGGTGCCGCTTCGCCTGGGTGAACGACCGGGCGGCCCGGGCCGGGTCGAAGTTCTGCGACGTCGTCAGTTACAACCGCTACGAGAAGTCCGTGGCGGGCCTGCGCCTGCCGGCGGAGAGCGAAGACAAGCCCCTCATCATCGGCGAGTTCCACTTCGGGGCCCTCGACCGCGGAATGTTCCACACGGGCCTTGTGCCGACCGCCAGCCAGGCCGAGCGGGCCGCCGCCTACAAGGCCTACGTCCAGGGCGCGCTGAAGAACCCCGCCCTCGTCGGCACCCACTGGTTCAAGTACCAGGACGAGCCGACCACCGGGCGACCCTACGACGAGGAGAACTACCAGATCGGTTTCCTGGACATCACCGACCGGCCGTACCCCGAGACCATTGCGGCTTGCCGCGAGGTCGGGTATGATATGTATAATCTTCGCCAGAGGGCGTCATCCACGGCGAAGTGACATACTGACGGGGGCGAGAGGGAACGCCGCATGGCTCAGCCGATGAAGCAGGACCTCCGGGGAAGGCTCCTGAAGTTTGCCGCATGGCTGTCGGCCGTGGTCGAGGCGCTGCCGACCACGCGGCCCGCCAGCCACATGAGCGACCCGTTGGCTCGGTACGGGGGCCTGCCGCTGGCGAAGTGCACGGAGGACGCCTGCGGCGACTGTCCGACCGACTCGTGCGACCGGGTCCACCGGGTCCTCGAGAAACTCCGGGAAGTCCGCGCCCATCTGGGCCGGATGCAGCAAAGACACCCGACGCAGTGCCTCCTTCGGGTCAGCCCGCTCCTGGCGGAGTGCGACGCGCTGATCGCCATCTTCGCGGCCAGCCTCAAGAAGGGCGAGAGGGACCGGCCCCGGTGAACGCGGCCGCCGCTGTTGCCTCGAACGTTCGACACGTCCCTTCTGGCGGGAGCCTTTCATGCCAAAGCAACTCAAGGGCCTTCGGTGGAAACCGGCCTGGGCCACCCACATGGGCTGCCTCGCGGGATGCACGAAGTACCTGAAGTTGGACCTCTCGCCCGCGTGGCTCTACGGCGGCACGGGCCACGCCTTCATCATCAACATCAGCCCCGACGCCTGTCCGAGCGGCCCGACCGCGTGGGACACCCGCATGCTGTTCGTCCTGGGGTCGAACCTGGGGTACAAGCCCGAGGTGGTGTTCGGCCTCAAGCGCGGGGCGAACTTTGCCGCCAGGCAGGAGGCGGCGTGGACGTTTGTGCGCGAGCGCATCGACCGCGGCCTGCCGTGCTACGGCTGGGAACTCGAACGCCCCGAGTTCTACGTCATCTACGGCTACGACGACGTCGGATACCTCTATCGCGGCCCGCTCTGCCAGGAGGGGGCGGGGCCGAAACCGTGGCAGGCCCTCGGCGACTCACGCATCGGCGTGCTTGAGGTCTACTGCATCGAACGGGGCGAGGCCGCGCCCGACGCCAAGGTGGTCGCCGACGCCCTGGACTTTGCGTATCACCATGCCCAGCCGTGCAGCGAGTGGCGGTACCCAAGGCACGCCAGCGGGCCGACGGCATTCGAGGCCTGGGCCGCCGGCCTCGAACGCGGCGAGGCCCACCGCTTCGGCCAGGGATACAACGGCGAGGTCTGGCGCGAGTGCCGCGAGATGGCCGTCGAGTTCCTGAAGGAGGCGCGCCGGCGCCTTCCCGGCAAGGCCGATGCGGCGTTCGATGAGGCGGTGGAACACTACACGGCCTCGCGCGACGCCCTGCGGCAGGTCGTCAAACTCCTGCCGTTCCAGCCCGACACGCACGACGGCCAGACAGTGAAAAGCCCCGAGGGGGCCGCCCTCCTTCGCCAGGCCGCCGCCGCGGAGCAACGAGGGCTTGACGCCCTGCGCAAGATCATCGGGGCGATGTGAGGCCGGCGCCGCGCCCCAAAAAACACGCGGCGGGCAAGCCCGCCAGCCAACCAGGCTCTTGCCATCGTTACGAGATTCAGTTTCTCAGTGGCTCAGTCACTCAGTCACTCAGTCACTCAGTCACTTTCCGTATCCGTTCGGATGCGATTGATGCCAGCGCCACGCCGTCTCGATGATGGTCGATAAGTCGGGGAACCGCGGTTTCCATCCCAGTTCACGGATGATCTTCTCCGACGAGGCCACGAGCGCCGGCGGGTCGCCGGGCCGGCGCGGCGTCTCCTTGGTCGGAAGGCGGTGGCCGGTCGCGCGGCGGGCAGCCTCGATCACCTCGCGGACGGAGTACCCGGCGCCGTTGCCGAGGTTGAACGTGAGGCCTCTGCCGGGCTCAATCGCCTCCAGCGCCAGGATATGGGCCTGTGCCAGGTCGTAGACGTGGATGTAATCGCGGATGCACGTGCCGTCGGGCGTCGGGTAGTCGGTGCCGAAGATCGGAACGACGTCGCGCTGCCCAAGGGCCACCTGGAGGACGATGGGCACGAGGTGCGTCTCGGGCCGGTGGTCCTCGCCGAGGCGGGCGTCGGGCGCTGCCCCGGCGGCATTGAAGTACCTCAGGGCCGCGTACCCGATGCCGTACGCCCCCGCGTAGTACCGCAGCGCGTGCTCGAAGTCGAGTTTCGTCTGCCCGTAGGCGTTGATGGGCTGCGTGGGATGGTCCTCTGGGATCGGCGTCGTGACGGGGTTGCCGTAGGCGGCCGCCGACGAGGAGAAAACGATCCGCCTGACACCGGTCTTTCGCATGGCGCCCAGGAGCCGCAGGCTCGCTACGACGTTGTTCGTGTAATACTTCTCGGGGTTCTCCATGCTTTCGCCGACGGAGCAGGAAGCGGCAAAGTGCATGACGCCGTCAAAGCCCTCGCGCAGGGCCTCGACGAGGCGTCGCTCGTCGGCCAGATCGCCCTCGACCAGCGCGCCTGGCGGCACGGCCGCGGCGTGGCCCTCCGAAAGGTTGTCGTACACGCGGACGTGGTGGCCGGCCTCAACCAGCAGACGCACCGTGTGGCTGCCGATATAACCGGCGCCGCCTGTGACAAAGATATTCATACGTCAGGCCCCCCAGGATCGGCCATTTCGCGGGCAGGCGAGAGAACGCGGTCGCCTTCGGCTCCGCGCTAAACGCCAGGTTCCTCGTTGCGGTAATACGCGATCGTGCGGCGAAGGCCGTCCTCGCGGCCGACCTTCGGTTCCCAGCCCAGCAGCCGCCTCGCCAGCGAGATGTCCGGCCGCCGGCGCACCGGGTCGTCCTCGGGCATCGGGCCGAACTCGAGGCCGCTCGCCGAACCCGCCAGGTCGATGACCTGGCGCGCCAGGTCCAGCACCATCACCTCGTCGGGATTTCCGAGGTTGACCGGCCCGTCGTAGTCCGCCTCGGCTAGGCGCAGCAGGCCGTCGACCATGTCGGAGACGTAGCAGAAACTGCGCGTCTGGCGGCCGGTCCCGAAAACGCGAAGCGGCCGGCCCGCCAGCGCCCGGGTGATGAACGTCGGGACGACGCGGCCATCGTCCGCCCGCATCCGCGGGCCGTACGTGTTGAAGATCCGGGCGATGCGGACCGCCGTGCCGCGCTCACGCCCGTAGGCCGCCGCCAGGGCCTCGGCGAACCGCTTGGCCTCGTTGTACGACGAACGCGGGCCCACGGGGTTGACGTGGCCGGCGTACGTCTCGACCTGCGGGTGGACCGCCGGATCGCCGTAGACCTCGCTGGTCGAGGCGAGGACAACGACGGCCCCCCGCTCGGCGGCCAGGTCCAGGACCCGCCGCGTGCCTTCCGCCCCGGTGCGCAGCGTCGAGATCGGCTGCTCGGCATGACGCGCCACCACCGAGGCGAGATGAAAGATGCGGTCCAGCGGGCCCGGCACCGCCAGCGGTTCCACGACGTCGGCCTCGACGAACTCGAAGCCATCCGACGCCAAAAGGCGCTCGATGTTGCGGCGCCGGCCGGTAGACAGGTTGTCGAGGCAGACCACCGCGTGCCCGCCGGCCAACAGCCGCTCGACCAGGTGGGAACCCAGGAACCCGGCGCCTCCGGTCACGAGGACCCGCATGGGACCCTCCCGTGGCGCACAGGAACTCCGGCCCAAAGGGGCAGTGCCAATGACGAATGACGAGATGCGGCGTCGCCGCCAGTTCCTCTGCGAGACCCGGCCGCTGGTTTCTTCGTCATTGCCTTCTCGTCATTCATTCGTCATTCGGATTCCGGCGTTCGTCATTGGCGGCTGGGCGCACAAGAACACTCCGCGGCCTGCCGCTCCGGTGCACGAAACCGGATTATAGAGGCAGGCGCCAAGGGCGTGCCAACGAAAACGCTCAGGCGGACGGGGACGGCGAAGGCGATGGCGCCGGGGCTGACCCCGACGGGGGCGGCAGGTCCGGCACGGGGGGTGCGGCTGGCGGCTGGTATTCCGGCACGACGGCCTTCAGGGCCGCGTACACCTCGGCGAACGAGGCCCCGTCGGCCACCACCTCGAGACGCTTCAGGGCCGACTCCATCTCTTCCATCGACGAGTACCGGCTCTGCCACACGAAGATCTTCTTGTGATGCGTCGGCAGGATGTTCTCGCCGCTGGTGCGCAGTTCCTCGAACAATTTCTCGCCCGGCCGCAGGCCCTGGAACTCGATCTTGATGTCGATGTCGGGGCGGAAGCCCGACAGCGTGATCATGTCGCGAGCCAGGTCGATGATCCTGACGGGCTCCCCCATATCCAGGAGCATGATCTGTCCGCTCTTGCCCATGGCGCCGGCCTGGATCACCAGTTGCGTGGCCTCGGGGATCGTCATGAAGTACCGCCGCATCTCGGGGTGCGTGACCGTGACCGGCCCGCCGCGGGCGATCTGTTCGCGGAAGATCGGCACAACGCTGCCCGCCGACCCCAGGACGTTCCCGAACCGCACGACGACGAACTTGGTCTTAGCGCACGACGGCTGCCGCGCCAGGCACTGGCAGTACATGCCCGCGATGCGCTTCGTGCAGCCCATGATGCTCGTCGGATTGACGGCCTTGTCGGTCGAGATGAGGACGAACGCCTCGGCCCCGTAGCGGCAGGCCACGTCGGCCACGTTCTTGGTGCCGAAGACGTTGTTCTTGATGGCCTCGCCGGGGTTCAGTTCCATCATGGGCACGTGCTTGTGGGCGGCGGCGTGGAAGATGACCGCCGGCCGGTACTGCCGGAAGACTGCCTCGACCCGGCCGCGGTCGCACACGTCGGCGATGACCGGCACCACCGCCAGTTCGGGGTGCAACTCGCGGAGTTCCCGGTCGGTGTAGAAGAGGTTGTTCTCGGCATGTTCCAGCAGGAGGAGCGCCGCGGGCTTGAGGGCGGCGATCTGGCGGCACAGTTCGGAGCCGATGGACCCGCCCGCGCCCGTCACCAGGATAACCTTGCCGGTCAGGAACTGGCCGATGCCGCCCATGTCGAGCGTGACGGGCTCGCGGCCCAGGAGGTCGTTGATGTCGACCTCGCGCAGGCGGCTGACGTCGAGGCGTCCCTCGATCAGGTCGGCCACGCCCGGCACGATGCGGAACATCAGGCGCTGGCCCTTGCAGACCTCGATGATGCGCCTCAGTTCGTCGCGCGTGGGCTGGGGCTGGGCGATGACGACTTCGTCGGCCTTCTGGTCCTGGGCGATCGACGGCAGGTCGCCCACGCCGCCCAGGACCGGCACCCCGTGAATCCGGATGCCGCGCTTCCGCGGGTCGTCGTCGACGAACCCCACGACGTGGTACCTCTCGACCGGCAGGCGGTACAGTTCCCGCAGGATGCCCTCGCCGACGTCGCCGGCGCCGACAATCAGCACCCGTTTCAGGCCCGCCGGGCTGATCGGGCGGGAGCCCTCCCGCACGATCCGCACAAGGAACCGCAGGCCCCCCACCAGCGCAATCGTGGCCGCCCAATCGATGATGAAGACCGTGTCGGGCACCGCCATCTGGTACTCGATCATGTGCCGCAACGAAAGGAACTTGCAGAGGTAGACCACTCCCAGGATGATAAACGTGGAAATATGGCTTGCTTTAAACGTTTCGACCAGGTCCTGGATGCTGACGTACTGCCACAAACCGGCGTAGAGCCGGAAGTAGCCGAACACGATGACCTTCACCACCAGGACGAACGCCAGCAGCGTGTAGAAACTGCGCCAGACGGATTGCGGCACGCCGAGGTTGCTCGGACTAATCCACAACTGCCCGACGGCCTCGGGCGGGATCGTGTCGGAAATCGTCGGCGCGACCGGAGGAATGCGGAACTCGTATCGCAGGCCGAACGCCAGCCAGAACGCCGCCACAAACAGCAGGACGTGTGCCGCCCCGACGTACGCATGGCGAAGCGCCGGCGCGTACGGGCTCGGCACGTGCGGCGTGTCCCTGGTTTCTGGCATGAGCCCTGTGGACCTCTTGGTTTCTGGAGACACGGGCCCCCCGCGCCCGTGACAGGCCGCCGGTTACAAATCGGCGACCGGCCCGCCGCCCCTTCAGTCTAATGCCCGCCTCACTTCCCGGCCGCGAAGAATATCCGCGAGAGCGGGCTGCGTCAATCACCTCCTGAATCGCGGGGACCGGGGCGGCTGGTATCCTCACATGCCGCCAAGCGCCGAACCGACCGCCTGCCCGACGATTCTCACGCCAGGCGCAGGCCCAGGCTTCGGGCGTAATCCCGGACCTCGGCCACCTCCTCAGCCGTGGGCCGGCGGGCGATTGCGGCATACCGAGTGAGACTCCGCCTGTCCAGCACATCGCCGGCGGGGCGGTACTGGCCCATGACGTTCACGAAGGTCCGGCCGGACAGGCCCGCCAGGAAATCCAGGACCTCACGGCTCTCGGCGCTGCCGCCGGGCATCACCAGGTGCCGCACCAGCAGCCCCCTCGCGGCCACGCCATCCTCGATCACAAGGTCGCCCACCTGGCGATGCATCTCTGCGAGGCAGGCGCGGGCGGCCCCCGGATAATCCGGGGCCTTGCAGTACCGCTCGGCGCTGGCGGCCCGGCTGAACTTGAAGTCAGGCATGTAGATTTCGACAAATCCGTCCAAGAGGCGCAGCATTTCGACCGACTCGTAGCCGCCCGAGTTCCACACGATGGGCAGGGCCAGGCCCCGCCGCCTCGCCTCGACGACGGCCGCCAGCAGGGCCGGCGCCGCGTGCGTCGGCGTGACGAAGTTGATGTTCTCACACCCACGGGCCTCCAGGAGCCGCATCAGGCGGGCCAGGGCGGCGGCGCTCATCTCGTCGCCGGCCGCCGAGCGGCTGATGTCGCTGTTCTGGCAGAAGGCGCACCCCAGGTTGCACCCGGCCAGGAAGATGGTGCCGCTGCCTCCGCGGCCCACCAGGCAGTCCTCCTCCCCGAAATGCGGCCCGCTGCTGGCGACCACCGCCTCCGGACCGGCGCCACAGAAGCCGGTCTCGCCCGCCAGGCGATTGACCCCGCACCGCCGCGGGCAAAGGCGACACGGGTTCAGCAGGTCGCGAGCGGAACGAATCCGCTCGGCGGCATCATCGGCACTTGCCATCTCTTCAGAGCCTGACGGAGAATGTTCAACATCCGACGCCCAGTGCCCAAGTGGATCCTTGGATGCCGGATGTTGGATGTTCGACATTCGCCTTTTCTGTTCCGGGCTTCCCGGTCACTGTTCCCGGTTCCCCGTTTCCGCCTTCATCATTGCGTCATCCGCCGGCCCGCCGTCAGGAGCGACAGGGCCTCGAGCCGCGTGGCCTCCTTCTGCCGGAACTTGCCGCGCACCACGCTGGTGACGGTGACCGTCCCCGGCTTGTGTGCGCCGCGGATGGTCATGCACAGGTGCTCGGCCTCGATGACCACCATGACGCCGCGCGGCTTGAGGGTCTGGACGATGTCGTCGGCGATGGCGCTGGTGAGGCGCTCCTGCACTTGGAGTTTGCGGGCCTCCATCTCGACGATCCGCGCCAGTTTCGAGAGGCCCGTCACGCGCCGCTTCTCGGGCATGTAGGCCACGTGGGCCCGGCCGATGAAGGGCATCAGGTGATGCTCGCAGATGCTCACCAGCGGAATGTCCCTGAGGAGGATGATCTCGTCATAGCCCTCGACGGGGATGACGGTGACGATCTCCTCTGCCTTCCGGCCCATGCCGGCCACCAGTTCCTGCCACATCCGGGCGACGCGCCGGGGCGTGTCCTTGAGGCCCGGCCGCTTGGGATCCTCGCCGATACCTTCCAGGAGCAACTCGGTCGCCCGCGCCACTTTCTTCAGGTCCACCATGGGGATTCCTCGTGCCTGGTCCTTGCTTGCGCCGCACGACAAGGATAGGCTTTCGCCAGCCCGCTGTAAAGCCGGTAGGCCCCCCTATAGGCGCCGCGCCTGACGCGTGACTTGAACTCTCGGCCTCGGCGGTGTAGCCTACCGGAGCCGATCTTGCCGCGGGAGAGGCGATGAGCATCGAGAGAGTGCCTGTCCGAATTTACGCCGACGACAGGGGCGCCTCGCGGGCGGTCGCGCGGCGGATCGCCGAGGTCATCCGCGCCCGGGCTGCCGAGGGCCGCCCCGCCGTCCTCGGCCTCGCCACCGGCCATACGCCCATCAACGTGTACCGGGAACTGGCACGGATGCACCGCCAGGAGGGCCTCGACTTCTCGCACGTCATCACCTTCAACCTCGACGAGTACTGGCCGATCGCGCCGACGGCGCTTCAGTCCTATCACATGTGGATGCACGAGAACTTCTTCCAACTGGTGAACGTGCGGCCGGAGAACATCCACATTCCCTCGGGCACGGTGTCCGAGGCGGACCTCGAGACCCACTGCCGCGCGTACGAGGAGGCGATCGCGACGGCCGGGGGCATCGACTTCCAGATCCTCGGCATCGGCCGCCTGGGCCACATCGGCTTCAACGAACCGGGCTCCGACCGGGCCAGCCGCACGCGCCGCCTCCGCCTCGACAAGGTCACCCGCCGCGACGCGGCCGCCGACTTCTTCGGCGAAGAAAACGTGCCGCAGGAGGCGATTACGATGGGCGTGGCCACGATCCTGGAGGCCCGCGAGATCGCGATGCTGGCCTTCGGCGAGCACAAGGCCCCCATCCTCCGCCGCGCGGTCGAGGGCGAGGTCACGGGCGCCGTGGCCGCCTCGTTCCTTCAGCAGCACCCGCACACTGCGTTCTACCTCGACGAGGCGGCCGCGGCCGACCTCACTCGCATGGCCACCCCGTGGGTCCTCGGCCCCTGCCCGTGGGACGAGGCGCTCGAGCGGCAGGCAGTCATCTGGCTCGCCAGGAAACTCCGGAGACCCATCCTCAAACTCACCGACGAGGACTATGCCGAGAACGGCTTGGCGAACCTCATCCGGGCGCGCGGCGGGGCCTACCACGCCAACCTGAACGTCTTCCGGCGCCTGATGGGCACCATCACCGGGTGGCCCGGCGGCAAGGAGGACAAGCAGCGCGTCCTGGTCCTTAGCCCGCACCCCGACGACGACGTGATCTCGATGGGCGGCACGCTCATGCGGTTTGTCGAGCAGGGGCACGACGTGCACGTCGCCTACATGGTCAGCGGGTACCTGAGCGTCTTCGATCATGACGTGAGGCGGCAGGCGGACTTCGTGCGCGACTTCAACCGCATCTTCGGCCTCACGCCGCGCCAGGCCGAGGCCCTGGAGAAGCGGATCGACAAGTTCCTGCGGCAGAAGCGCCCCGGCGACGTCGACGCGCCGGAGGTCCAGGCCATCAAGACGCTCATCCGGCGCACCGAGGCCAACGCCGCCGCCAGGTTCTGCGGCCTCGCGGAAGACCGCGTCCACTTCCTCGAACTGCCGTTCTACGACACCGGGGTGGTCGAGAAGCGGCCCATCGGGCCCCAAGACGTGGTCCCCGTCCGGAGGCTGCTCGAGAAGGTCCGGCCCCAGATCGTGTTCTCGGCCGGCGACCTCTCGGACCCGCACGGCACGCACCGCCAGTGCCTTGAGGCCGCGCGCCTGGCGCTGGAGGCGTACGGGGCGTCGGGAGCGCCGGCGCCGGCCCTGTGGCTCTACCGCGGGGCGTGGCAGGAATGGCCCGCCGAGCGGATCGACATGGCCGTGCCCTTGTCGCCCGACGAACTGAAGCGCAAGCGCTTCGCCATTTTCCGCCACCAGAGCCAGAAGGACCGGGCGATGTTCCCGGGGCCGTACGACAGCCGCGAGTTCTGGCAGCGGGCCGAGGAACGCAACATGGCCACGGCGGCACTGTATGATGCCCTGGGCCTGCCGGAATATCACGCCATCGAAGCGTTCGCGCGGTGGCCGCTGGTGCGGTCCGCACACGCCGAGGCCCAACTGGAGCGTGATTAACATGGTTCACCTGCCGCCATCTTGCAGTCCGCCACACTTGTTTCTGGGGGCGCCCTGCCGATGGCGCGGTGGGCAGTCAAGCCCACCGCGCGGCAGGCAAGACTGCCCGCCGCGCTTTTCGTACCCACAGTTTCAAGCGTGGCGGACTGCTAGCACAAGGCGGCCCCTTATGGCGGCGGGTCTCCTGACCCACCGCACCCGTGTCTTGGGCCTGGCGCTGCTGGGCACAGCCCTGCTGGCCGCCGCCATCGCCTTCGCCGCCGCGCCCCCCGACCAGGAGTTCAAGCCTTTCGTGTTCATCCTGGCAGGCGATCCGGAACTGGGCAAACCCGACGTGAGGAACACCGCCGACCGCTTCGCCCTCCTGCCCCAGCGGGCCGCAAGGATCAAGGCCGCGCTCGTGGTCATTCCCGGCGATATGACCCACGACGACACCGACGAGGAATGGGACGCCATCGAGGGCACACTCAAGCAGTTCTCCATGCCCGTCAAGATCGTCCCCGGCAACCACGACAAGCCCAAATCCTTCGCCAAGCACGTCGGCGAGGACCACTACGTCTTCACGCTCTATAACTGCGACTTCGTGTGCCTTAACTCGAACCTGGGCGGGTCTGCCGCCAAGACCCAGTGGAAGTGGGTCGAAGACGCCCTGAAAGCGTCGCGCGAGCGTCATCGGACGCATACGTTCGTGGTCCTCCACCACCCGAACGTTGCCAAGGATGAACCGTTGCGAGGGCTGCTCATCAGGTACGGCGTGAAGGTAGTCCTGGCCGGGCACCTGCACACCACGGCAGAAATCGCCGGCAAGGGCTACACGATCTATGTCTCGCCGGGCACCGCCCGCTTTCGCGACGAGGGCGGCCTGGGCTATCGTGTCTTCAAGGTCTACAAGGACCGCATCGAACAGGAGTTCGTGCCGCTGGAGAAAGAGGTCGCCGAGGCGAAGTTGGCGCCGTAAGTGGCCGTGCAGGAATAACTGGAAGTATTGCGGGTGAAGCGGTACCGAATGTCGGTTCGAAGAATGCGAAGCAAATGGGGCCTCGCGGCTGGACTGCCGAGCAGATTGCGCAGGCGATCAAGTCTGGGGAACAGATCCCCGCCATAAACAAGGCGACCGGTAACGCGGCGATATGGTATGTGCATCCAGGTACGGGGCAATCGGTCGTTGTCCACACTGTCACCAATGAAGTCATCCACGTTGGAGGCCCTGGTTTTAAGTACGGTCCTGGAAGTGGAGACCTGTCATGAGCCACGTCGTACAAATCTACATTGCCCTTCTGGACGAAGGCGTGGACGTCTGGCGCCCAGTCCAGGCGGAACACCTGCGCGGCAACGTCTACCGCATCCTCAGCCAGTCTTATGATCGGACCATTGAATCCTGGCAATTCCAACCTGGCGATGAGGTTCTTTGCGAGATGGTCGAATCCAGTGACGGCCGCATCCTCGCGGCGACCAGAAAGGCAGATCAGCGTTGACGGGCAGGAGAGGGGTAAGGGAAGCCCAACGGGTAAGCGAGGATATTCAACGCGGCCGGATCGTATAATTCCAGTCGCCGTGGAAGCGGTGCGGCCGCTTCGGGAACTCGCGGGCCTGGGTGCGGGCGATGGTCTTTGCGGGGCAGTCGGCCCTCCACCTCAGACTCTCGGTGGTCTGGGGAGAGGCGCAGAGACTCCTTCGCTTGCGGCTTGCCGCGCCCGCGAAGTTGGATCGCCGGATTGACCTCGTCAGCGGCGGACCGCTGGCGCGGCCGCTCGATAGCCAGGAGTATCCGCTGAACGGCGCACTCGTGGTTGGCGACACGGCCCGACAAGATCGGCCGTGCCACACGATGGCCGTCATCGCGCCGGAAGTCTTCTCGGTGAGCGCCGATGCCGAGGGCGTCAGCCTGACGCTACTTCGGAGCCCCTACGTCGCGCATCACGACCCATACCCGGCCGCCAACCGCCCGGACCATCCCCTGACGGACCAGGGCTTGCACGAGTTCGACATCATCCTGGCGCCCGGTGCAGCGCTTGACCTGGCCGAACCGGCACGCCTGGCGCGGCAGATGCTCATGCCGCCGGTCACGTGGGATCTGACAGGGTGACTACTTCGCGGCGGGCGCCGGTTTTTCTGTCTGCCTCAGCATCTTCGCCTCGCCCGAGAGCATCCGCAGACGCGCCTCGCGGAAGACAACCACACGGTCGGGGCAGTTGTGCGCAATCAGCCCGAGGGCGCCGGCCTGCGGCAACGCCCAGGTTTCCATCAGCCGCAGCGACAACTGGGCGCCCCGCCAGCGGGTGTAGGCCTGTCCGTCGAGGCCGACGTTGATCTCGGCCTGGTCCCCTTTGAGGAGCACCTTGACGCTCAGGACGTGCGCGCGGCGGTTCTGGAGCGTGCCCGGTCTGACGGTGCTGGCGTTCTGGCTGGCATCCTTGCCATCGATCATCTCCAGGCCGCTCGCCGCTCCGTGCCAGCCGGAGAGGTACAGGACCACGCCCGTGCCGCCCACAGGCAGAATGACGCCGACGGTGTGGTCGCCGGCATTCCGGACGAAACTGACCTGGAGTTCATAACTCCCCTTCGGCGCCACGGGGATCATAAGGCGGCCATAGTCGCTCGGAGCGGCGGTGGCCACCCCGCGGCGGAAGCGCCGCCACTGGCCTCCGACGGCATCTTTCTTCGGATCCACCTTGGCCAGGAGGTCGATCCATCCGACTGTCTTGACCGGGGCGGCAGTCGGCAACTTCGCCAGATCGGCCTCCGACTTCGCCAGGACCGCCTTGGCCTTCGTGCGGTCCATGTCATCGGCCTGGTGCAGTTCGAGGAACCGCTCGTAGTAGGCGATGGCCCGGTTCAACATGGCCGCCTTGGCCCCCGCCGCCGCCGTGTCCGCCAACTGGCGATACCAGTCGCCCAGTTCCGGGCAAGCCAGTTCGGGCGCCTCGGCCAAGGGTTTGGCCGCAGCGGGAACATACTTGGCGAGGGCCGCATCGCCGACGCCCTCGACCCACTTGGCTGCCTCGACCGGGTCGTCGGCGTCGACCAAGAGCAGGCGGATGAGGCGCTGGCGGGCGGGCGCCTTCGATGGATCCTGCCCCAGTTGCTTCTTGAGGTCCTCGATCTCGCGGGCCGTCCGGAGGGCCTGCTCGAGCATCTTGAGGCGGGCCTCGATCACTTCCCAGCGAGGGTCCTTGATGGCGCCGGCCACGGCAGTAGCCTTGCGGCACGCGGCGACTGCCTCGGCCGTCGCCCCCGCCGCCTCTCGCGTATCGATCAACTCCAGCAGCGCTTCGACGAGGTCCGCACCGGCGCCCTGGCGGTCGGCGCCGCGTGCGGCATCGAACTGCTTCTGCCGGATCTCCGCGATCCGCTCGTCGCAGGAGGCCACCTTGTCGGGCACGCTCTCGGCCAGAAACTCCATGGCCTGGATGGCCGTCGGGTAACCAGCCTGGTTCAAGGCGGCCAGTTCGTAAGCCTTCTCGCAGAGGACGGCCAGGTATTCGGGCTGGTTCGCGGCGCGCTTCGCCGCCACCACGAGGCGCAGCGCCAGGTCCAGGTCGTCCTTGGCGTCGCGCGTGGCCTTGATGCGTTTGAACTCCGCCCCCCAGACGGAATCGAAGACCGAGGCAGCCTCGGCCGCCTTGTCCGCCTCCGCGGCAACCAGCGGCGCAGGCAGGACGGCGAGAAATGCCCAGAACAAAACGGTCGTAATGCGGTCCATCTTGGGGCCCTTCACTGCACAGGCTCCTGGGTTGCCGCAAGGCCAGGCTCCTGTCGAAGGCAATAGTATACCGATGCGGCGGGGCCGCTCAAGGCTTTCGGCGCAGGCGCCGCGCTTGGCAGTTCACGCCAACACGCGGTCGCCTTCGGCTCCCCGCCAAACGGGGCGCTTGACGCCTGGTGCTTTGTCGTTCGTCTTGCCCTTTTGCCTTGCTGTCAGTCGCTGCCTCCGTCCTTCAGCCTTGAAGCCCTGCCCTCAGGCCCCTATAATCGCGGCCTCAGTATGGCGGCGGCACGGCAAGGAATGCGCCAATGAACATCAGTTACCAGTGGCTCAAGGAGTACGTTCAGACGAACCTCGGCGCCCGCGAGGCCGCCGAGGTCCTCACACGGATCGGCCTGAACGTCGACAGCATCACGGACCTCCCGAACGGCGACGCGTGCCTGCTGGTGGAGGTCACGAGCAACCGGCCCGATTGCCTGGGGCACCTGGGCGTGGCCCGGGAACTTGCGGCCGCGATCGCCGCGCGCGTCAAGTTGCCCGAGATCTCATTCCCGGAACTCGCCGAAACGGCCGACAGCCTGACCCGCGTGGCCATCGAGGAACTTGACCTGTGCCCGCTGTACACCGCCCGCCTGATTCGCGGCGTGAAGATCGGGCCGAGCCCCGCGTGGCTGGCGTCGCGGCTTGAGGCGGTAGGGGTGCGGCCGGTCAACAACATCGTCGACGTCACGAACTACGTGATGATGGAGCAGGGCCAGCCGCTGCACGCGTTCGACTACGCCACGCTGGCCGAGCACCGCATCGTGGTCCGCCGCGCGCACCCCGGCGAGCACTTCGTGGCCATCGACCACTCCCAGCACACGCTTTCGCCGGACCGGTTGGTCATCGCCGACGGCCGCCGGCCCGTCGCCCTGGCGGGGGTCATGGGCGGCGCCGATACCGAGATCTCCGACCGCACCGCCGACGTGCTCCTGGAGACGGCCGTCTTCGACCCGCTGAGCATCCGCACGACCGCCCGGGTCCTCGCGATGGCCAGCGAATCGAGTTACCGGTTCGAGCGGCGCGTCGATCCATGCTGGACCGACTGGGCCAGCCGCCGGGCCTGCCAGTTGATCGCCCAGGTGGCGGGCGGCCGCGTGGCCCGGGGCGTAGTGACGGTGGGCCGGCCGCTGCCGACGCCCACGGAACTGGTGCTGCGCATCGCCCGGATCGAGACGCTCCTGGGCATGCCCATTCCGGCCGGCACCGCGGCCGACATCCTCGCACGGCTGGAGTGCGAGGTCATCGAGGCCACGCCCCAGCAGATCCGCGTTCGCGTCCCTTCGTGGCGGCCGGACCTGGAGCGAGAGATCGACCTCATCGAGGAAGTCGCGCGGCACTACGGGTACGAGAAGATCCCCGAGAGCCGCCAGCCCCGCATCACCCTGGCGACACGCTCGAAGACCGAGCGGGTCCGCGAGATCGTCAGCCAGGTCCTGACGGCCGCCGGGTACTTCGAGGCCGTCACGTTCACTTTCACGAGCCACGACCACGCCACGCGGTTCCGCCGGCGCGACGTGACCGCCGAACCGCTGGCCTGCCGGGGGACGCCCCTGGTGATCCGTGAGTCGCTGGTCGAGGGCCTCGTCGAGTCGCTGGCCGTGAACTGCAACGCCGGCGAGTCCGATGCCAGGCTCTTCGAGATCGCCAAGCGGTTCATCCCCGTCGAGGGCAAGGAGTTGCCGCAGGAAGACACCATGCTGGCCCTGGCGGGGGGCGACGATTTCCAGGCCCTGCGCGGGGCGATGGAGGCGGTGTTCGAGGCCCTACGACTCGGCGGGCGGATGGAGTTCGTCGCCACCGACCGGTACCCGGACCTCGATCCCGATGCCTCGGCCGAAATCCTGATGGACGAAGAGCCCGTCGGCATGATCGGCCGCACGACCCGGCAGGCCGCGACCGCCTTCGGCCTCGACGAGCCTCCCCTCGTGGCGGAACTGGCGTACACGCCGCTGATGGAGGCGGCCGTTCTCCAACCCGCCTACCAGGCGCTGCCGCAGTTGCCCGCCATCGTGCGGGACCTCGCGATTGTGGTCGACGAGGCCGTGACGTGGGCCCTCATCGAGGACGCCGTGATTACGGCGGGCGTGGAGGAACTGGAATCGCTCGAAGCCCTCGACGTGTACCGCGGCAAGCAGGTGCCCGCCGGCAAGAAGAGCGTCGCCTTCCGCTTCACCCTGCGCTCGAAGGGCGAGACGCTGACGCGCGAGCAGGCCGACCAGATGCAGACCCGGCTCCTCGCGGCCCTCGGCCAAGCCGTCGGGGCGGTCCTGCGAACTTGACGAGTTTCGGCACGTTTCGGCAAGAAACGCGCCCGCGAGCAGGGCGGCGATATGGGCAGGCGGCGACATTGGGCCGCTCATCTTGATGGGCCCGTGCTTCTTCACGCAACCCAGCAACCCATGACCGACGAAAACCTCACGCTCGTCGAAGCGTCGCCCGACTACGCCGACGACTTCCAGGCCATGGCCCGGGAATACGTGGCCCAGGGCCCGATGCGAGAGACGCCCGGCTACCAGGAGGCCCTCAAGGACATCCCGGCCGCCATCGGCAAGATGCGCGACATGGCCCGCGGGGTGAACCTGGCGGAGGGCCTCGTCCCGCAGACCACGTACTGGCTGGTACGCGACTCCAGGACCATCGTGGCCGTCGCCCGCCTTCGCCACCGCCTGACGCCCAGCCTGGAAATCGAGGGCGGGCACATCGGCTACAGCGTGCGCCCGTCGGAGCGGCGGAAGGGCTACGGCACCATCATCTGCGCGCTGGCGCTGGGCAAGGCCCGTGATATGGGCCTCGCGCGAGTGCTCCTCACCTGCGATGTCGGCAACGCGGCATCGGCCCGCATCATCGAGAAGAACGGCGGAAGGTTCGACGGCGACGCCAGTGTTGAGAAAACCGGCAAGAGGGTCAGCCGGTACTGGATCGACCTGTGACGGGCCCAATCCGCCCGGAGCCGCATGATGGGTCGGGTGACTGAATCTTGGGCAACCACGATGTGAAGCCGAGCCAGGTGCCGCACAGTCCGTCGGCCCTGTCTTCGATGATCCGGTCGCTCCGGCACCGGAACTTCCGCCTCTTTTTCGTCGGCCAGGGGATCTCGCTCGTCGGCACATGGATGCAGAGCATCGCCTTGCCCTGGCTCGTCTACCGGCTGACCGGGTCGGTGGTCCTGCTGGGGGTGGTGGGCTTCACGGGTCAGATCCTGACGTTCGTGCTGGCGCCGCTGGCGGGCGTCCTGGCCGACCGATGGAACCGCCGCCGCATGGTCATCGCCACGCAGGTGCTGGCCCTCGCGCAGGCCCTGGCGCTGGCGGCCCTGACGCTCGGGGGCGTCATCGAGGTCTGGCAGATCATCCTGCTGAGCCTCATCGGCGGCCTCGAGCGCGGCTTCGAAATTCCCGTGCGCCAGTCGTTCGTGGTCGAGATGCTCGAAGACCGGGCGGACCTTCCGAACGCCATCGCCCTGAACTCGTTTCTCGTCAACGGCGCCCGGCTGGTCGGCCCGTCGCTGGCCGGGGGGATCATCGCCGCCGCGGGCGAAGGCCTGTGCTTCCTCCTGAACGGCCTGAGTTACATCGCAGTGATCGCGGCCCTGGCGGCCATGCGCATCATGCCGCGCCAGGCGCCGCCGACCAAGACGCGGCTGCTCCAGGGGTTTGCCGAGGGGTGGCGGTACATGGTCCGGTCGCCGCCGATCCGGTCGGTGCTCCTGCTGGTCGGCGTCATCAGCCTGATGGGGATCCCGTACACGACGCTGATGCCGGTCTTCGCGCGCGACATTCTCCACGGCGGCGCGTCGACGATGGGCCTGCTGGTGGGGGCCACGGGCGTCGGCGCCCTGGCGGGGGCGATGGTGCTGGCGTCGCGCCGGGGCATCGCGAACTTCGCGCGGCTGATCGCCTTCGCGGCCGCGGCGTTCGGGGCCGGACTCATCGCCTTCTCGCTGGCGCAACGGTTCTGGCTGTGCCTGGTCCTCCTGGCATGGATCGGCGGCGCGATGATCGTACAACTGGCCATGAGCAACACGATGCTTCAGACGGTCGTCGAGGAAGACAAGCGCGGCCGCGTCATGAGTTTCTACACGATGGCGTTCATGGGGATGGGCCCGTTCGGCAGCATGCTGGCCGGCGGGCTGGCGAAGTGGCTGGGCGCCCCCGTCACGGTCGCCCTCGGCGGGGGCACGTGCGTCCTGGCGGCGATCGTGTTTGCCGCGTTCCTGCCAGGGCCGGGCCTTGTCTCCGGCCCCGGGGCCGATCGCGTGCCGCCGCCCGACGCCGCGCCCCCGGTGGCGTAGGACAACCGCCGCAGGCCGGGGCGAGTACGTGTTTGCCTTGCCCGGCAACTGTGTGCCACGGCCGGTCTTGTGCGGCCGTGCGTTCCGCCCGGCACCTGAGCCGCGGCGGGACAAGACCCGCCGTCGCACCCGCCAATCTGGCGCGCTAAATGGGCTTGGCGCCTGCTCCAGGCGCTTCATTCCCCCGGCAGGACCACGAAGACGTTGAACTCCGGCCCCGTCGCAGGAGGCACGTAGTCTTCTTTTCCCACAGGCGGCACGGCACGGTACTCCTTCATCGGAAGGCGCACGGGCTTGCCGTCGTACTTGGCCGCGAGGACGGGTTCGCCGAAAAAGTCCTGGGCGCTGACGATCCTGAACTTCGCGCCCACCTTGAGCACTTTCGAGAGGTCCGCGTCGACCGCGGGCCTCCGGTCCCAGTTATAGATGATGACGTGCGCCCGGCCGGGTTCGTACGCGTTCGGCCGGACGACCACCTTCACCCCCTGCGGGCGGCCCGAGACGATCGTGTTCGACGCCCGGGGGTCCGCCACCGGCGGGTCGACCGAGACCGGGTTGCCGGGGCCGATAAACGTGTTGCCCGTCAGTGTCACCTTCTCCCACTTGCGGATGCTCGTCGGCCCGACGAAGTAGTTGTCCTTGACGACCGCGTCCTTGTTGTTCGCGCCGTACCCCAGTTGCATCGCCGCGGCCCCGTAACCGGTGGAGTAGGTGTAGTTCTCGACGACCTCGATCCGCTCCGACGGGCTGCCGCCGCCCACCAGGATGCACGGATGCAGGCTCGTCGGGCTCTTGGCCGCGCCGTTGTTGAACGAGACGTTCCCCTCGACGTGGAAGCCGTTCAGGAACGCGCGGCCGGAGCCGTACGCATGGATTCCGTAACAGAACTGGTTGAACATGACGTTGTCGACCAGGCGCTTGGTGCCGTTCTTGTTCTGGGTGTAGATGGCGTGGCCGTGTCCGCGGTCAGGCGCATCCCATCCATTATTGTAGATGATGCAGCCGTAGATTTCGCCGCCCTCCCCCGACGACCAGAAGCCGAAGCCGCAAGAGCCGTCGTGCACCAGGAGGTTGATGAACGAGAGGTTCGACCCGGTGGCGTTGACGCCGCCGCGGTTGATCTCCTCCGGGTTCGATCCGGTCGCCTCGGTCCGGCGCTTCGGGTTGGAAGACATCACCTCGAACCCCCAGTAGCGGGTCCATTCGCCGGCGGCGCTGAACATCGTTCTGCCCTGGCTTCCGCCGTCGATCGTCGCCCGCATGCCGGGCGCCTGGCGGACCGTGATGGGCCCGGCGGCGGTGCCTTTCAGGCGGCTGTCGAACCCGCCGGCGTACTTGCCGCCCAGGAGCCAGATCGTGTCGCCCGGCTTGACGGCCGCCGGGTGCGCCAGCGCGGTCCCCAGGTCCCACGGCCGCACCTTCGACCCGTCGCCGGAGGGTCTGCCGTCGGGCGAGACGAGGAACTCGGCGCCGGAGGCGCCGGTGATCGCCAGGCCCAATGCCAGCAGGCTCAGGAGCGCCTCAAGGTATTTCATCATGGCGGTCGCCTCCTCGACTGGAATGACGATTGACGATTGAATGACGAAAAGACGATGACGAAATGGCCGCCATCCGCCCCTGCCTTGGGCCCATGTCATCGATGATTCGGCATTCCCTTTTCACTTGTCATTTGGGTTTCGTCATTCGCGCTTTCGCACGGCATTCCTCCACCACCCCGCGCGGCACCATCCTCAGGGCCAGGTACACCAGGCCCGGCACGATGATGACATCGTCCAGATACCCGACGACCGGGATGAAGTCGGGAATGAGGTCGATCGGCGACACCGCATACGCGACGGCCGCGCCGAGCAGGACCCGCGCCAACCACGGCGTCCGCCCGTCCGCCAGAACGAGGCGGTAGACCTTGACCTCGCGCTTGAACGCCTGAACGACGCCTTTGGCTTTTCGCCACATCACAAACCTGGCCAGGGCCGGCCTTGCGGTCGGTTACGGCGTACCAACGATGAAGAGCCACCCGCGTTTCGGCTCGACGGGGATTTCGTCTCGCGGCTTGAACGTCGCGGCTTTCTGAAATCCCTCGATCGGCGGCGCCCGGAGCACCGCCGCCGCCGGATCAAGGCCGAGGGCCTTCCAGTCGATCTCGAGGTGCACCGGCGCCGCCTGCGGGGCCCAACTGGCGACCGCGACCAGCGTCCGCCCCGGCCGCACGTAGGCCGTCGCCAGGATGTCCGGGCGGCCCGTCTTCACGGGGCACGCAGCGTCCCAGTAGCCGATCATCCGGGCCTCGGAGATGCCGAACTCGTCCCACACTTTCCAGACGGCCCGCGGGTCGCCCGACCACGGCATCCGGGCGGTCATGCCGTAGAGCATGCCGCGCCACTTGTTGCCGCCGTCCTGGAGCATCTCGCCCATGAGGCCGTACGGGATGCCCGAGATCTCTGTGAGCCAGTAATCAGGCGGATCGTCATAGTTAAATCCCTCGCCGAACCACAGGCGGTCGACGTAGGGGAAGAACTCCATGTACTGGTTCGCGGGGCCGCGCGAGAAGTCGGTGTTCGAGTGCAGGTCGATGAGGCATCCGGGCCGCGTCCGCTCCATGACCTTGCGCATCCGCTTGAGGACCCGGCGGTCGTACGTGACGTCGTCGAGGTACAGACCGTCGACCTGGGCGCTCGCGAGGACCCATCGCAGGCCTTCCACGTAGTAGTTGTACCATCGCGACTCGCCGCTCGTGACGATGGCCGCGCAGACGTCGCCGTCGGGAAACCGGTGATACCACGCGGGCTGGTAGTCGGCGGCGAGGTGCTCGCGCAGCCACGGGTACCCGCCCCCCGAGCCGGGCGTGAAGATCTCGTGGCCCAGGCTCCTCAGGGCCCACATCTCGGTGACGTGATTTGTGAGTTCCCGCACCGTGTAATAGATCTTGACCTTGGCGCCTGCCGCATGGGCCTCCCGGGCGTAGGCGGCCAGTTTCCCTGTGGCGATGAACGGATAGTTGATATACGGATTGAGATCCGTCGCATGGTGGATGTTGATGACGTTGCCCCCGGCGGCCACGGCCTCCTTCACGGGCACGTGCGCGTGATAGTAGCGCTCGCGGAAGTGCTTCGCCGGGTCGAGGGGCTTGACGGGCGTGACCAGGAAGGCCCACTCGAAAGCGATAGCCTGGCCCTTTTCGAGGCGTCGCGGCCCGCTGTAGGCCCGCACCACGACGCGGTCGCCCTCTTCGGTGAACGTGCATCCGCCCTTGCCGCCGTTGTCCCACGCGGCGGGGGGCTTCAACTGGCCCATCGACCAGTAGAGATTCACCATGGGGCCGGAGTACGTCGTGCCGCGCAACTCCAGCCAAAGGCCGGCCTTCACGTCACCGACCCAGGCGCTGTCATAATAGACCTTGCCGCCCCACTTCCAGGCGTGCTCCATCGGTCGGAGGCCGCCCTTTCGGCCCATGCCCATGAGGTACGTGGCCACCTCGCGGCGGACGGGGATTTCGAGGGCCACGTCGGCAAGGTCCACGGCCTCGGCCGCCTTCAAGGTGAACCGGTAATCGAGGTGCCCGTCGAACTCCATGGTCCCGCGAGACGCCACCGCGAGCGGTTGTGCGTCTGCGGCGGATTCCCATGCGACGGTCCCCGGCGTCTGCTTGGTGATTTTCGGCGCGGCGCCGGAGAGGGCCACCGCCGCCCCGCCGACTTTCGCGATGAGCCTGACGGGGCCGGCCAGTACCTCCTCGCTGCCGCTCTTGATACTCGCCGGCAGGCCGCCCTCGCCGAGAATCACCGTGCGACCCAGGCAGCGGATCGTCTTTCCATCGACCCCCAGAGGCGTGTACGGCGCGACCACCTCGTCGTCGCCCCCGAGGGTCGAATCGAGCCACCGCAGGCGCGAGTGCCGCCAGGGCTCCGAGTCGCCGCGGTCCTCGACAACCGTGTCGGAGACCTCAAGGGCCAGGTCGGTCGTCACCGGCGCAAGGTCCTTTGCCCGGATCGTCGCGGTGCCGCGATACTCGCCCGGCGCCGCATCCTTCGGCACGTCCACGCCGCACCAGAGGGCCTGGACCTTCCCTTTCGGCACCGAGACGGTCTTGTGGAGCGGCGCGCCAGTCCAATCGGTGCCGCCGAGGTTGAAGCACCGCAGGGCCGCCGCGGGGATCACCTTGCCGCCGGGACCGGCGATGTCGCTGAACTCCAGGCCGATTTCCTCAACCGCCGCCCGGGCCGCGTAGACGCCCAACTGGAAGGCGTAGTATTCATTGCGCCGGGCCTCACCACGGAACTTGTTCGAGGGGCCCGCCTGAATCCATCGCAGCGGAAGGGCGTCGGTCATGCGGATCGGGCAGCGGCGGTCTTCGGGGAACACAAGGTACGGCCTGTCGGGATGGGCGGCCAGGAGGCGCGCCATCTCCTCCTGCGTCGCGCAAACCTCCATCGGGTCGAAGCGGTCGAAGGCGGTGCGGGCCTGGAACTCGAGGACCTTCGCCGGGGGCAACTCGCGCCACTTGCCGGCCGCAAGGCGGTCCGGGGCCAGGCCGTGGCGTTCGAGCCAGTCCTTCGCGGCGGCGGACTTCGGCGCGAGGTAGTTGCCGGAGTACCAACCCCAGCCGGCGACGACTTTATATGGCATATAGTAGATGTAATATTCGCCCGGGGCGGTCGCGGGCTGAAAGACAAGGTCCCCCGCCTCGCGGCTGATAGCCGCCGCGGCAACGTTCGCCACCTCTTGGCCCGTGGCGGCATCAATGACGATGATGTGCTTCTTGTCGGCGTCGGCGTCGCGCCGCCGCCACGGAAGGCGGGCCCACACCGCGTCGGCCTTCTCGGTCACCTGGACGAGGGCGCGGTGGTGTCCGAGGCCCTCGTCCCAGGGCTTGTCGGGGACGCCGTAGGGAACGCCGTCGGCCATGGCCATGGTGGCACTCATTAAGATAACTAACGCCGCGATTGCGGCGGGTATTGCCGTGCCGTGTTTAGCCGCGGCCGGCACGGCCCCGAGTATTCGCGTCGCCGTACCGGCGACGGCTAAACGTTCACCAGGGCTAAACGGAACCCGGGCAGCCCAATCTCGAAAAGCGAAATCAACCGGCATGCCGCACCTCGCCTTCCGCACTTGACGTGCCGGCCAGGCGGCCGCTCGAAAAGGCCCACTGAAGGTTGAACCCCCCGCAGGGGCCGTCGAGGTCCAGGATTTCGCCGGCGAAGAAAAGGCCCGGCAGGCGGCGGCTCTCGAGCGTCCGCGGGTCCACCTCTTTGAGGCTCACGCCGCCGCGCGTCACCATGGCGTGGTCCCACCCCTCGGTGCCGATGACCGTCAGAGGAAGAGCCGCAAGGTGCTCGGCGAGCGCCCGCCGCCGCGTTCGCGGCACCGCCGCCGGACGCATGGCGGGGTCGATACCCGCGGCCGCGCTCACCGCGTCGGCCAGCGACTTCGGCAGCCAGCGGTCCAGCAGCCCCCGGACGGTTTTCGCGCCGCTGTCGGCCTGCCAGCGGTCGAACCTCGCGGCCCACTGGGCCGCCGACGTGCCGGGGGCGAGGTCGATCCTGAGCGGCACCTCCTTGTGCTTCGCCAAGAGCGCCGCCACGTCGCCCGAGAGGTCGAGCGCCGCCGGCCCGGAGACGCCCCGGTGCGTAAAGAGCACATCGCCCGTGACGCCGGCCCGCGACTGGCGCGCCAGGTCGATCCAGACCCGGACGGGCGAGACCGCGACGCCCGCACACCTGCGCGGCCACGCTTCGCGCGTCACCAGGGGCACCAGGGCCGGCGTCGGCTCGACGAGGGTGTGCCCCGCCTGCCGGGCCAGTCCGTAGCCGCCGCCAGTGGCGCCGAGTTCAGGATGACTGCGCCCGCCCGTCGCCACGATGACGCGCGGGGCCGCCACGTGGCCGCCGCCGGTCTTGACGCCACACAGACGGCCTGCCTCAATCCACAATCCCGTGACACGGACGCCGAGGCGCACGGCCACGCCGAGTTGCCGCATGCGGCGAAGGAGGGCCGACTGCACCGTGAACGCCTTCGCGGAAACCGGGTACACGTGCACGCCGTCGGGCGCGTGCGTGGGCACGCCCAGGGCGTCGAAGAAGAGGCGCAGGCCTCGCGAGTCCATGGCGGCCAGCGCCGGCTGCATGAAGCGGCCCTGGCGGCCGAAGCGGGCCATGAACGCGTCGTGCGGGAGGGTGTTGGTGAGGTTGCAGCGGCCGCCACCGCTGGCGAGGAGTTTTTTCCCGAGGCCCTCGAGTTGCTCGACCAGCACGACGCGCCGGCCGCGCTCGGCGGCCGCGATGGCCGCCATCAGGCCCGCCGGCCCACCGCCGACCACGGCCACGGCAGCGCTTTCACCCTCGCATGAAGTGGGTCTCACCGCGAGCATCGTAGCCGGCCGGCGACGCGGACGCAACCAGGTCCCTCCCGCCCGGTCGCCTTCGCCGGGCGCGGGCCTCGGCCCGCAACTGGCCCGCCGCAGGATGCGGAAACGCATGTAGAGGCGCGCCGCGCCTGGGCGGCGCATGAAGAGGCCGCCGACGGGGACTTGGTCAACCCATTGTTATGGCGCATCTGCGGGCCAAGACAAGCGGAGCGGGAGGCGCGGCGGTGCCTTTTAGGGAAGTGCCTTTTTGCGTTGACGCTCGGCTGTGCGGCGGATAGAGTATGGTGCTTCGTACGGCGGAGAAAGTGTGCGCCTGCGTTGCCTCGGCCCGAGGGCCAAGCGAGCGGTCTCACGACATGGCCACCCTTGATGAACTGCGCAGGAAGATCGACGAGATCGACCAGAAACTCGTCGCGCTGATGAACCAGCGCGCCCAGTGCGCCGTCCAGATCGGCCAGATCAAGCGCGAGGCCGGCCTCGGTTCGGTCTATTCTCCGGAACGCGAGCGGGAAGTCCTGGAGCGGCTCATGGCCATCAACAAGGGGCCACTGTCCGATGCGGCCCTGATGGCCATCTGGAAGGAGATGATGAGCGGGTCGCTGGCGCTGGAGAAACCCCTGAAGGTGGCGTACTTGGGGCCGGACGGGAGTTTCAGCCACCTGGCGGCCCTCGAGAAGTTCGGCCGCAGCGTCGAACTGCTGGCCGTCCGCGACATCGCGTCGGTCTTCGACTGCGTGGCCCGCGCCGGCGCCGACTACGGCATCGTGCCGGTCGAGAACACCACCGGCGGCGCCATCCGCGACACGATGGAGTGCTTCCTGTGGGTCCAGGGCCCGGTCAAGATCTGTGCCGAGATGGCCCTGCCGATCCACCAGAACCTGCTGTCGAAAACGACGCTCGAACACGTCAGGAAGGTGTACTCTAAGCCGGAGGTCTTCGACCAGTGCCGCGGGTGGCTGGCGAAGAACCTGACGGCGGCCGACCTCGTGGCGGTCGGCTCGACCACGGAGGCGGCGATGCTGGCGTCGCGCGTCGAGGGCACGGCGGCCATCGCCTCGAGCCTGGCGGCCGAACTGTACCACCTCAACGTCCTGAACCCGGCCATCGAGGACAATCCGCAGAACCAGACGCGGTTCCTGGTCCTGGGGCGCGAAAGCGCCAGGCCCACCGGCAGGGACAAGACGTCGCTCTTGTTCAGCGTCCAGCACAAGGCCGGGGCACTGGTCGAGGTGCTCGAAATCCTCCGCCGCTTCGGCATCAACATGACCAAGATCGAGTCGCACCCCTCGCCCACGAAATCGTGGGAGTACTTCTTCTTCGTGGACGTCGAGGGTCACGCCGAGGACGAGAACATGGCGGCCGCGATCCAAGCGGCCCGCGACCATACGCGGGAGATGGCCGTCCTCGGTTCGTTCCCGGTGGCAGTCAGCGCGACCTAGACGCGCCGGAGGTCTCCAGATCCATGATCATCGTGATGCAAGCCAAGGCGACCGAGGAGCACGTCGAGGGGGTCGTCCATCGCATCGAGGACCTGGGGCTGAAGCCGCACATTTCGCGCGGCGAGTTCCGGACGATCGTCGGCGCCATCGGCGACGAATCGCTCCTGAAGCCGGAGTTCTTCGCCGGCCTGGCGGGCGTCGAGTCCGTCATGCCCATCATGAAGCCATACAAACTCGCCAGCCGCGACTTCTACAGCGAGGACACCATCCTGGTGATCGGCGATTGCCGCATCGGCGGCGACTACCTCGTGGTCATCGCGGGGCCCTGTTCCATCGAGAGCGAGGGCCAGTTGCGCGAGACGGCCGTCGCGGTCCGCCAGGCCGGCGCGGCCATCCTCCGGGGCGGCGCGTTCAAGCCCCGCACCAGTCCGTACAGTTTCCAGGGCCTCGGCGAAGAGGGGCTCAAGATCCTCCAGGCCGTCGGCGGGGAAGTCGGCCTGCCGACCGTCACCGAGGTCATGGACGTGCGCGACCTGGACCTGGTGGCCCGGTACGCCGATATCCTCCAGATCGGCGCCCGCAACATGCAGAACTTCCGGCTGCTGGCCGAGGTCGGGCGGCTCTCGAAGCCCATCCTCCTGAAGCGCAGCCCCGCCGCCACCATCGAGGAACTCCTGATGTCGGCCGAGTACATCCTCTCGGAAGGCAACCACCGGGTCATCCTGTGCGAGCGCGGCGTGCGCGGGTTCGACAAGGCCACGCGGTACCTCCTGGACCTGTCGGCCGTTCCGGTGATCCGGGGTGTTTCGCACCTGCCGATCATCGTGGATCCGAGCCACGCGACCGGCCAGCGGGAACTCGTGGCCCCGATGGCCCTGGCGGCCGTGGCCGGCGGCGCCCACGGCATCATGGTCGAGGTCCATCCGCATCCCGAGAAGGCCATGAGCGACGGGCCCCAGCAACTGACCCCCGACGCCTTCAAGGTCATGATGCAGGAACTGTCGCCGATCGCCCAAGCCGTCGGCCGGCGTCTGCAAGGGGCGAAGGCGACCATGTGAATCGGCCCCCGGTGAATACAGGGCGCGCGGCGTCCAGGAGATTGGCTCAATGCGCAAACCTTTCATCTGCGGCAACTGGAAAATGAACACCGACCGGGCCGGGGCGGTCGCCCTGGCCACGGCCACCGCCAGGACGGCCGGCCAGGTCACGGGCGTCGAGGTCGGCGTCTGCCCGCCCGCCTGCTACCTCGAGGTGGTCGCGGCCGCCGCGAAGGCCACAGCCCTCGTGGTCGGCGGCCAGAACATGCACCCCGATGCCAGCGGCGCGTTCACCGGCGAGATCGCCGGCCCGATGCTCAAGGAACTCGGATGCACCTACGTG
>Ga0315282_10003064_pt1 | contig 30196 bp, 21 predicted proteins | sample YL17G07_20_MG_FD_203693 | JGI IMG/M metagenome (GOLD analysis project Ga0315282, IMG submission 203693) | Sediment microbial communities from Yellowstone Lake, YNP, Wyoming, USA - YL17G07_20 | ecosystem: Environmental > Aquatic > Freshwater > Lake > Sediment | place: USA: Wyoming | collected... | reverse complement strand
CGGGCCGGTGTAGATCACCATGTCCATCCCGAAGCGCTCGTACGCCGCCCACTGGTCGATCCCGCCGAGGTAATGGGTAAGGTAATACCCCATCCATCCGTGCACCTGCGCGGGCAGGTGGTCCGGTTTCTCGTTATGGATCGCGGCGAGCAGGCGGTCACGCGGGGTCATGGTGTATGCTCCTTGAGGGTGTGTCTGGAAGGCCGGTTTCAGCTCGAACCACATGTTTGGCTGACGCGCGCCTGACATCCGGGTGTGGCGTGCCGGGATGTGTTTCTATTCCCCGATGATCTTCACGAGCACGCGCTTGCGCCGCCGTCCGTCGAACTCGCCGTAGAAGATACGCTCCCACGGGCCGAAGTCGAGCTCGCCCTTGCTGATGGCGACCACGACCTCGCGCCCCATCACCTGCCGCTTCAGGTGCGCATCGCCGTTGTCCTCGCCGGTGCGGTTGTGCCGGTATCGGTTGGTCGGCTCGTGTGGGGCAAGCCCTTCAAGCCATTCCTCGTAGTCCTGATGGAGACCGGATTCGTCGTCGTTGATGAACACGCTCGCGGTGATGTGCATCGCGTTGACCAAACACAACCCCTCGCGCACGCCGCTTTCTCTCACGGCCTGCTCCACCTGCGCGGTGACGTTGATGAATGCGCGGCGCGTGGGAACGTCGAACCAGAGTTCCTTCCGGTAGCTCTTCATCGTGCCTCCTCCAGAGCTTGGCGCAGCGCGGCGATCATAGCCAACGTTTCCACCCCGTCGGCGTAGTCGCAGAGGATCGGCGAGCGCCATCCGGTCTCGATGCTGGTGAGGAACGCCGCGATCTCCGCAACGTACAGGCCGTCCGGCTTCTCGGCAACCCGCTGTTCCGTTCCGTTCACGACCGTGTGGTTCGTGCCGTAGTACCACGCCATACGGTTGCCAGCAGTGAGCACCTCGATGCTCGCTTCCTCAGCCGCTGGGACCTTCGCACCGGATGTCGCCAGCACGTGCGCCACGGCGCCGGAATCGAGGCGAAGCCGCCCATGGAATGAACCACCGTCGGAGCAGCTCGAGTGCTCGACGCCGGAGACCGGTCCCGCCACGTACCTCACGAGGTCGCACACGCCTGCCGCGCGGCTCAGGAGTTCCTCTCCCGTCGCTGCTCCCGTCACGAGGCGTCCCAACACCCACTGCGCACCGCCGCGCCTGACGTGATGACGAATCTGGACGAGGTTAATCGCATAGCGCATCGGCCAGCCGACGCTCGTGATGATGCCGCACCGTTCGACCGTCTCGAGCGCTTGTTTCCCTTCATCATACCCTCGGGCCAGGGGCGGGACGATGAGGGTGTGAACTCCCCGTTCGGCAGCCTGGACCGTCAGCCCCGCCTGCCGGGGAGCGGGAAGACCGATGATGACCGCGTCGATGTCGGCGCCGGCGACGAGCGCATCAGGAGAGTCATACGGTGCCGCACCCGTTTCCCCGGCGACTTGCTCCGTCCGGTCCTGTTCCGGATCGCAAAGCACCGCGAGGGTGATGTTCGCCCTGGTCCGGAGCGCGGCGAACTCCGGGGCGCTCGTTTTGCCGAGGTATCCCACGCGGATGGTCATACTCTCTCCTGAGGCACTGGTGCGAGCGGTTCATCTTGGGCCACGACCTTTCGGTTGGCGAACTGCCGCGTGCGCCCCCAGATCACGAAGGCAAGCATGATGAGCGCCATGAGGAGGTAGAACCGCATGCCGTTCACAAGGCCGAAGCTCTCGGAAAGGTACCCCATCACCCACGGGAAGACCACCGCTCCGATGCCACCTCCGGTAGCGAGGAGCGCCGTCACCTGAGCCGCTTGGGCGGGGTACGTCCCACCACCCCATGATACCGTGGTCGGGTAGATGCCGGAGTAGCCGGTACCGACCAGCGCGAGGGCGATTGCCGTCGGCCAGGGGCCGGGCAACGTGAGCGCGGCGAGGAGGCAGATGATCGCCCAGACCGCCAGCACGATCACAATCGTCGGTTCGTGCCACCGGTGGCTGACCGCACCGAGCAGGAGTCGTCCCCCCGCTATACCGAGCCAGAACGCCGAAGCGACGTACGCCGCGTGCGTCGTCGTCATCCCCTCGACATCGCGCAGGTAGGTGGTCATCCAACCGCCGACGCCGAGCTCCAGTCCGACGTAGATCGTCATCACCGCAAAGAGGATCGTCGCGACAGGGAGCCGGAGGACGCTGGTCGGTACGATGCCTTCGGCGAGGGGTTCCTGTTTGATCGACGGGAGGTGGATGGGGAGGGTGAACAGGAGCAGAACTCCCCATGCGATGCCCGTTGCCAGGTAGAACCACTTCCATGAGACGCCGAGGTTGATGAGCTTGCCGATGATCGCTGGTCCGGCAAACGCCCCGAGGCCGAAGAAGACATGGATGAAATTGAGCATGTTGCCCCGCCGCGCCTTCCCAAGCTTCATCGCGACGACGTTGATCACCACCTCAATCGTGCCCCCTCCCGCCCCACCGACGACCATGAGCAGACACGCCCCCCAGAACGAATCCACTGCGCCGAAGAGACCGAAACCGACGGCGGACAGACCGAGCGCTCCGAGGAGCAGCCCCCGTCCGTCCACCTTCTTGGCGAGCCAGCCCGCCAGCATGACGGAAAGGAGATAGCCCAATTGCACCGATACCGCGAGGGTACCGGCCTCGGCATAGTTGAGCCGGAAATGGTCGATGAGTAAGGGCAGAAGGGTTCCGGTGAGCGTGAGCGCCGTGCCGAATATGCTGAACATCGAGAGCGACAGGACCACGATGCGGAGAGGGGAGGATTGGCGTTCGGGTTGCATGATCGTCCTCTCAAGGCGCGACGAATGGAGACGATGCGACCGGTCCTTCGACCGCCGCAGGGAGTGGGACGAGAGAGAGTTCCATGGTACTGTCAAGGTGAGGAGCGACAAAGTGCCGCTGCACTTTCCCCCACTGTGTCGACACGCCCTGGCGCGGTGCAGGGCAATGCTTCATCCTTGCCGTGCGGTAAATAGGCATCTTTCTCTTGACGTTCTGTTCGACTCAGGCTACCATCATGCAGATAGCCTCAGGGGTGACGGGACCGGGATTGAGGGGCCAGCGACGCTCGGTTCGTACGGGCCCCGGAATATGGTGAGCGGGTTGCAGCCTGTGGATGTAGCATTCCGGGATGCTTCCTTGACCTAACCCCCGACGCAAGACAATATTTGTAGGTCATCCGATCACTCCGCGACACACCTTTGGCTTTCATCAGACGCGCGGGCGACAGGCAGCGCCGTCGGGCTTGCTGTCGGACTCTGATGGGGGTACGCACGGATGTTCACGTGGGGAATCGCAGCGAGGGGAACCTCCCTGTCCGTCCTTCTCGGGGCAGCACTGGCCGTCGCTCGGCCCGCTTCGCGCGAGCAGGCCCAGACCGCCGAGGCCCCTGTGGACACGACGGCGGCTTTTGAGATGCCCAAAGGTACGGAGGTTTCGGGCGAAGTGTCCGGCGTGTGGAGACGCGGGCCGTACATCGTCACCGATGTCGTGACCGTCCCGGCAGGCGACACCCTCATCATCGAGGCCGGTTCGAGCATCTACTTCATGGGGCCGAAAGACCGAAGCAAGCTCAACATCAACTCCCTCGGCTATCTCGATGTGGTGGGCACTGACAGCCTGCCGATCGTCATGGCGAGCGCCCTGCCAGTGAGCGATTCGAGCCGCACCTGGGGCGGCATACTCTACGTCGGGAGCTTTGCGGAGGGCCGGGTCGAGCACGTGACCTTCCGCAACACCGAGATCGCCGTGCAGGTGCGCCGGGGTATCCTTGCTGATCGTCCGCCAGCCGGGGGAGATACTTCCAGGGGCGTTCCCGAGTACGTGCTGCGGCGCGCGACGGGACCGGTGGCGATCCGCTTCTGTACGATCGACAGCGCCAGCTTCAACGGTGTCGTCCTGGTCGGCGTCGATAGCACGGTCGTCGTGGAAGATAACCTCATTCGCTACTGCACGAGCGGCATTTCGTGCGAGGATAGCGCAAGGCCGGTGATTCGGAACAACCGAATTGTCAACAACACGAGCACCGGCATCATCTGCACCGGAAGCTCCTATCCGGCGATCATTGGCAATACCATCGTCGGCAGCGCTACGGCGGGGATCATCTGCGCGAACGGGTCGAACCCGATCGTCGATCTGTGCGTCATCGCGCGGTGTGGGATCGGCATCTCGGCGACGAAATCCGCCCCCCAGATCAGCCGGTGCACCATCGCGAAGAACGATTTCAGCGGCATCATCGCGTACGAAGGGGCGGCTCCGACGGTGAGCAACTCCAACGTTCGCGGGAACGGTCTTGCCGGTATTGACAATCGTTCAAGCGGCAACATCCGGGCGGATCGTTGCTGGTGGGGATACATCCCGACGGAAGCGCGACCCGCTCCCGTGCTCGATGGTGGCGTGCGCCGGAAGAAAGGCGGGGAAGCACCAGCGGAGCAGACCGGGCGGGTGCTCGTGAGCAATTCGATCACCTCCCCGTCGCAGGAAGCCCCCGGCACTCCCCGTCAGGCGGAGAGCCTCACTCTGGCTCGCGACGGGCAGATGAGTCGTCCGTTCACCGGCGGCGAAGCGACGGTGATGAACGGAGATACGATCTACGTCCGGATGGTGGCGAGAGACGAAGACCGCTATCTGGAGGATGAGGCAAGCATCATTCTGAGCACGACCACGGGCAACCCGGAAGGCATCCAGCGGGTGCTCACCGAGCAGGGCGATTCGACGGGCATCTATCAGGGTTATGTCGTCGCCTCACTTGCTGCCGGTGATCCGAACATCGTCATGCAGGTGAGAAACGGCGACCTGATCAAAGTGGAGACCGTCACTATCCCTCCCCTGCGCGCGCAGGTGACGTTCGTGAGTAAGCCGCCCGTGGCCCAGTACCTGCGGATCAATGGCCAGCACCGGGGAACGCGCCTCACGGATCCGAGGCCGGTGTTCTCCTGGCGCTACTGGGACAATAAGAACGACCCGCAGACGGGCACGGAGATTCAACTCGGCACCAACCCGGCGTGGGGAGGGGAGCCGATCTGGACCTATCAGGAGGCGGGGCAACGTTCGTCGTACACCTACGACGGACCGGCCCTCGTTCGCGGACAGACCTACTACCTTCGCGTGCGGGCGAACGACGGGTATACCCGGGGCCGCTGGACCGAATCCTACTTCCGCACGAACACTGCTCCACCCACGCCGGAACCCGCGTACCCCGCGAATGGAGCCGTTCTCGCCGCCAGGGACCAGAAACCCGCGGTCGCTCTACACAACGTCGTGGACCCTGACGGCGACGAAGTAGGCTACATCTTCGAGGCATACTACGGACAGGACTTCAGCAACGCCAGAATGCGGGTTGGTGGAGAGACGATTCTTCCGCCGGTTCCCGCAGACGCCAACTCGAACGTGACGATCTGGCGCAACATCCCGCAGCTCATCGAAAACACCCGCCTCTGGTGGCGTGCCAAAGCCACCGACGGTCTCGAAGAGAGCGATTGGTCGGAACCGTGGTCATTCACCCTGAACACGGTCGACGACCCGCCCCAACCGTTCGACCTGCTCGAACCGAAGCGGGACAGCACCGCCGCGACCATCCAACCCCGGCTCGAGTGGGGGTTCAGCTATGATCCGGACCCGGGCCAGGACATCGCCTTCGTCCTGACGTTCGGCACGGACTCATTGCTTCAAAAAGGCGCGCACGTGCGCGAGGTGAAGCCGCTTCCAGAGGCGATCCAGTACTATCAGGTTCCGCCGACCGACACGCTGCTTGACAACACCGATTACTACTGGACGGTCTCCGTGAAGGAGAGCGACGGGATCGTCCTGAAGGCGAACACCGATCTCCGGGACACGACCACCATCTGGAGGTTCTTCGTGGACACGGGCAATGACCCACCTCGGATCGCCCCGATCCCGTCCCTGACAATGCGAGAGGATACGCCGCAATCGTTGGGCGTCATCCAGTATGTCCATGACCCGGATAACCCGGTTGACCGGCTCACGCTTGAAGCGCGTAGCACACCTCACATCGCCGTCGAAGTCGGCCCCCGGATGCAGCTTTCGCTCACCCCCGAACACGATTGGTACGGTGGTCCGGAGACGCTCAATCTCACGGTCACCGATCCGGGTGCGCTAAGCGCGTCCGGCACGGTTCAGGTGACGGTGAACCCGGTGAACGACCCGCCCCTGCTTCGTGCGATCCCGCCGGTCACATTCGACGAGGACGGCTCGGCACGGGTGACGCTCACCGACTACGTGACCGATCCGGACAACACCCCGCAGCAGATGCGATGGTCATTCTCCGGCGGCACGAACGTGCGCGTGAACGTCGCCAACGGCGTGGCGACGTTCACTGCGGCGAAAGATTGGAGCGGTCCGGAGACGCTCAATCTCACGGTCACCGATCCGGGCGGGCTAAGCGCGACCGGGGCGATCCGGGTCACGGTCAACCCGGCGAACGATCCGCCGGAAGCGCGGGACATTCCCGACATCACCATGGCCCCTGGCGACGAGCGAACGATGGACCTTTCTCCCTACGCGAGCGACCCGGACGGGGACGCCCTCACGTGGGAGGTCAGGTCGCAGACCGGCGCGCTGCCGGTGTCGATCTCCGGTTCGACGCTTCGGGTGAGCGCACTCGCCGGTTCTTCCGGGACGTCGATCATCACGCTCGTCGTGCGGGATGGCGCGGGGGCGGAAGCGACCACTCGCGTGCGCGTGAACATCCAGGCGTCGCAGTCGCCGGGGAACTGACGCTCGAGCGCGGTGGGAACGCACGTCGTGTGGACTGTTATCGGTGCGATTGCGCTCGTACTCGCCGGGGTGTTGTTCATCCTCGTCATCGCGCTCGTCGCACCCGTCAGCGTCGGGTTCGTCCTGCGCGCCGAGGACCGCCTGAGCGAGGCTACGGGCGGACTGCGACTGTACGGTGGACTCATCGGGGTGGGTGCGCAGATGCGGAGGGGTCCGCGCGCGGAGCCCATTCCGATGACGGTCACCATCGGGCTGCTTGTGTGGCGGCGCTACTGGCCGTTGACCCTCATCTACCCGACGGGCGGCGGCGAGGAACCATCGGTCCCTGTCACACCGGCGGCGGAAGGAGTGCCTCGGCTTGGCGAGTCGGCGACGGCGCGTCCTGCCGTGGGCCCTCCCGCGACGATATCCCTGCCGCCCGCGGCCGAACCAGGGAAGCCTGCTCGTCATGTCCTTGACGAGCTTCGGGAGCGGTGGAGGGAATGGTCTCCCGTCATCGGTGGCGTCCGGCGGCGGCTTCACGGGGTGATGCGGTTGCGCCTGTGCCACATCGAAGGCACCGTTGGTACCGGCGACCCGGCGCTGACCGGGCAACTGGTCGGCTTCGCCTGTGCGATCCGGGGGCTTGAAGGGCGGGCGCTGAAGGTCCGCATCGCGCCCGACTTCGACCACCGGACCGTGCGAGGCATGGCGCTCGTCGAGTGGCGGGTGAGCCTTCGTCGTCTCTGGTCGGCGGGGTTGTACACGGGATGGGTTCTCTTCAATCGCTGGTGGGCGGAGCGGCGCAGGGAAAAGGCAGAGGCGGCGCGGGCAAGCGCCGACCGATCTTGAGGGAGGATAAGCCATCGAAACGCTGATGCAGATACTGCTCGACCGTCTCCACGACCTCGTGCAGACGGAGACGGTCGTCGGAAAACCCATCCAGGCCGGAGGCGTCACGCTCATCCCGATCTCTCGGGTCTCCGTCGGGTTCGGAGCCGGGGGGAGCACGAAGGGCGATGGGAAGAATCAAGGCGCAGCGGGAGGGGTGCGCGTGGAGCCGCTCGGCTTCGTCGTCGTCGCCGATGGCAAGGCGCAGATCCTCCCGGTCAAAGCGAGCGAACCGATCCTGTACCGACTCGTCGATCTCCTGCCCGAGGTGTGGGAGACCGTCCGGTCCTTCCTTCAGAAGGATCAAGGAGTCGAAGGCGCCCGCGCCGGTGCTGAATGACCCCGGCGGGGCAGGCTCCCCCCGCCTGTCCGGGAACGGGCGATCAGGGGATCGGCCAGACTCGGCCTCCATGAAGATAACCGACTCGTGACCGCACTGGATTCCCTCCCGTTCCGGCAACGTCTCTTCGTGAACGGCAATCTCGCGCTTCTGTGGTTCGGGCAGACCGTCAGCATGGCGGGCGACTCGATCTACGAGACGGCGCTGCTGTGGCTCATGCTCGACCTGACCGGTTCGTCCGGCCTGACGGGTCTCGTAGCGCTCTCGGCGTATCTGCCGACGCTCATCATCGGCGTCTGGGCGGGGGTGGTGGTCGATCGGCTGGACCGCAGGCGGCTCATGATCACCGCCGACGCGGTACGGGCGGTGCTCGTTCTCGTGATACCGGTCCTCTGCGTCTTCGGCACGCTCACTCCCTTCTGGCTGTTCGCCATCACGTTCCTCGTCGCCACCGGTGCGGCGTTCTTCAACCCGGCACGCGACTCCTTCGTGCCGATGCTCGTCGCCGACCGGACGCAACTGCTTCGGGCGAACGCCGTCATCCAGTCCTCGTGGATGTTCGCCCTCTTCCTCGGTCCGGGCGCGGCATTCGTGCTCCTGCAAGGGCTTCGCATCCGCACCGACCACCTGTTCTACCTCGACGCGGTGAGCTTCGTGGTAAGCCTCATCTGCATCTGGGCGATAACCGTGCGCGGGAGCGAGCCGGAGGTCGCTGTCGCGCACCGACCCCTCTGGCACGATCTCGTCGAGGGGCTCCGGTACGCCGCGGGTGACCGTCGCGTGCGCTGGCTCCTACTCGTCACGGCGGCAGATAACCTCTTCATCATGGGTCCGGCCCTCGTCGGCACGGTGGTCTTCGTGCGGGAGGTGCTCCGTCGGGACATCACGAGCCTCATGCTCATCGAGGGGTGCTACGCCGTCGGGATGATCGCCGGTACCCTGCTGTTGCCGATCTGGGAGTCGAGGTTCAACCACGGGCGCATCCTCCTCATCGGCATGGTGCTCGACGGATTGACCTTCGTCCCGCTCTTCTGGGTCAGGACGCTCTGGGGTACCGCCCTCACCATCGTCATCCACAGTCTGGCGATCCCCCTCCTCATCGTGGCTCGACCGTCGCTCGTGCAGCGCATCGTTCCCCAGCGGATGCAGGGACGCATCTTCAGCATGATCGGCGTGACCGTGATCGGTTTCACCGCGGTGTCGACCGGGCTGACAGGCGGGGTGGCGGAGGTCGTTCCGATGCCGACAGTGTTCGCCGTAATCGGTGTCGGCGCGGCGCTGTGCGGGGTGTGGGGCTGGACGGTTGCCGAGCTGCGCGAAAGCGGCGAGCGCGGGTCGTAAAGATCTTTCCGCATCCCGGTGCAACGTACTGCCACCGCGACGAGGTGCACATGTCATCTCCGCGTGTTCCCCTGAGATAGCTTGACCGTTTCCGCACGAGCATCGACATTCTCACGAGGATATATCAGGCCCATTCGAACAAGGACACGGAATGGCCAGACGCTACAACCCAACGTTGGCATTCCTCGGCTTTCTGGTCATGATGGCCGGAGCGGTCACCGTCGTCACGACGTACGCGCTCTACCAGGGCCACCCGGGCAGCACTGAGTACATCGGTCTTGGGGTCATCATGACGCTCGTCGGCTGGCTCGTCCAACGCATCTTCTCCCACCGGGGAGAACACCGCCGCTGAAGCGCTCGGCACGGCGAAGAGGTCCCCTCGCAGGGGTTTGACCATGAAAGTGACGATCCTGACAAGCGAGTATCCCCCGCATGTCTACGGTGGGGTGGGAGTACACCTGAAGTACCTGAGCGGCGAGCTCCGTCGTTCGCTGGAGCTCGATGTCCGGTACTTTGGCACCGAGGAGTGGTCCGAAGAAGGCCTCCACGTTTCCGCGTTCGCTCCGTGGGACGTGGCGAAGGATGCCGACGACGAACGTCTCGGAAAGGCCCTCGCTCCGCTCACGACCGATGTGGCGATGGTCGCCCGGCGGATCGAATCGGATGTCGTTCACGCGCATACGTGGTACACCTTCTTCGCCGGACATCTTGCGCGGCTCCTGTACGAGATTCCCCTCGTCGTCACCGTGCACAGCCTCGAACCAAAGCGCCCGTGGAAGGCCGAGCAACTGGGACGCGGCTACGCGCTCAGCGCCTGGATGGAGAAGACCGGCATCGAATCGGCCAACCGGGTCATCGCGGTGAGCGGGGAGATGCGACGAGACATCCTCGCGCTCTACGATGTGAACCCGCAGAAGGTCGTCGTCGTGCACAACGGGATTGACCTCGCGAAGTATCGCCCGTCGCACGCGGTGGATGTGCGGAAGAGATACGGGATCGAAGGTCCGTTCGTCCTGTTTGTGGGAAGGGTGAGCCGTCAGAAGGGGATCAGCGTCCTGCTCAGGGCGGCGCGGAGCTTCGATGAGCGGGTGAGGCTCGTCATGGCGGCTTCCAGCCCGGATACGAAGGAGCTTCAGGAGGAACTCGAAGAGCAGGCCCGCACCAACCCGCGCCTCATCTGGATCAACGAGATGCTTCCCGAAGATCACCTCATCTCCCTCTATACCGAGGCCGACCTGTTCGTCTGTCCCTCCGTGTACGAGCCGTTCGGGATCATCAACCTCGAGGCGATGGCGTGCGGCACGCCGGTTGTGGCAAGCGCGGTGGGTGGCATCCCGGAGGTCGTAGTCGATGGTGAGACCGGGGTCCTCGTGCCACCGGAGGAGCCGGAGGCGCTCGCCGACGCGATCAACCCGCTCATGGCCGATCCGGAGCGGCGCAGACGGTATGCCGAAGCCGGACGCCGCCGCGTCGAGCAACGCTTCAGTTGGCGTCGCATTGCCGATGAGACCATCGCGGTCTACCGTCAGGCACAGGGAGCTCGATGACCGGGCCAGTCCCCATCGCACAGGTGGTCCAGGCGCTCGATCTGGCGCTCGTGGAAAGGCAGCGGTGGTTCCGACACAAGGGACGTGCGAGCGCCGGCTTCGAAGTCGTGGACGGTTGGCCGGTGATGTACGGAGGCTCCTTCCACGGATGGTGGCTCCTGCTACGTGTTCCCCTCGACACGGTGTCAACGCTCTACCAGATGCCGGTCGTCCTGTCCGATGATCCGGATACGCCGTTGCCGCGCCTGGGCGAGCTTGCGTGGGCGGGTCGAACATGCTTCGTCTATGACGGCGGATGCGACACGATCATGGTGAGCGATCTGGTCGCCCGCATCCAGCAGCGCAGGACGTTCCCCGTGAAGAAGGGAATCGTACAGCCTGAGACGTTCGATTCGACGAGCCTGCTCTCCGCGCGCGTCGATTTTGTGGAACCGAACTCCTCCAACACCATCTGCCGCCTCAACGGGAGGCTCCTCTTCAAGCTCTACCGTTGCCTCGACGAGGCGGGTCGGCGTGAGGCGGACCTGCTCAGCGCTCTCGCACGGCAGGGCATCGGCGGCATACCCTCGGTGAAAGCGGTGGTATCCTATAGCGGTGGGGACGGCGCGCTCCTGGCACTCGCGCTCGTACAGGAGTGGGTGTCCGAGGGCGAGGACGCGTGGCGCTGGCTCACGGGCGTGCTTCTGCGCGGTCCACAGCCGCTCGATGCGGAGATCGAGTGCATGGCCGAGGCCGTCACCGCGATTCATCGGGGGCTGATCGGGATCGGTTCGCGATCGTGGACGGAACACGACACGCGATCGCTGAAAGGGCGCATCCGGGAACAGATCGCCCGCCTGCACGAGCTGAAGGGCGGGGAAACCTCCTCCCCTCTCCGTGGGGACCTCGAAGCGGCGCTTTCCCGGATGGAACTGATCGAGGTCGGTGAGCCGGGAGTTGCCTCGCCGGTGCACGGCGATCTGCACCTCGGGCAGATGCTTCGACAACGGGATCGGTACCTCATCCTGGACTTCGAGGGAGAGCCGCTCGCTTCCCCGGAAGCGCGGCTTGCGTGGCATTCGCCGCTCAAGGATGTGGCGGGAATGCTCCGCTCGTTCGACTACGCAGCCGCATACGCCCGGCGGCAGGGCGCACCCGGCACGACTGATGAATGGGAACGATGGGAGCGCCGGGCGGAAACCGTGTTTCTCGAAGCATATGGGCACAGGATGTGCGAAACCCTAGGTCTTCGCGCGGAAGCGTGTGCGGGCCTGCTTTCGCTGTATCTTCTGGAAAAAGCCACCTATGAGATTGGCTACGAGCTCCAATCGAGACCGGACTGGGTTGACATTCCCCTGAACGGACTCCGGCGCGTGCTCAGGTATACCTGACGCGCACGGATGACGGTACGACATTCACCGAGGGGCAACCCCGTGTGCTTTGCCGAGCCGACCTGTAAGTCTACGGGGCTGCTGAGGCTCCCACTGGCGAGCGACCCGTTTATCCGGCGCATTCGTCACACCATCCTCGAACGACGCCTCATCGTTCCCGGTCAGACCGTCCTGGTCGCCTGTTCCGGCGGCGCCGACAGCACGGCGCTCGCCGTCGCGTTGTCAGTCATCGCGTCCCGGGAAGGGATTCGCCTCTGCGTCGGGCATGTCAACCACAGGTTGCGCGGTGAGGAGGGCGATGCCGACGCCGAGTGGGTGCGTCGGCTTTCCGAGATGCTCGACTGGCCGTTCTCCGTGGAAGTCGTTGATGTGCCGCGCCTTCGTGCGGAACGGGGTGGCTCCGTCGAAGAGGTGGCACGGACGGCGCGGTATGAGGCGCTCCACTCGATGGCTGCTGCGGCTGGTGCGGAGCGCATCGCCACGGCGCACCACCTCGAGGATCAGGCGGAGACGGTGCTCATGCACATCCTGCGCGGAACCGGCCTCACCGGACTTGCCGGGATGACATGGGGGCCGGAAACCGGGGTGATCCGGCCCCTGCTCGGAACGCCGAGGGAAGCGCTCCGTATGGCACTGCGCCGCTGGAATATCCCGTGGCGCGAGGATAGCTCGAACCGCTCGCTTGAGCCGACGCGCAACCGTCTGCGTCACATCCTCCTGCCCACGCTCGAACGCGAGTGGAACCCCAAGATCATCCAGGCGCTTGCGCGGCTTGCCGAACTTGCCTCTGCCGACGCGATGGCGCTCGATGCGTGGGTAGGACAGATCTGGCCTGTGCTCGTGCGGAACCATACCTCGGAGTTCGTTGTCCTTGATGGATCGGGTCTCCGGTCGTACCCTTCAGGGATTAGGCGAAGAGTGATCCGATGTGCGGCACGGTCCTTGCGTACTGTCCTTGCACCGCTCAGTCACGCGGAGACGGAGCACCTGGTCTGCCTTGTGGAACGGCGTGGTACGGTAGTACTGCGCGGTCGCCTGAACGCCTGGAGCACGCCGGACACCATCACGCTCGAAGCAGCCGACGCATGGCGCGGACCGACTGCCGTCAACCCGGACGGCGAAACGCGAATCCCCGGATGGGGCACGTTGCGCATGACGACGGCACGCCCCGTCGCGACATCTACGACCGGCAGCCTCCTCTGGCCGAAAGAGAGCCTCCGTGGGTCGGTGGTCCTCAGGCGGTGGCGGGAGGGCGACCGGATCGTCGGGCGCGGAGCTAAGTCTGCGCTCATCGCGGACGTTGCGCGCAGACGGAGACCGCTCGTCGACCCGCGTATGATCGTCGTGATGGAGGATTCGGAGCGCATCATCTGGGTGCCGGGCCTGCTGGCGTCTGCGGCCCCCGATGCTACGCCTGGAACCGAGATGGTGACGTTCGAGTGGGAGCGGGAGAGCAATGCCTCGGCCACATGACCGTTCGAGAACCGGCCATCCTCCGGTGCTCATCCCGGAAGCGGTCATCAGAGAACGGGTGCGGGCACTCGGCGAGGAAATAACCGAACGCTACCTCGCCGAGGGCGCTGATCGCGAGCTGGTCGTGATGGGCGTGCTCAAGGGAGCGTTCATGTTCGTCGCGGACCTCGTCCGGGAGATTGACCTGCCGATGATCGTCGATTTCGTAGGCGCCAGCAGCTACGGCGATGGCAGAAGTTCCTGCGGAGAGGTGCATCTCAATCCGGGTTCCTGGGTGGAGGTGAAAGGCCGCGACGTGTTGGTGGTGGAAGACGTGCTGGACACGGGGAACACCCTGAAGGCGGTCGTCGCCGCCTTGGAATCTCACGGGGCACGAAGTGTCCGGACGGTCGCGCTTCTACGTAAGCCGGGAGCGAAGGTCGCGCCCGACTTCGTCGGCTTTGAGATCGACGGCAGGTGGGTCATCGGCTATGGCCTTGACGACGCCGGGAAATGGCGGCACCTGCCGTACGTCGGACACGTCGATGGAATTGGCGCCTGACAGGTGGCCCTCCCTGCGGTGCGGAAAGTTGTAGGATCGAATGGCTTCTGATGAACGAAATACGCGAGACGGTGCGCGTTCGAACGAAAACACCGGGGAAGGGGATCGCCTGAAGCGAAGGCGGAGGCGTCCACGGCGTTCCCGGGGAGGACGTACCGCCGGGTCGAACGTCCCACGGGGTCAGTCCGGACCGGAGCGTCCGAGATCGCCTGCCGGTCTCAGACCGGGTGAGGGGCGCGCAGGGGCTTCCGATGAGCCGTATCTTGAAGTGCGTCCTGGCAAGGCGGAGGCGCGCGGGGAGTCCAAACAGGGCGGTGGCCGAACTCCTCGCAAGTCTGGGATGAGACGCAGCCACCGCAGGCCACGCCGCCTCGGTCGTTGGAGCACGGGGCGGGTCGCCACGTTCATGGTCCTGGCCGCGCTTCTCGGCATCGTCTTGTGGCGCACCGTGAGCGGCACCCGTGGGCGCGATACGATCTCCTACGGTAAGCTGCGGACCGAATGCCTCGCCGCAGGGCGCGTGCAGTCCATCAGGGTAATCGGCGACCGGCTCGAAGCGACCCTCAAGCCCTCCGGGGCTGAAGAAGCCCCGGAGCGGAAGCTCGTGTACCTCGGCACGATGCAGATGACGCCGGAGCTTGTCGAGAGTTGGATCGAACGCGGCATCAACGTCGAGTTCCGTCCGTCGAGCAGCGCATGGCGGACGGCGCTGAACGCCCTTCCCTACATCGCCATCCTCTTCGTCATCTACCTTCTCGTCCGGCAGGTGCAAAGCGGCCAGCGGGGCATTTTCTCGTTCGGCAAGAGCCGCGCACGCGAACTGACCGAAGACGCGCCCACGATCACCTTTGCCGAGGTCGCAGGCGTGGAAGAGGCGAAGCAGGAGCTTCAGGAAATCGTGGAGTTTCTGAAGGAACCGGACAAGTTCCAGCGCCTCGGCGGCAGAATCCCGCGCGGCGTGCTCATGGTCGGCCCTCCGGGAACCGGGAAGACCTATCTCGCTCGCGCCGTGGCGGGGGAAGCCGGGGTCCCGTTCTTCAGCATCAGTGGTTCTGATTTCGTCGAGATGTTCGTCGGGGTCGGCGCATCGCGAGTGCGCGACCTGTTTGGCCGGGCGAAGGCGAAGGCACCGTGTATCGTGTTCATCGACGAGATCGACGCCGTTGGGCGACATCGTGGGGCCGGCATTGGGGGAGGCCACGACGAGCGCGAGCAGACGCTCAACCAACTCCTGGTGGAGATGGACGGGTTCAATACCTCCTCCACGGTGATCCTGATCGCAGCCACCAACCGCCCGGATGTGCTCGACCCTGCACTCCTCCGACCCGGCAGGTTTGACCGACAGGTCGTCATCGACATGCCGGACGTGCGCGGACGAGACGGTATCCTGAAGATTCACTCGAAAAACGTTCCGCTGGCAAAGGACGTGGACCTTCGAGAGGTGGCGCGCGGAACGCCCGGCCTATCCGGTGCGGACCTGCGCAATCTCGTCAACGAGGCCGCCCTGCTCGCCGCACGAAACGGCCGCCGCGAGGTCGGGATGCACGAGTTCGAGGCCGCCAAAGAGAAGGTCATGTGGGGCGCCGAGCGGCGCAGCCTCGTCATGACGGAGGAAGATCGGCGCGTCACGGCGGTACACGAGGCCGGGCACGCTCTGGCGACGCTCCTGACGCCGGGGGCCGATCCCGTTCACAAGATCACGATCGTCCCGCGCGGGCGCTCGCTCGGACTGACCTCGTACCTGCCGGACGACGAGCGGCACACCGTTTCGCGCTCGTGGTGCGTGGGGAAACTCACCGGTGCCCTGGGAGGCCGCGCAGCGGAGGAGCTGGTCATCGGCGAGATCACCAACGGCGCGGCGAGTGATCTGGAGATTGTCACGGCCCTCGCTCGACGCATGGTCTGCGAATGGGGGATGAGCCCCCAACTTGGCCCGGTCATGGTGAGTGGAAAGGACGGGGAAGTCTTCATCGGGAAGGACCTCGTGCAGACCCGCGTGCTCAGCGAGCAGACGCTTCAGGTCATCGATGCAGAAGTCCGTCGCTTCATCGACGAGGCACTCCAACAAGCACATCGGCTTCTCCAGGGAAACCGCGACGCGCTCGATGCCCTGGCGAAGGAACTGCTCGTCCGGGAAGTGCTTGACCGGGGGCAGATCGAACGGATCATCCGACCGTACATCGGCACAGCACCCGCGGCGGAGGACCTCGAGCCGATTGAGGAAGTTCTGCGGGGGCCGATCATCGTGGAGCACCCCGCGACTACGCCGCGCCGCCGGCCCGAGCGGAGGGACCGGAGTGACGAGCCACCGAGGAAGCGCACCCCGAAGCCCACACGGCGCCAGAAGGCGGAGGAACTGAAGGTCGAGGAGCCCAAAGCGGAGGAGCTCCGAGAGCAGCACACCGTCGTGCTTCGCGACGAGACATCGCTTCCACCGGAGCCCGCTGCGGATCGGAAGAGCGACCGCGGCGGGGAGTCGGAGAGGGTCTCGCCTCCCCGGACTCCCGTGACATTCGGGCGCAAGCTGAAGACGGTGAAGCGGTTCGGCCTGCCGGCCTCTGAGGCTCCTCAGAGCGGCATTCCGGTGTCCTCGGTCCTGCGGGAGGATGTGATCGCCTACGGTCGTCCGCTTCGTCCGGCGGACGACGACGAAGGCCACGCTGGACACGGTTCTCAAACGCCTGATGGCGCCGGGAAGCCGAGCAACGAACAGGTTGCGCTCGCCGATGGGAACCACTCCTCCGGGGCATCCACCGCCGGGTCTCGGGAAGGCACTGCGGGAGAGCAGGCGCACCTCTCGGACGGTGTGACCATTGAGGCCGCCGGTTCCGGCATCCCATCGGCTCATGCCACACCCGATGATCAGGCGCATGACCCATCCGCCGAGCGTGGGAAGACAGAAACGGATCAGCAACCGGCTCAGGAGACGGCGTTTCGGACCGCCGAGGCCCCTGCTCCGTCCGGAGAACGGGAGAACTCAGCCAAAGACGCGTAAGCGCAGAGGGGAACTACGCCACGTTCACGCTCTTTCACGTCGGATTCTTCAACATCACCGTCTCAGACGTGCTCGACGTCACCCTGATGACGATCATCTTCTACAAGAGCTTCGTGCTCTTGCAGGGGACTCGAACCGCGCCGATGGTGGTGGGGTTGATCATCTTGCTCGTCATCGCGGTGCTCGCCGAGCGCGCGCAGATGATCGGGGTCAACTGGCTCCTCACGCAGGTGAAGACGGTCTGGCTCATCGGTCTGGTCATCGTGTTCCAGACGGAACTGAGACGACTCCTCTCGTACCTCGGCCAGAACCGGCTCTTGCGTCCGCTCTTTCGGGAAGCGCCCGACCAGACCATCGACGAGGTCGTCACGGCGACGCGGGAGCTATCTCGAACGGGAGTCGGCGCGCTCATCGTCTTCACCCGTGACGTAGGGATTGCCGGCATCATTGAAACCGGCACGCGATTGCGTGCCGAGGTCACTGCGGCGCTCCTCGTCACGATCTTCAACCCGAAGACCCCGTTGCACGATGGGGCGGTGGTGATCACGGGCGATCAGATCGAGGCCGCCAAGTGCATCTTGCCGCTCACGCAGAATCAGGTGGATCCTCATCTGGGAACTCGACATCGAGCGGCTATCGGTCTGTCAGAGGAATCTGACGCGGTAGTGGTCGTCGTCTCGGAGGAGACCCGTGGCATTTGCCTTGCCGCCCACGGACGGCTTCAGCGAAACGTCTCGCCCGACGAACTGCGTGACCGGTTGACGGCGGAGCTGACCCGACATACCGCCGTCGCCGTGGCGCGGGCCTGAGCAGCCCTCCGAGTGACGACTCTGGTTTCGCCCTCTCCTGACCGACCATCGAACAGCGGGCAGGAGACGATGCTCACACTCCCATCCGTGCGGCATTTGGTGACAGGACGGGGGTACGCTTGGCGCGGAAAGGGAGTATATTAGTTTCAAAGGAACTAAAACAGGGTGTCACCTGTTTCAGAGGTGGCCGGTCCTTCACGCTTCTTTCGTCCATGGTATCCAGCCCACATGCGCTCCTCCCACGTCACGGACTACGAGTGACCTGAGGGGTGCCGTGTGTGACACGCACGTTCGCTGCGGTAGAGGTGGATGCGTGATGCGGTGGTTGATCCCGCTGCTCCTACTCCTCGAAGTGTCGGTGACAGCGCATGCCGGTGTGACGGTGCTCCACGCCGATGCGTACGGGGTCGATCTCGAGATCAGGACTCCCCTGCGGTTCGATACGGTGGCTGCCGAAATGGGGAGTCGGATACGTCTTGTCGTCGAGGACTGGCCACGTACGGTGGCTCCAGGTATGCCGGAGATTCCTTACCTCGTCGTACCCCTTGTCGTCCCTCTGATCGGTGGTGTGCAGGCGATGGTCGTCTCCCAGGACGACACCAGCGCTCGGATCGGTCCGGTCACAGTGGCGGCGGGAGATCAACCCCTCGGAATCGAGGACGAACCGGACTTGCCTGCGGCATCGGTTCCCGATCTTCCTGTGGCGCCCGTCTCGGTGGAACTCGTTGGCATTGCCCGCGACGTGCGGATGGCACGGTTGGTCGTCAGGCCGGTGGAGTACCTCGAAGGTACGGTTCGCTGGGCGCAGCGGATGCACGTGGTCCTTCGGTTCACCTCGCCGCCTGTTGCGCGCCCGGCGCGCGTTGCTCGGAATCCCTCGCCAGACCATCCCGCAGCTTTCGCCATCAACGGCGCTGAGATCGACGCTTTCAGACTTCCTCGACCCCCTCTGCCGCGCGCGCGGGTGAGTTCCTATTCCGCCGGTCCGAAGCTCCGCTTCCTCATCAACGGTGACCCTGCGTTCGAGGGAATCTACCGCGTCACGGGCAAACAGCTTGTGGAGTGGGGTAGGAGGTTCGGCATCGACTTCTCCACGGTCGATCCGCAGACGTTCCGCCTTGAGCATCTGGGCCAGGAAGTGCCGGTGTACGTCGAGGGGCAGGAACGCAGAGTGACCGACGAGACGTTCGCCATCGAGTTCTTCGCCCGGCCCAATCTCCAACGCTTCCAGTCCGTCGCCGCGGACTTGTACCGCGATCCCTTCGTGGATGCCGGGGTATACCTCCTCTCCTGGGGTGGGGGCTACGGGGCGCGCATGGCGGAAGAAGATGGCTCGCTCATCGTCTCGCCGGAGGATCCCGACTTTGTGGAGTGTCTGACCTACCGGTACACCGTCCATGCGGAGCAGGACAATTTCTTCGATCGGATCGGAGGCTCCGCGAGTCTGGGAACGATTTCCCCCAATCTTGTCGACCGATACTTCTGGGCCGGGGTATCGGCAGGTGTCGCAGGGAACTTCACGGTCGGCCTTGAGCACCCGGCACAGCCTTTGAACTACGACATCGATGCTCCCGTGGTGGAAGTCATGGGGCGAGGACAATCCTTCCGTGGCCACATCGTCGATTTCTCCCTGAACGACGGCTCCATCGGTTCCGTGGGGCGGGACAGTGTCGTACGAGACGTTGACCTCATCCATTTCAAGGGCTTCGGGCCCAAGGATCTCGGTGACGGGCCGGGCGTCGTTCGGATTGAGACCGGGGACCGCGACCCGGCAAGCGGTGATAACATCAACCTGAACTGGATCGAGATCACGTACAATCGTCTGTACGAGGCGACGAACAACTACATCTCCTTTCATCGGCCAACGAAGCCCGCCTCCGGCACGTTCGACTTTACCATCACCGGCTTCACGTCGCAGGATGTCACCATATACAAGGTCGGTGTGAGTCGCCTGACCAATCTCACCATCCGGCAGAAACCCCGAGGGATCACTCCCGAGCCGGGGTCCTATCAGGTTCGCTTCCAGGATCGGTTGGACGGTGACGATCCGGAGTACATCGCACTTACCTCTGCGCGGAAGCTGACCCCTCAGCGCGTGGAGTTCGTCCCGGCGTGGCCGCAGCCGCTGAAAGACCCGTCACGACAAGGGGAATATCTCATCATCGCGCATCCGATGCTGGTCGACACGGTTCAGCGATTGGCGAACTATCGCAGGAGTGAGCAAGGTGGCGGGTTCAGCGTGGCAGTCGTGAGCGCGCTTCAAGTGTATGACGAGTTCGATTACGGCTATCCGACGCCGTATGCAATACGGGATTTCATCCGGTACGCGGTGCAGTACTGGTCGGTGCCACCGCAGTACGTGCTTCTCGTTGGGGACGGGGTTCTCAAGTTCACCGACAAGTGGCTGAACAGCCCCGTGGCGCTCCTTCCCGCTTTCGGAGAGACGGTTGTCAAATGGGGGTTAACCGGATCGGACTACGGCTACACGCTCGTGCAAGACGACGACATGCTCCCGGACCTCTATCTTGGGCGCATACCTGCCCCCGACAACACGACGCTCAGGGGGGTGATTGACAAGATCGTCGCATTCGAGCAGTCTCCCTCTCTCGATACCCCGTGGCGCAATGCCGTCCTGTTGGTCTCGGAGGGTGAGAGGCGGTTTGCCATCCAGAATGAGTCGCTCTCCGGCGAGCTTCCGGTTTGCTATGCCCGGAGGAAGGTCTACAGCGGAGACATCCCGTACGATTACCTCACTCCGTTCAGCGGGGGCCAGCGTGAGACGCTCGACCAACTCAATCGCGGCTCGCTCTGGACGATCTATCTCGGCCACGGAGGCGGAGGAGTGTGGGGGTCGGAACGACTCTTGACGCATGAGCACCCCCAGATTCTCACCAACACAGGACGCACCGGGATTTTTCTGAGCATGACCTGTTTCACAGGGGCATTCGATAACCCTGACCCGGACGTCAAGTCGTTGTCGGAACTCATGCTGTTTGCGAAGGGCGGTGCGATTGCGTGGTGGGGTTCTTCGGGGCTGGGATGGGTGGAGAACGACTTCTTCATCGCCCAGTCGGTGGTGCGGGTAGGCCTCCTGTCACGGAATGCGCGGGAGACCGTGGGCGCGGCTGTGACAGGGGGGAAGATCGACTACCTCATGCGGTATGGCGGTCCCAATCCCCCGCGAGGCAGTTTTCCGCACTCGATTGTCTACCTCTACAACCTGATCGGGGACCCGGCGCTGCGCATTTCGCCTCCGAAACCCAGTATCGGGTTGGAGTTAAGCACCCGCACGCCGCTGCCGGGCGACGCGGTGGCCGTGAACGGGACGATACCGGAACCGACTGCGACGGGGAAGGCGTGGCTGGCCCTGTACGACGACCGCGAGCTCCAGGTGTTTCCCCCTGAGGGGACACTGCCGCTCGAGACGCCGGTCGCACATGGTTCCTTTCAGGTGAACGTCACGGTGCCGACGAGTCTGTGGGGCACCGGCCTGACGCTCAAGGCCTACGCTTCATCCACGCAGCCAAGCGGGAGGGATTGGGCGGGGTATGCGCGGCTGTCGGTCGCGGAAACCCTCGTCGACAGCGTCGTCATCAGCCGTCGGTCGCGGGATTCCATCTTCGTCAGCGCGACGGTGTACAGCGCCGAGCAGGTGAAGGCCGTTGCCTGTTCGGTCGTGGTGAGTTCGGATGGTCAAGCGGATCAGGTGGTGCCCATGGCCGCCGTCGGCGGGTCGAATCGCTACCGAACGACCGCACCGCTCGATGTTAGCCACCTTCCTCCGGGCGATCCTGATGCGTTCATTCGGCCCATCATCCTCGTGACCGACCAGCTCGACCGGGTAACTATGCGCGGCGACATCCCACCGATCTATCCCAACGCCACAAGCCAGTTGCGCCTCGGCGCGGTGGAGTTGACCGGGACGGCACGGGCGGAGCTGACCGGCGCGGTGACGAACGAAGGTCAGATCGCGTCCGACTCGGTCGTGGCGCGCGCCTGGCTACTGAGAAACGACGTTCCGGTCCGGCTCCTCCACGAAGTACACCTGACTCCTCTTGCCCCTTTGAGCGAGAACACGACGCCGATCAACGAAACCGAACTCGTTCCGAAAGTGGCTCGCGGTTCCGATACTGCCGAGGCGACTGCTGGCGGCGCGGCTTTTCTTCCGCAGCGTGCACGGCTGGCGATCCCGCTTCCGGACAGTCTCATACGTGGGGAACGCCCCGGCGCGGTCATCCTGGTTGTCGCGCGTTCGGCGGACGGACGATCAGAAGCAGATTCGGCGCGGTTTGAGGTTCCTCCCAATGTAGTGTCGTACGATCCGGGAATCGCCTCCCCCAGGACGCTGAGTAGCCCATCCGGGCAGTTCCATCTTGAGATCGAGCAGGGCGCGCTTTCAGGACCGGCACTGGTGCGCGTTGACGCCCGATCGGCGCCCACCCAGAGCGGTCAGCCGGACCTCAACGTGCCGGGTGCGAAGGCGGGGCATCCCATTGCCGCGTGCGAGGTGCGGTGGCTTGCGCCGGTGGAGGTTACCTCCACCGAGTCCATCAGCCTGACGTTCGCAATCGATCAGAACGACACGAACCTCCAACGGGCATTGGCGCTCAGTCAGTTGCGCGTTGGCTACTGGAACGCCGACCGGAGGCAGTGGGAGGTCATCAGCGTAACCCAGCACACCTGGGCGCCCGACAACTCGTCGGTGACCGTCCAGATCGCTCGTCAGGGAGTGTACGCGTTCGTTCAGGTTGACGACCAGCTTGGCCCCACTATCGAGATCAGTGCAAGCGGACAGCAATTCGGGGAAGGCGCGTACGTGAACGAGCTGACGAAGTTCCTCGTCCTCGTGGAGGACAGGAACGGGGTCAGCAGTGTACGCGGCGATCTTCGGGCATGGATAGATGACGTCCCGCTGCCCGACAGCGCCGTCTCACTGCCGACGCACACGACCTCAGTGACGGCGGTTCCGTTCACCCTGACCTCTCCTCCGCTGACGCCGCGGGAGGAGCCGTACGTCCTGCGCGTTGAAGCCCACGATGCCGTAGGGAACGTCTCCTCGGAAGAGGTGAGCTTTCAGGTCGCCCAGCAGGCGGCGCTTGAGTTCTACGGGAACTTCCCGAACCCATTTGGCGCCGACGGGACGATCCTCGCGTTCGAATTCACAAGGCAGATGAGAGAGGTCCTGTTCCGCATCTACGACGTGAGCGGAAGGCAGGTGCTACGGTTCAGCAACTATGACCTTTCGCAGCTTTATCCCGACGATCCGCCCGAACAGCATCGGGCGACGTCTCCGTCTCAGCTTCTTGACCGACTTGGCATACGGTTGTTCGCGATTGACTACCACGAATTGCACTGGTCGGGGCGAGGTGCGGACGGGCAGCCGCTCGCGAACGGCGTCTATTTCTGCATCGTCACCGCCCGTGACGACGACACCGGACAGCTCGTCGCCGAGCACACATTCACCATGGTAAAAGCCGAATGAAGCAGACATCCGCCGCCGGAGGACGTGTCCGTCTCTTCCTTGGGCTGAGCCTCTTTGCCTGCTTGTGTTGTATCGGACATCGCGCGGAGGCTTCTACGCCGAACGCAGATGCGTTTCTCTTCCTGCCTGTCGATGCGCGGGAGATCGGACTCGGGCAGGCGACCGTCGCATTGGTGGGCGATGCCACCTCGTTTCATCGAAACCCTGCCGGGCTTGGCATGATCGGCAGTCTGGACGCCGCGGCTTCGTACACCCGGTTGTACCGCGGACTGGCCAGCCATCAGATGGTCGCCGCCGGAATGCCGGTTGGAGAGACGTTCCGCGTCGGCCTGTCGTGGGTACGACTCGGCGTGGACGACATCCCGATCTATCCCTCTCTGGAGGCGTTGACCACCGCGGAGGAACGGCGAGACCGCGCCCGCAAAGGTGCAAGCGGATCGCTTGGCTATGCGCAGAATGCGTTCTACCTGACGTTTGCCCGGCGGATACACATGCAGGTCGATCTCGGATGGCAGTACCTGACGCTCCCGATGGAGCTTCCGGTCGGCGTCAGCGTGAAGTACCTGACGGCAAGTGCCGGAGACACCATCTCCGCGTCGGGAATCGGCGTTGACGTGGGGGTCCAGTCGCGCTTCTCCCTCGGTCGGACGCTTGATAGTCGCGCTCTCGGCGACATCGCCCTGGGGCTCAGCCTTGCGAACGTCGGGCGGACGCGCATGACATGGGACACCCCTTCCCAACGGAAAGACACCCAGTCGATGAAGCTCTCCTATGGGGTGGCGTACCAGCAGCCGATTCCGATCATCAGAAGCACGGTCCTCGCCACGTTCTCCGGGTACGGCAAGGCGACCGGGTGGGGGCTGGAGTACACGTTCATGGACCAAGTCTCCCTCCGGATGGGGCGCGATATGATTGCGGAGAACGGCACGTCGCTCGGCGCCGGAATCGCCTGGCGGGGGCTGCGACTTGACTATGCGCTACAGCGACACGACCTGGGGGCGACGCACCGTGTCAGTCTGCACTACCGGCGCTAGGTCGCCGAGCGCTGCGGTGGCGGCCATCGGCCTCCTGTTCGTCTTCGTTGGCTGCTCGCCAAACGCGCCGGAGGTCGTCACTCTGAAGCGCCCGCAGTGGGAGTGTCCTACGCCACCCACCGCGGTGGCGGAGGCGGGCACCGGCGCGCACACCGACGACGATTTCGTGCACCTCCGATGGCTCATTGGCGACGATCCTGACCTTGAGGGGTACCACATCTATCGCCGCGCGCACCCTGACACCTTTGACACGCTCTACGTGAGCGTAGCGCTCACCCCCGACCAACTGGCGAAGCCAGGGCAGGTGATCGAGTGGAGAGATGAGGGTTCCGTCGTCAGTGCGTCGGAACAGCCAGTTGTCTATTTCTATGTCCTGTTCGCCTTCGACCGAAACGGCAATCGCAGTCCGCGGAGCGATACCGTCGGCTACCAGCTCCTCCCGAAGGCGGACCTGTACGCGCCGCTTCCGAAGGATATAGTCACCAATCCGAGGCCCATCTTCACGTTCGCGCCGAGCAGGACGGTGGAGGGATTTCACACGTTCGTCGTCCAGGTGGCATCCGATTCCGGGGCGAACTCGCGCGTCCTATGGGTCAGTGCGCGGCTCAACCCATGGCAGGTCACCGCCGGTGACAAGACCGAGGCGCAATACGGGAGTGGTGGGATCGTCATAGAGCCGACGCTGTTGCCGGGAAAGTACAAGTGGCGGGTCGATGCGCAGGGAATGCCCCGCACGAGCATCGAAGCGCCATGTCGCTGCGTGTTCGGACCGACGGGCTGCCCCGGCACAGACTCGAACCTCCCGACGCCTGAGGAGTTCTCCTTCTTCGGTTCGAAGTCCGCGTGGAAGTCGTTCACGGTCGTCCCGTAGCCCCACGACCATCACGTCGGGGGATACCAGCCGATGCCGCTTCACCTCGAAGCACCGGCCAAGCTCAACCTCGGCCTTCTCATCCTCGGCCGTCGGCCCGACGGATACCACGATCTCGTCTCCGTGTTCCAGACGATCTCCTGGACGGATGCCATTGCGCTCGCTCCCGCCGACGAGGAGATACACCTGACGTGCAGCGATCCGGCTCTGCCGACCGGACCGGAGAACCTCGTCATGAGGGCTGCCGCCATCGTCCGGCGGACGTTCGGTATCACCTGCGGCGTCACAATCCATCTCGAGAAGCGCATCCCGACCGGGGCCGGTCTCGGCGGGGGAAGTTCCGACGCGGCGGCGACGATGCGTGGGTTGGCGCTGCTCTGGGAGATCGAGGCGGAGGAGGAGACGTGGCTTGGCCTCTGTGCGCGGATCGGTTCGGACGTGCCGTTCTTCTGGCGCGGCGGGACGGCAATCGTCGAGGGGCGCGGCGAGCGCGTGACGCCGTTGGCGGAACAGGAGCGGTTGACGTTCGTCGTCGCCGTGCCGCCGGTGCACGTGAGCACACTCTGGGCCTATGGCCAACTCTCACCACCGTTCTCCGACGCGAGCGAGTACCGAACCCGCGTCGAAGCTCTCCGACGCAGCGATCTGTCCCTGTCCGAGTTCTGCCGGAAGCTTGAGAGCACCTTCCAGCCCGTCGTCGAGCGGCACTATCCCCAAGTGCGGGAGACGCGGGAGCGGCTTCTGGCACTCGGCGCTACGAGCGCGCTCATGAGCGGGTCGGGAAGCGCAGTGTTCGGGGTGTTTGAGGATGAGCAGAAAGCGAACGAGGCGACCGAACGACTCGCTCAGGGTACGCCGACCGTCACGGCGCACTGCCTCGCTTCGCTGGGCGGCGCGACGGGATCGCCTTCTTGAATGGACCTGTCGGGTGCACGGGGCTATATTCATGAGAGTATTGAGCCCAGAGAGCTTCACGATACGCTGAGCCATGCACCGCTTCCGCGCGATAATACCCTACATTCGGCCCTACTTGCCTTTCCTCCTCGGCGCGCTCGGGCTCACCGTCTTCCTGACGGTGCTCGCGCTGTTGCCACCGTTAATCATGCGAGCGCTCATTGACCGGGTGTTCACCGCCGGGGACTGGCGTCTGCTCATCCCCCTCGTCGTGGCGCACATGCTCATCCCGCTGATGTCCGGGAGCATCTCCTTCTTCAACACGCTCGTCATCGCCTACACCGGGCGGCGGCTTGTCTTCGACGTGCGGACGCAGATGTACCGCCACCTGTTGCGTCTCTCGATGAAGTTCCACGGCGATATGTCGAGCGGGGCGGTGATGTCGCGGCTCATGAGCGACGTGAACATGGTGCAGAACCTCATCACCGGGAATACGATCACCCTCGTCACGGACGTCGTGAGCTTCCTTTTTGCGGGCGTCGTCACGTTCACGCTCAACTGGAAGATGGCGGTCCTGCTCTGGCTGATGCTGCCGCTCTACGTCCTGAACTACAAGTTCTTCGTGAAGCGCATCCGTCGGTCGAACATCGCCTTCCGTCGGGTGATGGACCGCATCGCGGGAAGTCTTCAGGAGCGGCTCAGCGGCACGCGGCGGGTGCGGGCATTCGTCCGGGAGAAGGACGAGACCGAGAAGTTCCTCGACGACACGCAGGAGAGCCTGCGCCACTCGATGACCGGCACGGTGCAGAGCGTCTCCTTCTCCACCACCTCGCGGCTCATCTGGGGCATCGGTACGACGCTGCTCTACATCCTCGGCGTCTACTTCGCCCTGCACGGTGAGATGACGTACGGTTCGGTGACGGCGTTCATGGCGTACGTCGGACAGCTATTCGGCCCGGCGCTCCGGTTCACCGAGCTGGCGAACCAGCTCGAGCAGGTGATGGTGTCGGTGGACCGCATCTTTGAGATCCTCGGCACCGAGCCGGACATCACGGAGAAGCCGGATGCGGTCAGCGTGGCGAAGATCAGGGGTCACGTTCACTTCGACCACGTCACGTTCGGCTACAAGCCCGACGAGCCGGTCATCAGGAACGTCAATCTCGAAATCCCGGCGGGGAAGATGGTCGCGCTCGTCGGCCACACCGGCTGCGGGAAGACCACGCTCAGCGCGCTTCTCATGCGCCTGTGGGACGTTCAGGAGGGGCGCATCCTCGTGGATCGGCACGACGTCCGGGACGTGACGCTGCGCAGCCTGCGGCGACAGGTCGGCGTCGTGCTGCAGGACCCGGTCCTGTTCAACGCGACCATCGCCGAGAACATCCGCTACGGCGTGCCGGAAGCGACGATGGACGAAGTGATCGCTGCCGCGAAAGCCGCGGAAATCCACCAGATGATCGTCAACCTGCCGGACGGGTATGACACGGAACTCGGGGGCGAGAGCGGCATCAAGCTCTCCGTCGGCGAGAAGCAGCGCGTGGCCATCGCCCGCGCCATCATCACCAACCCCGGCATCCTGGTCCTCGACGAAGCCACATCGTCGCTCGATTCGGAGAGCGAGGCGCTCATTCAGAAGGCGCTCGCCACCGTCATGGAGGAGCGCACGAGCCTCGTCATCGCCCACCGGCTGTCCACCATCGTGGAAGCCGACCTCATCGTGGTGATGGACCAGGGCGAGGTCATCGAGTGTGGTTCGCACGCCGAGCTTATCGCGTCCGGTGGGCACTACGCCTCGCTCTACGAGCAGCAACGCGGCTCCGTCAAAAAGGTGCTTGCGGACGGGGCCTGATGGTGGATCCCGGCGTCAGCAGCACCGTCATCGCGAACGGTTCTGTGCAACTAAGAACGATTGCTATCGGTACCCTTTGCGCGGTACCTTGACAATATCGTATGTTATGGGTAATCCAAGCCGCTGGAGGCATCTGGAACGGTCTGCACGGGGCCGGGATCGGATGCCGCGTGGGGGTGCGCTATGGCTGACGAGTATTCGATCACCAAGACCGAGGACGGGGTGCTTTACCTCGCGAAGAACGGTACGATTCAGGAACGGCTCTACCGCATGAAGGAAGCACTCCAGAAAATCGGCATCACCGCCCCGACGTACTATCGCTGGGTGAATTCCAGTCAGATACAGGACGTCGGGTTCCGCGACCGCGCCAACTGGCGGTTGTTTACCGAAGGAGACATCCAGCGCATCAAGGCTGAGGCGACGAAGGTGAACATCGTCTCAGTCGTTCCGCCGCGAAGTCAGGAAGAAGGTGAGAGCGGGTCCGAGTAGCCGTTCTTCACCTGGACTGGCCCGTGCACAGCCGCGTTTGTATCTTCTTGTGTCCTCCTCTTCCGATCGGGGTGTAGCGCAGCCCGGCTAGCGCATCTGCTTTGGGAGCAGAGGGTCCTGGGTTCAAATCCCAGCACCCCGACCACCTGTTCTGGTACGTACTCTTTCCTCGCGCATCTCCTTTCTCATTCACTGGCGAATGCCTCGCACTTCCGGCGCCGCGAACAGCGCGTTCTTGCACGAGATGCAACAGACCGTTATCTTCGCCAGGAACGGGACATGCGCCCCTACCTCCGATGATGAGAACATGATCAGAGTATCGTACGACCCGGAAGCCAACGCGCTTTACATCCGCCTCCTCGACGGTGAGCACGAATGCCGCACGGTCCGGCGAGTTCGCACAGCGAACTCGTAAACGAATCCGCAACGCGGATTCGCCCGACATCGGCGAAGGCGAGAAGCTCGTCGGCATCGAAATCCTCGACGCGAAAGAGGTCCTTGGGGCGGGGAAGCTGCCCACCGTGGCGGTGGAGAATCTGCCGGTTGAGGGGGCGTAGGGGCACGCCCCCGTACGTGCCCACGAAGAGGGCGAACACAAGGTTCGCCCCTACGTGTAGTTGGGCATCTGTCTCTGGTAGGGGCCATCCCTGTGATCGCCCAGCCTTCTTTCCGAAACGCTTGGCAGAAAAGTGGACCTCGTGACGGAGAGCGGGCTGAGCCGCTACGTTCGCGCGTACGTTGGAAAAGACATGGTGGTGGTGTATGAAGCCGAGTCCTGACCGAGCGAACGTGGCTTGCGCCAAGGAACCCCTACTGATGGTAGCAGGGCTCGCAATCCGTTTGCTCATTCTGTGTCTCGCCATGCCGCTCTCCGTTCGCGCTGAATCGTCCTCTCGCACGGATCCTCCTCCTACCGTTGCGGTCCTGCAACTATCCGGACCTGATCTATCGCCGTCAGAGCTCGAACTGCTCACGGATCGCTTACGAATTGAACTGTTCCGAACCGCGAAGCTCCGCGTCGTCGAACGGGAGCGCATGAACGACATCCTACAAGAGCAGGGGTTTCAGATCAGCGGATGTGTGACCACAGAGTGTGCAATCGAAGTTGGGCAGTTGCTGGGTGTGGAAAAGATGGTGGTTGGCAGTATAGGGCGAATCGGCGACTTGTACACTCTGAACGCGAGACTTGTGAACGTGGAAACAGGGGCGGTTGATCGGGTAGCTGTGAAGGACTGCATGTGTTCATTGCAGGACGTTCTCGTTCTCGTAGTCGCCCAGTGTGCAAGGGAACTCGGTGGAATGCCCCCGATAACAGATGAGATGTCGGGATGGCTCCAGCGCAAGGACGACAATCCTGAACCCCCGCCTCGTCCCAGCCCGGGCGCCGGTTCTTCGCGGCAAGCTTCTGAAAGCAACCTCCGTTGGTTCACACCGGTTAGGCGGGAGTTCTTCGGTATGACGCTACATGCTGGGCTGTCTCGGGTAAGCCCCTCGCGCGTCTACTACGGGGAGGATAACGAGGAGACCGGTTAT
>Ga0315282_10003063_pt1 | contig 30196 bp, 21 predicted proteins | sample YL17G07_20_MG_FD_203693 | JGI IMG/M metagenome (GOLD analysis project Ga0315282, IMG submission 203693) | Sediment microbial communities from Yellowstone Lake, YNP, Wyoming, USA - YL17G07_20 | ecosystem: Environmental > Aquatic > Freshwater > Lake > Sediment | place: USA: Wyoming | collected... | reverse complement strand
ATCAAATTTTCTAAAACTCAGGCCGGAATATTTTATAAAGAGCATTCTTCTTATAAGCGATAACGGCCCTCTGCTTGCACTCGTAAGAGGAGATCAGGAATTGCACGAAAAAAAGCTTAACAGGATTATTGGCAACCACAGGCCGGCCCAAAGGGGAGAGGTAAAAGACATACTCGGTGTAGAGGCTGGGTTTATAGGCCCTATGAATCATGAACTCAGGATTATCGCTGATATATGCCTCAAAGAAGGTGTTTATGTGAGTGGTGCAAACAAGCAGCATTACCATGCAAAGGGGATAAGACCAGGAAAAGATTTTATTGCTGAATGGCATGATATTCATATTGCGAAAGAAGGTGATTTATGCCAGAAATGCAGTGCAATTTTAAAGATTGAGCGCGTTATTGAGATAGGAAATATATTCAAACTCGGCACAAAATACTCTTTACCGTTGAAGGCATTTTATCTTGACGAAAAAGGACTGGAAAAACCGATTATCATGGGAAGTTATGGCATAGGACCTGCCAGGATCGCTGCGGCAGCAATCGAGCAGAATAATGACAAAGACGGGATCATCTGGCCCAAAAGCATTGCGCCATTCGATGTTGAAATCTTGCCTCTGAATATGAAGGATGCAAAGACATTAGAGATTGCTGAAAAACTCTATAAGGATTTAACTGAGAAAGGTATTGAGGTTTTGATGGATGATAGAGACGAAAGGGCGGGGGTTAAATTTAAAGACGCTGATTTAATAGGAATTCCGACTCAGATAATAATCGGCGAAAAGAACCTCAAAGAAGGTCTTGTGGAGATAAAGGACAGAAGGACAAAAGAGACGGTAAAAAGTAAAATTGAAGAGGTTGTAGAGGTTTTGTGCTAAAATTGTGAATATGGCAGAAACATGGGGGGCTGAAATGTTGCATAACATGGGAGGCAGATGTGCTGAAAAATCCCTGCAAAGCAACTATATTTCTTTTTGATACACATGACGAACACCCCCCTGAGTCCCCCCTTATCAAGGGGGGATTAAGGGGGGTGTTGTGCCGCAAGAAGGCTGGCCGGCCAAGCTTAAGGACTATAAGGTGTTGCTGGCAGGCCTTTTTCAGCACATCTGCCTCCAGTATCGAAAATATTTTTGAAACGTTTAGGTATAGAAAATAAGGAGGTAAACATGATCGTAATAACAATGCTTGTAATCCTCGGGATTTTTATAATCATCTTATCTTTTGGCATAGCAATATATAACAAGTTAATTCGACTCAGGAATACCGTAAAGTCATCATGGTCGGACATTGATGTCCAGCTTAAGAAAAGATATGACCTTGTTCCAAATCTCGTCGAGACAGTTAGAGGCTATGCCTCACATGAAAGAGGAGTTTTTGAGAATGTGACAAAAGCACGGTCAATGGCTATGCAGGCATCAACTCCTGCTGAGAAGTCAAGGGCTGAGAATATGTTAAAAGATACACTGAAGAGTTTGTTTGCTGTTGCAGAGGCATATCCTGAGCTGAAGGCAAATGCTAATTTTATGCAGCTTCAATCACAGTTGAAAGAAATGGAAGACAACATAGAATATGCAAGAAGGTATTATAATGCCGTTGTCCGTGATTTTAATATTCTTATAGAGTCTTTCCCATCAAATATAATCGCAACATCGTTTGGGTTTAAACAGGAAGAATTCTTTGAACTCGAAGCACCAGAGGTTGAAAGGAAGCCTGTTAAGGTGAGTTTTCCTTAACACGCCCCGCCCCCTCTTTTTAGAGGGGAGTTTAGCTCTTGTTTCCCATCTACTAAGAGGGGCTTAATCCGCCTCAGGCGGATTAAGGGGTGTGTGTAAACATAAAGTTAAGCATGACTAATTATTTGAATAGAGTTTGCTATGAATAATCCTCATTTTATAATTCATAAAATCTCCCCTAACCCCTCTTTCCCAAAGAGGGGATTTATTTATAGAGCCGCAGATTTATTTATTCTGTTATTCTTTTTTTTGATTATCTTTGTCTCACCTGTTTTTGCACAGGACTTCACAATCAATAAGTTCCGTTCCGATATATCTATCAATGAAGATTCATCCTTTACAGTCAAAGAAAGAATAGATGTTGAATTTCATAGATTAAAACACGGTATTTATAGAGAGATACCATTTAAATATACAGATGAACGCGGCAATACAATAAAGACTCCTTTAGAGGTCTTATCTGTAACTGATGAGTCAGGAAACGAGTGGAAATATAAAACAAAGAAAACAGGTAATGTGATAAATATAAGGATTGGCGACCCGAAGACATATGTTGAAGGATATCAGACGTATGTAATCACCTATAAGGTCGAAAATGCGATACTTTTCTTTGATGACCATGATGAGCTTTACTGGAATGTCACGGGTAATTACTGGTGGGCGCCGATTAAAGAGGCATCAGCGAATATCACACTGACAGTAAAGAAAAAGAGTGAGAATTTGTGGGCAGCATGCTATACAGGTACACTCGGTTCAAAGGAGTCTCAATGCAGTTTCGAAACGTCTATCAACAACGGTGAATTTTTCACAAAGAAAAACCTTAATTCTCGTGAGGGTTTTACCATAGCATTTGGTTGGGACAAAGGACTTATCTCTCCACCATCTTCATGGGAAAGGTTCTTGTGGACAATAGATATAAAGGAGAACTGGGTTTTTCTTCTACCGTTTTTCTCTCTGGTATTCATGATAAGTCTCTGGAATGCAAGAGGGAGAGACCCGAAAGTGAAAGAGGCTGTTACAGTCATGTATGAACCGCCTAAATATAATAATGTGCCTTTAACACCGGGTGAAGCCGGGACATTGGTTGATGAAAAGCTTGATCCTCGCGATATAACTTCAACGATTGTCGGGCTTGCAGTAAAAGGCTATATGAAAATAGAAGAATCAAAGACAGAAGGTTTGATATTAGACTCCACTGATTATTACCTTGCAAAGGTTAAAGAGCCTGATGAGAATCTCAGCTCGTTTGAGCGAATTCTTATGAACAGCATATTTCCAAAGGAACTCCGGATACCAGGTAAAATGGTATCTGAAATGAAAAATGACTTTTATAAGTATCTGGATTTATTAAAAAGCACTCTGTACGGAGAGCTTATCAATAAGAAATATTTCCTCGTCAGTCCTGAAAAAATTAGACGAGTATATCTGACAGCAGGGATAGCCCTTACCGTTTTCAGTATCATTGCTTTTGCATGGCTGACATCTCCTGTGAAAAGCATAATTGCAGGGGTTTTAATGGGGGTGCCTGCACTTGCATTTGCGAGAGTAATGCCTGCAAAGACAAGAGCCGGTGCTTCTGTATATATGGATATCCTGGGTTTTCAGGAATTTATGCACCGTGCGGAAAAAGACAAATTGGAACGGATAGGGGACAAAGACCTTTTCTCTAAATTCTTACCGTATGCCATTGCTCTTGATGTTGTGGACAGTTGGGCAAAGGCATTTGAGGGTATTTATCAGGAACCACCTGAGTGGTATGTGTCACATGGAGAATTCAGGACATTCAGCCCCTATAGTTTTTCACGTTCCTTAAATTCAGCAACTTCAAGTCTTTCTTCCGCAATGTTTTCTTCACCGAGGGGAAGTGGTGTTAGTGTGGGTGGCGGCGGCGGCTTCGGAGGTGGAGGTTCTTCAGGTGGAGGATTTGGCGGTGGCGGCGGAGGAAGCTGGTAATTTTAGAAATTGAGAGCACCTTGAGAGATACAGCTTAAGAATTTGCCTTCCGGATTCCGTACGTGTTGAAAAAATTTAATGATTTACTTAAAAAAATGTTTGCAACTGCCTTCTAAAATGGTATAATCTATACATTAAGTTCTTATTAGATGAATGCTTTTTATGAGAATGATTCAGCGAGAATGGAGTGAATTATGCATGTTTTAGTGACGGGCGGAGCCGGATTCATAGGTTCTCATTTAGTGGAGTATCATTTAAGTAAAGGTAACAAGGTCCATGCGCTCGATGACCTGAGTACCGGCTCAAGAGAAAATATTTTGCCTTTCATGGGGAATCCCAATTTCCGATTCGATGAAGTAGATATTCTCACGTGGTCTGGTTTGGAAAAAGCTGCTGCCTGGGCTGACCATATTTACCATATGGCAGCTGTTGTAGGACTTTTCAGGGTTTTATCAGATCCTGTTAACACGCTGGCTGTTAATATTGCAGGATGTGAGAGACTTTTACGAGCAGCACGTTCGGGTAATTGGAAACCAAATGTAATTCTTGCGTCCAGTTCTGAGGTATATGGTTCACGTTCATCTGTTCCATTTCATGAGGAGTTGGAACTGGCCATCGGCTCCATGAGAAACCTGCGATGGAATTATGCGACCAGCAAGCTGGCAAACGAAACATTTGGAGTTTCTTATGCCCGCAAATTTGAGATGCCGATTACGATGGCCCGATTGTTTAATACTATTGGTCCAAGACAAACCGGCCGTTATGGAATGGTTGTCCCGAGGTTTGTAGAACAAGCGGTTACCAACAGACCTATAACAGTTTATGGCGATGGTTCGCAAACTCGCTGCTTCTGTGACGTTCGCGACACAGTGGTTGCGCTTGCTGTGCTTGCCGGTAATCCCGCGAGTAGCGGCGAGATAGTGAATGTGGGCAATGACATGGAGATATCGATCAAAGATCTGGCTGAATTGATTAGAAAAAGAGCAAATAGCACTTCACCTATCATTAATATTCCCTATAGAGAGGCATATGGTGAAGATTTCATAGATGTCTTTAAACGAAAGCCTTCTTTAGATAAGCTTTTCAGTCTTACAAACTTTAAGCACAAATGGACACTGGAAGAATCTGTAGATGATCTTATTGCACGTACCCGGGATATACTCAAAGAAGTGTAATATGATGTCATTGATTATTTTTAGATGTAGATTTTGATCCCTTGTTAAAAGGAGGACAAAATGGCGTTCACTCCTTATTTTATTTTAAGCCCCAATAGCATCATGAGTATAGCCGGACTTTTGCATGGTCCTGATAAAACCGTGTCTACACCTGCCGAAGACTGGCGGAAAGCAACCGTGGATGTGGTCATACCTGCCCTGAACGAACAGCAAAATATAGCGTTGTGCCTTGCATCAGTGGCACGTCAGACGATGCCTCCCCGCAGGATTATTGTGATAGATGATGGAAGTTCTGATAACACTACAAACTATGCAAAGATGTTCAGTGAGATCAATAGTATTGACCTTCTTGTTATCCAGCGCAAAACGCCCATCGGTAAAACGCCGACCATAAAGCGCCAGGCCCGTGAATTTGATTCAGATGTCGAATTCATTCTCGATGCCGATACCGTTTTGGAATCTGACAATTATATAGAGCGGACAGTCCAGGAACTTTATCAGGCTGTCGGCATTGCCAGCGCATGCGGCACCATCTTACCGTTGCGCGACAAAGATCGGAAGTTAACTGCACAAACACCTTCCGTGCAGAAGTTCTTTGCTGCTGTTAAAGAAGCGTCTGTTTATACACCCGATTCTTTTACCCGGGTTCAGAGGTCAATTACGAATTTATATAGGGATGTCCTATATATGTTTCTACAGCGTTTTATCTATCACGGGCAAATGGTCTTTTTCGGAACAATGACAAACCCCATAGGTTGTGCGGTAGCATATCGGCGCAAGTATGTTAAGGATCTGTTCGATAAGTATGAACCTCTCCTGGGTGATGATCTGACGAACTCCGAAGACATTTTTATAGGTTTTGCCTTACTGGACAAAGGCTACCGCAATATTCAGCTCACCGATGTCTATGCCCGCTCTGAGGAGCCTCAGGCAAATCACTTACCGAAACAGGTTTACATGTGGTCGTCGTCTTTTCTGCAAAGCTGCTATTATTTTGATAGCTTATTACGCAGTCCCTTCAAATCACTGAAACGTTTACGAAAGCGCTGGAAGGACCGTAAAATGGTCGAAAAAATCAAACAGAAAAGAAAGATTCAGGAACCATACAGACAGTCTTTTGGAGAACAGGTTACATTGACTTATGGTCGTCCTATCGGATGGGTGCTTCTTACTTCGGCAATGGAAAAAGTCTTTTTCCCGACCGCACTCTTGATAATGATAATTTTTCGATGGTGGATACCTTTAGCCATTACCATCGGAGTTGAAACATTGGTCTCGCTGTCTATTCTGACCCTTATTTCCAAACCTCACAGGCTTAAGTATTTGTTAAAAGGCATTGTGGCTACTCCGTTACGTTATTCTTCACTATTGTACGATTTTTTTACGATGCTCCGTTTTGTTGCAGACCTCTGGATATTCAGAAGCAGGCGGTGGCGCAAATGAGAATACAGGCAGGGATTTCGACGCCAGGTCTTGCTTCAAGGGGAAGGGTTAAAATATTAGTTTGTTGCGTAACTCTGCTTCTTGTATTTTTATGGACTGAAAATGCTTTTTCCGCCGGTAGAAAGTCCCTTATTGAAGTTGGTGATCTGAAATATCATTCAAATTCAGGATATGAAAGAGTGGTTGTCTATCTGTCGACCGGCGCTTCCTTCACTTCTCGTAAACTGTCTGAATCCAAGAGGCTCTATATTGATCTTAAGAACGCAAAGATTGGAAATAGATTGAAAAGACATCACCAGATTATGAACGGCTTTCTGAAAACGGTCAGAATCGGGCAGTTTAATAGGAAAACCGTGAGGATTGTTTTTGATCTTGAAAATAACGGGTACGAAGAGAAAATTTTTAGACTTGAGGATCCACCGAGACTTGTTGTTGATTTTTTCTCAAAAGGCCCGAAACAGGATGAAAAGGAAGTGAAGACACTTAAGGATAAAACCGAGCCCCCCAAAGTAGAGGCAAAAGCTCGGGATGATTCCGGTGCTTTAAGGTCTGACGAATCTCCTCAAATGCCAACAGAATCTTCTGCCCCTGAAACAGGCCCCAAGGAAGAAGTTGTGGAACCTTTGTCTGAAGCGGCAGGGCTTGAGGCTGAGATGGAAGGGAGATGGGAAGATGCAATCAAGATCTATAAATCGATATTAACAAGAGAGCCGCAAAGGGGCGATTTATGGGCAAAACTCGGTGAACTCGATGACTATATGGGGAATTATTCGGGGTCGGCGGAGGCATTTCAGCGAGCTGTTCAACTGTTGCCCAATGATCCCAAGCTGCATTTTAGATTGACGCAGGAGTATTCCATTCTGAAAGACCCGAACAACGCTTTCGTTGAAATCGAAAAAGCCGTAGAGCTTGATCCGAATAATATCGATTACTTGAAATCGCGTGCACAGATTGCTAACTGGGTTGGGAAATCAGAAATCGCGGCTGACAGTTATAAGCGTGTTCTTGCCCTGTCGCCGGATGATGAAACGTTGCTGAATCTGGCGCGGACAGAAGCGTGGATCGGAGAGTTGGACGAGTCGGTCAAAAATTACAAGAAATATTACACGAAGCATCCTGAAGATAGAGAGGCTTTGCTCGGATATGTGGAGGCAGAGGGGTGGCGCGGCAATTTTCCTTCAGCCCTTTCTCTTTTGGAAAAATATCGGAGGGATTTCGGGGAAACGACCGATTATCTGAAAGTGAAGGCCCGTATACTTGCTTCTGCCGAGCGTCCCACGGCAGCTATGAAATTGATCCCACTGCTTCTCGAAAAGTCGCCGGACGATTATGAAGTTCTTTTTTCGCAGGCTATCGCGCTGCATTACGCACACCGGCCGCGTGAAGCCTTGAACAACGTAAGAATCCTTGAGAAACTACGACCTTTTTCCCGTGAAACGGACGGTATCAGAAGATTTGTGACAACACCTGTGCGTTCTAATGTTGAATTGGGGTTTAATTTTTATGCTGATTCCGACCATTTGGATATCTATACCTCCGAGCTGAGGGGAACTTATTTCTTATCGCCGGAAACCTTTCTTGAAGCGGGTGTAATAAACGACTATCTGACAGCAGAGAAGGGCAGAGGTCTTGAGCAGTTAAATGGCGATGAAGACGCTTTGCATACACGTGCCTGGATCGGGATGGGTCACAGATTTTCGCAGAAGGTAGCTATAGGAGCGCAACTGGGAGGGGCCTCTGCCGAAGGTAAAGTCAGGTTTCCTACATATAATGTTTCCGCTGATTTTCAGGTCAGTGATGAGTTGAAGGTCAGGTTAGAAAAGGATTACGGATATTATGTCGTTTCGCCCCGCACGGTTTCTATCGGCATAAGACGCGATGCCAATACCTTACAACTTACCTGGAATCCCGATCTCAATTATACGATCGATACCAATTTCAGTTATGACACCTTTTCGGATGATAACACTCTCTGGGAGATTCTACTGGGACCGCGCCGTGCCGTCTTGCGGAGTGAGAAGCTTAATCTTGATATCGGGGTAAACGCCTGGTGGTTCGGCTTTGATGAAGATTTTAATAACGGATATTATTCCCCGGAGCTTTATCAACGATACATGGTGTCCGGATTTAGTTACTGGAAGATTAACGATGATAACGGTGTGAGCTTCATCCTGTCGTTGGGGATACAGAAGGACGATACGATGGACCATTTCCGTTTCGGCGCGGATGCGTCTGTCGAAGGCACCTTTGGGCTTTATCGTGACTGGATGTTTAAAATAAAGGGTGCGGCAACAAACAATATGCGCCAGGCTACCGGCGCCTTCAGAGCTTTGACAATCGGGGCGGCATTGACGCGGCGATTTTGATCTTGTATGCTGATCTTTTTAGCGGCCATTCACAGCGTTATGAACTGTAAGGAATTTCAGTTTTCCGGCCGCATACTTAATGGTCGCGCGAAAGTCAGAAAGCCGCATGGCATTGCAAGGTCCGACTATAAAAGTAGCTCCTGGTCCTGACAGGCTCGTAAGATCTCCATTGCTAACTTTGACATGGTTGCCTTCAATGTTTTTCACCCTTATGTGAGCGAATTTTATCTGTTGATTGTCGTTCGGCACGAGGCATAGATATCCCGACGACAAACTCCGTATTTTGTCCTTAGCAACAAGTTTCCGTTCATCAACCGAAACCACAGTTCCGCTTGCGAATTCATTATCCGGCAAAACTTCGTGGCCGTAAAGAAATAATAATTGATTTTTCTCATGAGCGATATCGATCCATTCAAAAAGTTGTTTTAGTGGTACATAGTTCCCGATTCCTATTTGAACGCCGGGGATGGAGCCATCTTCCCTTTTTCCCGGAGCTATTGGATACACTGCTGCCTTTCTGAAACACTCCATTCGCTTCAACGCCTCGGCAGCCAGTTCCTTTGTATATTTGTTGAAAGGAAAAACGAGTGAGTTTATTTTTAGTCCACGTGACTGAAGCTCGGTGACCGATGCCTCCAGTTCGTCTTTTATCCAGGAGGACATGCCGTGAAGTTCAACAAATATGGTTGGGTCAAAATGATGGTAGGCGTGCGTGCCGATTTCCCAACCATAAGAGTTTTGCAGCGTGCGTAAATCGTTAAAACTGATTTTACCTGAATGAATGCGTTCGTTGTTTACGTAACCGGTTGCGACCGCGCCTACCTTGGCCAATTCAGGTGCGATGATATTAGTCCAGCTTGCATAGCCGTCGTCGAAGGCAAGCACAAAACCGCCGTGCTTTTCATCAGCGCAGACACTATGTGCGAACAGTAAGCCTATCAACAGCGCTTTAAGACAGACTTTCCACAACATTACCTATTGCCTCTTTGCTGCCTGTTCCGATAGTTTTGTAATAACTGAAACAGACTGTAATCGTTACCCCCAAGACGCCACAGCATTAAACCTGAAAAATCAGCCTTCTCCGCAGCCTCCCACTTTCTTTGCAAGCTTTCAGGGTCTTCAAACCAGACCTCGGTGCCATCCTCAAGAAGGGCATAAGGCACCCCTGTCAATGAGTCTCGCTTGACTTTTACACCATTCGTCAGCTTTTGGCCGCTATCCCAATCCACCTGGCTGACTTTTCTCTCCGGTGACCAGGAAAAGCCTCCTAATGACAAGGCCAAATAATGCGAACCACTTGTATTACCTGAAAGACGCTGATTCAGCTTCGAAATAAAATCGGGAGTTGCAATCGGTCCCGGGCCGTTATGCTCGCCGTGAAGGTAATAACCCATAACGGTCAAATCCTCTGTGCCGGGGAAGGGCAAGGGTCCTTGTTGAGGTTCCAATACTACGTTGAGCCGAAGGTTGCGGCGCTGTAATTCCTGAGAGAGTTCCGAGACAAAATTTCGAAAGTTATTCTGATCGGAGACTGTTAGACACTCGTAGTCGAGATCGAGACCCACGAAACCGTCTGATGAAACTTTTTCAGCCAGACTTGCAGCATGATTTCTACGCAACTCAGGGTCTGATAATATTCTCTTCAATAACTGAACATCCTTGGGAAGAGCCTTATCACCTTCAACCTGGAAATCGTTGACTACCGTCACCCAGGGCTCAAATCCTTTTTTCCGTGATAAGTCTAAAAAGTGCGGCAACAATTCTTTAAAATGAGGTGCAGGTTGCGGATTTCCATTAACGTCTAATTCATAGGCAAAAAGTGAAACCCGGTCAAATAGACCGCCTTGCGCTTCCAACTCGGACAATCCGCGCTCTCCATCCCAATATACCAGCCAGGCGCCCATGTGGCGAGGCGGAGCTATTTCTTTGACTGAAGCGCAAGAAGAAAATAACATAACACCAATAATCAAAAAGATTGATCTTGTAAATTTATTATCTATAGGGATAATAGAAGGCATTTTTTTATTTTAATATTTAAGGTTCAGAGATTCAAGGTCATAACTCTTTAAGTAAGTATCCCCTTCTCCGTGATCAGTATCAAACATATTGTGATATGCATCACATATTTTTATTTTCTTTTGTGATAAGTTGAAACTTAGGATGACTAAAAAGCTTAAAACTTTGCCGCTTATTTTTTCTTTGATTTTATTGTTTTGCGTACAACCGGTGGGTACTTCACCGGCCTACGCTCAATCTGACATATGGGTCAGTGCCTACTATGCAGGATGGATACAGGGTTGCGGCGGCGAAGGTTACCTGAAGGCAGATCAGATAGACTTCGGCGCGGTGACCCATGTGATCCATTTCTCTCTCATGCCTAATACCGATGGATCACTCGATGCTTCAATAAACTGCATTTCTAATCAGAACTCTGCCGACATTGTAAATGCCGCGCACGCTGCGGGGAAAAAGGTGCTGATTTCGGTAGGCTGCTGGGCGACTGAGGCTGATTTTCTAAGTGCAACAAACAATGCCAACAGGACAAGGTTTATAAATAATCTGATAAATTTTATGGTAAGCAGGGGATACGACGGGATAGATGTCGACTGGGAACCACTGTCACGCTCTTCGGCATCACAATACATTACCTTCATTACTGAGTTGAGAAATGCTATTGACAGTTTGACCCCACGCCCTCTGCTTACTGCTGCGGTTATATGGGAACCGTCTATTTTTTCCGGGTTGCAGGACAAATTTGACCAGATAAATATCATGACATACGAAATGTCCGGGGCCTGGCCAGGATGGATAACCTGGCACAATGCCCCAATATATGACGGCGGTTACTGGTTTCCGAGTACAGGTGAACCTGTCCCTTCGGGAGATGGACTTGTGAGTGATTTTCTGTCGGCAGGTTTGCAGCCGAATAAGCTCGGGATAGGGATCGAGTTTTACGGTGCTTTATGGAGTGGTGGAACCGGAACAACTACGGGTGGGGTTACGGCCCCGGGACAAAGCTGGACGACCGCCCCCTCTGTCGAAATAATCCCCTACTATGAGATTATGGAAAAGTATTATCAGTCCCAGAACTATAGATGGGACAGCGCGGCGGGCGCATCTTATCTGAGTATGGATAATATCGGGTCTTCAAATGATAAGTTTATTTCATACGATGACGAAACAACCTCTTATGAAAAAATAAAGTATATCAGAAACAAGGGAATGGGCGGTCTCATAATTTTCGAACTTGGGGGAGGCTGGAGACCGGGCGCGCCGGTTCCCGATAATCTGCTTCAGGCCGTCAAAAGTGCGGCTTGGGGCTCTCCTAATTCTGTTCCTCAACCGCCGGTTCTTAACTATCCTTCCAATGGTGCTGCGGCAATCCCTGCGAATACTACATTAAGGTGGAATGCTTCTACCGGAGCAGAGTCATATACATTGCAGGTCTCAACGAGTCCGACTTTTTCAACTTTCATTCTTAATCAGAGCGGCATCACGAGCACTTCATATTCGCTGAACGGTCTTTCAGCAAACACTACCTATTACTGGCGCGTTAGTGCAACGAATGCTTCCGGCACAAGTGAGTGGTCGAGTGTCGGAAGTTTTACCACGGCTCATTCAGGTACCGTTGTCATCAACTTTGCGGGGAAACCAGTATCTGCCGGAGTGCAGTTATCTTGGCAAACGATTTCTGAATATAACAATAAGGGCTTTAATATCGAGCGCCGCTATTCAACTTCTACTCATTGGTCAAGAATCGGCTCTGTTGCGGGAGCAGGAACATCTTCAACCACTAAAAATTATAGCTTTGTTGATAAAAAAGCGAGAACTGGGAAAAAATATGTCTATCGGCTGAAACAGATCAATACTGATGGTACCAATACTTACAGTCAAGAGGTTACAGTACAAAAATGATCTCAATTATACTAAACGTTGAATAAGCGGTCGGGCAGACATGCTAAGAAACCCGTACAAAGCGACAAGATTTCAATCTGATATACATGACTGCAATTTTAACCCCTCCTCACCTCCCCTTAAGATAAGGGGAGGAAGGGTGGGGTTATGAAGGCTGGCTGGCCGCATTGAAGGGCTGTAAGGAATCGCTGGTATGGCTTTCCCAGCACATCTGCCCGTCAAATAAAAAAAGTTTTTGTAGGTTAAGGCTATGTTAGAGAAATACGTCAGCTTTTTTTGAAGATTTTCTGCATTATCTCAGGAAACTTGCTTTTAAACTCAGGGTACGCCCTTCCGATAAAAACTTTCAGCCCCTTAATCCCCTCCCGTCAAGGGAGGGGAGATTTTTGATACCCTGCGGTCTCTGCCGCAGGGTTGTTCATTTTATATTATTTACTTAAAGTAAGCCTTAAGATATAATTTTCAAATGCGTAAAAAAAATATATTTCTGATTATAATTGTTGTCCTTCTTATATTAATTGCCGTTTATAAAATACTCCCGTATATCAAATCTAAAAATAATTATCTGACGGTTAGCGGCAGAGTCGAGGCGGACGAGATAGAATTAGGTACCAGGGTTATGGGGAAACTGAAAAGTGTTCTGATAGAAGACGGTGTTAAGTTAAAAAAAGGTGATACTATTGCGTTGATTGAGGATGATGATATGAAGTCTAAGCGAAGGCAGACTCAATACAGGTTTGATGAACTAAGTGAGAAGATCAATGCTGCTGAATTTGATCTCGAATATACAACAAACAGCGTTCAGCATACTATAGATGAGGCACAGAAGGCACTTTCTGTTGCGGATGCAAGATTAAAACAGGCAGAGGCCAGAAAAGAGAATGCTGAAAAGGAATTTAATAGATATTCGAATCTTTTAGAAAAGGAAGCTGTATCTAAGGAGAGACATGACAATGTGAGACTTGCTAATGAACTTTCCCATGAAGAAGTAAATGTTGCTTTGAAAGAAGTTGAAAGAGCAAAGGTGTCTCTGCTGAAGGCAGAAGATTCAAAAAGGTTGGTACAAGCAAAGGGAAAAGAACTCCTTGCATTAAGGAAATCACTCAGCCAATCAAGGGAATCCCTAAATCAGATAGACATAAATATCGGCTATACAGTAATTACTTCACCTTCAGACGGGATAATTCTCAGAAAGGTTGCCGAGCCGGGTGAAGTACTTCTGCAGGGGGGGGTAATAGGGGTTATGATTAATCCTGATGACATCCATATAAAGACCTATTTGCCGGAAAAATATATCGGCAAGGTTCAAATGAATATGAAGGCCGAAATTGTTACTGATGCATATCCTGATAATCCTTTCACCGGTTATGTCTGCTATATCTCAGATAAAGCGGAGTTTACACCGAAAGAGGTCCAGTCCTATGAGGAAAGAGTAAAACAGGTTTTTGCAGCCAAGATCTGCTTTTCGAACAGAGATAAATCTACTGGTGGAGGAAAGACTTATCAAAAGATCCTTAAAAAAGGAATGCCTGTGGATGTAAGGTTTGATGTCGGACATTGAGACAGATACGCTGAAAAACCCTTGCAATTCGACAAGATTCTATTTGAATTCACATGACTGCACTCTTAGCCGTAAGTGTTTTTTGGCTGAAGGCTGGCAGGCCATGCATAAGACTCTGCGGTGTCTCAGGGCAAGCCTTTTTCAGCATATCTGTCTCACAATTAAAAAAATATTTCTTTGAGCTAAATGAAACCTCCTGTAATATCATTAAAAAATGTATCAAAAAAATACAAAAAGAATCATGCATTAAGGGAAATTAACCTTGATGTAATACCCTCCGAGATTACAGGCATTATCGGTCCTGACGGTTCAGGGAAAAGCACTCTTCTCAAGATATGTTCAGGCGTTCTGACTTATGAAGGTACGGCAACGGTTATGAATAAAGACCTGCTCAAGAGTCCGGAAGCTGCTAAAAAACACCTTAGTTTCATGCCGCAGGGTCTCGGACTGAACCTTTATATGGACCTTTCAATTGACGAAAATATAAATTTCTTTGCTGCTATAAAAAATGTTTCAGATGCTGAAAGAGATAAGTTAAAAGATAAGCTCCTTGAGGCGACGGGACTATCTCCTTTTAAAGACAGGCTGGCTAAACATCTTTCAGGTGGCATGAAACAAAAACTGGGAATCTGTTGTTCGGTCATCTCAAATCCCGATATACTTTTACTTGACGAGCCATCAACGGGTGTTGACCCCCTTTCGAGAAGGCAGTTATGGGAACTTTTAAATAGTTTTATAACAGAAACCGGCACTACTCTTGTATTGGCAACCTCCTATATGGATGAGGCAGAAAGATGCCATTCTGTCAGATTTCTGCATGAAGGGGAAATTATCTATGCTGGTGACCCTGAGCAACTGATGACAGAAGAAAAAGATCTTGAAAAGGCATTTTTTGAGATGCTTCTTGAAGGTAAAGAACTGCCTGTCTATGATATCCCCTTTAACGTAAATTTATCTAAAGACGATTCATCAGCTATTACTATCTCTGGAGTAAGTAAATATTTCGGTTCATTTAAAGCTGTAGATAATATCAGTCTTACTATAAAGCGGGGTGAAATATTCGGGTTCCTGGGGCCTAACGGAGCAGGAAAAACAACACTGCTGAAATGTATCCTTGCCCTTCTTAACCCTGATGAGGGGTCAATAAATGTTTTAGGCATGCAGTCAGGCAGTGCTGAACTCAAAAAAATAATTGGCTACATGTCTCAGGTTTTCTCCCTTTACGGAGACCTTACTGTAAGGGAAAACATAGAGCTTTACGGCAGTCTTTATAATATCGATAGAACAGCTTTCAAAGAGAGGATGAAGTGGGTTATAGAGGTGTCCGACATTGCAGGTATGGAAAATACCATTGTAAACAGGCTTCCCCTCGGAATAAAACAGAGGCTTGCCCTCGGCTGTTCAACACTGCATCTCCCTTCGGTTCTTATTCTTGATGAACCTACATCAGGGGTTGATCCTGTTGCCAGAAGGTCTTTCTGGCAGTTAATTCGCATGCTTTCAGATAAGATGGGCATTACAGTAATTGTTACCACCCATAACATGGTAGAGGCTGACTACTGTGACAGGATTGCTATTATGAATGAGGGCAGGGTCATAGCGATTGATAACCCTGAAAATCTCAGAAAAGATTTTGTCAGTCATTCCGGTGAGGTCTATGAGATTTATCCTGAAACTCTGCTGGATACGAAAATATTCTCTTCAGCTCAGATAGCAATAACACCTTTTGGGAGGCGCTATCACGTATGGAAAAAAGGATTAAACAATAACGAGATCAAAACATTGCTGGATACCCACAATATCAAATACCGTTATATCAGAAATATCCTGCCTCCTATGGAGGATGTTTTTATATATTTTTTGGAAAAGAAGGGATGAAATTATTAACCCTGAAATACCCCTCACCCTGACCCTCTCCCGCAAGGGGAGAGGGAAGTGAGAGCATATCTTACTTTTAGCACCCCTCCCTTGATGGGAGGTCCGTCAATACGTAAGACGGGAGGGGATAAAGGGGAGGGTGATAACAGATAATTATAAATCACCCCCACCCTTGCCTCCCTCATCAAGAGGGAGGCGCTATACGGGGAAATTGGAGGGATTTGGAGATGCTTCTGGATGAATTCTATAAAAAATAGCCGTAAGAGAATTTTTGCGGTAACAGAAAAAGAGGTTAAGGAAATAGTAAGGGTCAGACTTTTTCTTATCCTTGCTTTTGTAGTACCCTTTATCATGTTTATTGTCTTCGGTTACGGTATCAGCCTTGATATTGAGCATATGCCTTTTGCCTATATCGATTATGACCATAGTCAGTTAAGTGCTCAACTTGTAGAAAAGTTCAAAAGCAGATATTTCGACCTAAAAGAGGAAATCCTTAATCCACAGCAGGCAGATCAACTTCTTACAGGCGGAAAACTCAGGGCAGTACTTGTCATACCTCCTGACTTTTCAAGAGAGATTTATAAAGACAGGACTGCCGAGGTTCAATTTCTCATCGACGGCGGTTACCCGTACAGAGCACTCACAATTAAAGGTTATGGACAGGCGATAATAAGCTCTTTCAGCACAGAGCTTATGGAGAAAAAACTTCTGAAGTCGGGGCGCTCAGGAATGTTCAGTCAACCAATCAGGATAGAAACACGTTACTTCTTTAATGAATCATTAAAAAGCAGCTATGCCCTTGTGCCCAGTCTTTTAGCAATTGTCCTTTTAATGAATCCTGCTGTGCTGACAGCCCTTGCCATAGCGAGGGAAAAGGAGTTTGGAACCATCTATAACATCTATAACATCTATTCCACTCCCATTAAAAAATGGGAGTTTCTGATAGGGAAAATAATTCCTTATTTAATAATCTCATCCATAAATTTTGCTGTGCTTATAATTATAGTGAAATTTTTATTTCAGATACCCATGAAGGGGAATTTGATAAATCTTATCCCTGGCGCTTTTATATATATTCTGATTAATGTATCCATAGGACTTCTGGTTTCATCTGTTACAAGGACAATGGTATCTGCACAGATAGTCACCATTATTGTTACAGTAATTCCTGCCTTTATTTATTCAGGTCTTTTAATCCCGGTCTCAAGCCTTGAGGGAGGGGCTAAGATAATGGCACATATTTACCCAACAATGCATTTTATGAAAATAATACATGGTGTATATCTGAAAAACCTTAATTTAATCAATCTTCTCCCGCAGGTATTGCTTCTGGCGCTCTATTTTTTAATTCTGTTTTCACTCGCGATATTAGTGTTCAAAAAGAGGGAAAGATAGAAAATGTGGCAGCTCTTAAAGAAAGAACTCCTCCATATACTCCGTGACAAGGGACTTGTCATATTCATACTTTATGCATTCACACTCGACATATATATTGCAGCTCAAGGGTTCAACCTGATCCCTGAAATGGTTTCCATCAGTGTATTTGATGAGGACAATTCTTACAGAAGCCGTGAGCTGATTGACAGGATTCAACCGCCTGCATTCCGGAAACCTCAAAGAATCGATAACCGCCATGAGATAGATAAAATGCTGAATGAATCTAAAACCGTACTTGCCCTGGTAATACCATCCGGGTTTGAGAAGGATATTTACAGAGATGAGGCATCGGTTCATATCCTTGTTGACGGCACCCAGAGTTCAGCAGCATATCTGAGCTCGGCATATCTCAGTATCATCATCGAGCAATACTCTAATGATTTTCTTAAAGAAAGGCTTAAGCTGAGTAAATTTACAGGGATACCATATGTTGATATAAGAAGCAGAATATATTTTAATCCTGATGCCAATGACCGCCTCTTTGAAGGCATTAACGAATTTTTTATGGTTGTCACACTCATAGGAATGATACTTCCTGCTGCAATTCTCATAAGAGAGAAGGAATACGGAACAATAGAACAGATCATGATTTCACCTCTAAGTATCAATAAGCTTCTGATTATTAAAATCATTGCTGCCTCAATGTTCCTGCTTGCCATGATTAGTTTGAGTTATGAGTTTATTCTTACTCTCTGGCTCGGCTTCCGTTTAAAAGGAACGCTTTTAGGTTTTATTATGATAAGCCTTGTATACAGCTTTGCTACTTCGGGGCTTGCTTTTATCATTGCCTCGGTTTCAAAGAGGTTCAGTCAGATAGGTCTGTTAACTATAGCTATTTTTGCACCCATGCTCCTTCTTTCCGGCGGGTGGGTGCCACCTGAGTCTCTTCCGGATTGGTTGAGAAGATTAACTGTTATCTCTCCTCTTAAATATTATATGGATCTGGGTATAGGGCTTCTAATCAGAGGAGCTTCAATAGAATTGCTTTTACCCAATATGGTTAAGCTTCTGATTCTTGGAGCGATTTTTATGGCAACAGGCTATCTGCTGTATGAAAAGAGAGTTTTGAAAGGGGAGTAAAGATTAACAGTGGATGTCTTTAAAAGTGCGGAGGAGGAAATGCAGGGAATTTGTGAAGGGGAATGCTTAGGGATAAGGATGCGCTGAGAAGTGAGATGAACAGAAGAGTGATCTACGGAAGTGATGACTTTCTCAGGGAAATGACAAATGCGTATCCGTTTGAAGCTGTGATCAGAGCAAAAGGCAGGCCGGGGAAAGAGGATGATGATAATGGCTTCAGAACCGTATGTTTTTTGTCGTACTCAGGAGGCGTGAGTAGAAGCCCCTCCCATGGCCTGGACGAAGTTGTCCACAAGGAGGGGATTGAATTCCCTTCCCGCGGTTTCAATGAGCAGACCCAGGATAGAGGTGTTGCTGAGGGGTTTCCGGTGTGGGAGGTCGTCGCTCATCGCACAATAAAAATCCGCAATGGCAACGATCTGGCTGAAGATATGCTGTTTTCCCGGCCTTTTTCTTGTCTCAGGATATCCGGTCCCGTCATATTTCCTGTGGTGCTCATACGCAACAGTGATCGCGATCTCCGGGACCTTGTTCAGCGATGCGAGCAGGGCAGCGCCATATACAGGATGATTCTTCATAACTGTCCATTCAGCTTCACTGAGCGAGTCCTGCTTGTCCAGAAGGGCATGCGGCAGTAGCGTCTTTCCGACATCGTGAAGAAGGGCGGCAAATCCGATGTCATAGAGAAGGGCATTGCCCAAACCGAGATGTTCTCCCTGAAGGATCGAGAGCATTGCCACCTTTGCGGAGTGAACGTACAGGTCATCACCATCTTCCTTCATGGAGACAAGTAGAGCAAGCAGACCTTCTTCCTTGCGGACGTTCGCTATGAGGCTCCCCATGACCGCATCGACGGTGGTCATGTCGATGCGCCCTTTCACAGAAATGTCGCTATATATCCGCTTAATCCGAAGGAGATCATCCTTCAGTCCCCGCCCCGGGGGGAATATGTCGCTGCGGGGCACTTGCTCACTTCGTTTCACCGCGATATGAGCATAGGAGTGGAAAAAACCGCCTGATGTTGCGAGATCCGCAAGGAACCTCTGGAGCTCTCGCGCACGCACTCCTTTACTGATCACGATCGTGATGACCCCCTTCTGTCGTAACTTCAGGAAGAATTTCTTGGCCTCTGGCAAATCAAGCGACATACGGACCCCGTTGATGAGCATCCCATTGTCGTCACTCACGGTAATGGTAAAGAAATGTTCGATGTGCAGTGCCTTGATGATGTCGATGGCTTCCTCCACATGCCGGGAAACGGACTGGGGATCACCGCGATGCGACTGGTAATCGGACATCCCGGAAACAAAGCAGGAAACAATTTTTGCCATTTCCTCGATCACGCCATTATCCCTGTTTTACGGCCGACAGGCCGTATCGTTTCACAAGTTTTTTGCTGATGGCCACGATCTCTTCATTGGCCGAGTGCATGCCGTAGTCAATGAGCGGTCCGATCGTTGCCGCAGGATAATTATGGAGCGTCTTGAAAATCTCGATCTTCAGCTTGTCGAACTCATCTTTGTGAAGCCCACTTGTTGACCTGCAGATATTCAGAAGATGAACGACCGCGCAACCGTCACCGATTCTGCCCAGCGCCCGGACAATCCCCTTTTTAAAGAGAGATCTCTTCCCGCTAATGTCCTTTTCCCGCAGCAGCCTTACCAGATGGGACACCGCGTATTTGATCCGGTAGGCGCCTGCGAGTCTGACCGCTCCCTTCTGCAGCTGGAACACGTCGCTCCGGAGAAACTTTATCACATAGGCGTCTGCCTCCGGATCCTGAAAACTGAGGAGCGTCCTCAACGCTTCAAGGCGGACGAGGGGCACTTCGTGCTCCAAGAAGTCCCTCACCGCCGGCGCGCAACTCCTCTCCCGGCATTCCCTTAACAGGTAGAGCATATTCCGCAAGACATGCCAGGAACTGTCGCCGAGACGTTTGGCGATATATTTGACCGCGTCGCTCCTGATGGAGGTCAGAAGCGACATAATGAACCGTCGTGTGCTCGTGTCGGACTCTTCACTGAGGGCGTCAAGCAGATAGGGTGCGATGAAAGACCGTAAGGCGATTGTGAGCCTGAACGCACTGTCTCGCCGTTTTCTGCCATACTGCCGCACTGCGTCCACGACTTTGGCGTTAACCTTGTCCGACGAAAAGATTTTCCTGATCATTGCTGCTGCGTGATCTCTCCATTTCCCCTGCAATGCCTGTGTCTTCAGGGAATTGAACAACTCAAGGACCTTCTCGAATTCGCCTTTTTCCAAGAATAATTCGACGAGTGCTGATAGCCTTCCCTCAAGTTTCCGATACGCATCGTCATCAAGAGAGTTTGACTCAAGGATCTCGATCACCACATCAAAAGAGGCCTCGGTAATCGCTTCCTCGGTACATTCCGCAATGATCGCGGCATGACCCGCATCAACCGCTGCAGCCCGAAGCGAAGAGGAAAGGGCATCCAGTGCCCCTTTATCTTGAAAGTGTGCTATATGTGCTTCATTAAACAGGCTGGCGGTCTCCCCTGGTATCTCTATGTCATGAAGCACCGCGTTCCCGCAGGCGACGAAGTCAAAGGAGAAATCAGAACCTTCAATCGTCCTGCAGGGAACGAATGCGGGTTGTTCAGGGGGGGCATAACTGCATCACCCTCTGTCCCTGAAGGTTTATAGGTTCCTTGTCCCGCCTCAGGCAAGATGTCTGGCTCCTGATTCGCAAGAAGGTTATCGGTACTGAAGAGGGAAGCACAGCGTGAGAGAAAGGATGGCCGAAGATCGGACCTGAGCCCGGTAAGGAATATCCTGCACCGATCAACTGCGTCTTTTCCAAGCATTTCTTCGGCCCCATCAAAGTAGGCCCTGATCACCCTGTCCACCACTTCCCCGCCGGGGTCTCTGAAAAGCATGGTGTTGAGGAGATGCGCCATCTCCAGCGGGGGAATACCCCTTATGACGCTATGGTTGTCCTCGGAAATGTCGTATTCAAGGAGGGCTTCAACGCATTCGGCATGACGGGTTCCCTCCGCCATCTCCGGCACGCTGACCTTCTCCCCGTCGGAATCTGTGCTGAAAGGGGACAAGCCTTTGGGGCTTTCTTGCTGATACATTTTGCTCTCGTAGTCATTGATGAGACCGTAATTGGCGGCATCTTCATGGGGACCCGCCCCGGCGGGGCGGGTGAAGAAGGAAGACTGGGCCTTGCCGCTTTCCATATGAAACATTGTGCTTTCGTAGTCCTTGATGAGTCCCTGATGAGCCGTATCGTCAGGGGAGGCCACCTTGGCATGGGCGGCTGAGAATTCCATCGGATACACGCTGATATTTACGATACTTTTCTCCGCCATGGCTTTGGAGATCTCATCGACGGTCAGCTTCTTCGTCGAAATAATTTTGTGAAAGCTGATGAGTTCCCTCTGGGTAAGCTCCCTCGCAAAAGACAAAGCCTTTATGTTCCTGCTATTGAGCCAAGATGCAAAATGTCCCAGGACGAGGATATCGCCATCCAGTACCTCCCCGTCAACCATGAGCCTCCCCTCAGATGTTTCCAGGCGTACGTGGGGCTTTTTCCGAAAAACCTTTCGTAAGCCTTGAAAAGCATTTTTCAGGGAATCAGATATAAGAGGATGATTATAGGGGTAGAGAAGCGAGTGAACGTGGGCGGCATACAGATTGATTACCGCACCCGAAAAAAGCTTCGTCTCTTGGGAATCGCCCGCCCTGTCAAATAATTCCTGCATAGTTTTTCTTTTCCAAGTAAATTCAATAATTTGTCAGAACAACAACAATGTCTAATGCCAGTTTATCATCTGACGGCTCCTTTTTCAATGAGATATCTTCTTTGCGTCACCCCTTCTTTACTATCCTTCGTATTCTTCGTATCCGCTGAGCGCTTAATGAGAGGAGCTCTGCGGTAATCTTCCCACGATTTAATGGACACACCGAAAAGTTAGGTAAAATAAAAAACCTTGGAGGTGTGAAATGGAAGAAAAAATATCCGATTGTTCCAATATACCAGACAGGCCTTATCCATGAAAGTTCTAAACGTTGAAATACTTTTATTACCCTGAATGCAATAGCAGAAATGAGACCAAGAGCGAAAAAATATAGATGATATATTTCGGGACAATATAGGGTGTGCTCTTTTCCATAAAATCAAATTATAACATGATGCCTTGTCGCAGCAATGTAAAGAAAAAGGGGAGGGGTTAATGCTCACTGATAAAGATTACAAACATGCTGACTTGAGTATATATTCAGCGAGATTAGTATATATATCCTTTCTTGTGACGGTAGGGATCCTTTTTTGATGAACGGGAGTCTTTGTATATTCCTGGATATATTCCTGGAGAAATTTAAAATCGGTTAAATCAGAATAACTTTCAGGGAATGTTTTCTTAATAACTTCAGAAAGCTCAGATGGCCTGTCAATCAGAGGGCAACTTGCAGAAGAGCTGTTGAAAGATTTCATTTCATTCAGAAGGCCGGATTTTTTAATTGAATCTTCTATGGTTTCTCCACACTTCACGAATGTATCATAGTAATGCAGGATACCGCAGGGTTCGATACCACCCTTTGCATTTATATGAATACCGACGCCGTTTGTTGCAAGACATCCGCCGATGGGAGCCGCGTCATTTTCATGGTCTATTGCGATGATTGGAAATGAATTTCTGATATCAACTACCTTCTCAGAAAGAAGATGTCTTTGATGCGGCGGGAATAGTAGCGTTAAATCGAGTTTGTCACCGACAGGCTTATATGTTAAATACCACGCAAAGAAGACGCCCCTTTTTATGAGTTCCTCTATGAATTCTCCGGACGTAACTATATTAAAATTATCTGGAGTGACAAGAATACTTGTGCCGAAGAGCACTCCTTTTTCTTTTAAAAGACTCATGGAATTGGTTACCTTGTGAAAAACATCTTTTCCTCTTCTGAAGTCAGTGTAATCGGAGAAGCCTTCAAGACTGAAGAGCAAAATAGCATTTCCATTCCTGGAAAGGCTTTCAGCAATAGTGTTATCTATCAGAGTGCCGTTGGTAAAAATCTGGAAATAGGTGTCACTGTGTTTTTCCATAAGAGACAGGATTTCGTTCCGTAAAAATGGTTCACCTCCTGTAAATACAAACAATCGGGTACCATTGTTTTTCGCATCAGAAATAATCCAGTCTATGAGAGCCATATCCAGATCTACAGGTTCTTGTTTATGTGCACTGCATCCCTTGCAAAGGAGATTGCATCTGCTTGTCACGCTGATAAAAATAGTCGGCGGAGTTCTCTTTTTTCCGTTGTTCTTCGATTTTAAAAAGAGGTTCCCAAATATTTTTTCTCTGCTGACCGGGTTTATTTCAGTTTGAAATCTCTCAATGACTCTGAAGAAAGGATGTGTTTTATCCGTCAGAAGCAAGTTTGCGAGAAGCTTTATTTCACTACTGTTAGACAGGTTGCCGAGAAAATTCATAAGAGTGGCAAGCCTGTGGCCATTGCCTCTCAGCAAACTGAGGAATGTTTTTTTGAGTAGTATCCTGCCTATTGAGTTCATGATAACAACCTCCTTCGCTACCTCTTTTTAGAGAACCCCAGAAAATTTCGCTTTAAGTCTTCAAGTGTAAGCAAAACGCTGACAAGCTTGTCCAGGGTCACGAAAAAGTCCTCAAGCTTCTTCATCCGTTCTATGATGACCGCTGTCTCAGGTTTCTTTGCATGCTTATGAATATCCTCCACTTTTTTACGATAATTGCTTACTGTGGAAAGTGCCTGGTTAAATTCCTTTTTTTCCCTTTCACGCAGCACACCTTTTACTATCTTCCAGAAATCGGTCTCTGCTTCATAATAGTCTTTTCTGTCTCCTTTAACCCAGACAGGTTTTACCATATTCCAGCGTTCAAGCGTCCTTATGTTTATACTCACATTGCCTTTACTCACAGCAAGACTATCTGCCATCTCATCGAGTGTCAGGGGCTTGAATGAGAGATAAAGCAGACCATAGAGTTGCCCCATAATCTTGCTGAAGCCCCAGAAAGAGCTTATCCTTCCCATTGCTTCCATAATGCCCTCTCGTATTTCCTCGGGTGTATTGCTCATGTATTTTCCCTCCTTATGAAATATACTCACTTAAGCCCTTTTCAAAAGGGATAAGATTAATATCAAAATCTTTCAGAAGATCGCCTACCTGGTGGTCGTAATTATCAAGCAGCATCTTTAACTGGTCGCCTGTGATCGGTGGAGATGAAAGGAGTTTATCGAGAATGTGAATAATCGGACTGGCAACACCTACCGGGATGTGGATCTTTGGTTTTTTTATACCGAGTAACTTCATTAATATATCGAGTATCTGGTTAAACGTAAAAACATCAGGACCTCTTACCTCAAATGTCTTACTTACAGCTTTTTGGTTTTCAAGGGCCAAAACAAAAAGTTCAGCTACATTCTTCACACTGACGGGCTGCCACTTATAATTCCCATCACCTATAACAGGGATGAACGGTGCTTTCCTGATTAAATCTGCAAGGACATTGAAATTTTTGTCACCGGGTCCAAAAAGCATTGAAGGTCTGAAGATTGTGTATTTAAGACCTGATGATTTGAGGTGCTCTTCAGCCATAAATTTTGTTTTATGGTAATTACTTGGGGAAGATGGTTTTGTTCCCTCGGCACTCATATGAATAAATCTCCTTACCCCCACTGACCTTGATGCATCAATTACGTTCTTAGCACCTTCATAATGGACACTTTTGAAGGTGTTTGAACCGACCTCCCTGATAATACCGACGAGATGTATTACTGCATCACATCCGGATATTCCTTTTTTAAGGATAGCAATATCCTGGATACTGCCAGCAACGAAACTCAGCCTGTTGGCAAAAGATTCCAGGTGTTTTATGGAGTGTTGAGAACGCACAAGGAGCACAGCGTCATGGCCGTGTTCGATTAATTTACTTACAACACTCCTCCCTACAAATCCTGTCCCGCCGGTAACAAATACTTTCAAAGTCCCTCCATGTTCTAAACGTTTAATATGTTCTAAACAAATAATATCAAAAAAATGATAGATTGTCAAGTATTTTTTGGAAAGGTTTTGTTTGGATAATAAATACCCTGCAACTTACTTGAAACATTCATTTTTTAAACATTAAGTGAGTTTCTGTTATTATAAGTATATGGCATATTTGATTTTACGGGTAATGATAAATGCCCTTTCCATTGCAGCGGCTATAAAGCTTGTAGATGGCATAACATTTACAGGTGAGTGGTGGAAGATGATTATCATTGGCGCAGTTTTTGGGATTGTGAATTCACTCATAAAACCAATTACGATGTTTTTTACATTCCCATTGATAATATTCACTCTGGGTCTCTTTACCCTTGTCGTTAATGCACTGATGTTGATAATAACTGCAGGACTCTCAGGGCCTTTACACCTTGGCTTAAAGATTGATGGTTTTTGGCCTGCATTCTGGGGAGCTTTGATTGTGAGCGTAGTGAGTATGTTACTTTCCTGGCTTACAGGGGTTAAGAGAATTAGAGTAGAAAAGGGTAACAAAGTCGTTTAAAAGCTTTGTAAACTTTAACTGCGGTGATGCATATAATTCCTTTTGCTTTATAAAAGGACAAAAGCTCTCGTAATGACCAGTAAGTTGGATTGAGATAATCTAATTTCTGACTGATAAAATCAATAGTTTATTCTGTTCTACGACAGGCTGTCATCAATTATCACCTTGCTTTAAATACAATAAAATTGACTTATAATTTTCTTAAACGAGTATTATAATTACACTATGGAAGATGTTATAAAAATACTACCCAACACCTTTATCCCGCTCTTTGTTGCGATTAATGTGTTTCTGCTCCTTCCCATTTTTATCTCAATGACTGAGGAGTTATCAAGGGCAAAGAAACGGGCAGTAGTCAGGGAGTCAATACTTACAGCCTTGATTGTAAGCCTTTTGTTTATAGCATTAGGTGAAGTAATTTTTAGAATATTGGGAATCACCGCTGATGATTTCAAGATCGGGGGAGGGCTTGTACTCCTTGTATTTGCAATTCTTGACCTCATAAAGAGCGGCGAGGAACGGAGAAAACCTGTTGGTAAGATGGGCGTGGTGCCTATCGGAGTGCCTTTAATTGTAGGGCCTGCGGTGCTTACTACAATCCTGGTTCTCGTAGATCATTACGGTATCATTCCTACAATTATTTCACTGATGATTAATCTATTCATCGTCTGGATTTCGTTGATTAAGGCCGAGCGGATTATAAATATATTTGGCAAAGGCGGCATAATCGGAATCTCAAAGGTTATGGCACTTCTCCTTGCATCAATTGCAATAATGATGATACGGCTGGGGGTCGAGAATATTATTAAGAAAAACATTTAAACTTATAAAAATAAGTTGAAGATATCACCCCTTCCCTAACCCTCCCCCGTCAAGGGGAGGGAAGGGTGGTGGTTAATAGGAGAATATTAGCATGCTTATTGGAATAATATCTGACACTCACGACAACTTAATTCATACAAGAAAGGCTGTCGAGCTTTTCAATAACAGAAAAGTTGAATATGTAATCCATGCAGGGGATTACACGTCACCTTTTACATTAAAACTTTTTAAGGAACTCAACTGCAAATATGTCGGTATATTCGGCAATAATGATGGAGACAAGCTCCTGCTTTTAGAAAGATCTGAGGGCAATATTCATAACCAGCCATATATATTCTTGCTGAATAATAAAAAGATCATTGTGTTGCATGAACATCATGTTGTTGATGCACTCGCTGACAGCGGTCACTTTGACCTTGTTATCTACGGACATACTCATAAGCCTGATATAAGGAAGGTTAAAAATACCCTGATTATTAATCCCGGGGAGGCCGGCACCTGGCTTTACGGGAAATCAACTGTTGCACTGGCAGATTTGAATAATATGAAGGCAGAGATTATCGAGCTTTAGCTTGATTATACAGGGGGAAACTGTCTTTGAGCGGATTTCTTACCGATAGTCCTTAAAGTATATTTTAATGATAAAGAGGTAAAAACCTCGGAGTCCCGACAGATGTCGGGGCGAGAATGAGCGAAAAAATTGTTTCCCCCTGTATAATCAAGCAGTTATTCCATCTATCCTCGTTAGCCCGGATTCTACGGCCATCCTTATTGCCTCACTGTATTCTCTCCCGGTAATCCTTCTGTTTAAAGGCGGGTTATCAAAAGCCTTAAAACATGGATGGTACTGGTCCATAATATTTATGTATGTATTTTTTGATATATCCTCAGCAATGAATTTAACAACACCTGCGGTACCTGCAATTCCTTCGGGCAGCACAAGATGCCTCACAAGAAGTCCTCTCAGGGCAATCCCCCCATTATCTATTAAGAGATCTCCGACCTGTTTGTGCATCTCTTTTATTGCTGCCTTTGCAGCCTCTGGATAATCTTCGGCCTTTGAGTACCTTAACGCCATCTCAGGGTCTGAGTATTTAAAATCAGGCATGTAAATATCAACAATACCGTCCAGAAGCTTTATTGTATGAAGTGATTCATATCCGCCGCAGTTATAGACAACAGGAATATTAAGTCCTTTCTCGGAAGCAATTCGGAGAGACCTGAGTATCATCGGCGTCTGATGTGTTGGGGTAACAAGGTTTATGTTATGACACCCTTCATGCTGCAACGAAAGCATAATATCTGCAAGTTTTTCAAAGGATATTTCAGAACCCTCTCCAAGATGGCTTATTGAATAGTTTTGGCAGAAAATACAGCCAAGGTTACAGTTTCCAAAGAAGATAGTGCCGGAGCCTAATTTTCCTACAAGTGGTCTTTCTTCACCAAAATGAGGACCCCAGCTGGATATAAATGGTTTATCTCCGGTTCTACAAAACCCCCTTTGACCGGAGGTCCTGTCAACCTCACATTTCCTGGGACATAAGGTACATTGTTTCAGAATTTCTTCTGCCTCCCTGATCTTGTCAGGCAATACGCCGGGTGGCAGCAGGAGATAAGATGGTGTAAATTTGTCTTGTAAGTGTTTCAATATGTTTTTCAAATATAGTGATAATCTTTTTTATTATAACCTTTTAGATATATCATAAAGTATTTGCCCGAATGCTTTAGCAACTTGTAAGATAATGACCCCAAGCAGAGAGTCTGTCCGACAATTTTAAAAGTGTCCGTTTGTCATTCCTGCGGAAGCAGGAATCCAGAAAGAAAATAAACTGGATTCCGCATCAAGTGCGGAATGACGGGAGACGAATGGATTCACACTGTAGCTTACACTGAGGAAGCGTGGTGGGATTGACAAAAGCTCGCAGTTTGATTGTTAAGATTGCGCAATTGACTTAACAAGAAATTAATCATTATAATTCTTAGATTATTTATTATGGGGTGGCAATGGAAGAAATCAACGAACTGATAGAGCAGCGAATCAAAAAACTTGCAGAATTACGGCAGTCAGGGATCGAACCATTCGGTAGCTCATTTTATGCAGAAGACCATGCGTCAGAACTTCTGAATAAATTTGGCTCCGTAGAAAAAGAGGCACTTGAAGCTAATCCTGTTTCCTGTTCTCTTGCAGGAAGGATTATTTCCATGAGGGACTTTGGAAAGGCTGCGTTCGCTCATATACAGGATACAACAGGGAAGATACAGGTCTATTTTAAAAAAGATATGCTTGGCGAAAAACAGATTATTGTTAAAAAACTTGATATAGGAGACATAATCGGCTTAAAAGGCAAACTGTTCAGGACTAAAACTAATGAACTTACTATTGAGGTTAATGATATTGTTTTTCTTACAAAGTCCCTGAAGCCTCTTCCTGAAAAGTGGCATGGTTTAAAGGATATCGAAACAAGATACAGACAAAGATATGTGGATTTGATAGTTAACCCTGAAGTGCGGCAGACATTCGTTAAAAGGAGTATTGTCATCAAAGCTATCAGAGACTTCCTTGAATCAAAAGGTTTTATTGAGGTTGAGACACCAATGATGCACCCAATCCCTGGAGGTGCAACAGCAAGGCCATTTAAAACACACCATAACGCCCTTGGTATAGACTTATATCTCAGGATTGCTCCGGAGCTTTATTTAAAAAGACTTCTTGTCGGAGGTTATGAGCGGGTATATGAACTGAACAGGAATTTCAGGAATGAGGGTATATCTACAAAACACAACCCGGAATTTTCAATGCTCGAATTCTATATCGCATACAGAGACTATCACTTCCTCATGTCTTTTACTGAGGAATTAATTACCCATGTTTCAAAAAAGACTCTCGGGACGTTAAAAATACCATACGGGGATACAATCATAGACCTCACCCCTCCTTGGCCGAGGATATCAATGCTCGAGGCATTAATGCAGAAAGGGGTGCCGCAAGAGATATTTGATGATAGCGAAAAGGCAAGGGCATGGGCAAAAGCAAATAAGATAGAAATTGAAGAGGGTGCATCGCCCGGGAAAATCCTTGATGAGATATTTAAGGAAAGAGTAGAGCCTGAACTAATCCAGCCAACATTTATAATTGACCACCCTGTTGAGCTTTCGCCATTGGCTAAGAAAAAACCTGACAACCCTGCGCTTGCCGAGAGGTTTGAATTATTCATTACGTCAAGGGAAATTGCTAATGCGTTTTCCGAACTAATTGACCCGATAGAGCAGAGACAAAGGTTACTCAC
>Ga0315282_10003062_pt1 | contig 30198 bp, 32 predicted proteins | sample YL17G07_20_MG_FD_203693 | JGI IMG/M metagenome (GOLD analysis project Ga0315282, IMG submission 203693) | Sediment microbial communities from Yellowstone Lake, YNP, Wyoming, USA - YL17G07_20 | ecosystem: Environmental > Aquatic > Freshwater > Lake > Sediment | place: USA: Wyoming | collected... | reverse complement strand
ACCCACTCTCGAAGCTTGACGATGTCCCTCTCCAATCCATTTTCCTTCTGGACTCCTTCGAGTTGCCATCAGTCAGTCTCATATGTCATAGCATAGGACATCAATTCCTGTGGTAGATATGTATATAGCGGCCTTTTTCCCATGTATGGATTCAGTCGCCCCGTAATTGGCAATGTTGTAGAGGATCAGGGCTTTACATGAGCTGGGGGGCGTGAAAGTGAACGATGCTGAAGGATCGTTCTGCAACGAATCTAAGTTGGTAGTTGAGGTAGTCGAGGTATCAAGGTATAGAAATGCATCTCCATTGAGAATGTAAATTAATAAGACCCTGTTGCTGACAGTTGCAGTAGCACCACTAGAGTTGCTCGCAAACCTTCCTTTGATCGTGTGGGAGCCAGAGGCCAAGGTCCCTATCCAGAAGACCGTATTCCGAGTGCAATAATTGTTGTCATAGGATGAGTCCCAACTTCTAGCGTAATCCGTACCATCTACACTGATTGCATTCTGCATCCCTGCAGCTGGCATAGCGGCACCATAGACATTGTTCGCCTGATAGATGACGAGGACCGTCTGGGAGGCGGTCAAGCTGAACGTCTGGTTTGCCTGGGTATCATCCACCAAAGAAGAAGATGTGGTCGTTACGGCAGTTGTGCTTGCAACGACGTACTTGCTGTTGTACGTTAAGAGGGTCTTCCCCGGCTCCTCGCTCCCGTAATCGATGAAGTGGTCCCTCTCGCTCTCGTAGCTGGCCTTGATCCAAGCGTCGGACCTCCTCCCGTAAGAAATGCGCACCTCGTCCAAGATGAGGTCCTTCACATAGTTTCCACGCGGGATTAGTAGTGCCTGAGTCGTACTGACGCTTCCAAGGCTGCCAAGGCTGGTTCCGGTACCAACTTCCACGCCATCCTTGAAGAGGCGGGTCATTACGGCGCTCCTGTCGCACACGCCCACTAAATGCATCCACGTATCAAGGGTCGGAGCGAAAGAGGGAGTCGAGACAAGGATGCTTCCGTCAGCCATGTTGAAGCCTACGTTGTATGGTGAGTACATCGACATCTCGAAGTCGTATCCTGGGTCAGCGGAATATGACCCTCCCTTGTAGAGGGGTAGTTGGTAATCGCCAGTCGTCGCGTCGAAGTACACCCAAAACTCGGCCGTGAAGCTGTTCGAGCCGAAGTCGAGGTGCCCGTCGGCAGGGTCTCCGCAGCTTACTTGGCCAGTTGAACTCGGGCCAAAATCGCTGGCACCGTCTATTTTGCCGGACACTCCTTGCGTGTACGGCGATCCAGAGTAGGTGCCCGAGGTTGCGTAGGAGGTGGAGTCCTTCGCGGTGCCGCTTGACTCGTTTAGGTGCCATACCCCCCTGAAGTTGGTGTCCCAGACGCTTTGCGCAGGAGTTGAACCAGTGTCCCCAACATAGGCCGTGTTATCCGCCTGGTTCTTATCGTAGTAGAGGTAGAGGCTCGTGTCGGCGGTGCTGCTCACGCTGGGGACGTTGGCCCACAGCCATGCCTGCGTGCTGGCGGTATTCCACTTCTCTATCTCCACGTAGCACTGCGTGGTCCCGTCGCTCGTTGTGACCGCTATCTTCTTCCTGTTGGCATCGCTCTGGAGCTCAGTAAAAACACAGGAGAGGTCGTGAGCGGTATATCCGGAGGAGGTGCTGAGGTGGATCAAAACGGGGAAGTTGGAAAGAGCCGACGTGACATCGGTGTGGTCGATCGTCAACTTTACCCGCTTGCCCCAGCCGGAGAGCCACCCTGCGGCGTAAACCTTTGGGATCGGGTAGGAATGGAGGGACGCTATCAAAAGGAGCGCTATAGAGAGTATAAGCAATGAGGGCTTCCAACCTCTGGACCTATAACCGCAATTATGGGGACCCGACCCAATCGGCCTTCCCTTTACCACAGTGCCCACTTCGGTCTTAGCGCCTACTTTGTAATCGATCAAGAGTTGGTATAAAACCGCTATTATCCAAAATTATTGTATCAAGAATGTCAATGTCGTCCCTTAGCTGATGGCCTCATCTTTCCTTGAATCAAGAAATATGGAGTTCTAGTTACGAGCACGCATCTTCTAACACCAAGCCCATGCCTGAAAAGGCCATAGCTATGATCAGGAGGATGGACGGCGTATTTGGCAAGATCGTGACTCTGAAGACGATATAACCCATCAGCATCATAATGCCCGTAAGCAGGGAAAGGCCTTTCCTCTGAATATTTCGAATGAGATGCCATCCAGAGCCCTTAATTCACCATAAGCCTTCACCAAGCTCTCTATTTCTATGACCGCCTCGGTATAATCTAAGCACATGTTGCTCTTGAAAGGAAATCAGATGCCTTCTGCGACCTTTTTTATGTAGTCCTGATCTTGAATTGTTGGCTCTCCGATGCCCACCATATCTGCGCCTGCCATGAAGAGCCTCTGCGCATCATAGGAGGAGCGAACATAGCCGCTTGCTAGTAGGAATAGGCGGTATCGCCTCTTGATCTCCTCGACGAAGGCGAAGTCCGGCTTCCCTGTCCTATCGTCGCGGATGTTGAAGTGGACACCAAGGAACCTGAGGTTCGAAAGCCTATCGAGGATCGGAGTGTAGTCATCGACAACGCCCTCACGGAACTTGACTATTATGGGTGCATCGAACCTCGAGAACGCTTCTAGCCACTCGAACAGCTCGCTTCTATTTTCAGGGAGGACCATGGCCCTGATCTTCCCCTGTTTGAGATAGGGTTCATACCCGCCGTGTATGTTCAGCTCGAAGATGCCCCCGGCCTCGGTAACGTATTCTGCTGCCGTAATGGCCCACTCAAGCTTCGGAGTCGCTATGTTGACGCAAATCAACGCATCTGGTAGCTCCCGCCTTACTAGCTCGAATTCTTCCTGAAGGAATTGAACGCAGTCCCTGTGCGTCGGCGGAAGGACCAAATCGGCAATGCCATAGGCTAGGGGCTCGGAAAGATATGCTCCAAGCTGGACCATAGCGCATCCCTTGCCCCTCTCCCCGCAGAATTGGCCATCGGTATAGCCCATCATCGAGGAAAGGAATAATTTGCCACGGAGCCTTTCATGCAGCGATTCTCTCTCCAATGGACTTCCCCTCACAATTGAAGGACCCCATCATCTTAATAACCATGTCTTCGCCCGGTGACAGAACCCATGGCTAGCGGTGTGGCCCCTCGAAATAGTAGTGGGTTGCGACGCCGATGAATTCATCCAGCCTCTTGTCCAGGATTGAAAGGGCATTCGCATATTCTTCTAGGCCCGGCACAATCCGGCCCTCGGCTTTAAGGCGCTCGGCCGCAGTCAGGGCCTTCGAGATCGATTCTTTTGCCATGCGGGTGTAGCGGGCTCTCTCCTCTTCGCGGCGCGTCACCTCATAGACGGCCTTGTCAAATGCCATCCTGAACTTCCAGAAGGCCCTGCTGTTCTCGCCATTCTTCAATGTCTTCTCAGCATCTGAGAACATATCTTCAACTGGAACATTGGGCAGTTGCTTATTGGGTTCCAAGTAGAGGGATCTACAGGCAACATAATACATCTCATCATCGCCGCACAGCTCCCTGAGGGGATGGCGTACGGCCGACTTGGCCTCATCCGATCTTGGCTCCTCCTTCCTTTGGCGTCTGAACAACGAGCTCAATCCATGGATCCTCCTTCAGCCTTCTGAACTCCTTGCGCCCAAACCTCTAGTGGCAGGAGATAAATCCACCGTTCCCTCCCACTCACATGTCAAGTGAGCGCTCAAGGATCTCGGGTGGTTCCAAGGGAGCCGATGTCTCGGCTTGGATTCCCACCGATACTAGGATTTATAGCATCGCTGTGGGTCGGAACGTAGTCGAGAATGATGGAAAGACCAACACCCATTGTCGATGCCTCTGCAAGTCCGCAAGCGAAGATCCGTCCCGTTCCCATTGGGGCGGTGCGTCTGGAGGATGGATTCTGGGCCCCCCGACAGAAGACACTTCGAGAACGAACCCTCCCGACTCAGTACAAGCTGTGCGAGGAGACGGGGAGGATCTCCAACTTCCGTCGTGCTTCAGGAAAGGAGGCGGGGGACTTCCAGGGCTTTTTCTTCAACGACTCCGATGTCTATAAGTGGGTTGAGGCCGTCGCTTTCTCCCTTGCAGACGGACCGGACGATGAACTGAGGGGCCTGGTAGAACATGTCGTTGACGAGATAGCTGCGGCACAGGACAAAGATGGCTACATCGACACGTACTTCACCCACGATCGCAAGGGAGATCGTTGGACCAACTTACAGGAGATGCACGAGCTCTACTGCCAAGGTCATCTGATCCAGGCAGCTGTCGCCCTCTACCGGTCGACTGGGGGGCGTAAACTCCTTGACGTGGCATGCAGGGCGGCGGAAAACATCGCGAACATCTTCGGACATGGCAAGCACATGGGTACGCCCGGACATCCTGAGATAGAGATGGCGCTCGTCGAACTCTATCGCACGACGGGCAAGAGGAGCTACTTGCAAACTGCCAAAGCACTGCTGGATAACCGGGGGAGGGGCGTGATCGGGGGAAGTCAAAACCTGATCGATCACAAGCAGTTCCGTGAACTCGAGGACATAGTTGGACATGCCGTGCGCTCATTATACTTGAACTGCGGGGCGACCGACATCTACATGGAGACAGGCGAGAAGGCCCTTTGGGATGCGCTTGAGCGCCTCTGGCACAGCCTGACCGAGAGGAGGATGTATGTGACCGGAGGTGCGGGAGCTCGTTACGATGGAGAGGCTTTCGGCACGGACTTCGAGCTACCCAATATGATGGCCTATGCTGAAACGTGCGCTGCCATAGCGAACATAATGTGGAATTGGAGGATGTTCTTGGCAACTGGCGAGACGAAATACATCGATATCTTAGAGCTTGCGTTGTACAATGGTGCGCTCTCTGGCATATCGCTCGATGGAGAGCACTACTTCTATGTGAATCCACTTGCGAATCGTGGCGACCATGGACGCCAGGAATGGTTCCCATGTGCCTGCTGCCCGCCGAACATGGCGAGATTACTCGCTTCCCTTCAGGGCTACATGTATGGGATCTCGGAGGATGACATCTGGGTCAACCTATATGCGCAGAGCAGAGCTAAAATCAGGCTAGCTGAGACCGACATAAGCATAGAACAGAGGACGGACTACCCTTGGAGAGGTGAGGTGGAGTTCCTCATCGAATCTGAGGCGAAGGCGGAGTTTGGCTTGAACCTGCGCGTTCCCAGCTGGTGTGAGGATGCAGAGGTGAAATTGAACGGACAATTCATTGATACTTCGATCGGGTCGAACCGATTCATCACCGTTAAACATGCCTGGTCCTTGGATAAGGTCCTGCTATCGCTCCACATGCCCGCTGGCATGATCGAGTCGAATCCCCTAGTAGGCGAAGACCTTGGGCGAATCGCCATCAGTAGAGGCCCTCTCATCTATTGCCTGGAACAGGTCGACAATTCCGGCTTTGATATCTGGGATTTGGTGATTCCAGCTGACGCTTCGATGACGGCCGAGTGGGAGGCAAATTTGCTCAATGGCGTGATGGTGATCCGAGGAGAAGGCCTGGTTGTTGACTCGAATTGGTCAGACAAGATGCTTTATCGCCCACTTCTAGGAAGCACAGGTCGCAATGTTAGATTCGCAGCCATCCCATACTATGCATGGGCTAATCGCGATAGCGGGTCCATGGCCATCTGGATAAGAAGCACGCCGTCGAAAAAGGTTAGTCCCTCCAACGTTTAGGATTTTCAAAGCAAGCATAGAACGCATTTTATGAATTCATTAAGAATTCGATTCGGATGTTCATCTACGGCGATCGTTTCTGATAAGAGGAGATAACATAATTTGAATATGCGATTCAGCTCATCGAGAGAGGATTAATGCAAATGGCGGACGGATTTCCATCAATAGGAACCAAAGCCATATCTTTATAAATTTGTATGAAGAAAGTGCCGACATGAGTCCCAGGCCAATCGTATACTTTGGCTCGGTCAGGACCGTCTCGACAAGCTCCAAGCAATCGTTTGTTGGCAAATATGATGTGATTGTGGAAAAGCTCGGCATTAAGAAAGCCGTAGATGGTAAGGACGTAGTCATCAAGATGCACTTGGGAAGCAACGTCGGTTTCTCAACGGTCCACCCATTCCTCGTAGGGAGGCTTGTTAATGTGATAAAGAGCGGAGGTGGGAGACCTTATGTTGTCGACATAATCGATGAGTATCATAATGCCGTGAAGAGAGGTTACACGCCCGAGGTCATCGGCTGTCCGATACTGCCCGCAGCGGGTCCAGGGGATCGATACTACGTCGAGAAGAAAATCAATTACAAGGGCCTTAAGACGCTACAGATGGGAGGACACATCAAAGACGCTGATGTTCTCGTCGATCTATCTCACGTAAAGGGGCACAATAGCATAGGCTATGGGGCGGCGATCAAGAACCTCGCACTTGGTTGCTTTACGGTACAGACAAGAGGGGGGATGCACAGGACGATGCAATATGACAAGTATTGGGACAGGGCGAAGTCCAAGGATGCTAGGAAGCTAGTCAAGGCCTGCCCTTTCGGGGCGATCGAATACAAGAAAGGTGAACTGAAAGTTGAATTCGATACGTGCAACCAGTGCATGAGGTGCATCATGTCCGACACGGATGGCTGCCTTAAGATTAGGCCTGTGAACTTCCTCTCATTTGTGGAGATAAACGCTATGGCAGCACAATTCGTTATCTCGCAATTCGATGAGGACAAAAGGTTCTTCATAAACGTGGCAACAGACATCACTGAGTATTGCGATTGCTGGGGCATGACTACTGGAGAGATATTGCCGGACCTCGGAATCTTTGGCTCGAGGGATGCGGTGGCCATCGACAAGGCAACACTCGACCTCCTCGCGGACAAACCCCTCATCAAGGAGAATGTGTCACAGAACCTAGAGGTCGATGATGATCCTGATCTCCATCCATTCGCGAGGATACATGGGCCATACAAGGACCCTTACAATGTCATCAAGTTCGCGGAGAAGTATGGCCTCGGATCGCCGAACTATACCTTGGAGGAAGTCCTTCCACCTGGGCCCGAGCCCAAGAGGAAAGCTCCGAAATTCCCCAAGGTGCGGGAATGACCATTTAGCGATAATTTCAAAGGATGAACTAGTGTGCTAGCTCATCGTCATGTTCCTTTGGTGGCACTAGGCCATACTTCGATTTGATCTCTTCATCCGTCATCTTCTTCGAGAGGTAGTTATAGATGGCTACCTTCAGTGCATCTGCAGCCAGGTTCGAGCAGTGCATCTTTATTGGCGGCAGTCCCTCGAGCGCATCAGCCACATCGTTCCTGGTTATCTTCACAGCATCCTCAATGCTCTTGCCCTTTGCGAGCTCAGTTATCATGCTGCTCGTCGATATTGCTGCGGCACACCCGAAGGTCTTGAATTTTATATCCTCAAGTCTATCGTCCTTTACTTTAATGTAGAGGGTCATCAAGTCACCGCAGTTGTGAAGCGTCATAGAATTCGAAGCGAATGAATGACTATGCTCGACCTCCAGATTGTAGACAAGGCCATCATAGTCTAACTGTTCCACTTGCCAAATGGGGACGTGAAAGTAGCCATTCTCAAACCAAGACTTATGATGATTTTTCAACTTTTTCGGCATCGTGAGTTCCATATTGAGTATTCTCCCCAGTTTTACGAGTGATCTGTCGTCTTTCACATAGATCGAATAACTCCTCTTGTGGATGCCACTTGCGGGTTGTTCGAGAAAGCTCATGATAATTCCTTGCCTGAGAAGCAGATCCCTAACTTGGAAAGCCAATTGCTTTGATATTGTGACGTACTTGGCAACTTTGCTGTTAATGTAACCATCTCCTCTCCAGATACCGCACAAGATTGCGGCTTGTTTCTGTGGTGGTAACAACATAATCCAATGAGGTATATGCTTGTTAGCAGCGCCTTGTCCAAAATGTCTTGAAAAGAACCTTGCCAACCTAGCACTATAGAAGTTGATATTGATTCCACCATGGATCCTTTTAATTTCAGTGGGTTCCAAACCGAACGTGTGTCCAACACAACGTATAGTATCCTCAACGTAGGAGTTTTCTTTTGAACCGAATACGAAGCCAAATGTTCCCTTGCTTCGTTCAGTTCGCAGATAGCCTTCTGATAGATAATATCCTAATAGTCTTAGAAAGTAGTCGTCAACCGCAATCTCACTTGGAAGCGTTTTACTCTTGAAATCATATTTTGGTCTATCAACGTCTATAGGCATCTTCTCTTTATCGACCGTTTCCCTAGGCACTGGATAAAGTAGGATGTCACCCTTTTTCAGCTCATCCGCAGCATACCAGTCACGTAAGCATCTCGTACGAGAACGATACTTTCTAAGAAGGTGACTTGCCTTAAGAGCCAAGATATGATGATCAGGAGTTACTACAGTTGATCCAAGATTGTGGGCCACGATCCGACACATTCTACCTTTGTAGAGCCTTGCTGTAACCTTTTCTATCCGATGATAATTTCCATCATGTCCAAGAACTCTTGCATTAACTGATGCATTCATGATGGGCGTCAAGCTGCTATTCAAACTGACGAGAGAATCCGGCGCCAGACAGATCGGATTCCCGACTGTCCCTTCACCATCTGCATCTGGTATTTCACCCACATTCCTCGGATTTCTAAAATGTTCCATGACCTTCTGGCTGTACAAGTGATTTCTTCATTATAACATCGTTATGTAAATATAAGGGTTCCTCATTTCTTTCTGTAAAAAATGTTAACTGCATCTTTATATCGCGCGGAAAAAACACTCAGGACGGAGTAGATCGAATGGAAGGATTTGTCAATGCTGGGAAGATAGCAGATGTTCCAGAGGGAGGGGTTAAAGCAGCAAGGGCAGGGGGAGAAGACATCCTACTGGCGAAGGTGAAGGGAAAGGTATACGCCTATACCGCGAGATGTACTCATCTTGGTTTCTCGCTTGTAGGTGGCAAGCTCGATGGAACGGTATTGACTTGCCCCGGACATAGGTCGAGGTTCAACATAGTTGATGGAAGGGTCATAGCTCCACCAGCCAAGCTACCACTTAGGACGTTCGAAGTCAAGGTCGATGGCCAAGACATACTTGTGAAGGTTTAAGGGTGGAAGTAGGGCAGGGTGATTTTCGCGTGGTCGTTGTCAGATGGAAGCCCCTCCGCCACCCCCCCGTAGAAGGATTGCCATAGCCATAGCCGTTCCAGCCAGTGTTGTAGTAGATGTCCCTCATCTGCGGGAGAAGACCGTCAAGATCGGTCTTCTGGCTAGGAGCGCGGCCATCTTCAGGGTCGAGGAGATAATCGTGTACCTCGACTTGAAAAGCGCTGACTGCAGGAAGGCCCAGAACCTCGTCTGCAAGGTCCTCGATTACATCTCCACACCACAGTATTTGAGGAAGAACTTCTTCCACAGAGATCCGGAACTGAAGTTCGTTGGCATCCTCCCTCCCCTTCGAACGCCAGACCATCCGCTTGTCACAAGGATGGCGAACCTGATGAGAGGAGAATACAGGGAAGGGGCTGTCATATCTTCGAGTGGTGGCAAGTCTACCGTGGAGATAGGTGTTGAGGGGCTCCTTACGGTCAAGGGCACGCTCAGGCCTGGAACAAGGGTGACCATCAGGATGATCGATCCGATCGATGGCATTGGCGAGGTCGTAGAGAGGGAGAGCGTCGACGTCTATTGGGGATTCAGGCCCTCGCCCCACCGCTCAAGTCTGGGCGATCTCCTTAGGCAGAGGAAGCACGATGCCGTGATCGCCACATCCAGACACGGTAAGCCCTTTAATGAGCTATTAGGTGACATCTCACGACTCCTCGCGAGATCGAGGAACATGCTCCTGATATTTGGCTCCCCAAGCGAGGGCGTTGCCAGCATCCTCGCTAGGGAAAACGTTAATCTAGAGGCTTCGGTGGACACTGTGGTAAATACGGTTCCACATCAAGGGACAGCTACAATCCGCACGGAGGAAGCTGTCATCGCGAGTTTGGCCGTGTTAAATACGATAATTGAAGGGATGAAGCTTGGGTCATAGGAGGTATTCGGCGCCAAGGAGAGGGTCACTGTCCTTCAGGCCTTTGGCCAGATCTAAGACCATGACGGCCAGGATAAGGTACTGGCCGAAGATAGGCGGTCCTCCTCGCCTCCTTGGATTCCCTGGCTACAAGGCTGGAATGACCCATGCTTATGTCGTCGATACAAATGAACATTCCATACTCAGGGGAAAGGAGATCTTCACACCCGTAACGGTGCTCGATACTCCTCCTCTGCTAATTTTGGGGATCAGGGGATATGGCGATGATGGATCGGGCTTGACATGCCTTGCTGAGGCATGGGCCGGCAATGTGCCCGAGTATATCGAAAAGAGGACCCGAACCATCAAACCGATGCCCCCGGACAAGCTGAAGGAGTTGGCCCAGAGGATGGTGGAAGTAAGGGCCATAGTCTCAACGCTCCCAACGAGGTCCGGAAGTGGGAAGAAGCAGCCAGATATCTTCGAGATCGGATTGGGAGGAGGTACGCTCCAGGAGAGGATCGACTACTGCATTCAGCTCCTGGGAAAGGAGGTGGATGTGAGCCAGGCGCTCAAACCCGGGGAATTAGTCGATGTCTTCAGCATCTCGAAGGGCAAGGGTGTGGCGGGCGTCATCAAGAGACACGGCGTAAAGATCAGGGACAGGAAGAGCAACAAGCCGAGGAGGAATGTCGCAACCCTTGGAGCCTGGAACCCTTCAGGTGTTATGAGCACGGTCCCTAGGCAGGGTCAACTCGGGTTCTGGCAGAGGACCGAGGGGAACAGGAACAAGCGGGTATTGGCCGTAGGCGCCGATCCGGTAAGTGTGAACGTTAAGGGCGGCTTCCTCAGATATGGCCTGGTGGCTGGAGCTCATGTTCTCATAAAGGGGTCCGTACCAGGTCCACCGAAGCGCCTCGTTAAGCTCAGGATCTCGGTGAGGAAGACCGTTCAGCAACCAATAGCGCCAAGCATAACCGAGATCGCACTTGCAAGCCCACAGGGAGTTTAGGTCCAGATGACAATATCCCAAGAACTAACGGCCAAAGTCCTCGATCTCGAGGGGAACGAGACCCGTGATGTGATTCTGCCTGAAGTATTCAGGACACAGGTCAGGGCGGATATCATACTGAGGGCTGTAGTGGCTTCGCAATCCAAGAGGATACAGCCGCAGGGGAGGGATCCCATGGCAGGCAAGAGGACGACGGCGAAGTCGCGTGGCGTCGGCTATGGCATGGCCAGGATCCCAAGGCTTCAGAGGACACTGACTGGCAGGTTTGCACCGATGACCGTCAAAGGTCGCAGTACGCACCCGCCGAAAGTGGAGAAGGTGATAAGGAAGGAGATCAACAGGAAGGAGAAGCTCCTCGCACTCTACTCGGCCCTTTCAGCGACCACCATGCCCGATGCTGTAAAGGCCAGAGGACATTCACTTGGCGAAAAGAGGCTTCCAATAGTGGTCTCAAAAGAGGCCGAGGATCTCGAGAAGACCTCAGGCGTCATCGTGCTGCTCGGTAAATTGGGCTTCGCCGATGAGCTGAAGAGATGCTTGACTAGGCGCAAGAGGGAGAAGGATGGCGTCAGAACGCCCAAGGGTCCCCTCATAGTCGTTGGGGAGAGGTGTAAGCTCGTATCGGCAGCCAGAGCGATCCCCGGGGTCGATGTCGTTTCGGCCCAGAAGATCAGCGTTGATGATCTAGCCCCAGGTGGAGCACCAGGCAGATTGACCATCTGGGTGGAACCATCGCTCGAGGTTCTGACCAAGAGGCTACATGGAGATGCTCGACAATGAGAAGGGAAATAATCATCAATCCGATAGCTACGGAGAAGGCCATTAAAGTGATAGAGTCCGAGAATAAGATCGTCTTCACAGTCGACAGGAAAGCGAGTAAGTCGGATGTCAAGAGGGCCGTTGAGAGTTTGTACAATGTGAAGGTGAAGTCCGTCAATACCCTACTTACGCCAGAAGGAACGAAGAAGGCCTTTGTCAGGCTCTCCGAGGAGAACAGCGCTGCGGAGCTCTCGATGAGGCTCAAGATATTGTAGAGATGATTTCTGATGGGCAAGCGACCGATCGTTAGGCGAAGAGGAGCATCACCGAGATTCGTAGCGCCAAGCCACAGGAGAATTGGTGATGTGAGATACGCTGACTATGGAGAGGATACGAAGTCCGGGATGATTACGGAGCTAATGCACGATCCCGGCAGAGGGGTTCCCATCGCGAATATAAGGCTGGATTCGGGGGATTCATTCTATAACGTGGCAAGCGAAAGGACGTACGTTGGCCAACGCATGGAGATCGGTCCCGACGCAAAGCTGCAGTTGGGCTCAACGCTTCCCTTGGCAAAAATTCCAGAAGGAGCGATGATCTTTAACGTGGAGAGGAACCCGGGGGATGGAGGCGCTCTCTTCAGGTCTTCCGGGAACTATGCGGTCCTGACCGGTAGGGCAGATGGGGAGGTCATGCTCAAGGACAAATCGGGCAGAAGCTTCACGATCAACTCGAACTGTAGGGCGACCATAGGCGTTGTCGCGGGCGGGGGAAGGATGGAGAAGCCATTCCTGAAGGCAGGCACGAAGCTGCCTCTGATGAGGTCGAGGGGCAGGCTCTATCCCAGGGTGAGGGGGGTGGCTATGATCAGCGCATACCATCCCTTTGGAGGTGGAAGGCACCAGCACAAGGGCACGCCTTCGACTGTCTCAAGGGACGCACCCCCAGGCAGGAAGATGGGCCTGATCGCGGCGAGGAGAACTGGAAGAGGAAGACGAAGGACCGTTAGATAGTTACCCTCGTGCAACCCACCCCTGCAGATATCGAAAGCTGGGGATCCTCCCTCTAATCTCTCCTCATTGGATAACGGTTATATCGATATGAATTTTGGTCATAGCGGTTAACACAGGTTGCGCATGCGTACGAAAATAATTACGGTTGTGGCCGTAATAGCTATAGTTGTTGTGGCCTATGTCCTCCTACGGCCCCCAGAGGTTGTCAACCTCAAGATCGCGACAACGACGAGTCTGAATGATACCGGCCTGTTGGATGCCATTAAGGCTCAGTTTGAGAAGGAGAACCCATACATCAACGTAACGTGGGTGGCCGTCGGCACAGGTCAGGCGATCCAGATCGGCGAGAGGGGTGATGTCGACCTCATTCTCGTGCATAGCCGTTCGCTTGAGAATCAGTTCATCAATGGGAGCTATGGTGTGCATGGGATCACCATTGCTTGGAATGATTTTGTGATCGTCGGACCGCAAGGCGATCCGGCAAACATATCTTCTGCCAAGAGTGCAATAGACGCTTTTTATAGGATATATAATGCTGGATCCTCCGGAGAGGCGCTCTTCATCTCGAGGGGGGATGGGTCCGGCACGAATGTCAAGGAGAACGATCTCTGGAAGAAGGCGAAAGTCAATGCAACTGGAGGAGCCTGGTACATCGAATCGGGGCAGGGAATGGCGGCCACGCTGAGGATGGCCAACGAAAAGCAAGCTTATACATTGTCGGACAGGGCAACCTACCTTGCGACAGAGGGCGAAAACGGATTCATCCTCACGATATGCTTCGAGGGAGATATGAAGAATCTACTTAATACGTACAGGGCAATACTCGTGAACCCGGACATGTTCCAGAATTTGCACTCCAAGGAAGCCGAGAAGTACGTGCTCTTCCTTGTGTCGAGTGAAGGTCAACAGCTCATAGGCAATTACACCAAGAATGGCCAGAAGCTCTTCAATCCTGCATTCGGCAAGCTCAGTCAACTCGGCATAAACGACCCCTATGAGGAGAACGAAGTAGCATATTGGAAATCCAAGCTTCAAGGATAGACGGATGGACTTAATAGACATCCTCAGCCCATCTATCGGCGAAGCCATTAACATAACGGCCCTTTCGTTCCGAGTCTCTGGCCTCGCTGTTGCCTTTGCCGCACTCTTAGCGATACCCCTGGGATCCCTGCTCGGACTGTTGGACTTCAGGGGGAAAAGGGCGATCGTGACCCTGATCAATACGCTCATGGGCCTTCCCCCCGTGGTCGTCGGCCTGGTGCTCTACCTTGTCTTGTCCAGATCTGGAGCACTCGGTCCCCTGGATCTGCTCTATACCCCGACGGCGATGATAATCGCACAATTCATCATGGCGATCCCAATAATAATGGGCCTGTCATACTCGTCCATATCGGCAGTTCCGCAGAGGTTAGTGGAACGCACAATCTCGTTGGGGGCTACGAGGAGCCAGCTGATCATGGTGATCATCAGGGAGGCAAGAGTAGGAATCTTGGCGAGCATAGTGGCGGCGTTCGGTGGGGCGATATCGGAGGTGGGCGCCATTATGTTGGTTGGCGGGAACATCAGGTACTTTACAAGGGCACTGACGACGGCGATAGTGCTCTACACGAATATGGGTGAGTTCGGCATGGCGATTACTCTGGGGTTGATTTTACTTGTTACGTCCTTTATGATCAACCTCTTCCTAACATATCTGCAGACGAAGGACCTTGGGACGAGGGGGCCGAAGTTACCGAAAGGGGTTGACTGAAACTGCTCCGACTCCAGAATATCTGGAAGAAGTTCGGCGGGAGGGAAGTCCTGAGGGGCGTTTCCCTCGAAGCTGAAAGGGGGAAGATATCATGCATCATCGGTCCCAATGGGTCAGGCAAGACCACCATGTTGCGGATAACTGATCTGCTCGAGGTACCCGATAGGGGGGAGGCATCCTTCGACGGCGATGACATACTGGCCCTAAGCCCGCATGGGAGGATCGATTATCGGAGGAAGATGGCCATGGTCTTTCAGCAATCGGCATTGTACAACGCTAGCGTTTATGATAATGTCGCGATGGGCCTGAGGATCAGGGGCATCGATAAGCAAATGACAAAGGAGAGGGCTGAGGAAGCGCTGAAGGCTGTGAACCTTTACGACCTTCGAGCTGCTAGAGCCCATTCCCTGTCGGGGGGCGAAGCCCAGAGGCTATGCCTCGCTGGGGCCCTGATAGTCGAACCAGAGGGCCTGCTCTTGGACGAACCCATGGCGAACCTCGATCCGGCGAATGCGATTATAGTGGAGGGGATCGTTAGGGATTATGCGAGCGAAAAGAGGGGCATTGTCGTCTTCACGACGCATAATATGTTCGAGGCCAAACGCCTGGCAGATAGAGTTCTGCTACTCATAGATGGCAGGGTCGTCGAGGAGGGAGATGCCGTGGAGGTTCTCGACAGGCCAAAGGAAGATATGACCGCGAGATTCCTCAGGGGCGAGATTGTATTTGGCTGATATAGCCACGAGATTCGAATTTGTTAAGGGCCTCGGTGTGGATGTCTCGCTGGTCCTTGTTTTCAGGGGATCTCACGTCGTTTTAGACGGGGAAGGGGCTAGGCTTCTCGAGCTCATCAAGAGTTTTGGCTCGATCTCGATGGCAGCCAAGCACGTGGGTCAAGATTACAGGCTCGCGTGGATGAAGATAAGCGATCTCGAGAAGGCCTTCGGGCATAAGATCGTGGACAGGGTCCTCGGTGGGGTTGGGGGCGGAAGCGCCAAGTTGACCTTGGAGGGCGAGATCCTCCTCCAGAAGTACCTCATTGCGGAGAAGAGGGTCAGCAGGCTGTTCAACACGAAGTCCATCATGAGGTCAGACCTCAGCATCATGGGAAGCCATTGCAACGTCCTCGAGATCTTGATCAAGATGATCGAGGGGAGATTCGAAAACTTCCTCGTCGAAAACGTGAACGTGGGTTCCGAGGGCGGCTTGAGACTGGTATTGGCGGGGATTGCAGACATCGCGGGAGTACACCTCTTCGATAGAAGGAGCGGTGAATACAATATGTTCTTGCTCAAGGACGGGACGATAGGCCACAAGATCGCCCTCATCAGGGGCTACTCGAGGATGCAGGGCATCATCGCCAAGAAAAACAACCCTAAGGGCATAAGCTCTGTTGCGGATCTCTTCAGAGACAATATAGTGTTCATCAACAGAAATAATGGATCTGGGACTAGAAATCTCATTGATGTTATGATCAAAGCGTATGCCGCGGAGAGGGACTGGAGCTATGGTGCAGCAGTGCGAAGGATAAGGGGGTATGGCAATGAGGTGAGGTCCCACTTCGAGACGGCGGTGGCAATCAAATACAATAAGGCTGATGTGGGGGTTGGGATCAAGGCGGCTGCTAGAACCTCCGATCTCTCCTTCATTCCGCTGCGGAAGGAGGAGTTCGACTTCATAGTCCTAAGGAGCAAGAGAGGGGAGGAGAACGTCAGGAGATTCGTCGAAGTGCTTTCGTCGAGAGAACTCCGTGCCAATGTATCGAGGAAAGAGCTTGGAATAGAATTCGACGGCGAAGTGGGAAAAATTTCAGTTATATAGCACTTGGAAGATGCACGAGGGCAAATGCAGGAACATGCCATCCAGCCTGTCACCAGGACTAAAGGAGAGGCGAAGCGATTCTACGACAGCGTAAGTAGATTTTATGACAACCTGACCGGATCATCGGAGCGGAAGTTGGCGGAGAAGACCCTCGATCGCCTTAACATAGGAGGGGGAGAATCTGTGCTGGAGATCGGTTTCGGCACGGGACACTGTCTAAGGTGGATAGCTGAGCGAGTTGGCCAAAAGGGGAGGGCTTATGGCATGGACATCTCCTCGGGCATGTTGGACGTGACTGGGAGGAGGCTGAGGGAAGCAGGGCTAGTGGAGAGGACGGACCTATGCCGCGGGGATGCCGCGAGCTTGCCCTATGGATCTTGTGTTTTCGATGTCGTTTTCATTAGCTTCACCCTTGAACTCTTCGATACTCCCGAAATCCCGCAAGTACTTCACGAGACAGAGAGGGTGCTCAAGCAGGGGGGCAGGCTTGGAATCGTGAGTATATCCAAGGAAAATGGCGGTACGATGTTGAGGTTCTATGAGTGGGCACATAGGAAATGGCCAAAATACATCGATTGCAGGCCAATATATCTTGAGCAGGCTCTAAGGAGTGCAGGATATGGCATTGAAGATAAGGAGCGTGCGAGGATGTTCCGATTGCCCGTGGAGATCGTCATAGCAATAAATGTAGGGAGACGGTAACAATAAGAAGTATCCCGAAGGGGGGATATGTTCAAGATGCCTTCGTAAGCTTATTTCATTGGATACGTTCCGAATTTTCGTGCGGTCCCATACATGGCAAGGGCATTCTCAGGCGGAGTATACCTTGTCAGCACGTTCGTCGTGCTCAGGATAAAGCCTCCACCGGGAGCCACCTCGCGCATCAGCCTCTTGACTTCGGCCTCGACCTCCTCCGGCCTTCCAAGCGTTAGAAGGTAATCGAGGTCAAGGTTGCCCATTAGACACAGATGATCGCCCCAGCGCTTCTTGGTGTCGACGATATCCACGCCGGCGTTCGGCTGCAGGCTGTGAAGGCCGTCGAAGCCAGCGCCGACGATATCGTCCATCAAGGGCGTCACATTTCCATCCGAATGCAATATCGCGGGGAGGCCTAGCCTGTGAGCCTCCGCTACTTCGCCGGCCAAGTACGGGAATACGTACTCCTTCATGCGGCTTGGCGGGATAAAAGGCCCGCTATCATAGGAGAGATCGTCGCCTATTAGTATCACGTGAGATCCCGCCTGGGCGTACATCTCTATCACTTTGAGGTTGAAGCGATAGACCTCTTCGATTACGTGTTTGAGCGCATCCGGGTGCTGGTAGAGTGCTCTTACGTAGTTCTCCAGTCCCGTCAATGGATACACGGAGTCCAAGACGCCACCAACCTGCGTGAACACGCAGAAGCTAGTATGCTTAGACCATCTCTCTATTGTTGATGTTTTGTATTGGGAGATGTCTGGCATCTTGAAGCGCTTCATGGCTTCCACTGTTGCCAAGCCATACTTCAGATTCTGTCTAGTCTTGCTCCCGCTTTCAACCCATTCGTTTCCGATCCAATCGCGGTATATCGGGTAGCCCTTGTCCGTCTTACCGATGAGGTCGACATTCGGGCCTCCTTCCAATCCGACGTTAACCAGATCGATACCGAGTAGGTCACGGATCTTGATCTGAGCCTCGAACCAATCGCTCACGGAGGTTCCCAGAATGGCCGATACTAGCTCATAATGTATGTCGAGTTCTCCCCTTGGCACTTTATCTGGTTCCTCGAGGTACAGTGCTCGATGAAGTCGCTCAACCCGGTCCATTCGGCTGCCCCTCTGGATCTATAGATTTTGACGGTTTTAAACTATGCCCCGTCCGTGTTCAAACACAATCGTCAGTGACCTTGCATCCTCACATTTTTGAGGCTTGCAAACAGCATTTGAGGGGTGGGTTAAATTTGATCCGATTTTCCATCGGTGCTGCTGCGGATAGGCCACGTGGATGTGGAGCTCAAAGGAGCTAGCCCTCCAATCGGGCTATGTCATCCGAGTCCAAGCTCCAGCCCACAGCACCTATGTCTTCGATGACCCTCTCTGGCCTAGAGGCCCTGGGTATCGGAAAGACCACCTTACCCTTGTTCAGCAACCAATTGAGGGCTATCTGTGCCGGGGTCTTCCCCCCATGTTTCTTTGAGATATCGTCTATAATCGCCTTCAGCCTCCCCGATGGATCGGCCAAAGCCCCGTGGGCGATGGGCCTGTAAGCCATTATCATTATGCCGTTCCTGTCGCAATAGGGGAGGAGGTCTGACTCAATATCCCTGGTCACTAGGTTGTATTCTACCTGGTTCGATACTAGTTCGTTTTTAGAAAGCGCCTCCTCCGCCTCTTTTACGAGGCGTAAGGGGAAGTTGCTGACGCCAATGTATCTGATTTTCCCATCGTCTACAAGCTTCTCCATGGCCCTCATCGTCTCCTTAATGGGTACCCTCGGGCTTGGCCAATGTATCATATACATGTCGATGTAGGAGCTCTGTAGATTCTCAAGGCTTCTCTGAGCAGCCTTAAGCACATCATCGTACTTGAGATGAAGGGTCCAGACCTTAGTCGAGATGAATAACTCGTCCCTCTTGTGGCCTTTAATGGCCTCTGCAACGAGCGGTTCTGTATTGTATATCTCCGCAGTATCGATGAGGGTTATGCCCAGCTCTAGGCCTTTCTTCAGCGCAGCTATCTTTTCTTGCTCACCGCGTAAATGGCCGAAAACGTGGGATTCGACTATTGAAGGAGCGTCATACCAAGTTCCCATGCCCACGACCGAGACCTTGACCTTGGCCCTACCGAAATCGCGATACTCCATGGTATCATTATATCAGCACTTGCATATATCGATTAAGTTTAGAGTGTGTTGGGCCTAACGTTGTCTTATTTTTCACGGTCCTTTTGCGCGTTCATGAATTAAAGCTCGAGATACATCTTAGTGACATCTAGATATTCATCCCTGATGAGCATCATCTTCGGTATCGTCCCCGCATCCCTGAAGCCCACCTTACGGTATAGATGATTGGCCCTATCGTTCCTAGCGGCCACATCCAAAACTAGTAATTTGAGCCCTGCATCTTTGGATTCTCTAATCAGCGTTTCCATCATCCTCAAGTCTATGCCGAGGCCTCTGTAGTCCCGCGAGATCGCTATCCCTAGGAAGCCCACGTGGTTATTGCCTTCCATTCCTTTTCCAACCTCGGAGTTCCCTATGGCCTTTCCATCAACATCCGCGACGACGCTTATGGCCCTCCCTTTCTCGACATTCGCCAAGTGATGTGCAAGCCAATCGATCTCTTCCTCCCTTGTAACTTTTCGATTCTTCCCGATATAGGCCCCTTCCTCTACCAATGCATTGATGAATTCCAAGAAGTCATCAAGGTCTTCCCACTTGGCAGGTCTCAGTATAACTTTACGGCCATCGTTGATCTTAAATTCATCATATACTGTTCCGTTCAAGACAAGTCCCTAAATCGTTTTAAGGACTTATATAAGGCGCACATGTAATTTCAGCTCAACGTCCTTCTCCTTCGATCAAGATAACTCCGAAGTACTTCATGACCAAGGAGGAGGTTACGTGGATATAGGTCAGAAACCGTTAGAATATCGACATAGTAAATTAAGTCCATCCAAGATCCGATCTTAATCGTCTCTCTAACTCTGGGCGTAGTGCTATTGTTGACCGGTATAGTCCTTCGCTACAAGTACATGTAATCTCCATCAAGCTAAAGATTGCCTAGGCTCCCTAAAAAATAAAAATGCAAGGTAGGTCAGGACATTGGTTCTTGGCATCCTGGTGGGAATTTAACGCTTTAATAGATAGCTTGGGTCAAATGGGCTTATGTCTTCCGAAAGGGTCGAAGATGCCAGAGAGGCGTACAGAAAGAAGGATCTCGAGATCTCAAAGAAGGCCCACGAACAGGCGAGGATAAAGGAGGACATATATCACAAGAGGGCTCAGGGCGAATACATCGGGGACTTGGTATATGGTGCACTTGACGGCATAGTCACGACATTCGCCGTCGTCGCCGGGGCAACAGGCGCATCGCTCTCCCCTGGGATCGTCCTGATACTTGGATTTGTCAATTTACTCGGTGACGGTGTAGCGATGGCATTGGGCAATTACCTGAGTTCAAAATCCGAATCAGAATACAGGGCAGCCGAGAGGGCGAGGGAGGAATGGGAGATCAAGAACATCCCGGAAGGGGAGAGGGAAGAGCTAAAGCAGATATACAGTAAAAAGGGATTCGAGGATCCACTTCTGGAACAAGTCATCGATGTTCTAACCTCTGATGAGGAGAGGTGGGCTGACACAATGATGCTGGAGGAGCTCAATATCGTCTCCGAGTATAAATCACCCGTAAAGGGCGCGGTCGCCACATTCGTTGCATTCGTTGGCGTTGGCATCGTCCCTCTGCTCGCCTTTGTTCTCTCATTCTTGCAACCCTCCCTATCTAGATCTGAATTTCAAAATTCGCTCATCTTGACCGCACTCACTATCTTCATAGTTGGATCAGCAAGATCGCTCGTAACCGGTAAGAAATGGTACATCGCGGGAGTTGAGATGTCAATCGTTGGTGCCATAGCAGCTGGTGCGGCGTACGTAGTAGGCCTTTTGTTGGGGAGGATAGCGTAGAACATATGACTTACTTCAGCGGTAAGTGCCCCCAAAATATGAAAAAGTTGCATATCTTCCAATTATATGCTTAAGCCTAGGACGTATGAGAGCAAAAAGAAAATATTTATCGGATCTTCATGAGTTAAGCTGCAGAAATCTCCTTCAGAGTTAACGGCGGATTCCCTTCCACCCACTTAGTCCCATCGTGGTACACCCAGTGACCGGTCCGGAAGTCTACGGTCCAGAATTTGCCTGAAGCATCTCTGAACATCAGTTTGCCTAGTTCCTCTTGGAATTTCTCCGCGGAGATTTCGCCTGACGCCTGCTTCTGCTTCAAGGAGTCTATTGTTTTCGCAACCATCGAAGGGGTTGTCTCGCCTTGCCCTGCTTGAGGTGGCATAGATGGCTTTGGTTCTTGGATAGCCTCGGGTCTGACCGGCCGTCCTTCCCCTGCGATCTGCGTCTGGGTAACGGTGATCGTTGGGCTCACGACGACTTCTGTTGGGGATGGAGGGATCGGTGGTGGAGGAGGGGGCGTATTAACAGTTACATTCACAGGCGGGGCGGATACTGTCTTTTCAACCCGTGCCTTCCAGAAACTCGCTGCCAGTGCAACTATTGAAGCCGCCCAAGCTACAAAGTAGCCGATGCCAAAACTCGATAGGTTGAACCCAGCTCCGGGGGATATCACGTTTGGCGCGATTGTTAGGAGAGCCATAGCGATTATGCCAATGACGCCACAGCCAAGCGGGAAGAAACCCACGATCCCAGCAATGGTTAGGAGTATGAACGAGACGATGATGACATAGGTAATGCCGATCAATGCTTGATTACCTGACTGTTGTATGAGGCCAAGGTTTCCCAGCAATGGATTCGCTATGCCGAAGAGAGATGGACCCATTGGCCCAAAGGGTAGAATGAATACCGCGACTAATATAACAATGCCCGCAATCACACCGAGAATTCTTCCAGGATTCATTTGATCTTCTTGATATTTCCAATATGATGGCAATATTAAGCTTACCACGGACGATGATTTGTGGAGAAATTTTGAGTTTCGTTGCAGGGAATCTCAAGAAAAGTTGATTAGTGATAGGGGTAAAAGCAGGTGCCCCTTAAGGCAATAGAATTGAATCTAACCTCGCTAGGTAAGGGTTCGGTTATACGGTAACGTTATAAAGGCAATTTGGGTCGAAATGCGATTTACCATGACTTGTTATTTCAGGTATCTTCAGCGATTATTCAAAGAAGCGGGAATAGAGATTACGAGCGATAAGAAGAGGGAGGTTGACAGAGCCATTCACGTGATTGTTGGCGTTAAGTATAGGAATTGCCCGGCTACTTGGAGAGAAGTTAAGAAGAGAATAGCAGAGGATGAAGCAGGTTTCATTTCTGAGCTGAAGAAAGAACTAGCGCAACCTGCACGCTAACTTCCCTCCCTTAGGTATGGCTTCATCATTTCTTGCTTCTCTATCGCCAGCTCCTCTCTGCACGAAAGAGCACAACTGACCAATAGATATTATCTGTTATATCCTTGAAATCCTTGGATAAGCTTTAGGAAGGCAGTGGATGCGGTGTGACGAGGACTCCTCCTTTTTCATATGACTCCATCGCCGCCCAAGTGTATTCTAACGCTGCAAGGGCATCCCTGCCTGAAGCCCTTAACTTCTCAAGTGGAACTTTATTGGTTATGTCCTCGAGGAAGGCGTGAATTCTGTTTGGGAACGTCTGATTGAAGTCGGTAAGTCCAGAGGAGGTTATCTTGGGTTGCACTGATGCACTTTGACTCTTTGGGGCCGACCAATATGTCACCTTCTCTATGCAATTCTCTATGCAGAAAGTCCCCAATGTGCCCCCAACTTCGACGCTCCACCACCCGCCTAGGCCCATCGTTGTATCTCCTCTCGTGCTCAGGAGATATCCGACGCAATCATTGGCGAATTTAACATGTATGCTATTAATTGAGACCATCTCGTCTCCAGCTTTCTTTCTAAAACTCGGCCGATTGAGAAAGGCTTGAACGTGGCTGATATCCCCACAGAAGTAACGCATGACGCTGAACGGGTGAGTGAGAAAGGCCTTAACATGGAAATATGGATATCCTTTAATTCTAGGCGAAGACGAGGGCCCTTCATAGGTTCTCTCTCCGCCCTGAAATCCCATTTTGTGCAGGCAATAGACCAATTCGCCAATTTCCCCATCATTTATGTATTTCATCGCCCTATCCGCAGGAGGTGCGAAATAGTGATTCAAGTTACAACCGAGGTAGAGTCCCTTCTGCCTCGCTTTGGCTACCATCTTCCTTGCCTCCTCGATATCATTTGAGATGGGTTTCTCGACGAGGACATGTTTGCCAGCTTCCAATGCCTGAATGGCAGGTTCATAGTGCAAGCTGCCGTTTTCATTACCTCCTGTACACACGTCCACTATTTCGAGATCAGGTTCTTTCTCGATCATATCATGTACGCTATAATAGGCATTCACGCCGAATTCATTCGCAGCACCGTCTGCTTTTTCTTTTATGAGGTCACAAACGGCAACGAGCTTTGCCAACTTGTCTTTGGCATGGCAGGATGCATGGATCATTCCGATTCCATTTGGGAATGGAACGCCGACAACGCCCACTCTTAGTACCATTTTCTCGCCCTCATCTCAGCTTCAACTCCTGAAGACACCTATTAAGATATCCTCTCGCCTCCGCAGCTATGCCCATTTGTCTTGACAGCGGATATGTGAATGCGCCTATCACTTCGAGATCTAGGGCTTTATCATAACCCACTTCCTTAATAGCACGCAGTGTTGCCATTATGTCGATCTTACCCCGTCCGGGTATCTGTTGTTCAGGCAATCCCGGATCTTGTGCTCGGTGAGGGCAGTCTCGAAAATGACAATGTACTATCCTATGACCTAACTTGTGGGCAGCTTCAGCAACATCATCACCAGCTCTGTAGAGATGGCTCGGATCAAAATTGATCCCTATAAACGATGAATCCACTTTGTCCAACAGCTGAAGGGCGGTCTCAGTGTTATAGACTGAAGCTCCGACGTGGGGTTTAACTGCAAGAGTTATCTTCCAACTCTCCGCCAGCTCTGCAAGCTCACGTATGTACTTGAGCACTTGTTCTGTCTTCTCGGCGTCTCCAGATTTTCCCCCAGACCCTATGGCGATGACGGGGATACCTAATCCTTTAGCAACTTCGAACAGTTTTGTCATCTCATCCTTCGTCCCACCGGCCTCGATGGCTAACAATTCCAGCCCGTGCTTCCGTGCCATCGACTTGACCTCGTCAATGTACGGTCGATCAGTTTTAAGTTCTACATGCTTTGCCATGTTGCCCAAAAAAGCCAACTCAGCCCCCTCATAACCCGCCCAGGATAGATGCTGTAGAGCCCCGGACAGGTCCAGTTGGTTGAAGAGGACGGTATTGCACCCAAGCTTCAATTCAGTAACCCCCACGGGCGTATGCTCGCCCATGCATGTATTCTTCCGATTTCTTCTCTTCCTCACCTACTGCCTGAAGGTCGCGAGCCGCCTTTATGGACCCTATGCTGAGGTCGGGTCCCAATTGATAACCCATGATGGGATCGGCTTTGCCTGTCTCACTCATACGCTTTTCGACCCAACTGATCATCCTCCTCTTCAGGATTGCAACCATCTCGGGCTCTTTCTTGGCAAGATTTCGGTTCTCCGCTGGATCATCTATGAGGTTGTAGAGCTCGATTTGGGGTTTGTTGTGGAAATCGGGTTCAAGGGCCTCCATGAGTTTCCATTCGGCAGTTCTCCATCCCCGCTTTCGCATCCAAGTGCACTCGGTGATGTAGAACTCGGAGTAATTTGTGGCGACCTCTCCCTTTATCAAGGGGACCACACTCTTACCATTCATCCTGAGCCCCTTCGGTGAATCCCCGTATCCCAACAGTTCGAGCCTAACCTGCTTTGGAATTTCCCCGTAACCCAGGAGCTCCAAGACCGTGGGCGTGAGATCCTGTTGCAGAACGAAACCCTTGAGGCGTTTCCCTTCTGGTATCTTGCTCGGACACTTGTAGATCAAGGGGATGTGAATCGTACACTCATACATCCCATGGTGATCGAAGTAACATTCGTGCTCCGTCAACGTCTCGCCATGGTCAGCCGTGAAAACGATTAGAGTGTTCTCCATCAGATCCAGTTCCTCGAGGCGAGTCAAAATATGTTGAATGCACACATCCATGTAAGCAAGGGAGGCGTCGTAAAGCGCCACGATATACTCGATGTCCGTGACCCCGGGTGGCATCCAAGACTTGAAGAATTCGGCGAAGCGATCAAAGGCGAAAACGGGCTCCATGCTGTGCTTCGAGGGATCCTTCCAATTACCCTCGTAGAATATCCTCGGAAATGGTGGAGGTGGCAGATAGGGGGAGTGCGGATCCATGTGGCGCATGAAGAGGAAGAAGGGCTGCTTCCCCACCATCTCCTCCAAAAAAGGTAGTGCTTTATCATTGAGGAACTCGGCCTTGTGTCCTGGGGCATCTTCCCATGCCATCCAAGCCTCATAGCTCTCGTATTTGTCGAAACCTCTGTAGAAATCATCCAATCCAACAGAGGCAGAAACATACCCTTTCTCGTGGAGAATTTCTGGCAATAGACGGATATTTGGATCGATCGGTCCCTTTGGGCGGAGGCTTACCATCTCATGGGTCATGACATCCATTCCAGTCAGCATGGTTGTGTATCCTGGCGTTGTCGGAATGTAAGGGCTGTATGCGTTTTCAAAAAGTACACCTTCGCTGGCAACCTTATCTATGTGCGGAGTTGTAAGCCTATGATAGCCATAACAGCTCATATGATCAGCTCTTAGGCTATCGATTCCAAAGATGACCAGGTTCATTTTATCTTGGGGCATGGCCCGATGTTCGTGCTAGGTTAAGTTATTAAGTCTAATTAGTGAGCTCTCACATCTAGACAGATAGCATTTGGATCGAAGGGGAGAGGCGATACTCACGCAGTACAGCAGCAAGTAGTGCCTTTGCCTAATTCCATCAGTTTGGCTGACGTTAATGCTTATTGTGATTTTGAGATGTAGTATAGGATGTTAGAATGGTAAAGAAATAATAATTACCCAATCCTCCTTATCCGTCGTGGAAGATGAATGACCAATTTCGCACCACAGTCTAGAGGAAAGATATTGCTCATTGGCGATAGCATCACCGATTGCGGGAGAAGAGAGGAGTTCCCTCCTTTCGGTAATGGATACGTTAGCATTGCAGTAAATCTAGTGACCGCTAAGTACCCTGAGAGAACTATCGAATGGGTGAACAAGGGCATAAGTGGTGACACTGTGGGAGGATTATCTGAAAGGTGGACTGTGGATGTGGTTCGGGAAAGGCCAGATTGGGTCTCAATAGCAATTGGAATAAATGATGTGGCACGCGATCACGAATCGAAGAAGGATCCAGAAAAAGCTTTAAGGGATTTCGAGGACCATTACAGAAAAATACTCTACAGCACCCGGGAGATATCCGCTCATATTGTCTTGTCTGAAGCCTTCTATATCGCAGATGAGGATGGAGGCCTGAGGGAATTCAGAGTAGATCCCTACAACGCGATTATACATAAGCTGGCCAATGACTATAAATCGCATTTTGTTCCTCTTAACCTCGCCTTCAAGCAAGCCAAATCGAAAGGACCTGATCGCGTTTGGACCACAGGAGACGGTGTACATCCAAATTCCGCTGGTCATACTCTGATAGCTCTACATCTCTTGGAAGCATTAGGCTGGTAAGGATTTTAATTCAAACATAGGATCAACTTAATTAACAATGCACAAGCTCCAAGTGGTTATTCCACATTTTGGATTAACAACAGTTAAATTTCGTCATTACTAGTATGAGATGTTGGAGAAGACAATGAAATGACTGAGGAAGTAACGATAAGGAGAGGTACGAATGGGGACTTTCAAAGAGTTGAAGAAATCCTTAGGTCAGCTTATTCGAATCCTACGTCCCCTCATTCGTATATAGTTGATGCTAATTTGCCATTTGGATTGGCCGGAGATGCAGCTTGGGATTTATGGGGTGTGTCTTGTGTACGATCAGGAAATTTCTTCGTGGCTTGTTTGGGCGATGAAGTCGTCGGTTTTGAGTTCTATTTTAAAGGCGGGGCACTCTCCAAAATCTTAGAGAAGGATTGGTATTCGTTGGGAATCTTGGCTATAACACCAGCTTTGCAAGGAAAGGGAATTGGCATGAAACTAGTCACTGCCACCATCAATCACTTGAAATCTTTGGGGGCTAAGTTCATTAATGTTGGCACTGACTTAGACAATATACCCGCGATCAGCTGTTATGAAAAGTGTGGTATGAGGGTCATTTATTCCTCGGGGCTCTATAGGTTTTATACGAGAAAGGGTGAGCATCCGCTGCTCGAGCAAAAATTCAAGGTTCAGCCAGTGAAGGAAGAGGACTACGATGAGATAAGGAAGATCTTCCTCTTTTCGACGCAGTTCGATCAGCTTCACGTTGACGCAAAGATCCCTAGGGGCAAGCTAGAAGAGATGGACGATCTTAATGCAGAACAGTTAATACGATCATTCATTGATAGAAAAAGTGAATGCTTAGTATCTCTTAAACAAGGAAGAGTAGTTGGCTTCGCTGCCTTCAGCCTTAACCAAACACTGACGAAGACCTATGATATGAAATACGGGGATGTAGATTCCTTCGCTGTTCATCCTGATTATAGAGGACAGGGGATTGGAACAGATCTCTTGAGATCGATCATTCGATCCTGGATCATCCCTAATCAGATAGAAGTGACCGAATGCTCCATACCGATGAACGACTGGCCGGCGATCAATATTGCGCAGAAGTGTGGATTCAGATTGGCTCACTGCTCACTGATCCTAAGAAGCTGGTATTAGTATGTAGCAGCCATTTATCAACGCTGAACATCCCATTAGGAGGCTTCTGATGTCGATAATGTGGCTACGAATTTTCAAGCTGGCCAGAGCCCTTCCCACAAGCTTAACTCGATCGACCATCCCAATACTTAAACAGTCCCAATTTTAGCCATTGGTTAATGGTTATGTCAACTGAGCCCCTTTCATTCCGTGATGAAATTGGCAAATTATTTTCAGATGGGAGGATAATGACCCTCGAAATTACAATTATTGTATTAATCATCTTGTCAAATTTTCTCATCCCCACTCCTCTAATATTGTTATTGGGAGGTGTTTCACTTTGGTCACGACGTAAAAAATGGAGTGAAATCGGATTAGCAAAACAGTAGAACTGGTTAAGTGTCTTATTTATGGGAGTTTCGATTGGCATCGCATGGACGCTCCTCAACACCTTCGTATTAGAGCCTTTGATAGTGGGCATTACGGGCGTTTCCCTTGACCTTAGCGCTTTTGGGGGAATAAAGGGAAATGTCAAGAGCTTCACGATCTGGTTGACTTTTACATGGACGTTGGCCGCTTTTGGGGAGGAGATAGCATTTAGAGGCTATTTCCTTAGGCGCAGCATCGATCTCCTGGGGGAAAGCAAAGCAGATAGGGCGTTGAGTCTGATACTGAACTCTTTATGTTTCGGATTTGGCCACTTATACCAGGGCATTTCAGGTTTCATTGATGCTTGTATTTTCGCGGCGGTTATGGGACTATTATTTTTTGTAAGTGCTAGAAACTTATGGTTGCCGATAATTGCCCATGGAGTTGATGATACGATTGCATTTACCGCGCTATTCCTCGGACTATAATACCCAAGTATCGTCTATGTCTATTCCGATGTCCGTGTCATCGATCTTGGGGTAGAATAGGCTGTCTGGGTGTAGTTCACGTAAGAAACACCTAAAAACCCCCGTTAATATAGGATTAAAGCGAAATGTCGAAACGAGTTGGGTTCAGGGGCGTACCGATAGAACAGCTAGTCGAGATGCCAATGGACGATGTCATAAAGCTGTTGCCTTCTAGGGCCAGGAGGAGCCTGAAGAGAGGGTTGACGATCCCTCAGAGGACGTTACTTGAGAAGATCAGGGAGGCAAAGAGGATACAACAAGAAACTGGCACTCAGCCCGATTTGAAGACAAATGTCAGGGACATGACGATTCTGCCAGAGATGGTGGGCATGACTATCAAAGTGCACAGTGGAAAGGAGTTTCCTGCCGTAGCGATTGCGCCCGAGATGATCGGCCACTACCTTGGTGAATATGTCATAACCAATAAGCAGGTCAAGCACGGCGCTCCGGGGGTCGGTGCGAGCAGGAGTAGTATGTACGTCCCATTGAAGGTCTCGATTTGGCCTTATTTTGACGAATATTACTTAAATTTCGGGATTCTATCGAACAAAAGGCGCGATTATATGTAGATATTAACTGACATTATGGCCTGTTTTGCTTAGTAGGTATCAGATACCCCTGAACCTCATCGGTCACCCCAGAAGGAGTCTGGGTGATCAGAATCATCAGAGCTATTCTTTGGGCTCCTAGTTCGTTATTTTCATCGACTAAGCTCTTTAGTTTCCGAATATTCAAGATGTGGCTACTCCATCGATTATCTATGATATTATAAAAAACCAATGAACCAAAATTGATGCCAATATAACCGTTGCCACGGCAATCTTCACCTGAAAACTTGTCTTGTGATGGAAGGCTAACATACCTAAGACGACTCCTATTACTCCCGCTGCTAAGGAGAGAAGGAAGAACCACATTTCGGGGATTCTATCGGATTCTAACTTTGCGGACAACTTATCAAAACCCATTAAGAGAAAGCTACCAATGTTTATGAGGAAAAGATAACTCCAGATAAGATTCTCGATCGATATCCCCAACCAGTATCATTACCCCCTATTAATTAATAATTAAGCACCTATCAATTTTCGATGTATTATAAGCATGTGCCTCATAATCCCGTAAATTACATAGATGATGGTATGTATCCAATATGCTGTGTTAAGCCTAACCTCTTTGCTATTACGTATTACTCACACGGATTTCTCCCGTCTATCAAAAGAATATCACCTCTTTACGAAAGAGATCGGAACTTCCGACTGGTTGTGCTTTGAGACGACTCAGAAGGAATTTGACGAACGGTTCTGGAGGGACAATCCCTACACGATGATGAAGAAGCTGGGATACCAGTTTCATAGGGGGAGAGAGGGAGATTACAGTGTGGGACTTCACTTTGATGCATACC